>Ga0184616_10000001_pt1 | contig 186879 bp, 260 predicted proteins | sample PLM4_90_coex_FD_133145 | JGI IMG/M metagenome (GOLD analysis project Ga0184616, IMG submission 133145) | Groundwater sediment microbial communities from an aquifer in East River, Colorado, USA - PLM4_90_coex | ecosystem: Environmental > Terrestrial > Soil > Riparian zone | place: USA: East...
GCGGTGGTCACGTACCGCGAGCTTTTGCAGGTGGTGCGCCGCCTCGAGGAAGTGGGGGCTTTGAGCAGCCCATTGGGGTTGCCAACCCAGCTGGTGCAGCGTGCTATTGAAATCGAAGAAAGCAACGGCGTGACGCCTTGCGAGACGCAAGTGCATTGACTGTTGCAAATAGATGGCCCTCGCATCAGCTGTAACTGATCGAGGGCACGGCCCAGAACAAGGATGATTGTTATGGACATTTATGTGATGGCCAGGTTTTGGTCCAAAGTCAATCTTCATGGGCCAGAGCACCCCAAATTGAAGACTTGCTGTTGGATTTGGCCAGTGGCCAAAGGACACCGGTATGGGACATTTTACATCGATGGCAAAAATGAGATTGCTCATCGGGTAGCCTGGTTCCTAGCCAATGGAAAATGGCCGAGCCCAAATGCTCTTCATCGTTGTGACAATACCTCTTGCGTCAGGCCTGATCACCTGTTTGAAGGAACTCAGAGGGACAATGTCAATGACATGTTGGGCAAGCACCGTCAGGCAGTAGGTGAATTCAATGGGAAATCTAAGCTAACTAGTACTCAAGTCGCAGAGATCAGGGAAATGTACTCTGAGGGAGGAGTGACCCAAGCATCCTTGGCCAGATTGTACTTCGTAAGTGAAAGTAGAATCTCCAAGATAGTTTCTCGTAAAGAGTGGCGGCATGCCAAGTAAATCTAAGAGTTACGCTGCCGGGCATGCTTGCCCAGAATGTGGTTGCCGCATGCTCCATAGAGATAGCGACAAGGGGAAATTTCTGGGATGTGAACGCTTTCCGGTGTGCGTTGGAACCCGTCCTATTGGTCCTGGCCCGCACTCGTACACCAAGCTGCTGCTGGCGGCTTACGACAAGGCTTTGGTCTTCCTGAGTGGACCGAAGCTTCTCGGGCCAACAACTGCTTCCATGTGGCTGTTGTCTCACGCACTGGGCTTAGAAGAAGGTGAATTTCCTCTTGAGAACCATAAGGCCAACGAATTGGCCAATGACGCCCTCGAGCGCGGGGTGGATGCAGCCATCACATACCTGGCAGGTATTGGGATAGACCACGACTTTCTGGTTTCTGCGCACAATGAACGAATGCTGGGGATCAAGTCGAGACTTCGGTACAACACTGCCCCTATCCAGCTGCGGAACATGCCAAAGGCGGTTATTCAGCGCAGGTACGACATGGGAACCATCGAGCAGTTTGAGGCTGCCATTACCACGGATTGGGTGAATGATGGGCAGCACTGTCCCCGCTGTGGTGGTTGGGCTGAATCCATGCGTAATGTGGCTACACGCGAGTTGATGGACGTCTTCGATGAAGGGTTTGAATTCGCTGAGACTAAAATCTTCGAGTGTGGGGAATGCGGTATCTTTACTAAGAAAAAGAACACGTACACGTATGAGATAGACAAGGACACACCGGGGGTTGCTGCAGGCATTACCCTGGGGACTACAACTTTCAAGAGAAAAACGGAGGACTAATCATGTTGAAAATTGTTGCAACCTACAGCGTTCAGAGAATCATTGAGGTAGAGGGCTTCGACAGCGTCGACGAAGAAGGAGCCCATGACGCCGTGGCTAGCGCCAGTTCATCGGTCGTAAAGAAACTTGAGGACGAGGGATGGAAGGTCAGTACAATTGACCTGGAGTCCGCCGATGAGTTCGAGGACGATGAAGATGACGAGGACGAAGACGACGACGATGACGATGATGAAGACGACGAGGGCAATGAGTCCACGTGAGTAGGCTACAGCTGCTTCAACAGCGCGTGCTACTTGCCGCGAGGAACTGGTGGGTAAGTAAACGCCCCAAGGATGCCAGCGAAAAGAGCCACCTCAGCAATTCCACAGTGAATACAACCACGGTCCTGGAGCATCAATTGGCCAGGGCTGTGGCTACTCTGGTGAAGGAAGGGTGGACTCCAAATGAGACTCGGCAGCTTGTGGAAGACCTTTTGGCTTGTGCCAAGGGCTTGGACAAGGGCAATTGGCGTACTTGCGATGAAGTCATCAATCGTCACGAGATCTTTCGACGTGCTGAGGTGTTTTTGGGAAATCGTGAAGTCGTTGAGGATTGTGCCCCGCAGGCACAGAGACCAAGGCGGCTCGTACGTATCCAAAGCAGAGATGGCAGCCGCTGAGGAATTTGAGAAAAAGCTGCGCCCTGAGTACCCATTTCTGCGGATCTACATGGATGCTACCAACTGCTCGTACAAGGAGGCTGAGCATGCTTTCAATAGAGCGGCGGCGCGCAAGGAGACGGAAGAAAAAGCTGCTGCTCAGCAGAGTGGTCAAAAATCCGACAAAGCTGGCTAAGCGACGCGCAAAGAAGCTCAATCGTGACGGCAAACGCATGGAGCGTACCATTGAGTGTAGTATGCGTAAAGAGGCTGTTGGGCATGCGGTAGCAGTCGATGGGATTGACCTTGAAGACGGTGACAAGCTTCCATTCACCAACGATCCTGATCCGAAAAAGAATGGCATCTACAAAGTAACTCTAGGGAGGTGGGACCGTCTATGAGTAAGCGCAAGAAGAAAGTCCACAATCCCAGGACTCAACCTTGGTGGGGCAAGACCAAGTCTGCTCCAGTGGCTGCGAAAATCATGGAGAGGAAAATACAGGGAGCCATGGGCAGACAGCACCCCCCTGAGCAGCAGTGGTTCACCCTTGGTCATCCACCTCACCTCTATTCGAAGTCAACTCCATACGATCCGCCTAAATCCCCATGAAGGTGATGAGATCTCGGGGTTCAATCTTGCCGGTGGAGGCCTCGCCCGACGCAACGCCAGAAGACATTGTCGCTGTGCACATGGAGGTCAAGTTCCTCAATGGTTGGATGGCGTACACCGTGAAAAGTCCTCACGATCATGTGCGCTTCAGAAAGGGTGAAACAGTTCTGGTGAAGTTTGGAAAGGATCTCCTGAAGCGTTTGGCCGTAACCGTAAAGTACGTAAGGCAACGCTGGGATGGCAGCAAGTACGTGGACAAGTACGAACTCACTTACCCCAAACCGAACTATTGGTTCTGGCCTGGTCTCGAGGATGAGGTACACGCTCGGCAAACTAGGCAATTTCGCATGAGGGGGCGCAGCGAGAAGCGTGTGCTGAAACCCTACTGATGGAACAACTACTTCTGCCGTACTTTGCAGGGGAAGAGTTCGAAGCGCTCTTGTGCCGGCCTTCTTTGCAATCCCCCGCTTGGAGGCATATAGCTAACACGATGTTCATGTCCCAGCAAAGTTGGGAGGACATCCTGCGTTGGCAGTATTACAACGAAGATCAACTGGAGTTTTCATTCATGAATGTGCCCAAAAGCTACTTAGATACACCCAAGAACCCTATACGCAAGGTGCTTCGCGCTATGACAGGAAGGAAGCCACCAAAGTACGTGCAGGGCTACAACTACAACAATCTGACCGATAGGCAGTACCAAAGTCTTCAAGACTGGGCTGCGCAGCATGTCACCCCTAGGTGGCTCACAGGCATTGGCCTCATCGAAGCGGCAGAACGTCAAGTGAATGAAGCCGTAGATAATGGGAACATCCCGCCGGAGAACGAGGGATGATCAGTTTTTCTGCCAAGCACGAGTTTTCTCCACAAGAACAGTTGCTTCTTGAGCAGCTCTCCGTGCTAGTAGCGAGAATTCCCGAAGAGATTGCCAGCCCAATCAGGTGCCACGAACTTGTCAGGGCAGTGGGCAATCTGTACCAAATGCAGGTGGTGGACGGGCACTACAACAGAACTGAGCACTCTTGGCTGTACACCAGGAACAAGCCCCGCACTGCCAAGAACTACATCTTGGATGTCTACGCAGTGGGCAGGCTGCCCATGGTGCAATTGATGGATGCGTACTACTACCGAGATGTGTACGTTGAATCGCAAGCGCGGGATGATATCGACCACAATGTGGTTGGGCAAATACTGGGCTGCTTGACAGCCTGGTCCCACCAATGGAAGACACTTCAAGTATGAAACGAATCCTGATCCTCGACACTGAGACCACTGGCACCGACAAGGAGATACACTGGGTTGTCGAAATAGCCGCCATTCTCTACAGTATCGAGCACGCCACACCCATCATGACGTACTCAGGCCTCATCCCGGGCACGATGAATTTGGCGGCAGAGTTCAATGGCATCCCTCCAGCTCTGTTGAAGCAGGCAGGCACGCTGGGGGCTACTTGTGCGCTGCTGGATGAGATGCAGATGAACGCCGACGCCATAGTGGCTCACAGCGCCCAGTTCGACTATGACTTCGTAACGAAAGAGCAGTATTGGGGCTTTGACTGGGACGGGCTTCCGTGGATTTGTTCCATGCGGCACATCCGTTGGCCCAAGCACATCAAAAGTCGCAGCCTGGTGTCATTGGCGTTGGCGCACGGAGTCCCTATAGTGGCAGCACATCGTGCCTTGACCGACTGCGATATTCTGGCCAGGTTGCTTACGAAGGTGAGTGAGTCGGGGACTGATCTCGAGTCTCTGCTTGAAAAAGCGATGCGTCCTCGTGCCCTTGTGGAAGCTTTGACCACCAAAGATGAGAAGGACTTGACGTACCTGTGGGGCTTCGACTGGGATCCTGCCCATAGAAAGACTTTGCGGGAAATGCCCCCGGAGGATATTGATGAACTCCCCTTCAAATGCAGGATCCTCCGTGAAGCGCCCACTCTTGCTAATGGGGAAAGCGACGTAGATACAAAGGCCACGGCGTAGTCCGGCACTGCACTCTTTGACGGAAGATGCAGAGAAATTCATCCCCACTTCTGAAGCCACGCTCGCCGACGAGGTGGGGATCCGCATGGAGAGGACTATTGCAGGCTCCCAGGACCATTTGGTCCCTTATAGAACCCGCAATGCACACGGCAAGAAGCTTCGAAAGGGACTTCCCTGCCATGTGCGACGTTCTGCCGCAGGCCACATCATCGTGCTCGTTTCCACGACATACTTGGACCCCACGGTGCACGACTCAAAGCTCTATACTCGGCTCACTTTTGAGGGGTCTTGGTACTTGAGAGGCTACGAGAACAAGGAACGACTCAACAAGATTTACAAAACCCGCAAGTCCAAGTACTTTGTGGGATGCAAACCATTCTAGGAGAAACCACATGATTCATTACGTTGGCGGATTTCTGTTCGATACCAATCAAAGGTATATTCTGCTCATCGAGAAGAACAAGCCAGAGTGGATGAAGGGCTTGTACAACGGCGTTGGCGGCCGCATCGAAGAAGGCGAATCCTCTTTGCAGGCCATGGTGCGCGAGTTCAAAGAGGAAACCGATCTAGACGTCGAGCATTGGAATCCCTATTGCACGATGGTCGGGGACAATGACGGTGGATGGGACGTCGAGTGGTTTTGGGCTGTACTACCAGAGCAAATTCTGCGTAAAGCGCGCACAGCCATGAAGGAAGAAGTTCGTGTCACTACGGTGGCTGCCGTCATGGCGTCCGAAATACCGCTCATGGCCAACCTGCCTTGGCTTGTTTCCATGGCTATCGTCAATATCTTCGGTAAAGATCGCTGCAGCCACCATGTGGTTCACGAAGAGGGGGTGGTGCAGGATGACCAGGAAACCTCTGAGCACGAAACAACTACGGGTTCTTGAAGCTGCCTGTGTAGGGTTCATAGACAAGTACGAGGTGAGCTGCGAAGGGTCAGCCTATCAAGTGGACAGAGTAAATGAGGCAGCTCCTGAGCTTTTGATTGCCGTAGGCAAGATTGTGGGGTTTCATGAGTATGCCGACTCAGGATAAGCATTTTACGTCCAGCGAGTGCGAGTCCGCAGTAGACCTCGAGGATAGGCTCTACTGTAACTGGTTAGCCCCGGAGATAGCTGAAGCTCTGAAGACATTGGTGGGGCGATCTATTACGGAGAACAATCCATTGCCTGACCGTTTCAGCTTTCTGTGCTCCAATGGGGAGGCATATCGGGCGCGCATCGCTGACTGGGAGCCGCGTACCATGATCATCAAAGTGGAAATACCTCTGACCAACCACAATGCAGAGCTTGAAGTCGCCGTCAGCTACTGAGTTCACCCACGACGAGGTTTGGGAAGCCTTCGAGTTCGAGGAGCGCATTTACAAAAAGCACCTCCTGGACGAGATGAGCATTCAAGTAATGGATCTCATGACGCAGAAGGCCAAGAGCAATATCCACCTGCGTGGCTCAGTCACTGCCGGGCAGTTCGCGGCCATGAACCCTCCAGAGCTCGTCACAATACTTAGTGAGGAAGTACGCCTGACTTGGAAGTCCTTTGGAGAAGAGGGCATTGAGGTTGAGGCGTACACCTCAGTTGGTACATGGCGCTTGATGCTAGGATTTTGAGGTGACTATGGCCAAAAAGTTCGACAAAAGGTTCAACAAGGAAAAGAGCGTGGTCCTCGGTATGGCGCAGGGTCTCACCGTCGATCAGGCGCTTGACGCCATTGAGTTCGAGGAGCGCATGGAGCGTCGCATAGCCGAGGATGCGATACGGCCGATAGCTATTGCCACGCACGTTCCCGTTCACTACCTATTGCCACCTCTATGACTTACACGCCCGCCTCGCACCAGCTCATCTCCCACGAGGATTTCCGTAGCTCTTGAGCTCGAGACAATCATCAATCGTTACCTGTGGCGTCAATGGATGGCCGATCTATTGGGGAGTATGTCGTGGGAAGACACAATACTCCCGGACAGCTATTCTACATTCAGGAGAGAGTACATGGGTCAATTCATCGAGGAGCAAAATCGCGTGTACGAAAAGGCTCTCCTTGGTGCGCTCATGCACCCAGTGAAGCCTTTGGTAGTGAAAATGCCACCTTTCTTCGAGGAGAAATACATTGACGAAAGACGGTTGTTCCCCCGAACAAATCCGAGATGCTCGGAGACTTGAGCATGTACTCGATGGAGGCCTGGACCCTGCTTGGTTGTTGAAAAAGAAGCATGCTGAAGTTGAAGTAACTTTCTCAAAGGTCAATGTAAGCAGATGGCTGGCCAGGCATGGTTGGGATCTCGTGGACAATGGGTTTCACAAGCTGTGGAGTCACCCTGAGCGGAAGCTAGAAGGCTTTCGAACACCACATGCACTTATCCGCACTGCTGAGTGGCTTGTGGCCGACATCCTTGTAGACATGGGCTGGGCCCGCGTGGATGCCAAGTACGGTAATGGGGACGTGGCTTTCGCCAAGTTCATCGAGCCTGGCAAATACCGAATATCCAAGGGCAGGCCTGTTTGCCTCCCTGGCGCTGAGAGGCACAGAGTCCAATACGCAGCTAGGATTGCTGGGATGAGGACTGAATGAGCACAGTAACCAGTAGGCGCAGGTACAAACGTGAGCGCAAGCGCTTCAAGCAAAGGCGCATCAACAAAGTGGCTGCCCGCATGGAAATCAAAATCTTGGAGAGCCTCTCCGCGAGCAGAAGCGCCATATTGGCAAATGCTGCTGACGCGGCCGTACAACAAATTAGGCAGCGTGATGTTCTTTCAGGAAACGTTGAGTATGGCAAAACCCAATACCGAAGCAGTACCAAAGTACGCTGATGAACTTTCTCAAGCTCGAGCAATGGAATTCAGCTTCGAAGGCATCAACCCAGCCAATTTCCTTCGGGAGATCAGAATTAGCCCTGCTCCCAATGGGCAATGGGCACAGTTGTCGAATTGGCTGCGCGATTACGGTTGGGAAGTTATGGACAGTGGTACCTCAATCACCGCTGAGTGGTGGGCTGCCCCTCTCCCCAAGGGGCATAGCAGAATCCTCGTGACTATTGAAGAGGCACTTCGAAGGCAGGCATTTCGAGTTTTGGCCACGCATCTTCGCGAGGTAGGCTACAACGTGCAGTACACCATCGACCGAGGCATGGTCATTGGCTACGGCAAATGCCTGCTACCTGGCTCCTACAAGAAAACTCGGGGCAGGATTTTGTACCGTGGCTCCCCCATCACATTGACTATGGCCGCTGTACGGGAGGGCTTTCTATGAGCCCAGACTCAGGCTGTGCCACTTCACCCCTCGTTGGCTACCACATCCAGAGAGGTGAGTTGTTCTTCGGCGATGACCGCCATGGACCAGACGAAACCCTATGGCTCCCATTCAGTGACCCATTTGTCTGTCGCTGGTGGGAGCTGCACAATGTCCAGAAATTCTTGAAGCTCGGCGACATCATCCGAGTTTCATTGGATGGAGTGCTGGTGTGATGGCCACCCGTAAAGAACGTAGGGAGCGCCGACAAGCCTCCAAAATCGCAGCCAGTATGGAGAAGCGCTTCCTGAGTGGTGCATTGCGTGAGGAGTTAGCAGAGCTGAGGCTCAATGAGTTCGATGACGGTCTTCCAGCCCAGAAGCAGCTCGAGCAGCTGGAAGATCGCCACTGTCTGGGGGTTATGGCAGGAATTGCCCTAGGCCTGCCCGGCACAGAAGTGAATCAAATCATGCGTGAGTATGAAGTCCCTGTAGCCAGGAACATATTGTCGCGCACACCGCACTATCCTTTGCCGAACCCCCTGTTCAATACAGACCCAGACCCCACCAAGTTCGACCCAGTCACTGGCAAGAGAATTGCCCGATAACTACAATTGTGAGGAATCAATATGAGAATTATTGCCAATACTAGTGTCAACGTTTGCCCTCCAACCGATTGGAATAAGGGCTATTTGATTGAGTACGACTGTCAGATTGTCGAGGAGTCTGAAATAATCGGCGTAGCCAAAGCAAGCCGTTTGGTCGTGGGTCAAATTGAGTCTTCCGGTTCGTCTGACTACGTCACAATAGCGAGCGTGTGCAGGGCTACCTGCGATGAGGCCTGGGAGGATGTGGCCAGGTTTTTCTACGTGGACCCCCAGTCCCATAACGCACAGCATGTACGCCTCTTAGAGAACGTAAACCTGCCTGTCGAAGACTTCTTTTTGGTCACCAACATACTCATTGATGAAAAATACTGGGGCAGGAACATTGAAGCGGCTGTGCTTCAGGCCATGATGGATACGCTGGCTTGTCAGTGCTCAATAGTGGCGTATCGCCATAGACTTGCATCCTCCGTTGGTTCGTTTCTAGCGGCACTGGCTCCCAACTGTATGGAACGTTTTGATTTCTGGATGCCTAGATACCAGGTTTATCCCCGCTTGAGAGAAGTCGTTGCATGTGAGGGGGTGCAAGGCTTCAAAGTGATCGAAAATGAGAAACCACAAGAGTTGGATCCGGTGCTCGAAGAGGCCGCCCAGAAAATATCAGCGTTGCTCGACCCAGACCCGAAGAGTATCAACTAGGGCGTACTATGGCCGCCTTCACCCGTAAAGAGCGCCGGGAAGCCCGCAAGTTCGAACGACGCCTGGCCAAAAGGCTCAAGCGGCAGCAAACTCCCGGGGTGGCCATAGAACTTCCTCCCATGACCATCACCAATGTCCGGATGACCCATGGACTGCTCACTATTGAGGGCATCGATGAAAATGGCGCCAAAGTGGTTAGGACTGGGGAAGTACAAAACCCCGAATACCCACCCGAGTATTCTATAAGCATAGGAAAGACCCCCTGAAATGGCCAACTACAGTCCTGAAGAAGTCAATGCAGCCGTAACCAAGATTGTGCGGTCGAGTGTCACCCATCCCTCGGGTATTCTCGGGAACAGAGACACGCAGACGACATTCAACGAATTGCAAGAAGCGGCTGCGGGGGTCTTTGTACTTTACTACAACGCCCCCTTCTATTGCATCGGGCTGGGTACCACAAGAGTCGTCGATTACGTGACAAATCAGCGGGGAACGGTGACCCAGCTCAAGGAAGCAGTCGAAGTTACAAACAAGCTGACTACCCCCATCAGCGATATCTCCCCAATAGCTAACGCCAATGCCGCCCTCGAGGCCCTCGGGAGCGCCGTAGCCAATCGAAAGGACGGCTTCCAGGACATGGAGAATGTTCCTGCCTACAAGCGTTACTCAGCTGCCATCAATCAGTTCGTCACGGCAGGGGGAGGGAACATCAAGACGGTGACGACCGACCCGGTGAGTGGCGCTACTACGTCCCGCGTCACAGACACCCCCGCCGGGGCTCGCGCCCAAATCCCCTCCCTCGTCACCAGCATGCAGACTCAGCACCAAGACCTCATCTCCCGGGTTGGGCTGCTTGCCAATGCGATGGCGGACTTTGGTTCAATGAACCTGCCCCAGAACACAGCGCAGGGAGTCATCTCCCGCTCGAGTGCTGTGCTCAAGGGGCATTACGACACGCTGGAATCCCAGGATGAGAACACGCGCCTCACCAACCTCCGGGCAATCATGCTGGACCTACTCACACAGCAACCATTGGTAGAGAAATACGGCAAAGCGCTGGCTCCAAACGAGTACATCTCTGCCAACGCAGTCGGCATGGCCTACAGTGATACGACCAATCTTTCTACGCCAGCTGCAGTCACGAGTGATATTCAAGGCCCCTACGCCATTACCGCGGCGAACCAGTTCATACGGCTCATCATCGATGGCAGCACAACCTTCGACTACCCATTGCCATTGGGCATGGTGGCTGCCATCAATGGGACGCTTCAAGAGCCATTCACTATCGCTGCTGGGGTCAACGATAGGCTTGATATTCTGTTCGATGATCCCGATGTGCCCACCCCCACAACCTTCAGTATCCCAATTACGGCGGGGACTCTTCGTACTTCATCTGCTGTTGCCGCGGAAATCAATGCCGCGCTGACGGGTACTGAGTTGGTGTGCGAGCGTTCTTTTTACCCCCTCAGATACGACAACCTCGTGACAGTGGCCTCGTTGGGCGGCAACAACGCTCGTTTCATGCCTTTGGCAGGTGGGCTTTCCGGGCTTGGTATCGCGGCGGGCGATGAGCTGGATATCCTCACTGGTCCAGACGCAGGGACAGTGTGGTCAATCACGTTTGTGGAATCAGCGGGCACTTATGTGGATGCAGTGGGCTCTGCCCCGGTGACTCCTGTCTCATTGCCTGATGACGTTGAAGTGAAGGTGGGTCCAGCCGCTAGGACGTTGAATTTGCGTGATGTCAATGCGGACACTAGCCTCAATCTGCGCAGGACAATTCGTCTGCCGAACACGGATTCGACCTCCAACAATACGGCGGCTACATTGGGCTGGTATCCAGGCATGGAATCCCGCTCTCGGCCAATAGCAGCCAAGAATTTGGCCAAGAATCTCTCGTCTTCCACGTCCGTCATTGCGGCCACAGCCGTGTTCGAAGTGACCCACTACTCTGGAAGAGCTCGCTCGGATGCATCCAATGCAGGAGTCGTTGTGCTGTCCAAACTGGAGGCCGAGGGCACAATCACCGATGGGTTCAACATTGTGTTTACGGCAGGCGCTGGTGTGGACCTCTCAGTGGTCAGGCTATTTGATCATATTGTAGTTCGTTCCAGCGTGGCTTCTGCAGACATCAACGTAGAAGGCGTCATCACAGCATTGGATGCCACGACGATCACAGCCTCCATGAATTCGTCCATCACTGCAGGCGCCGTGGGCATCGAGGTTGGGCCGGGGCTCATTTTCCACTTTGGGGACATCCTCAACATCCTCGATGGCAACAACCAAGGCCGCTACTCTGTGCGTGATTCCCAAGGGGTGGGCACTACATGTTCCATTGAGGTGCCTGTAGAGGGGCCGTTGCCCATTCCAAAGGATGGAGCGAATCCTGCAGTCTTCAACGTAGAGTTCGGTGCTGAGTTTTTGTCCTTCGGTAGCCGGCTGCAGCAAATCTCCAGCAGTGTGCAGGTCAACAACCAACCTGGCACTCATGGGGCAGAGTACTTCTTCTATACCTCGAGTTTGCCTGCATCTGCGCGCGGCACTACCCCCTATCTGCAGTTCAGCTCGTGGCCTGCGGGGATCGAGGTAGGAGACCTCATTCTCATTTACGAGACAGATATCGAGGTGGTGACTCGAGAGTTCGTTGTGGCGGATGCCACAGAAGCCAACCTGCGCGTGGTGAAGATTTCACCTGAGATTGAGTCTACGGCTAGCTACCTATTCATGCCCAACCAGAACCCACCGTTTGCGCTGATTCGTGTTGCCAAGGTGGCGGACTATGTGACGCTGAAGACTGGCCTCGACGCCTGGCTGGCTGCAGCGCCGCAACAGACGCAGTTCTTCCGTGACTTGGCCCGTTTGCTCAATCCCGTGCTGCTAAATGCGAACCCTACATCGGCTGAGGTCAATACTGCAGTGTCTCAGCTACAAGTGCTTTTGGACAGCCTAGACAACCTCAATAATGCACTGCTTGTCTACAGCTCGCCTGTCGAGCCTTCGATTGATGCATTATTGGCCAGTTTCAGGGATAAGGGATCTGATAGAGCCATTGATCTTTTGCTGGGCGGACAGTTCAGCGCGTTCTTTGGGCTCGATATGGAGAGTACAAGCTATTCAGGGACTCTCACCAAGAGTGCTCGAGAGCTTGCTACCAACGACTTGCCCATGCGTAAGACGAATCGCACAAACCTCACCGGGCAGACCAGCATTGGCGTGATCCCTGATGAGAAGGATTTTGAATTCAACTCAGACGATGCAGATTCACCTGCGACGCCTGACATACCGGTAGGCGCCGACATCGTGACGCCGGGAGCGAGCTATTGATGACTACCACGACTAAGCAACTAAAACCCCATCCCATGAAGGGCAAGAAGCGCGGTCCGATAACTAAAGAGCGCAAGGCAGAGCTAGCGCGTTTACGAGATCAAGCTGAGAAAGACAGAATATCTCAGGTAAGGGCAGGCATATTGAAGCTCCCTTTGGTGGATGTATGGGTGGTGCGGGTTGATGCTAGAGGCCGAGTCTCCATACTGAAAACCAAGGCTCGCTCCACTCTCTCCGTAGGCGGTACGCTTTACTACAGGCACGATGCTCACAGGCTGGTGGGAAATGATTCATCAGGGAATCGCATACCGCCCAGCAAGTATGTGTATTTTCGTGACTGCTACGAAGTGAAGCGCGTGGCTGAAGCGATGGCTGAGGAGAAAAGGGAGGCTATTCTGTGTGAAGCTACGCTGCGGCTGAGTAGAGCCACAGCCGTCAAGGTGTTGGCGCAGGCTCAAATGGATGAGAGAACACCCATCATCGAAGACCCAGAACTTCAGGCGTCGTATTGACATGGCCGCGAACGACGAACAAGAGTTGAGCCAGCGCGTAGAGGACAGGGCAATGCTACAAGGAGAATCTGTAACTATGGGTATGCTGCAAAAATTGGAGAACCTCAAACGGCAACAGTTGGCTAAGGCGGCAAAGCCTACGTTCAAAGTAGTGGCCGTGCACACGACTAAAGAAAATCCAGTCGAGGCCATGGAGACCTTGGAGCATTTGGGATTCAGCCAGAAAGTACAAGAGATCATAGATTGCTCCGTTCAACGGCTAGTGAATGAGTGGTTAGCCAGGCCTGACCATGAAGTTGTGAACTACCTAGGCATGGTGGCGCTTTTGGCTGAGTCTGATGATGGGGCCTATTTGAACTTGTTGCCGCTTGAGGAAGGTATAACCAACCTTCGCTGGCTCGCAGAGCAGCGCACCCTGGTTTACATGGACAGGTTCGATAGTGACATACGCAAGCCAGTTCCAGGGCACATGCACAAGTTGCCCATCTACGTGTTCGTCAGGCTTTCAAACGAGAAGGCAAATGTCGGCATCTTCTTCATGGGTAAGAAGGCTTGAAAAGGCAAAGGGCAGCGTTGAAAGCGCGCTGCCCTGCCCGTCTGCTACAGAGGGAAGCCTAGCCTGTCTTTAGTCCCTTGAAATACTGTGTCGTCGTAGGTCATACCGTCATCGGTAGCTGCGGCGCCAGGGAACTTGGTTTCCAGGGAGTGCCCCAGAGCATTGGCTACTTCAATTTGTTCTGTCAATAGGCCTTCCTCGGTAATGAGGCCCCTCTCGGTGAGCAACTGAATGAGAGCGGTCAGCTTTGCGTTGGTTCGAAGATCTGCTTCCTTTGCATCTTGTATTGCCAGGAAGGCACCATCGGTACTGTCTCGAGTACCGAGCTGCCAGTTAGCGAATACAACTTTCCATTGGGAAATACGTGTCATCAGGTGTGCCAGCTGTTGTCTCAATTGTGGGAGTCTGTCATGGTGTGGCATAGCGTTGTCTTTCTTAGGAGGAGAAGGAGGGTTGGGCTGGTGCGTTGGCGAGATAGGTGGCAGCTGCGGAGTCCACTCCTGCCACGGTAGTTGCAGCCTCGACGGCCAAAATGACGGTTTGCGCTTCGGCGTAAAGCCCAACTACGTAGACGCCAATGGCTTCGACCACAGCCGTAAAGCCATTGGCGTTGACGATGTCGGTGTACGTTGTGCCGTCTCGTGAGTACACGCGGTATGGGAACGACAGTCCCAGAGAATTCCATTTGCCTCCAATGGATTGCCAGTAGAGCCAGCGGCCTTGGTCCGCATCGGTAACGGCCAAGTGCTTGCCTGAACTGGCTGGGTATTCAACGCCAAGCCCCCAGTCGATGTAGGCCTCCCGGGCATTGCAAACGGCAGTAATAACCCTCGCTTTCTCCGCAACCAGCTCGGCGGCATCTACCACTGCCTTTTCGGCGGGTGACATTTCCACAATGAGATCCCCCGAAACCTTGCAGTACTTGATGGGCACTGTTTCCAGGATGGTGAGATCGGGGTTGATGATCCATTGTTCCACCGGATAGTCTGGCGTATTCACGCTGTACAGAATCTCCAGTGGCACGGCTGTTCTATTTACAACTGTGGCCATTACGCATTCCTTTCTTCGAAGAGCATCCTATCGAAACTCGGGTTAGATTCGGGCATAAGAGCTCAGAGGTGATTATGACAGACCGCCACTACGCGTACATCGTGACATTGGACCACGATATTCGAGAAGACGATTCCCAACCGTTGATCGACGCAATCGGCTGCATGCGCTATGTAATCTCGGTGGAACCCCTTGTGGCCGATATCGCTGTTCATGCGGCAGAGGCTAGGGTAAAGCACAGGTACTACATGGCCATGTGGGAGGCAGTGAGGCAGGTATTTGAAGGAAAGAAGAAACCCGATGACACCTGAACAAAAACGTGAACGTTTGGCGGAGATTAGCGCCACTTTGCGCGCAGCCATCAACCCAAGGGGGGATATAGAGGCTGTGGTTGTGGTGGTCAGTACAAAAGACGGTGAGTTCGTGGGTATTGCCTCGAATGTCTGCACAGAGCGAGCTGACGCGATTCTCAACGCGGCGGCCACAAGGGATGGCCATGTTGACCATTCCACTGAGCCTGGTGTTTTTGAGGTGGACACTGCCACCAACGTATCTATCGAAGACTTTTCACTGGCCTGTTTGCGTGTCAATGACGGCATGGCACTGCATCGGGGACACAAGATGCTCTTGGTTGCGCAGCAAGTCCGAGAGGACAATGGCCCCGTAGTCTTCAACGGCAGGCTGTGGGTGAAAGTTCCTTATCAGGTAGGTGACGTTTTCAAAGTGATGAGTGGCAACAAGTACTCTCTGACGTATTGGGTCTGCGTGTCACCAGGGCACTTCGTGATGGCCACTCGAGAAGCCGCCTTGAAGTATGTAGCTAGCAAGGAGCCAATTCCCGATGTCTGACTGTACCGAGTGCGCATGCCCGCACCATTGGCACAACTACATCACCGGTCTTTGCTACGGATGTGGCAAGACGTGTGCGACTGAAGTTCGACCTCCGCAGATACCCTTCGAGCTGGCGCAGGACATGGATCAGGTGAAATTGGAGGCATTGACCACCCGTTGTGATGGATAATGGAGGTGATCCCGCCATGGCAAACTACGCTCCTCCTGAGAAAATAGAAGAGGCCAAACGTCTCCGTAGGCTTGGGTATTCGCTCAGGTCCATTTCTAAAGCACTTGGTATGCACCGCGAAACCATCATGGAGCACGTCGGCAAAATCAGCCGTTCTGACGCAATGCGCATGTATCACGAACGTCGGAAGGGCAGGACTGAGTTTTCCCTTGAGGCATGCGTGGTACGAGAAAGGAAGCAGAGGTTCGTGCCAATAGGCGAGGACTCCGAGGGCTATGAGCAGGAAACTGAGATAGTCAGCTTGCTCGATGAAGGGTCAGTGCCAGAGGATGTTGTGGAGCCCATCGCAAAGAGTGTGGCAAAAACAGTGGGGCAGTACAGGTTCGACAGGCGCACCCGGCTGACAGTCGAGGAAGAGTTTGAGCTTTGGAAAGCGTGGAAAGTGAATGGCGATGTCTCGGCGCGTGATCTGATAATTCGATGCCACATGCACTACGTCGAGCAAATTGTCCACATGCTCCCAAGCTACGGCGTCCCGTTTGACGTACTGATAGCAGAAGGCAACTACGGCTTGATCAAGGCGTTGGACAAATTTGAGCCAGAGCGTGGGCTGCGATTCATCACCTATGCCGCATGGTGGATAAAGTCGACGATCTCCAATTACATCCGCGTGTCTCGCACAGTCATCAATCGGGAGTTAGTCAGAAGCGGCGTAGTTTACAAGCTTCGTCGAGAGTACGCGAGAGCTATGAATCTAGTGGGTAATGACCACGATGCAGTTGTGTCCATGGTGTCTGAGCGGGTGAAGTTGCCAGTCGGAAAGGTTAGGGACTTGCTGCAGAGACTGAACTCTTACGACGTGTCGTTGGACAAGAAGTTTGGGGACGATTCCAACCAAGCATTGGTTGATACTTTGGCGGCAGACACGGCTACACCTGACGCAGGGCAGGATGCACGTGAACAAGATTCTTCCCAAAGGGCACTCGTCGCCCCGGCGTTGGGGCAATTGGAGCCTCGAGAACGATTCATTGCAGAGAAGCGTTTTATGGAGGATGAACCACCGAGCCTGGCTGAACTCGGCAGGCAGCTTGGTGTGTCCAGGGAGCGGGTGCGGCAAATCGAAACTAAAGTCATTCGTAAGCTTCGTAAAACGTTGGGGAAAGCCCAAGTCATTGGTGTTTGAACAGTCAAGGGTAGGTACAATCATATGACGTACGACTCAGATAGTTGGGATGGCGAGCATGCTCTGCCAATCTTGTATTCACGCACGGCCACAGGGGCCGTCAACACGTGGGAGGTTTGGCTAGACAAAGGCGGCGGAGTTGTAGTGCGCTGGGGCCAGAAGGATGGAACCTTGCAAACGGCCACCTTCCAATGCGAGCGCAAGAACGTGGGTCGTGCCAATGCGACCACTGCGGTGGAGCAAGCTCGCCTCGAGGCCATCTCCAAGTGGAAAAAGCAGCTCAAGAAGAAGTACTACGAGAAGCTCGAGGACGCGGAAGGCCCGCGACTGCGGCCCATGCTGGCCCTCAAGTTCGATGACAAGAAGGCCAAGCTCAAGTACCCAGTGGCAGTGCAGCCCAAGTTCGACGGCGTGCGCTGCCTGGCATACAAGGACGGCCCCCATGTGGTGCTCTACAGCCGCGGAGGTGATCCCTACGATGTGGAGCACATTCGTGGCGCCCTCGAGGGACTGCTCGAAGATGGAGAGATGCTGGACGGTGAAATCTACATTCACGGCATGAGTTTGCAGAACATCATCTCTTTGGTGAAGCGCCCACAAGAGGGCAGCCTGCAGCTCACGTACAACGTCTACGACTTCGTTCATCTCGACATGTATGAGTCGCAAGCCTGGTCTGAGCGTGTGGTGAATCACGAGGCATGGTTCGATTACGCCAGTGTCAATGGCTTGCCAGGCTTCATCAAGAAAGTGCTCACGGTTCCCGCCAACAACGAGCTGGAAGTCAAGAAGCTTCACGATCAGTTCGTGATCGAAGGATACGAAGGCGCCATCGTGCGCGTGCCTTCTGGGACGTACCGCATTGGCTACCGCTCAGCAGATCTGCTGAAGGTGAAGTCCTTCGATGATGGGGAGTTCATCATTGCCAGTTGGTCGGTAGGCAAAGGCAAGTTCGCTAATGTGCCCATTTTCAAGTGCAAAGTGAAGAACGGCAAAACGTTCGACGTTGCCCCTCGAGGCACAGATGAGGTGCGTTCGGAGTTGCTGAGGAACGCTAAAGCAATGGTCGGCAAGCCCTACACGGTGAGGCACTTTGGCTTTACCGACGAGGGAGTGCCTCGGTTCCCAGTGGGTATTGGTTTGAGAGAGAAAGGTACATGACGCTATGCAGGTAATTAGTTTTTCTCAGAAGGAAGGGTTTGCTGTCATCGAGGAGCCCACTCTGGATGTGGACGCAGATGTAAATGACGACGTAAGCGATGCTGAGTTCTACGGAAATCGGAAATTCACAAAGTACGATTGGGATCCTAAGCTCGCTAGGGAAGACGTCACCCCCGTGATGACCTTCTACACACGCCAACTTGGGTTAGACTGTCCTTGGGAGTTCTTGGCTGTGCTGGAGGGGAACCTCGGTGACAGCATCATAGTGACTAAGAGCAAGGCGGAGGAACTGGCTCTGCGTATAGCTCTAGCCCCGTTATGTCAGTCGCAGCAATTAGACTCGCTGCTATCCGATGCAGCGGACCATGTGAAAGCCATAACTACGCAGATTCAATTACTGAATTTAGGGTGACGGAGCAGCACTGTGTGGGCTGTATCTTCCACTACCCAAAGAATCTACCTTGGACGTGCGAACTGGAGAAGCATCCAGATACCTGTGGCTCTGCCAGGCTTGAAGCCCCTATCCCCAGTGAGGTTGTAATGGATCAGTTAGAGATAGAGAGAATTCAATTCAGTGTCATCAACGAGAGCGTGAGACAGCTAGGACCGCAATACGTGGCTTTGTTCAAGAAACTTCTGCTAGAAGCCAATGAGGCCACCAAGTGGGGGAAATGGGCTATTGACACGCTGGTCGATCATGATGCCAAAAGCAAAGTTGATTGTGAGGCAGTACTGAACGTCAACGACGAATTTGTTGCCGAAGAGGCGCGTACAGCGCTGAGCAAGTTCATGCGTGATTTAGTGAGGGCTACTGCCATCCTAGGGCCGAAAGAGCTGTCTAAAGTCGAGAAGAAATACATCGTGGATAAGCTGGGAGAAGTGTGCGGCGGAACTCCGTTGCAGGCCAATGCGGAATTCGCCAGTGGCTACCTGGGCTCTGTTGTAATCTCCATGCTGGAGAATTGGGGAATCATCAAAGAACAACTACGTGCTCCGACGGATAAGGCAGCTGACCCAGCACTGCAGTGGGTTGTTCGTGGCAGGGAAGAGATTCTCGTGGGCCCTGATGGGGAGGCCTTGGCCTACGTCCGTAAGACCAGGTCAAAGATTGAGAACTTCAACTATGCCGACGGGTACGTATCCGCCTCTACGGACATTGCTCAGGTCAAGAAAGAGCTGGAGGAGCGCCATGCCGAGGACAGCGGCGGCTGACGACTTAGCCCTACTCAGGCAGATTGCTGAAGAGATTCGGTTGTACGGCTTCCCGCAGCTGCCCGGATCTCTTCGGTCATTTCTGAAAACCAAGTCTGCACGCGTCGTGGCCGATGCTCTCGAGCAAGTTGCCCGGCAAAACCTGGATAAGAAGAGTGAGGTGGAGCGTGCACGAGCTGCCGTGAGCTACCTCAGAGATGACATGCAGTTGACTACGGACGCCTTGCTGTCCGAAGAAGGCAGAAGGCAGCTTGGCTGACGACAGCGTATTCATCACGATAACCAAGGCGCAGTTGGCGGAGCCACAAGTTCTCATCAGGGGAGATGGCACCGTTTGGCTTCTGATTGCCCTCAACTGGTGGGACATTGCGACTGTGCTTTGGTGGTTTCTAACGCCCAGTGACAAACGGTCCAAGGTACGTATTCGCCTCGAGGGCGACATGAGCGTGCGCTGCCATGCTATCCGCGTGGCCAGGAAGCACTACACTACATCTGAGAAGCATTGGAGAAAGAATGGCAAATGAAGCATCGGTGATTTCCCTCGAGGAGTACCAGCGCCGTGAGCGCGATCTAGAAGGGATGTGCGTTTCCTGTGGCTCAGCAGTTCCAAGTGTTGAAGTTGATGCTGAGGACTATGATTGCCCATCATGCGACGAGCCACAAGTCCAAGGGGTAATGGCGGCACTCGACAATGGGCACATTCGAATCGAGGGAGCCGAGGGAGGATTCTCGTGAACAATAAGGCTGAAAAAGGCGGTAAAGTTGCCATGTCTATCGAGGCCAGAGCTCTGCTACAGGTGGCTGAGATACTCGATGGCATGACCAAGGAGCAGGCCCACAAGGTGCTGGCGATGACCTGCATCATCTTCGAGAAGTACGACGAGGCTATCGCCACTGTGCAGTTTTTGATGGACGGGCAGACGGACACACAGCTGGATCCGCCTCTTTCTGGAGATGACGCGTGACCATCCCGGATGGCTGCTCTTGCGTACTTTGCAAGCACAGCAGCCATACTTCTGTGCCGCGGCGTATGCGACCATCTGGCGAAGCCCTTTGTCTGCAAACTCCTTTGTGTGGTTTCGAGCTAGATCCAGCGATGGTTGAACAGACCAAGAAGTTTATGGAGAAAGATCCACTCAAGGACGTCGTACCCGTGCAGAGTTGGGACAAAGGCAAGTGACCTTCGATGATTACGTCAAGTACCGGCTTCTGGAGAGCGCTTATGGGCTTGGTTTCTGGGCGCTGGTATTTGGCATCATCGGAATTGTTTGGTTCGTAAAGGCTATGCGGGATGCGCACCGCAATCACAAGAACTTCGAGCGCGTGTACAAGAGCATCATGAAAGGTGAGGACGACGATGGTTGAACGATACAGGCATGGAGATCCCATGCCCAAAGATCCGTGGATTATTCGGCAGTTACTCAAGCATCAGATACGTAGTGCAGGTGCGTTGATAATCTTTACCGGCGTAGTTGTTACCGTAGCCACCAGTGCTGCACAAGCCATCGTGAATCATGGCAATGCGAAACTGCAGGCACAACTTGTTCGTTGCATGAAGCCCAAGGCAGCTAAGATATCTGCGGAGATGCACGACAACGGTTTCAACCCCGATGCGGCTATGCCATGGTCCAATAGGAAAGCCGCTGTCTCTTGCTGCATCAAGATGGGCAGGATTCCAGTTGAATCGGCGGGTGCGCTGGAAGTGCTTTGCCTCTCCCCCGACGTCACCCCTGTCATGTACAAGAGCAACTACATATCGATGGATGACGAGCTATGAAGTTAGCTCTGAAGTTAGCTCTGAGCGTTTTGTTGCTGGTGGTCTGTGTGGCAGTAGAAACTTTCTGCGTGGTATCTCTCATTACAACTGCTACGCGGTGAGACCAGTGCAGTCATACCCGGTTGATCACGGCATACTTCCGACTGATAGCCAGGACTAGTTATAGTAGTAAACGCCCACGGACTTTTTGCTATGTTACATCAAGTCAGTGGGCGCTCGAGGCTTCTATGTGTTCTTCGCGCTTAGGTCTTTTATGAGCAACCTGCCGCTATGAGAATGCTAGCCCAGGCTTCCGTTTGCACCCTACCCCAGAATGAGCTATTGGCCCAATCGAAGAAGGAACCGTCCGTGCACGCTATTTCGCATTCGTGATCTGCAGCTATTGCGAATGCTTCGGCGTATCCACCGGCGCACACGTCAACTAGGACTGTTGCTACACATCCGGTACATCCTTTGACTGCTACGACGGCCAATGCGCACGCAGTGGCTTCTGCCTCTGCCCAAGCCCAAGCTACAGCGTCTGCGCAGGCTGTTGCACAAGCGACGGGGCAAATTGGTCCAGTACTGGTAGAACTGCTGCCACCAGTGGAGCTGTTTCCGCCATTGCAGCTACAGCCACCGGTAGAGTTGGAGCCACCAGCAGGGCTGATGCCACCGGAGGCGCTGGCTCCACCTCCACTAGTTTTTCCGCCTCCGGCACTAGTTTTTCCGCTACCGCCACCGCCGGCACTGGCAGCTCCTCCACTGCCGCTAAAAAGTGCATAAACAGCAGGGGTAAGTGTCACTTGGTCTTTAGCTTGATCGGAGCACCCAGACATCAGGCAAAAAACAGCTATTGATGAAAATACATGTTTCATATGTTTCTACTCTCCACAGGCAGTCTATCATGGAAGGTAAGAATGACGATAAGATATAGACTTCAATTTCATGGCCGCACAAAGGGGCTATCGGGATCTTCTACGACACTAGTTGCACAGTGACCGCCGATAATGAGGCTGAAGCTTTGGAGCGCCTTTACGATACCCACGAGCGAGGTTTTGGTGGGCGTTGGGGTGCTTCAATCAAAGTAACCATGCTGGGAGAAGACGATGAGCCTTGAAAAATCCACTGCCTACGAGCGCGCGCTTGCGAGATCTAGGGAGGAAGTGAAGAGGAAACGGGAACTCGAGCGCCGCAGGGACATTGCGCAGCGTGCGGTTAGCGTGACCGACTACCTGTGCATTCACGGGTTCCTGCCTGACCTGCAAACACGGATGATGGCTGCCCGTGTGATGAAGTACATGGTCAAGTACGGGTTAGGCCTGGTGGACAAGGGTTTCAAAGATTACTTGGTCTTGCTGCCAAAGGCGCGTGTGCACAAGAAGTGGAGAGTCATCCTCGCACCATGGACGGAGGCTGCAGATGAGCAAGCTGGGATACCGTCGAGTAGGAAAGCCAGAGCTGGTTCCGGACGGAAACAACGAGCTGCAACTTCAACCCGTCGTACTCGACAGCGGTGATGTAAAGATTCAGTGGGGCGCGGTGTCGACGTTCAGCCCCACATTTCTGCACTGGCAGAGGTATAAGAGATGTAAGAAGAGCTTCGAGACAGCTCGAGAGGCTCGTGAGTTCATTCGCAGTTTTGCTCGGGCGGAGCAAGAAAGGGTCACCAATGCCAACGATATCAGTCAGCACGGAGGATCCGGGACTTCGTGAGGAAATACATCAACTCTTGATTGTGGCCGAACAGGGAGGCCTAAGTCCGGAGACAGTGACTACAAAGGTTCTCAATCTCTTGGTGACGTATGCCCACCTGAATCAAGGTGAGCTCACAGCGGATGAAGTCACTTACTACACCAATTCACTCATCGAGTGGATCTCATCTACAATCAAGAGCGGAAATCCGCAAAGCATTGACGCAATTTCCAGTCTTTGGGATGGTGAATCATGGGACAGCATTCAGGAAAAGCTCCTGACAGAGGCCGGTGTTTGGCACGTATGGTGGATGGACGGAGTCCGCAAGTACATAGCAATCGACAAGGGCTGGCTGCCGGATTCTACGGAGGGTATGGTTCAAAAGACCTTATCCAATTGACAGAGCTTGCGGTTCGTAACAGGCTCCCTCCCTATGCCAACGAAGACGACATGTATGCCGCGCTTGACAGGTGCGGCATGTCTGTCTCCGAGATCTTTGACGAGCTCGACAGGCGTGTCCCTTCTGGGCAGCCTGACGGTGTTATGGTCCATGTGATTCAGCGCATGTTGTTCGAGAGATTTGACCAGCGGCTCCTCGAGGAGACTGCTCACAAGGTGCCGCTGTGAGCGTGTACGCCGAGGAGGCCATCAAGGTCGTGCTTGAGTGCGCTGCCACAATCGAGCAACGTGGGCAAAGCCTGATGATCATTCGTGACGTGCAGGCCAATGAAGTCGGTGAATGGTTGAAACATATCGCAACCGAAATGAAGGCTGCATGTGAGCCGGAGGAAGGAGGCGACACGTGTCCAACTACACCCACGGCTCCCGAACCCGGGTAATGGCCAAAGAGGTAGTGGCGGGAATGTCTATCCGCGACCCATCGCATGATGGCCTTGGTAGCATGCCCGCCACCGTCCTAGTCATCTCTACCAAGTATGAGGAGACTACAAGAATTTTGCAGGGGCCCAACGACAAGCAGGTGCTGTTGGAAGAGAACGCATTCGAGATGCTTCTCATGGAGAATCCAACCACATGGCAGTGTCATGTCTGTCGCATCAGTCCTGACACCCTCGTAAGTTTGGCATCTCCCGAGTTTGTGATGCCACCATCCTCAAGGAAAGCTGAAGAACCGTGAGCTGTACCAGGCTAGCCACGGGTTGTACCTGCGATAACTGCCAGCGCGGTGAAGATCAAGTTGAGATTCATCACAAGTGCGAAGAGTGCTTGGCCGATGAGGCGTTGGCAGCTTCCAGGGTCGGTGTGGTTGAAGTGCCACCCTCCCTGGATAAAGTCTGGGACTTGCTCCTCGAGGTTCAATCTGATCCGGCGGAGGTGGCGCACATACTAGAATGCCATCTGGACCAGCTGCCGGAGTATTTCATGAGGGCCATGGCTACAATAGAGCTTTCGAAGGATTTGATCGGAGCGGCATACCCTTGCAAGGAGCCAGGCTGATGGTGGTTGTAATCGACACTATTCTCAACATGGTCAAGGAGATCTTGTCCTGTCTCGCGGTGGCCATCATTTTCTTGGCATGCGTTGCCGGGTGGACAATGCGGGGCTAAGAAAAGGCGCGTCCCTGGTATGGGGTGCGCCTTCTCTTGTACTTACACGACCACTTTGAGCCGAGGCAGTTCAGCTAACATGGACTCGTAGACCAAGTGGGCACGCATAATTTTTAGCTCCTCGATGAGCTTGTCGATGGCTTCAATGTCCATCAAGCTGTGTGCTCTGCGAAGCTGCATGTCCACTACCGTAACGCCAGCTCTACCGTTGTTGTAGGAGGCAGATACTGTTCCGCGCTCGGATTCAATTGCCGTGCGTATCGTAGCGCTTTCCTCTAGTTGTTCCCTGTAGACCCTGGCTTGATGAGTTTCCTTCATGCTGTTCCCCTAGTGGCCGATACCCTGGTTGGATGAACTTTGACGTTTCGAATGCGGTGATGAGTTGTTGCTGGGCAAAGGGGCTGAGAGCTCGCCACCATTCGATGGCATCCTCAAAGCTTACACTGAACCCGGCCAATCTCTGCAAATACATGAGCATGTCAACTGCTCGTAGTTCGGTAGGCGTGATGTTCCCGATCATGCTGTACCTCCTTCTATCCTTCTTATCCCCGATTTTGCGCGAGGATTTCGAATCTGCTAAGCTAGGGCAGGTGCTACATGGCAGACAAAGAGATCTTGGCGGCATGGATAGCTGACGTTCAGAAGAGTCCCAGCGACGCTGGGAGAATTGCAATCGTAATTGCTACAGGGAATTCCACGGTGGCAGATGCGGTGGCGTCAATTCGAGATTGTGCCCGCTTGCGGGCCAGGTGTGTGCGGCCGTCATCTCCTCAAACAGCACTTCCTGAGTCGTTGTTGGTGTTGGCCGCAGATTTGGAGCGCAAGCTGCCGAACGTTCCCAACCCTTTGGCCTAGCTCGGTATGCGGTAAAACTCGTGGTAGGATTGTTTCGTAGGAGTCTGAGATGCCTGTTTTTCGAAGTAGCTTGGTTGTGATTGGATCCATCGACCAGCAGGCAGGTCCAACGGGGTCTCTGTGCCAGTTCAATGGTGGTTTGGTTGTCACCGATTTGATGCAGGTCGGTACGGGTTTCGACACTCATTTTTACGAGTATGGAACTCGCTACGCAGATGGCCCACGTGGCCCAGCGTATGTTGACCCCCTTCGCAATCAAGATGTAGTTGGGCCTGGTTCCTTTTCATTGGACGACCACGATGTGGCTGATGTCTACATCATCGGTGATCCAGCTCCCACCTATCTTTACCTTGGTGCGACAGCTACTTGGGCAGGACACATGATTTGGGTCATAAACTACTCAAGTGGTGGCACAACCATCGCCACCACGAATTTTTCCTACGGGCAAACTCTCTTGAACGAGACGGTCATCTTCTTAGGTGGTGGTGGAGAGTCTTGGACCAAAGTCGGTCGTTTCTTGAATGACTACGGAGATCCATACCTGACCGGTACGTGATGCTAATGCTATTCTGGTCGCATCATGAGTGATTTGGAATTAGCACAGGCGGTTGCGGACAAGACAGCGGAGCGCTTAGCTCAATTTTGGACAGAAAAACTCGATGCTCTGCGTTACCAGTGGCAGGAGGATCTGGGGCGTCTTCGTGATGATTTGACTGTCAAGGGACTCATCCAGGGGGAAGGCTGTGGCATTGATTGTCCGCTGCGAAAACGGGTGACCACCAAGCTCGAAGGGGCCACTGTCCTGGTGGTTGATGACTACACTGAGATTCGAATGGTGCTTGTACGAATACTCGAGGATGCCGGCATAACTGCCGTCGGAGTGGCCAGCAGTGCCGAAGCTTTAGAGGCTTTGTCCAGCTCAGCAGACTTTGACGTGGTGATGGCTGATGCAGTGATGCCCAACAATGGGCATACACTCCTTGAGTTTGTGCGCAAACGCTACCCCACCGTCGAGGTAATCATGATCAGCGGGTACGAGAGCGGGGCTGCCAAGGCGCGCGAGCTCGGTGCGTTTTGCTTCTTGGCCAAGCCTTTCTCCGCCGGTCAGGCGGTAATGCTCATTGAGCGTGCGGTGGAACACCGCCGCATGAAACTGGCAGCAAGACGCTAAAGAAACGGCCGCAGGCGCCGTCTCGATAATTCACGTGTCCGAGTATGCCACGCTGGTCATCTTGCAGAGGGAAGACCGAAAATACAGTTCTCTGACTCCGTCTAGTATCAGGGAAGTCTTGGACACTCCCGTTCTAGTGAACGTGGACGGATCGATTTGCCTGCAGTGTGCCCCACCTTCTCTGCTGAAGAGAGGGCATTCCCATGAGCAATGCTTGTCGTCATCGATTCGCGCTGTGGCAAGTACTACTAGTGTTCTTGGCATCGTTAGCTCGCTAGATTGACTGCGTTGTCTTTGTGCTGTGGTAGTCCGTAGAGATACCGGTATTTGAGTGGCTTGGACAGGGAATCTTTTGCTCCGAACCATTCGAGCTTCTTCTCCTGAACCAGCTGGAAGAGCTCATCGATGACGCGCTCCATGGTCCACGTGCCTTCGTATTTGCAGATGTAGCTGGTGATTGTAGTTTCGAGTCTCCATTGCTTGTTGAACACAAATTGAAGGATCTTCTTCTGCACCTCGTGCCAGCAATCCACGCAACCAGGGGCGCATTGGTCGCTTTTGCCCATGACCATGGTGTGCCCTTGGCTGAAGTCCTTCCATTTCCTGCAGCGCAGGCATTTGAAGCGTGCGCTAATGGTGGATGATTCCATAAGTTTCTTGGTAGGCATCGAATGCTCTCCGTAGCACGTTGCACACGAGGAATGAGGTCAGGAAGAGTATCAACCCTAGAAGTACGGTGGACTTCTTGAAACGTGGAGGATTGGACTTTGGAGGGATGATTGTGTTGAACTTGGGCTGTCCCAGCTCAGCCGCGAATGCGTCGTCGCTGCAGGTGTAGCCGTCGCTCAAGCTGCCGGTGCCTACTCGGTGATTCCCGCACACCCATTGGCCACAGTATGGGCATTGAGCCAGGCCCTCTGTGGTATCACATTCCTTGCACTTGTGCTTCTGCTGAAACATAGGGTTGTTCCTCGCTTCCCACGCGATGAGGCAGATCACGTGTCCCCCAGAGGGTTGGATTCTTTGTCTGCCAGCCACAGCAGGGCGTCTTGGGCACTAGTAGCAGCCTTTTCCGCTGTGTAGTTGCCATTGGCTATCTTGCCCAATACCGTGCGCAGATATCGTAATCGGAAGGTCAATTTGTTGACGACCGCAGTTTGGCCCTCAACAATGGCAGCCACATCGTCCAGTTGACCGATGATGGAATTCAGGCGTTCTACGATGCTTACGCTTGTCTCCAGGTTGGGGTAAAGGACACGTTCTACCAATGTATCTTCGGCGCCGCCATCGTCGCGCTGCAGGCGCCCATCTGCTTCGAAACGGGCTATGACATTGTCTGGGATACGGATGCAATGGTAGAACTCGTCGTAGTATTGAAAGCAGCACCAAATGCTCCTATTGGCTGCCTTGTAGAAATGCCCTATTTGCATGTGCACGCGCACAGCGGGCTGCAAGTTGGTCTCGGTGATTTCTGGTAGTATTACCATGTAGTTCCTTTCTTCTTGGCCGTGGTGTAAGCTTGAGTCCCTATGGCAATAGCTGCAGAATTTATGCGTGACGAACTCCAGAAGCTTGGCGCTGCTGGATCCCTTGGAAACTTCTGGGAAGGTGCCAAGCATGAGCTCGGCCCAGCACTGGGCGCTGTGGGCGGAGCTGGTGTCGCCAAGATGGTTGGTGTAGATCCACTGGCAGGGGCTGCTGCCGGCTACGGCTTAGGCGCAACCGGCGACATCGTCAAAGCTATCAAAGAGAAGCGTCTAGCGAGTAAGCTCTCTCGCGCCCCTGCCGTCGTTTGACGTGCTTGATGGTTGATACCCCGGTGGGCGTTTACATATCATGTTGTGCTCACCCCAATCCCCTTCTCTGTAGGGGATCTTGTTGTCGGTGATTAGTAGCACGAACGCCATCTGCATAGTTTCGTTGATGAAGGCTGGGCTCATGCACAGTCCAATACCCATGCAGTTTCTGTACAGGGACCGCAGGTTCAAGCGCTCTGGGTCTCGTACGATTGACATGGTTCTTTTCCAGTCTGTGCCCCTGTCCCAAACATGGGCCTCTGAGCAAGCCCCCAGACTTGGGTCTTGCTCAGGTCGAACCCATATGTATTCCCCCCAACGTCGCCATTGCACGTAGGACACCCAGGAGCCACAGTGCAGCTCTTCTATGTGCCTGGTCTGCAGATCTGAGTGGAAGTCGAGATTCACCAGGCGTTGCACGTGTGTGCGATTCACGTTCCATAGCAGCTGCTGATGATTCATCACCGCGGTGATCGGGATGTCCCGTGGCCTGTCGATGAGGAACTTGCCCAATTCCCACACAAACTTCGGGACGGTGGAGTTCGTCCAGTAGTCGGTGTCAATGGACAAGTAGTACGGCTTGCCTGTGAGGGAAAAGCTCAAGGTTTTTTCTTTCCGGGGAATTGAAGACCCACGCATGTTTCGCACATTGGGAAGTTGCCTTCATCCGATATCGGGCTTGCATGTAGCCTGACATCCTCGCAGCATTGCGTGTCTGCTGCGCGACCTTCCCTGATCTCGAGTACGAGATGCCATTTGCCATCGTCGCACTTCAAATACCGCCTGCCTTTCCAACCGGGGATGAACGCTCCATCGAATGGTAGTGGCATTTGCTTCATCTTGGTGACTGGAGTTCTGGTGTTCATTCTTTGCCTAGCGCTCTTGCGAATGGCCTGTTCTCAAAGGTGCTTGGGGGCGGAGGTGCCGACCTCGCCTCTGGTATGTACCTAGTTTTGTCCTTGGGTACTACCTGTTTGCCGGCTGCCGCCGACTCTGCCTGCTTTTGCGCTAAAGTCTTCCTCTTGGGGCGTTTCATGACTAGTAGAATCTCCTGTCCGGAGAGAAGCCAATCTTTCGGCAAAAGTTCTCGTTGTCCCGGCACTGGTCGTTGCACTTGAGGTGATCGGCTGACCCCACTTTGTTGTTGGCACTGCAGAAGGATTCGCAGCGCGTGCGCTTGGTGCGGCATAGGTTGTCCGTGTTGTCAGCGTGCGCGGGTGTGGCGAGGGCGATGAGTATGGACAATACAAGTAGTGCTGGGTATTGGTTGTTTTTCGACATTTGTGTTCTCCTTGGTTCGTAGATGGTCTGGTCTTTCGATGTTCAAGTAGTCCCCCAATTGAAGCATCAATCTCATTGGGAGCTGCCCTGTACCCAGGGAGTTCACCAAGCGCATAACCTGCCTGGAGTACAGCATTTCGGCGTAGCCGTCGAACGTGTACAACTCGTCATGGGAAGATCTGGGCACTTTTAGAGTCGCGTCAAACTCTGTCTGTAGCCCATTCACTGAGATGTACTTGCGGCCAAGCTTTGTAATGACCGTGTTCAAGAACTTCGGCGCGCCTTGGTTTGCGTGGGGGAAATGCACCGTGACGCGTTGTCCGAGTTTCCAATCTTTGATGCTCATGCGGTTTTTCCGTTCCTGGTGTGCAGAGTGTATATGGCCTTGGTGATTTGACCCACCCATGTCGGGGGGTCTTCGTCGGCGTTGAACTTGGTAGTGTATTGGCCCATTTGTACTGATACGAATCGTCTTCCAACGGCCACTACCTTGGCGTGCTCTTGAGCGCCGCCCGGGTGGCGAATTGTTACCAGCTGTCCAGACTCCCAGTCTTTGGCGCTCATGTACTTTTCCTTTGCTTGATTTGGTCTACCAGGTCGGCTACCTCGTGAAAGTAGACGGGCCCATAGCCCCATGCATCAACACCGACGTTGATTTGGTTGCCGTTCACTGGGGTTTTGGTGTGGTTGTGCCCATGGATGAGAATCTCCCCTGGCTGCTTGCGCGGGCGCAAGTGAGCAAACTTGTCGGGTTTTTCGTAGATGGGCGTCGGCTTGTAGGGGTAATGGTTCACCCTGCAGATGACGCCACGGATCTCGAGAACCGCCTCCTGGAGAACCAGAGCGAATCCCATCCTGGCCATTGCGGGCATTGAGTTGTCGTGGTTGCCCACGAGTAACAGCTTGGTGCCGGCCATCTCAGACAGTACGTTGGCGTAGCCGCTGGAGTCTCCTTTGAAGAAGCAATCTCCCAGCCACAGCACCACATCGTCGTGGCTGATTCTGTCGTTGTACCGTTTCACTAGTTCTCGATTCATCTCGTTTACGTCGGCAAATGGCCGCTCGCAGTACTTGATGGTGTTGGCGTGCCCTATGTGAGGGTCGCTGTAGAACGCGCTGATTGTCATTCATCCTCCTCGAACTCGCCAGCGACGGATCCGTCGGGACGCTCCTTGTAGCGCACACCTGTCTCTTGATCGAGGAGTGGAAAGCCTGTGCGTCCCAAGTCCCCATCTCTGGATAAGTGCGCGATGTGATACATCTCTGCGGCCACAGCCTTGTGCTCCGCAGCCTCGTAGGCCAGATCTTGCCTAGCAAGCAGCATCAAGTCAGTTGTGATCGTCAATTGACCTCCTATCTTGGGCGTTTGAGTGTCATGACGTAATCTCCTGGTGGGATACGCCCTGGTATGTACGCCCAACGTCTGGTGCTTCGTTTACTTTGACGAACTTCAATAACCTCCCTGTACTCACGCAGGTACTGCTCCTGTGTCACGAATACGTTGATGTTTACTTGTTTTCCAGAAAGCACTGCAACCGCTACGGTCTTTGCGTCAGCCGCAAGCTTCCGCAGCCATGGCAGGTTCTCCTTGAACCTGACCCAGCTAATTGTAATTCTCATAGCTCTTTTTCGATGTCTCTTCGTCGTCTACGCAGCGATATGTGCAATAGCCGCACACGAACAACGCGACTATCAGCATTGAGATGAAATCTCCTGGCTTCATTGAGACATTTCTCCTCCTGTGTCTCTTATCCCTGAGAATGTGCAGGGCTTGCCAATGGGTGCTACATTTCCCTTATGTCTGGAAAGGTCGTTGAATTTCCTCGCAAACTCGAATGGCAGCATGTGGAGTGCTGGTACGGCCGTGTGAAGGGGACTCAGCTGCATGCCAAGGTTGAGGGCAACCTCGAGGGTACAGGCTACAATTGGGCAATCTGGAATGGACCTATGCTGCTCGCAGCGGGCAGCGAGGTAGACAAGGAGGTAGCGATGGCGGCGGCCAAGACGGCGCTAGAAAATGGAGTTGTAGTGCTACGTCCCATTCAGCCTGCTGGATGAGGCTCGAGTTCGATACTCGGAATTCCACCGACGGAGGGGACGTGTTCTAAGAGACGCCTCCTCCGTTCCTTTTCGAGGGGCTAAAGAGAAAGCAAGGGCAACACCCCTTTACTTCCTCACAACGCAAGCCACGCGCAAAGGGGGAATTGCGTGGTCCCTCGCGTTGCTAACCTCGTGGTCGCGCCACCGATTGAGGAGAATCGTTCATATCAGTGGCTCTTATCGTCGTTGGGGCTGGGGGATCTGCGCCCTGTGCCCCAAGAGCCTGCAATAGACCTTCGTACAGCGACGCGCTGATAGCTACCATCTCGTTGGTTGCTTCGAAGCAAAGTTCAAGCTGCTCTGTGTCTTTGATGAGATTTACTTTCCCTAGCACAATCATCAGGTGCTCAATTGTCCTGCGAAGATTGGCTTTGATGTCTTCAGGGGTGTGGTGGTCCTTGGTCTCGTATGTAGCCTCGCACATGTTGTGCCTCCTTCATAGTTCTTATCCCCGGATTTCTCGAAGTTTGATGTACCAGTGCTTGCACCTTCGCATCGTGCTAGATTTTGTCCGTGGCAACTGACCGGAACCAAGATGAGCTGTTGACCATTCAGATTTCGGCAGCGGACCTGAATGCGCTGGTCGATGTGTTGAAGACTTGTGCTGATGATTTCTGCGGAGACCGGCACAAAAATGCTCTTGACCTACGTATGCAGTACCTGCGCATGAGTGCATTGCGCGATTCTGTGACTGAGCCACCACCCACTGTCCGAGAGCGCAAAGACTCGACGGAGATAGTGATGGTCGATCCGAGGAACATCCCACCTAGGTCACCTGAGAAGAATTGGTAAGCCAAGCAAAGTCCAGCGGATTGTGAGATAAGGGCTCAAGCGGTTACACCCCACAAAGGAAGGAGACTTCATGCTCACCTTCTGGTACATGAGAGGGTTCCAGCCATGATCTCTCATCTCGTACCCTACGAACAAGTGTTCATCAGCGTCACGCTATCCATGGACGAGGCCACAGCCATTTCAGATGCCTTGTCGCTGGTGGCGGGCAAGGACAAAAGCTTCAGCGGCCCAGCGGGGAAGTTGAGGGAACTTTTGGAAGATGGAATTGAGAAGGCATCTCAACTGCAGGACAGGAGAACCAAGTGAAGTATCGAGTCATCAACGCCAGAACGAGGGAGCCGATTGGGGGCGACTTTGAAGCACCGAACATCAGTGCCGCCAAGGTTGTGGGAGCCATGCGAGAGGATTCCATGACCAGGGTTATCGTGTTCGAGCTACCTCCTGAAGCTAAACCCGTCCCAATGGTGTTGGCTAACATGCCCATAACCAATGTGAATGATCCTGCCCCAGAGGATGACAGAGCCTCACCAGCCTATGTGAACAGGATGGCCATGGGCGTGGATATGGCTGTTCCGGGTAGCGATGAGACGGTCATCAACTTTCCTCTGGCCGAGGTGGAACGAGCTCTTGCCCATTGGCTCAACTACTCCCGGTTCAGGCCACAGGGACTCCCGGAGGGATATCGATTGGTCCCTCACGTCCATCGGGGGCCAAGGGAGAACCTGATCGGGCGGTGGGAAGTCTCACTCGTTCTTGTCTCAGAGGAGCCAGCAAAACGTGCTCCTGAAAATGGGTCCTCTCCAGGGCTACCGGAAGGAGCCAGCAGGAAAGATGCTGGATAGTTGTGCTTTCGCTCTCGGGATCACTTCACACTTTTCATTTTGTAAATTCTATTGCTACTTTCTTCTATTCACTTGTTCAGTAGTTAGTTATTAGAGAGCAGGGTCTGAGACCCCTCTCGGGATGTTATGAATTTTTGAGAATAAAAAGTGAAGAGCATTCACTGAGGAGAGAAAGTGCAGTACCCAAGATGGTTACTCCCATTCAAAGCCCCCTCTGGCAGATGCAGTGTTGGAGGGAAATACAATCCGTGTAGCCCATGAATTGAAAACTTGGCCACAAGAGTTTCAAGCAATCCGTTCTGGGGCAAAGACCCACGAGATCCGTAGGAACCATGACAGAGCATTTCACGTTGGTGATGTTCTGAAGCTTTCAGAGTTCGTGTTGGATGAATATGATCCGTACAGGGAAGACAACCCTGGAAGGTACACGCACAGATACGAGCTCGTTCAAGTCACCTACGTCAGCAGCGTTTCTTACACGTCCTTGGCCACTTCACATACCTGCGTGGCCATGAGCATTGTCCGTTTGGGGCTGGACGATACACATCAGTACGGCATTGAGCTGCGTATCAATCCTCTTCCAAAGCGGGCTAAGCCCAATGCCCCGGCGGAAGCCTGATTGTTGCAAGTGTGGCGCTTGCTGCTTGGCCATCTCTGTGGGGCAGCGGGTTTTTGCTGACCTCGAGGCAGAGGATGTGGTCAGCCTGAAGAGGCTGCTGGGAGCCAAGCTGTTTCGAGAGTCTGTGCACGAGGCCACCCCCTTTGATCTGCTAGCACTCACTCTTTCGAATCAGCGGACAGTGGCAGGTGCGGTCAAAACTACCGAGGCGAAGGATCACGAGGGCAAATCGGTTTGCGTATGCATCTTCTTGACTGGAACACCCGGAAAGAAGGTTCGCTGCACCATCTACAAGGACAGGCCCAAAGTTTGCCATGAGGCAGTGGCACCAGGTGACAAGGCATGTATGGTACTTCGCACTGTGCGAGGAGTAGGAGCCTCACGATGATAGACAATCCGATATTGTCCGCGGAAGAATTCCCAACGATAGCCAAAGTGCAGGCGCTAAAGCTACCGATGAAGACCATCAAGGATTTCGTCGAGTGGCTGAAGAAGGACTGCCCAGACAAACTCATTTCTGATCTTGACGCCACCCTGCTGGTTTACAGATACTACAACGTAGACGTCGAGGCATTGGTCGATGAAATGGCCGTTGCCAAAACGAGATAAGAACAGTAGTCGAGGCAACCATGGTTCAAATTCGAATTGCGGTGAGCGACAATCCTGAGCTCACCATGAGCTTGGCAGCTTACTTGGAGGCTCATGGCAAGAAGAGCGTTCAGCATCAAGTGGGGAAAGGACGGGGTACCCGTCGCCTCGAGGCATGCCCCGGCATTGGCAAAGCAGCTGATTGCCGCGGGGCACTTCAGGCAAAAGCCCCTGCAAAGCGTGCTTACTCCACGCCAGCTAAGATCCAAAAGACTGGCTGAGGCCAAGCTCGTTAGCGCCAAGGACAACCCATACGGGGTGATGCCTGAGCAGGTTTGGGAGGACATGGACCTTCGGAACCGCGATGAAGCGGGGAACCTGCGCAGAGTGAAAATCATCGGGCTGTGCTGGTCAGAGCGCGGCTACTTCGCGCTGGCAGAGAATCTAGCCGAGTCAAGAAGGTCGTTCATCAACCTGCAGTACTTCGCTGTGCGTGGGAAGAAAGGATTCAGGCGCATCGATGCCTAAGTACGGAGATCGTGCGGAGTACAGCGTCAATCGAGAAGGGCTCACATTCTGGGAATGGTTCAAGGCGGCAAACCACTGGAACCCCAGCGCCGTCGACGAGAAGACAGCCAGGAAAGCTTGGCGCGCCGGCGAAGATCCGACGGAGCACGCAGCTCGAGCGCCACAGACGCCCGTGCCACCCCCAAAGAAACAGCCCGTCACCATTCTGTGCATGAGGTAGCTATGGACTCAGATGTTGCACTTGCGAAGATTCGTGCCGCTATCCAAGACGCCAAGTATCGGGATGCAGCGGAAGTTGCTTCAGACCCAGCGTTGAAGCTTCGGCGCAGTTCTCACATTGACTACGAGCCCATGCTTGAACTCATCGAGCACTTTGAGGCTCTTGACGAATGGTTGTCGAGGGGCGGGTTCTTGCCCGCGGATTGGAACAAAGGACGATGAAGCCCAACGCCGTAGATCTGGCATGGGCTGCTGGTTTCTTTGAAGGGGAAGGTTGCACCAGTCTGGATTTTCAAAAGAAAGGCACGCGCCGACGGCTGAGTGCGGTCAGCACTGATTTAGATGTGCTGAACAAGTTATGCAGGATATTGGGCTGTGGAAAGGTCTACAAACGCGGGCCAGGGCAGCCTGGAAAGACTCGGCCGAGGAAGCAACAGTGGTACTGGGCAGTCTCTAATTGGGAGGATGTTCAGTTAGTAGCGACTTGGCTTTTGCCGCACATGTGCTCTCGACGGTCTGCGAAGTTGCGATTGCTCTTGAGTAATCCACCTGTGCGGGGAAGTGGTTTCTGCAAGAAAGGACACCCGTTGGTTGGCCCTGCTGCTGACGTGTATCGAAACTCATTGGGTCACATTTCATGTGGTCCTTGTTCAAGGGAAAGAGAACGCAACAAGCGACTTCTCAGGAAGGCGGCCGCATGACGGAGTCTTTGGTTGTATCGAAAACGTTGAGTCTCCCTTTGGAGGCTGTGACTAGTACTTTTGGCCTATTGGCGGTTCGGGGTTCTGGAAAGACCAATGCCATGCGGTCCATGGCAGAGGAGATGTTTGCGGCCGCACTGCCCTTCGTGGTCATTGACCCTGTTGGGTCTTGGTATGGCCTGCGCTCTGGGCGCGATGGATCCGCGGCGGGAGGGCTTCCAGTCTTCATTTTCGGCGGAGAACACGGGGATGTGCCGCTTACGCGCGGGTCGGGCGAACTTGTGGCGGACGTCATTGTGTCCCAGCGATTGTCCTCGATCTTGGACCTGTCCGGGTTCGATTCAGAGTCCGACCGAAAGGCCTTCCTTCTGGCATTCGCGAGGCGCGTTTACCTGAAGAACCGAGATCCCCTTCACCTCTTCCTCGAGGAAGCGGATGACTACATCCCACAGCGGCCGATGAAGGACGAGCTCCAGCTCAAGCGGGCATGGGAGAACATCGTGAGGCGGGGCCGCGGGCGAGGCATAGGGATCACTATCGCCACGCAGCGGAGCGCCGTGGTGAACAAGGACGTGCTCACGCAGGTGGAAACGCTCTTCGTCATGCGCACCACTGGCCCGCAGGACATCGAAGCCATCAAGGCTTGGACCAAGTACCACTCGTTCGGGGAGACTTTGCTGCCGACGCTGTCGGGGTTAGCCGACGGGGAGGCATGGGTATGGTCACCGCACTTCCTGAAGAAGACCGAGCGGTTCAAGTTCAGGCTCAGCAGAACCTTCGACTCTGGAGCTACACCAAAGAACCTGAAAGGCAAGACTGCCCGCAAGGCAGCAAGTCTGGCCGATGTTGACATCGACAAGTTGAAGGGTCGAATCGCTGAGACTCTGGAGAGCTCGAAGCAGGAAGATCCCAAGGCGTTGCGTGCGCAACTTCGAAGTCTCGAGAAAACTCTCGAGGCTCGTGACGAGGAACTTGCGGTTTTGCGAGTGACCAAGCGAGAAGTAGTCAAGCGTGTCGACGTCAGAGAGATTCAGGCATTGCTGCAAAAGGTGGAAGGCACCACGGAAAGGAATGCAGCCACAGCCACAGCACTGGCGGGAGCTGCCGAGTCTTTGCGAGGAATGTTGGGGCCAATATCCGGCCCGGAGACCTCGGCGCCGAAGGTCTCAAGCCCCCAATCCAAGTTGGCAGGCCTCGACCCTAGTGCGCCTTTGAAGCGGCAGCACAAGATGCCCACAGTCCCACAAGGAGACACGAAGCTTTCCGCGTGTGCGCGCTCCATGCTGGCGGTACTTGCAGCGCGTTACCCTTCGGATACCACAACAGCTCAGCTGTCGATTTTGACGGGGTATTCCATCACCAGCAGTGGGTTTGCCAACAGTCTGTCCTCGTTACGCGTGGGTGGTCTGGCAGAAGGCAAGAAGAACAATCTGGCGATCACGGCAGGTGGGCGTCAGCTTGTGGGCAAAGTTGAGCCTCTTCCAAAGGGAAAGGCATTGCTCGAGTACTGGTGCGCCAAGCTGGATAAGTGCCCTCGTACTCTTCTCACGGTCATTTACGATGCAGGGCATATGCGTGAGACTGCAGTCACCAAAGAGTACATCGCAGAGCAGTCGGGGTACTCAGAATCGAGCAGTGGCTTTGCCAATGGGTTGAGCACGTTGCGCACTCTTGAACTCATTAGCGGCTACAAGGAGATGAAGGCAGCAGATATTTTCTACGATTGATTTCAACAAGGAGCAGTTAGATGGAAAGTACAAAGGGCACCTACCGGGGCCCACCGCCGTACTTGTTACGAATTACCAGTAAAGACAACCCAAAGCATCGCACGATTGCCGGGGCAGTGTTTCCGTCCCGCTTCGGCCAGTTCAATCTGGTATTGAATCCAGGTGTCCAGATCGGTTGGACCGACAACGTTTGGGTTACGCTAGTACCAACCAAAGACGCAGAACGAGAACCCCTAGACCCAGGAAATGCAGAGGACTACACCGATGACGGACAAGCCCCAAGAGGAAAAAGCGGAGACAACGAGTTCCCTTTCTGAGTTGACGCCGACCTCCTCGAGCATCATGGGCAGGCGCCCGCGTGTTTTGCTGGACGTGGACGGCGTCATTGCTGACCTTGTGCAGCTAATGGTCAACGCTGTTCGAAACCTCAAGCTCAAGGACATCTCAATCAGTTGGCGCCCAACTAAGTGGGATGTAGCCAAAGAGCTAGGCCTCACTAACAAGCAGGAAGATGCCGTGTATGAAGTGTTGCGCCTTCCGGGGTCAGCCAACATGCTTCTTCCTTTTCCGGGGGCAGTACAAGGTGTGAAGCGAATTGCCAGCTTGTTCGATGTGGCATTTGTGACGGCTCCGGTAGAGGGCAGCGCCACCTGGTGTTTTGACAGAATTGAGTGGCTTGTGAAGCATTTCGGTGACGACCTCGGCAACCGCTGGGTTTTCACCGATCACAAGTACCTTGTCTACGGGGATTTCCTTGTGGACGACAAACCCGAGAACTGTTTGGAGTTCAAACAGGCTTGGCCAGGTAGTGTGCCGATTCGCTGGTTGTCCCCCGGCATGGCTGTTCAGGAGGGCCTCATCCACGTGAGTACCTGGAAAGAGGTTGAAGTCTGCATTAGGCAATGGGGAAAGCGAATGTCATTGGTGTAGAGAATGCTAACGTAGAGACCCCCGCACCAGCTAGTAACTGGACGGGGGTCAGCCCATGAAAGGACTAGTTTCGATGGACGTAGCAACTATTGCCAAGTTTTGGTCTTGTGTCAATAAGATGGGGCCGATGCACCCTGTACTCAGGACGCGATGCTGGCTATGGGCAGCCAGTAGGATGAGTAGTGGCTATGGGAAGGTCACAGTAGAAGGTAAGCAGGAATCAGCAAACCGGGTTTCGTGGCTACTAGAGCATGGGACTTGGCCCGTACATCTGGCCCTTCATTGTTGCGATGTTCGTGCATGTGTTCGACCTGATCATTTATTTGATGGGACGCATCAAGATAACGTGGCTGACATGTTGGCTAAGGGGAGGGGCAATCGCGCCGCTGGAGATGACCACGGTAGAGCCGCACTGACATCCGACAAGGTTTTGGATATTCGGAGAGATTACAAAAATGGGGTAGGGGGCTACAAGAAGCTAGCTAGAACTTATGGGGTGAGCTCAAATCAGATACTTAGGATTGTTCGCAGATTGAATTGGAGGCATATTTAGTGTAGCCCCTCGTTAGGAGAAATATGCACGAGATAGTCTTGGTTCTAGTGATATTGGGGCAAGGGGCTGTATTTGCTGTTCGTTGGGCCTTCAGGCTGTGGCTCTGGTGGTGTGCCCTTATTTTCGTTGTCCTAGTGGGGTCCATCCTGATTGGCAAGTATTGGCCGAAGCCCGGTAATAAGGGACGCGAAGGAGGCTAGCTGGGTATGCCTGTACGTCCCATTTTGTCGAAGTACCCCAGGTTGCATGCACTCCTGCGAAGGGACGCTCAAGCCAACACTGAGTTCAATGAGGCTCTTCTTGAGGTATCCAAGGACGGAGGGGCATCTGCCATTATCGGGGAACTTCAAAAGGATCTGGAGACCTCCGAGGAGAATTTGCAGAAACAGATTGCGCAAGTAGGGATTTCTCAGCGTAGTCAGGAGAGATCAGTACGCTTCATCCGATTGTTTGGAGAGCTCCTCGAAGCGCAAACCAGCTTCAAACCCTACGTGGATGACCTCACGTACAAGAACAAGTACATGATTGAGTTCAGTCCAGCTCAGATTAGGTTGGCACTTCGTCTTTATTGGGACATCATAGGGCAGGCCATGGAAAGTACAATTGCGCGCACCGTAGTGATGGATCCGGCGGCTGAACGAGAAGGTGATATCGATGATGAATAGGCGCTACCCCATATCCCCCAACGGGCAACCAGTGAGTATCGAGTACCGGTGCGATGCCATTGTGGAGGACAGTTCTGTCGAATTTGCGCAGAAGCTGCAAGCGTCCTTGAACACAAACACCGGGGAAGGATTTGTCATGCAGACCATGCTGGGCCGTGAGAAGGACCAAGGGCTAGTGTTGGTTTATCAAAGAGCGACATTGCTGACTAGGGAACAAATTGAAGAGGAGTTGGAGACGACGCACTCCTCCACACTGCCACCGGGAACGAGGCACTGAGTATGGACAAGACTTTTGAGGAACAACTTGCCACTATCCAGCGGGAACAACGGGCTTGGGCTCTCCGTAATTTCGGAAAGCAAACTACAACGCAGATGGCTCTAGGGCTCATTGAAGAGTTGGGCGAAGTCGCAGAGGCCTGGATGCTGGATGACATGCTGAAGCTCCTAGACGCCATCGGCGACGTTGGCATCTACATGCTGAACTACTGCAACCTCATGGGGTGGGAACTTCCCAAGCTGTTTGAGCTTAGGCAGCCACGGGACAAAAACGCGGAGCGCATGCCGCACTTCGTGACGCCACTCATGCGCGCCATTGCTCACCACCAACTCAAAGGCGACCAGAATATTCGCGGTGGCACGGAGCACCACAACCGCATGATGGAGGGCGTTCTTCGTAACGTCTTGTTTCAACTAGACGCTTTGGCCCCACGCGCCAAGCAAGGTGGGACGTTCCTGATCATCCTCGATCTCACCTGGCAGAAGGTTGGCAAGCGCGATTGGGTCAAGAACCCGTATAACGCGGATGTGGTGGCTGAGGAGCAAGAGAGCAAGCATGCCTGAAGGTAGCGGGCTCAAGCGCTGTCCTAAGTGCAGGCGCAAGAAGGACAGAAAGACTGAGTTTCATAAGGATGCCAGCACCCCCGATGGGCTGCGTGTTTACTGCAAGCTATGCCAGAGGAAGAACAACAGTAAACAATATGCTGAGCACAAACCCGAGCGTGCCATCGCCCAGAGGGCATACGTAGTCAGCAACAGGGCCAAGGTGAATACGAAGAACACCCTGTGGCGTAAGCAAGTTCGTTTAGAAGTGTTGTATCACTACAGCAACGGTACAATGTCTTGCGCCTGTTGTAGAGAGAACAACATTGAATTTCTGTGCCTTGACCATAAGGATGGCGGCGGTAACAAGCACAGGAAGGAGATTGGGTTAGGGGGCTATGCCATCTACATCTGGCTGCGTAAAGAAGGGTTTCCCAAAGGGTATCGTGTCCTTTGCTTCAATTGTAATTACGCAGTCATCGGAGGCAAAGCCTGCCCGCACACGTCCAACGGATCTACGAAAGGCGGCGGTATTCTAAGCGCCACCGCCATATTGGAGAACGTCAAACTTGGGCGCATTTCGGTGGATCCATTTGTACCTGCACATGTGAACCCAGCATCTATCGATTTGACGTTGGGCAGGAGAGTCCTTGAACATGTGCTGACATATCCGCAGTTGGACCCGAGGAAGGCGGGGGTACAGGAGGAGTATCAAATACCCGAGGATGGTTTGGTTCTACTTCCCGGTAGGGCGTACTTGATGCATACGGAAGAGATAGTACATTCTAGCCATTTCGTTGGTGTGCTGGACGGAAAGTCTTCAATCGGTCGTCTTTTCATCTCAGTGCATGAGACCGCAGGTTACATTGATCCAGGATTTCGTGGACAGATCACCCTGGAGGTTAGCGTGCAGCACCCAGTCAAGGTTTATGCGGGTATGCGGTTCTGCCAGATTAGGTACCATACGATTTACGGTGCAGTGGACCTGTACAACGGCCACTACAATAATGAAACTGCATTAGGGCCTGTGCCATCTATGGCGCACAAACAGCTTGAGGAACAACAAGATGGAAAAGGATAATGTGGCTGAGTGCTTGACTGAAGAGCAAGAGGAAGGTTTGGCGATAACTTCCATGAATGAAGTGATCCAGTTGTTCCAAGACTTGTTTAGGCAAAGAAGGTATCGTCTGATCAGAGGATTAGCTGACAAACTACAACGAGAATCCAATATTTGGCATGAAGAGCTTGGTCGATATATGAATTTGGCTGCCTGCGGCGCTAACCCGCACAGGGCAGCTACTGGTATCAATGCCGCCGTGGATCGAGGCGACTTGCCGGATGCAGATTCAAGTGCACAGAATGCGGTAGGGTCAGGGAGTGGGTGCCACAATGGCTAGAGTTGAGTGCGAGGTAACGTTCACCCAGGAGGAGAACGACCGCGGCAACATGCAGGATTGCACCAAGGTAACCTGCGGGGAATGCGGGCACACCACGCAGTCATGGGGCACTGGACCAGGGAGTGTGCGGCGTTGCCTAATGCTTCTAAAGGAAGAGTGCCCCGAAAATGGCAATAACTTCTATGTGGCCGACGTGGATACTGATTGATACCGACGCAAGTAGTTAGCCGTGGCTTGTACCGTCTTCAGGCTGTCGTGGAGAAGACCCAAGGCCCTGTTGCAAGTATCGCAGAGAAGTCCACGTAGTTGCTCTGTTTCGTGGCAATGATCGACTACGAGACGTCTCCAACTTTTGCCTCTTGGTGGGCCTTTGCAAATGGCACAAACCCCTCCTTGCTTAGCCAGCATGGAGTTGTACTCTTCGAGGGTAATACCAAAGGCATACTGGAGGCGTCTCTCGTAGATGCGGTTGTGGTTTCTTTTTCGGTAATCGGCCAGGTAGGCTTTTCTGTGGTCCGCATTCCTCTCCTGGGATTCCTTGGCTCTGGCGATGGAGCACAGCTTGCAAATGCCCATATGGCCGTCCTCGGTGTTTGGGTGGTATAGAACTCGGTCAAGGCTTTCTTCTTTTTACACTTCTTGCAGCGTTTCATGTTGGACGAATGCTGAGCTCTATGCCAAACTTTTACAAGGAACTTTTACAATGTTGAAGACGATTTGGATAATGTGGAAGCCAGGCGAAGAGCGCGTGTACACGATGGCGGTGCAGCCGTCAGAGCCGTGGGCGACAACGCAGAAGGACAATGGGTACTTCATTGCCAGCTTCGACGTAGAACTCCCTGATCCCACGATAAGTCCAATTTTCGTAGGTTCATTGAAAGTTGTGTATGCCCCCTCGCTGGGCAACCAAGTGCATATACATGGGGATTTTGCCTTGATGGATGATGGATCGATTTGGTCGAATACGGAGAAAGTTGCTCAAGTCTCGGAAATTGAGGAACCCCCCTCCTACCTAGATGAAGCCAGATTGACCGTGGGTGACAGGGCACACGTAGAGTTTTTAGCCAGGTATTGGCTAGGTTGGAGGAAAACAGTTATGGCAGGGGTGCCGCCTGTAAGTGTAGGGGATGTGGTCTCTGCTAAGCTTGAGTAATGCCATCGGTTGCTTCACCGTCTCAGCAGTCTCAGCAGGAGTCTGAAGGACTGGACTTGAACTTCCAGCTGCGTCTGGTCATCAATCAGTCGCTGGGGGCAGTGCAGGGTAGGCAGACGGCGGAAGCTTTTGCAGCCATAACGTACGAGGAACTTGCCAACCAGCAAATCATCCGTATCACTGGCCCCGGGACCACGACCAGGCCTAATGAGCTTGAGCGGGTCAACAAGATCGAGAGCGACATGAACAACGTGGTGGCCCAAATTCGAAACATCCCTCCAGAGAGCTTCTTGATGAGCGATGCATCACGTGACGTGAATACGCCTGTTGACCCTGGCACCGCGTGAATGTACAAAGACCTGCTACAGCCCTGGCCCATGCGATCCCCCTCAGCGTTCGGGCCGGGGCGTAGCTTTTGCTTTTGAGCCGCCTTCGTGCATATACTCTAGGGATGAGCGAGACCAACCCGCCTAGCCCCATGTGCATGGACACGAATTGTTCATGCTACAAAGACCAGTCCGGATTGACGCGAGAGTTCATGGAGAGTGCTGATCCGCACACTCGACTCATTGCCCACATGTCGAATCGACAACTGGCCATGGTCGAGGCCATCAACAACATGCAATTGACGCAACACGGGTTGATACAGGCTGTGAATGGGCTGACTGCGGAAGTTCGGCGGGGCTTCAGGGTAATGCACGAGAGGTTGGACACTCTGCAGCTGGACCATGGAATTATCGATGAAGTTGAAGATACCGTAGAGAAGGAGTTGGCCGCCGTGGTTGGTACAATCCCTCCTCGCAGTAAGCAGTAGTCTGCAGCATTGAGTCGCTGATTGTAATTTCAGCAAAAGTCTCATGCTATAAAGGGTAGTGGAGGTTCTATTGAGTAGAAAAGCATGTACTTGCTTCAGTGCGGTGTTCTTGTTTGCAACAGGAGCTCCCTGCGCAGATGGCTGTCCGGTAGGGATGGTTCATGCGAGAAAGAACGTCTGCATCGACGCGTACGAATGGCCTAATATGCCAGGGGAACGCCCGTTGCTGTCGGCAAGTGGGGAGCCTGAAGCGATTGGGAATCCGATTGATGCAGAGATGCTTTGCCTCTCTGTTGGGAAGAGGCCTTGCACTAGAACCGAATGGATGTCCGCCTGTCGTGGACCAGGCGGTTCGATGTATCCTTACGGGAATATCTACGATCCGAACGCGTGCAACACAGGCGCGCGTTGGAAGGAGGTCAATGCAGAGAAAGTTGCCAAACGCAACAAGCGAGAGCTTACCAAGCTGGATCAGAGCTCTCCTGCTGGTTCGTTTGACAGGTGCGTAAGCCCGGCAGGAGCCTACGACATGGTTGGCAATGCTGAGGAGTGGGTTCATTGTGACAGCGGGGAATACGGTTGGTGTCTCGTCGGAGGTTTTTGGGCCACCAAAAACGCCACATGTTCGTACGTAGTGATTACTCATTCACCCAAATGGCATTACTACCAAACCTCATTCCGATGTTGCAGAGATCTTGACTCTTTCAACGATTATGATATAGGCTGTTGAATGAAGCCGAATCCAAGAAATCGAGGACAAGGTGTTAGAGAGGCTCACAATCATGCCAAGGTTGGGCACCGTTCTAGGGAATATCAGATTTGGGTAGGTATGATTTCCAGGTGCTACAACGAAAAGCACACCAGCTACCGGGACTATGGGGGCAGGGGCATTACAGTTTGTGAGCGCTGGCTTGACTCATTCACCTTGTTCTTGGCCGATATGGGGAAGTGCCCCTCCACTCAGCATACGTTGGATAGGCGAAAGAACAATTTAGGATATTTCAAGAAGAATTGTCGGTGGGTTACTCAAAAGGTTCAAGGAAGGAACCGCAGAGATAATGTGCTAATCACCGCCAACGGGGAGACGTTGGTTCTAACAGAGTGGGCGGAGCGGCTAGGGGTGTCGGGGAATGCTTTGCGCCTCAGAAAGTACAAGGGTTGGTCTGACTCTGATGTAATCAATATACCGGTGAAGGTTAGGTTGACACCGAAGTCTGTGCTCAATGTGTATCGTGATGGAATTTCTGGTAAGATGACCTTGTCGGCAGTGGCCAGTAGGTACAAGTTACCGTTCTCCACGGTACAGGCCATTACGTCTGGCAGGAATTGGTCAAGTGTAACAAGGGCACCATCTGGATGACAGAACCCACAAGAGAGGACCTGGAGGCTTGGTTGGTATTGGCTATGGAGCGAGTACTCGCTGACGCGTATAAGGGCAAGCCCCGCGTGGCGCGGTATCACCGTAGGACAGATTTGAGGCGTATCGACAAATGGAGCATGAAGCTCCTGGAGATGACCGCATGACGTTAGTACATACACTGGCCGCTTTGGTGCTTGCAATGGTTGTTCGGGAAGCCCCGAACGTGGCTGCCAACGCGAAATTGCACGACGACTTTGAGTCGGATATCACCCAGATGCTCACGATCCACGAGAAAGTAGCCCAGAGTGGCGGGCTTGTGGACACAGAGTTCGACATGCTGCTCCTTGCGGCGGTGAACTATCGGGAGAATCGGATGCGTCTTCCGGCACCAGACGGCGATTGTGGTTGGTCCCACAAGTACTCCAAAGTCCCAAGTGGACTATGGCCAGTCGGATACAAGCCCGTGCCCAAGTACGTATGCAACTCTGTGGGTCCCATGCAGGTGAATCGGGGGTTGGTCTACACGATCACGGCATGGAACGAAGTGAAACATGAGTTTCCTGAGCGGTTGTGGGGAGGATGGTCTGAGGTCCCAAAGGGAACTAAGCCGGACAGGTTGACTGAAGATCAGTTGCGGGAGCCAGAAACTAATGTCCGCATTGCCTACGCGATACTCCAGCATTGGAAGTACGAGTGCATGGATCGCGACGGTGGTCTTGCTCCTGCCGGGGTCTGGTTGACTGCGTATCGTTACGGGAAGTGCCCCCACTACAACAAAGGGCGTGGATACCACATCGATAAAGAGGCAACGAAACGTTGCGCGATAGCCAATGGCTGGGCAGAGGCTTTGGCGAATTCAGATGAAGTGAACTACACTGGTACAGGCAACATGTCGTGTACCTACAAGGATCGTGTTGCACCGAGAGAATGATCTACGAGTACATGTACGTGACTCACGAGAAGGATGGCGGCGAGAAGCTTTGGCTTGTTAGTAGTCGCCTTCCCCTCGGGATGTTTCAGCGGTTGATGACCTACGCGCGCGCAGACGCGCATCCCAAGGACAGGGTGGTTGGTATAGCCACTACCCATGTATTTCCTGGGGTAGGTGAATTTGATGCTCGTTGCCGCTTGGATCACTTCCTGGAACCCAAGGAGGTAAGCGGCAAGCAGTGCCTCATCGCCAACAGGCGCGAGGCCTTGCTGTTGGTGGATGACTGGAAGTCTTCACCCCTTTACTCCATGCAAGAGGGTCACGAGACTTGCGGGGATGCAGGGAAATACTACAGGAACAGGGTTGATCACTTCGCTGGTTACATCGACGTGTATTGGCCCATAGCAAGAAACAAAAGCACCAGGAAAGCAAGGAAACGGAGGACACATGGTCGCAGCAAGTAGCATCGGTTGGGGTTCATACAAGAACTACGAGGGTCCATTCTTCAGGGGCACATCCGCCTTTGTTCTTCCAGAGGACCCAAGGCCCTCTGACAAGATCATGGCTGTTATTACGGCCACGGAGGGAGGGCACTACGACGCCTGGAACGGGTATGACGCTTGCGGGTGGACCTCCGGCATCATTCAGTGGTGCGAGCGTGGGCAGTATTCGATCTCCGACATGCTTGGGGCTGTAGCGGTAAAGAACTCAGCTTTGCTGCAATCCATTCAGGACTATGCCAAGCATGCTGGCGGGCAGTTCAAGCGCAATGCGAAAGGCAACTTCAGGTTCTTCTTTGACAGCACTGGAGAAGTTGACACGCAAGCCGAGCAGCTGCGCCTGTTCTACATCCACGGCAATGGGACGAAAGGCACTTGGGATGATGCCGCCAAGGCCAACGCCCGACAATGGGCAGCGGTGATTTCGTCTTTGTGGGAAGATGCAGGTGCTCAGGCAGTGCAGGTGACATTCACCTCACAGCGACTCGGTTTGTTCATGCTGCCTGCGGCAAAGGCGTTGTTCGGGCAAGCCCCTGACACCCCCATAGCCGCCGGGGCGAAGGCAGCCTACTTGTCGTTCGCTGCGAACAACCCAACTTGGGCCAATTCATCCTTGAAGAAGGCTCTAGCCGCGTCGGCACACCTCACTCCATGGACGAACGAGTGGGTGATTGAGTTGCTGAAGGAATTGACGTTCGGTCCCCAGGTGGCCATCTACCCCGGTAGGTACAACGCGATTCGACCAGCTCTCGAGCGCATTTATGGGTTGGAGCTTCCGGACTTTGCTAAAGAGCTCCAGGTCTGGACCGAGACCACGGGCATGTTGCCCAACATCTCCACCAAGGACATTCAGCGTGCGCTGCTTATGCTCGGCTACGACCTGGGCCCGAAGGGTGCCGATGGCATCTACGGAGGGAAGACCAAGGAGGCCGTCATGACGTTCGAGCAGTTGAGCGGCATGGTGCCTCAGCCGAATATTGATGGAGTGGTCGACATCTATACGTATCCGGCATTGAAATCGGCGATGGATGCCAAAGGGCTCCCCTTTCCATTGCCCGTCTCTTGACAAGCCCAATAGTGGCAGCTAGCCTTGGCTTGCGCACTTGAGTAGTTGTCACTGCGGTTCTCGCTTTCGGTTGTTTGGCACGGACGGTCCTCTCCACCAGGAGGACCGTTCTTTTTTATCTCCGCATTGTGTTAGGATGAGGAATGCCCGTCGACTTCCAGGTGGCGTTTCCGCAAGAGACCGTGAAGATCAGCCAGGTCAAGCCTGTGCCGGGTCTGCCGGTGCGGACTCTCGACATCTACGGGGAAGATTTCCGTTCGGTCGAAGACGTCTTGATGAATCAGGTGTCGGTGCCCTCGTTTGTAGTTTTGAGCAAGACGCGTCTTCTTGCTGAAGTCCCACAGCCGCTGGTGAGTTTGACCATCACTTCCATCATGGTGCTTAGTCGCAAGCTGCTCATTTCCCCTCGTAGCTACATTCGCTTCAACATCGGGCGGACTCCGAGCAAGACTCGAGGCATTTTGAAGTTGATGCAGCTTTTCTTGAAGATGCTGCTTACCACCCCTGGGACGGACATCTTTGCCCCGAAGACAGGCGGCGGAGCCATGGTGCACCTCGGGCAGAGCGTGGGGACCAATGAGGGTTCGGATGTGGTGGCTGGCATCATTGTGAGTGTGGACTCGACGGCGCGGCAGATTGTTCAGATCCAGGGTCGCAATCAATCGATTCCCCCTGATGAACGGCTGCTCACCGCGAAGGTGTTATCGGCCGGTTTCAACAAGAATGAGACTGCCATTCTGATCGGTATTGAGCTCACGTCCCAGGCTGGTCGAAGTGCTGTGGCTCGTTTCGAGGCCTAGCGCGGGGCTAAGAAATGGTGCACGCCTTCCGGCGTGCCTTCACGTGAAAAGAAGTCACTTTCGCAGCTGCAACAACGCAACATTTACCAAGGGGATTTTTAGAATGCCGTTGTCTTTTCATGTATTTCCAATGCTCTTATACCCGGGGAAGATCAATTTCTGTGACAAGGGGCTAAAGAAAAGACGGGTACGTACTTCCGTCTTTTCGATGTGAACTCAGTTCACCATTTGCACGGTGGCTGCGACATGCAGCAGGCCAGGGGCAGCACCTTCTAAGTTCTGCATGCGGGTGAGCAACGCGTCCCACTCAGCCCGAGAGACACCTTGTTCCGCAGCGTTTCTCTCAACCAGCTCGATGGCGGCTTGGTGAAATTCCCACGCTAGGTCAGTATGAACATGGAAGGCAACACCAAGTGCTTCCTTGAGCGGCCAAAGAATCATATCGTCTCTGAGGCGTTGTATACCGAATGTGTCTCGGTACTGATTGAGGAAGTCTCTTAGCCTCTCATTCTGTGAGGCTAAGGACTCCACGCGCAATGGGTTCAGCCTGCGCCTGTACCTATTCAGCACGTTGTACAGCTGCGTCTCGGTAAGACTAAGTGCATTGCAAAGGGCTTTGCTGGTACAGAGAAGCATACCGTCGGGCAAACGAACCATGGCAATTACAAGTGCTTTGAATCTCCAGCTAACTAGTTTCATTCTGAAACCTCCAATATTCTTGTGCCCGAATACTGGTTGTATTTTCAGGTGGCTAAAGAAGAACCAGCTTGTAGCTGGCTCTTCTAGCGGATCATTGGCACTCTGCATTCAAAATGCAAGTTGCCTCTGTTTGGTAGTAATCGCCTACGGCGCTGCATGAACAGCCGTTTGCGGGATAACTGACAACTATGTAACTAGCTGGAACTGGGGAATCAGCTTTTCCACCGGTTCCAGGTACATAGCAGGAACAAGTGCCACAACCGAGTTTTGTAGTCCCTGCTGGGCATGTCGCAATGGCAGGGTTTCCAAAACCCGCCACCAGTTGAACTGATTGGCTTCCACCCGTGGATGAATTTCCTCCTGTGGTTTTGCTGCCACCAGTAGCGCTGTTGCCTCCAGTGGTCGATGACCCGCCAGTAGCTGACGACCCACCGGTTCCGGTAGCGCCGCCTGTGCCTTGGCTTATGCAAACCGCGGCAGTGCAGCCCCAGCTAGCTAGGCAAGTTGCATAGCCAGAGGTCAGCGCGCAGCAGTTGGTTTTCGCCTGCGCTGGCTGGCATGCCGCAGTACTTCCGCCAGTGGTCTGTGAGCCTCCGGTTGACTTTGATCCTCCAGTTGTTCCGGAGCCTCCGGCCATGTTGGTTGTAGAGCCCCCTGGGCGCCCACCGGTTGTGGTAACAGCGTTCGTCGTGCCGCCGGTAGATGATTCACCACCGGTAGATGATTCCCCGCCTGTAGTTGCAGCGGTTGTTTGTGCCCCTGTGTTGCCACCTGTTTCTTGTGCGGCAGTGGTAGCTGCAGGAGTTGAACTTCCGCCAGTGCTGGGGGTTGTAGTAGCTGCAGGTAAACTCGAGGAGCCCCCAGTCGTGACGACCTGGGCAGTGCTCGAAGCAGTGGATGTACCAGCTGCGCCGGGGTCAACGGCGGCTGAGTACGAAGAGTCGTCGTTGCCGCAGGCAACGGCAATCAGTACGAATGCTATCGAGAAAAATCTAGTGGTCATGGTTGTTCTCCTTCTATCTATCTTATTCCCGAAATTTCAACGCTCTTGCGTGCTATGCTAGGCCAAGCACAATGGCTGTCTTCGACCTACAGGTATTTCTCCAAGAACGTCTGCGATCTTTTGACGAGAACATGGATGTATCGTCCGGTTCCCCCGCGGATGTGCAGATCATTCAACCAGTTCTGCGCAGGTTGGGCACAGACCCATTCACTGTGGACTTGGCGACGTTCCTGAGCGCCAGGTTGAAGCAAGCGTTTCCTGAAATGGGTACGGAAGAGGGTGATGCACTCACCGACTTGCTCATCAAGCCAAGTGTTCTCCTGATGGATCCATTCGTGAGGGAGATTTTTCGAATCCGAAACAGTCAAAGCTTCAAAGACCCGACTACCCTCACTACCGACGAGGCAGATGCGCTTGGGGCTAACTTGTTCAGTACAAGGGAGCTCGGAGATTACTCACGTGGCACTGGGAGGGTGTATTTCGCGCAACCGCGCAATGTGTCTGTGACTCCTGCGAACTTCTTCACGTCGAAGGGAGGGCTGCATTACTTCCCCGACGGCAAGCAGGACATCACTGTTGACGAGATGATGCTCAACATCGATGGGAGTCTTTACTACTTCGACATCAACGCAATTGCAGAGCAGCCTGGAACCGCTTACAACATTGGTCCCAATGAGTTGTCCAACATTGCCAATTTGGAGGGTACGGCCAAGGTGGCTAACCTTCGACGTTTTTCCAGTGGTAATTCAGCAGAGAATGCAGTCGATTTTGTGGATCGCACTCAGCAAGAGCTCACCGAGCGCTCGATGGTTACACTTCGCGGGATTGGCGCTCGTATCCCCAGAGCATTCCCAGAAGTGACCAGGCTGGCTGTTGTTGGGTTCGGAGATCCCGAGATGCAACGCGACGTGTTGACAGGTGGGGGATTGGGCCCGACCCTAGCTGGCGGCCTGTTTGGAAGTACTGTGCTGGACGGTATCGGAAAACCTACCACAAAAAGGTTCTCGGTGTCCGATGTGGGAGTCGACTTCACCGCATTGGTAGACTCGACTGATCCAGGAGCGTTCATTCTTACCGTCACGCAGGCGTATTCAGGACCGCCCTTGATTCGAGATTTGCCTATAGCCAAAGTAATTGATGAGCAGACGGTAGAGGTGGTGGATCAAGTTTTCCTTCCGTTCTACAGCAATCGCCCATGGACTTTGCGTAAGAGGGAGTTGACGCTCAGCGGCATTCCAGGTGGTTTGCTTTTCCCCGACACAGCCAACGGGACAGTGGCCATACCGGACGGGGAAGTACATGTGGGCGGTTTGTATGACGTTTCTGTGCGAGGAAGCTCATTCGATAGCAGCACCCTTGTGTTGGACAGCATCACCGATGCTAGCCCAGCCACTGAAGGAATTCATTTGTCGTTCGTGATGCCCGACGTTGTGATGCTTGCAGATTTGACTTTGGGTAATGCCCCTGGAGACAACTACGCAGTCGGTGACGATATCTATGAAGCGCTGGTGAATGCGCAGCAGTACGGATACACTTTGCAGATTCTGGATGGCATTGCAGCGGGTGACTATCGCGTGACGCAAGTTTCTCAGGTCGTCAGCTCGCACCCGACGCTTCAGATTTCACCTGCTCCTTCGACAGCTCCCTCTGGGGAGATGCGGTGGAGATTGGTGGATGTGATCGACATCGATCTTCTGGAGCCCAAAGATACCAGGGTATCCGGGGAGAATTTGCAGACGTTGCAGAACTCCGATGTGGTGACCACAACAGCAGCGGTGGATTGGGCCTCATTGGGCGTGAGTGAGAATGACACCTTCAGGATATTGGAGGGTCCAGACGCAGCTGACTACCTCATAAAGGCTTTGCCCTCGTTCGATTCGGCCAAGCTGGATCGAGTATTGAAGAACACGAACATCGATCTGTCCTACACGATTTTTAGAGCAAACTCTGCGGGAGGAGTGCAACTTCCATTGATTCGAGTCAGCCAGATCGAGCTTCTGGACACTGCCGGGCAGCCTGTAGGATCCATCGTGCCCTACGCAAAGACTATCGATGTTCAAAGTAGAGCGTTTGAGAATCCCGGGCACGGGGTGAAGTTCGAAACCACATTTGCCAGGCTAGGCATTGTGTCTGTGGCGGAGCCTGTGGGAGGTTTCCTGGTAGGGGAACGCAGTTTATTCATCTCTTTCCCGAGCTCTCCTTTAGGATACCCATCGTTCATCAACGTGTTTTTCGCTACGGGCGTTTATAGTTCCCCCCTAACTGCGCAGGAAGTGGTCGATATGATCAATGCGGCAGCTGTGCTTGCCATAGGGGCAAATACGGTGCTGGCTGTGCTGATTACGAACCAGGGGCACAACTATGTAGGCTTGGTCCCCTTGGACCCGCTCATGAACGCAAACAATGGCTCAGCCCTGGCTGTTTTGTTTGGAGCAGCTGAAGTATTCAGCGTAGGGGATGTTAGAGACTTGGTTGACGCCGATTGGGTAGTGACGCTACCCGCCATCAGCACCGATAACTTGGATGTACTTCAGGTGACGGACGGGGTTCAATCAGGATTTTACGGAAATCTACGTGTTTCGACCTTGGGGACGGCCTTGACTTCTGTGGGGACAGGTTTTGCTCCGGAGTTCAATCGTCACATCAAGTTGGGGGCACGTTCTCTAGGAGGTGCGCGCTGCTACTTTTTGGAACCGACTAGCGTCGAGTTTGGGCCTCAGTCTGTTTTCACTGCGACGTTAGCCAATGGGGCTGTTGCACGTTACTTCCCAGATCCGACATTGGACACTGTGCGGGTACCAGCGTATCCGTCCACTGTATTCCCGAGTGATGGGTCTGTGACTGCGGCGGGTTCCCTCTTCACTGCCGCTTACAATTTTGCTACAGAGTCCATAGTTCCTGGGGATGTATTGGATCTGCTCTACGTGCCAATTACTGGCTCCAGTGTGCTGCCTTCTGTACTTCATGGTCTGGTGGGCACGACTCTGGTGATTTCAATGGATGGTGGGGCGGATCAGACAATGATGTTCGGTCATATTGCTGCCCCCAGCCACTCGGATGTGCTTCGCACTGAGGTGGCGGATCAGATCAATACGGCGGTAGGGAAGGTTGTAGCCAGTCTGACTGGTTCAAATCACCTGGAATTCGTGGGAGATGTGAGCATCATTGTGCGAGGTTCCGGTACTGCGAATACCGCATTGGGGCTGGGTGCCTCGGATCACTCCAATGAATCTCTCAACAACATACCAAGAGGGTACCTCATTTTGGTGGTGAATGACGGATCTGTGATGGTGGATTCATCAACTCTCTTTGGGACTACTGAGTCTCGTGTCAAGTGGAGGATACGACGTTTGTCCACGCAGCGTTGTAGTTCCACCCAGATGAATTCCAATACGGCCAAGGCGGGTCTTTACTACTTTGACGTAGAGCTCGTGAGCGAAGGGACAGGGGACCTCTACAACATTGACAGCAATGTTCAAATGTTCGCTGAAGGATATCGAAGTGATGGGTACTACCTGACGACGGACGATTCTGATCTCACCTTCTCTACGGTGGAGAAACCCAGACTTCATGTGTCGCGCTCAATTTTGGAGGTGGGAGTTTCAGACAGCCCATCGAGTGCGACGCAGCTCAGTGGCCAAAACTTGGAGGTCACATACGACAGATCAACTCTCACCAGTGACGTGCAGAATTTCGTTCTGTCTGAGACGGAGCGAGTGGTCTGCTCGAATCCGCTGTCTCGGCACCTGGTGCCACACTTCGTCCGTTTCGACTTTGAATACACTGGAGGCTCAAGCGCAGATGTAGTCTCTGGCGACATCGCAACCTATATTCAAAAGTTGTACCCGTCGGACTTCCTAGAATCTAGTGACCTTGTGAACAAGGCCTACCAACGAGGCGCCTCGAGTGTCGTAAGCCCCATCGACTTGATCGCAGTGGTGCACAACTATGACAGGACTGTGCAAGCGCAGCGGTCTCAGAACGCCCTCAACACGGGCAGGCTTGCCGCATTTCTGGTCGATGTCATCAATGTGAATCGCCGTTCCGGTTGATGATGGGTATGTCCCCATAGCGAGCGATGTTTGGGTCACCGCGTTCCACTGTCATTCCGTCGAACGGATTCATTGAGTGCCCGCACTTGTGGCACTTCATGATGCAGCGCGGGATCAACCAATTCTCGTCCGAGAATGCGAAGGTAGTTCCTCCAAAGGCCTTCTCCATGGTGGGGCCGCAGCCATTCGGACAGTACCTGTGTTGACGGTACAGTGCCTCTGCCTTTTCATGGTCTGGCGTCAGAACGTCTGGAATTCCTTCAATTGCCTTCAGCGCCACCTCGGGATCCAAGGTTTGGAACGTGAGAGGTATGCCGCGGTTTGCCATGCTGCTAGTGTAATAGCGTCGGAGAAAGTCAGCAATGCTGGCGTTTAGGTCGGCGTTCCAGTAGCCTGCTACAATCGAACCATGGCTGCAAGTGCATTGCTCAAGTTTTCTCAGGGTTCTGTCGTCGGTGGCGATGGAGAAGCCCTGTTGGGTGTAGTCAACGAAGAAGTTGTGCTGCATAATGTCGACAACACTGGGGTTAGGTCGTGGCAGATTGATTTAGTAGCTGCCGACGCGGGGAGCTCGTACGTACCCCAAGATGCGTATGCGTTCAGCGATAACAGCAGTACGCCAACGACCCCATTTACCCCAGACTGGAGTGGAAGCTACCGTTGGGTGTTGAAGGTTTGGGATGCTCAGAATCGTGTCGGGGATCCCACGGATGTCGACATTCGAGTTTTTTCTATTCCTGAATCGAACGGTTTTATTATTCCTCCTTCGCAGGTTTTTCCCCTCCCATTGCCTGATCCTAGAACAGGCGCGGATGGGGCAAAGCCGAATGAACTCAATTTCAACAGCCAAGTGAATGGCTGGTCAGGGAATGGGCAAGATGGGTTGTTGAGTGCATTAGTTCGCAGCGTAGATCTCACCAGAGTGTGGCAGTTCGCCTCGCACACCCTTGGGGCTACACCCAATTGGCTCTTTGTTTTTGATGTGGCGAAAGTGCTACCTGGGTATATCCGTGTGGCGTTTGAAGTTGTTGTTTGGGATGAGGTGGCTGATACGAGCCACGCGTATCTCAATAGGGTCAGCATATTTAGGCTAAAGACTGATAGAACACTAACGCACATACATGCGGGCGAGGTTCTTTATGGTAATGCGCTACCTGCTCCCGTGGACGGAGCCACCCCTATGAATTTCGATCCACATGGGGTTATAGTGCAAGTTGACTCTGGGCACTACATTGCAGCGCAGGCCGTTCCAGACCCGTTGGCGCCAAGTGGTTTGGACCTTACTTGGTTTGCAAACATACAATTGTCCTTGATCCAGTGGTACTGACCAATGTTTGAAGTAGCCATAGAAGGTGTTGTATGAGTGGCGGTTGGGGTACCAGCTGGGGAGGATTGCCTTGGGGAGGTTTTCTGTTGCCATCGAGCGTAGCTCCCCCTCCGCCCGTTCTTTGCCCTGTGGAGTTCGACGTCTATTGCTATTGCGACACAGGCAATATGGAGGACATTCTCACGAACCCTCACGTGAGCATCACCAACCCTGGTCAATTCACCATTACGTCGCAGAACTACATGTGCGTCCTCAGCGATGGTGTTCCCCCAAATGCCGCTGATGCGTACATGACATTTAGTTACGCAGTTGCACCATCGTGGACGTTCAGGGTGGATGCCATTTTCGATGCCATACCAACCGACTTCGTTGATATCGCGGCTTCCCATATTTACTTTGGCTCCGTCAATGAGACGGGCATTGCCGCAGGTTTGTTCGTGTCTTCGGCAGGCCTGGCCTACGCTGGATCGGTACTTTTGGAAAGTGGAGCTTTGCATCTCGGGGGCTCATTTCAGGTAATTCCAGGTACGGCCGGCTTGGTTGAGCCCGGGAAGCATTACCGCTTTCAGGTTGTGGTTGATGGGGTTACGTCGACGACTTACATTTTCATGGCGGAGTTGTTGGCGCCTGATCCGTCTGAGCCGCCGCTTACGCTGGTCGCTATACTTCCGGGCATTCCAAATGACGGCTTTGCTGCAGATGGAACTACAATAAGCGTAATTGGGACTCAAAAGCACCCGTCTGCTGTTTGCTTCACGGAGATTTGCCTAGCCACTGGCATGATTCTTCAGGTTCCGCCCCCTATCTCAGAGGCTGGGAAGGATCAGGCCCTCCGTATCTGCTCCATCGGTCAACTCGATGGAACCTCGAGCTATGACCCTGAAGGAGGATCTCTCTTGTACAGCTGGCGGCTCATCGATGCCCCAGTGGGTAGCTCATTTGCGGTTGAAGGGTCGGATGGCTTCACGGTCCCTGTGGCCATTCCGAACGGATACACCGATAAGTTTCATTCGCCAGAGTTGGGGGATGCCTCCGTTCTTGATCCCGTCGTTACTGGAGATGTGCTTCTGGTAGGGGGACAGGCGTACTCAGTTCTCAGCACTGGCATCGATGGTCTTGGCTACTACATTCAGCTTGTGGACAACGTGCTTGTGGATGATCTTCTCAGTGTCCATTTCAAGCTGCTTAGGAACAGGTTTCTGACGGGCGCCACGACAGCAAAGCCCACATTCTTTCCCGATATCCCAGGCATCTACAAGTTCGACTTGGTGGTGTTCAACGGAAAGTACTTGAGCGAGCCATCCTATGTGATCGTCAATGTACTTGAGAGCCAAGTGCCGAAGGGCTGCGTGCCCGACTTGAGTTTCGTGTGGCAGTACTTGAGTGACTTCTGGAAGTTGGTTGAAGATCGCGAGCGCATTCAGGTGTTCTGGGAGGGCATGGCCCAGGTAGTGGCCTCTGAGCTTTTGACGTTGTGGCAGGTGGATTACTCGAAGAGCCTGCGCGACATCCAACGAACGTTCCAGCGACGTTGGCTACACTACGACTTGAAGCTTCCAGAGCCTGCCCCTGACTTGACGGTGGTTAGGCAGCTTTACGGTAGCGTGGACACCTACCAGTATGCTTCGACTCCTTTCACAGGGGTGCAGGGCACGCTGTTGGAACTGCTGTCACCCGTGCATGACCCAATTCGAATTGAGTTCCAACTTGCGAATCCGTACTCTCCGGCGGTTTTGCAAGGCATTCTTCAGCGCAAACTGCAGTGGGTGGACAAGCGCTACAGTGTCGTTGTGGTGGACAACCCATCGCTGTTGAACTCGGTGGTGCGGATCACTGCCCCGTTTTTGTTTCAGGTCGGGCCATCAACAACGATGCTGTACTTTACGGCTGGGGACAACAATCTCCCAGCTTCCGGCACAGGTGGGGTTCGCTTGACGGCGCGCACGTATTTGGTGGATCGGTGCCTTCAAGGCCTAGATATCAAGCAGTACGATCTTCTTGTGCTAGGTGGGGAAGCCTACCGAATCATCCGCGTGGTGAACGATGTGACGGACCCCATCCCGTACCAGCGTGTGATCGTGGAATCTGATCTCCCTCTATTGCCTGGCGCAAATTGGACCATTCCCTCGTACGTGACTAGCAAGCTCCTCAGCTTCTATAGAGGTTTGGTGGGTAAGGGGGATTCGGCCACATTCGAGGTCATCGATAACGACCTCGGTGTAATGAGGTTGATGTCCGTGCCCGTGCTGAGTGCATGCGCGGCTGAAGTGAACAAGCTGGCGGCGGACCTCACTGGCATCTACCAATACTTGTCTCTTTCCCAAGTTTCGTCGCAATTGGCCTACGTGAAGAGAAGGACGCACATTCCTGTTGGAGAACTTGTATCGGACATCCCTTGCCTGCAGGAAAGTATCCAAGAGTCCGACGATGGGGCAGTGCTTCGTAGAAACGTTGACTACTACATCGAATCCTTCCGAGGCCAGAACTCTGTTAGGTTTGCAGTGGGGGCACTGACGGGAGACCCTGGAGATGTTTGGGAGGGGAAAGCACCCCCTGATCGTATGTGGGCAGAGACGACGTACCTTGACAATCGACCCACTATTGAGGCCAATTTTGGTGTCCCAGCCCAGTTCACCTTGGATCAACTCGCAGAGCTCGATACCGACTTGGACTACCTGTCGGCCGTGCAGGGCCTTTGGTATGCCTACTTGAACGGACCCACTCTCTTCAACATGCGCGCGGGTGTGCAGATCCTGCTTGGTTTACCGTTTGCTGAGGAGACGGGGACCATTGAGGAGATTCGTTCGGACTTCTCTACGGTGCAAGGTCGCTTGCTGCTGCGCGACGTGGCCAATCCAGCCATTGTTCGTTCGTACACTTACCCGAGTGCTTTGCCTCTCGAGATCAACCCAGCCACTGGCTCAGCTTACGCGGTGGGAGATGTGGTGCAGCAGTTGGCCCCCATGGTGAAGGGGTCGGAGATTCTTGACTACGTAAAGGACCCCACTTGGTTTCAAGGTCTTTTGTCGCAGGGCAACTTCCTGGAAGTCGAGAAGTTTCACAAATTCATGGTGCGCGTCGACAGCTCCGTCTTCAGCCTCAGCTCGTTGATGTTCGTGATGAGTTTCATTCTCAGGGTGAAGCCCACGTACACGCGGCCTATCTTTGTGGTGCGAAAGGTACTGGAAGTAGCTGAAGTCAGCGTTGTGGACGAGTTTGTCCCAATGGGGCGTTTGGTCTTGAACGCAGGAGTTTGCTTCCCAAACTTTGGCGCTGCTCAAATCTTCGATGATTTCAGTCCTGCAGCCTACGGCTGTCGCAATCAGTTCGACTCCGACAGCGATCAATCCACGGTGCCTCCGGTGTTTCCGACGCCGGACTCGAGCATCACTTGGGGGTTTGACAAGTTGTACTTGTGCCCAGAGGACGAGGTTTTGTTCCTGTGGAACATCATGCATCCAGGCGGGGTAGTTCAATACGATGAAGGTTTCAGGTTCGATGCTAGCAATTTTGAAGGGTACGTGTTCAGCGACGTCAACATTACTTCAGTTCCGTTCTTGACGGGCTACACGTTCCCTCAGACGCTTACAGTAGGTAATACCGGGGCTATTTCATCGTTGCACATTCGTATCGTTGGTAGCCTGGCTGGGTCTATTGCTGATTACTACATGGATTTTGTAGTGAATGGCGGTTCCGCGCACAACACCATCAGCTTCACTGTTGCACCAGAGGATGGAGACATTATCGACATATCCGCGTCGTTCCCTCTGACCGCGGGGGATACCATGATTTTGGTGTTGTATCCAAATTCTGGTCTTCTTGACGGACATCCAGATTGGGCGTCGTTCGAGGTTACTTTGGTGCAAGAACCAGCCTTGCAATTTCAATTCGACACTGGCCTACCTGCCGGCATATATCATTTCGAACAAGTGGCCTAAATAGCATGCTAGAATCACAGGAACTACAATGCGATTCGTAGACGACATAGTGGTGCGAAGCAATCTCAAGCTCACCATGCGAGAGCGTGGGAAGGTTGCGGCTCGACGAGAGGGTCACAATATCTGGTTGAATCTGGGTAGAGAGTACTTGGCGCATTTGATCGCACTGGCTTCGTACGGCCCTGACGTACCCCAGGAGGATCACCGTATCAAGTACATGGGATTGGGGATTGGAGGGACACGGCAGGTAGCTCCAGGAGTTGCCAATGTACCGCCGATGTCTGTGGTGTATCTGGGATCGAACGCTCAGACTGATATCGATCCGTTGGTGCAGCAGCTTGAAAGGCCGGTGAGGATTTCAGGAAGTACAACAGGACCAACTGATCCGTACTCTCCCAGTGACGTGTGGCTAGGTACAGTGCAGGCACCTCCGATCCATGCCACGGCCACTGAAGTGACTTTTGTTCGGGTGTTCACTCAGACTGAGGTAAGTTATTCGTCCTTTATTTCAGTGCCTTTGAGTGAAATCATGCTGTTCACTTCAAACGCTATCCCAATTGGCGAACCGCACAACACTGGGGTTGCCTACGACACTTTCGATACTCTCTCAAAGACTGGCGCTTTCGAGCTCGAAGGCGAATGGACAATAAGGTTCTAAGAACATGTTTCATCGTCTAAGTGTACCTACCTATTTTGGCGGCCTGCCCTCGGGCTTTGACTACATCAATACCCCCTCGTTGAGTGGGGGTACGGGCGTCCCCGCTTACATGGACGGGAAGAAAATAGGAGGGCCCAACGATGGTACGTACGCCGTCGCATTTGGCGAGGACGCCACAAGTAATTTCGCAAACCGTGGTATCAAGGCTTTGGCCGAGAACACCGACGTCATCGATGACTTGTTGCGCAGGAGTTTGGCCATCAGCGCAAGAACGGCTGATTCAAACGCCGGCCATGGTGGCTTGGCCTATGTCGCAATTGCTGGGCAGGTCTTCGTTGGATCGTTGGGAACTCCTAACACGCAAGATCAACGGGATCAACTCATCAGTGTTCTGGATGAGAACGACGAAGAGATTCTGGATTCTACGGGTGTCAAGATAGTTGCAGCGGCCATTGTCGACAACATCATAAGTTCTACCAACTTGGTGGGTACACAGGCGTCAGGGTTCTACGATACTCCTACCATAGTTTTCAATCTTCCTTTGCAGTACCCACAGTCGTTTCGCATTTACTATGGGGAACGAAGTAGTTTAGCAGAGTTGCCGCAGGATGCGTTCACTACGATCAAGATTCGTGGCGCTCAGGAAGTGTCGGCGGACATCGAAAGAGTACTTCTCAATCTCCACTCAGCTACTGCGTACAAGTGGGATGACCCATGGGATACTACAATCGCGGCACTAGCACATCGAGGCTTGAATGGAGCCTACCATCTGGACACTTCGGAGTCAGCACTTCCCTACAACACCCCATCGGGGAATGACATCACAAGGGACGGCCCAGCGTTGACGATGAATACTCCAGGGTACGATCTGTCGACGTATGGGCAGATAGGGGTCTCGCACTACCCAGATCCCATTCTGGCTAGCTATCGGTCCAAGACTACAAGGAATACCAAAGCCGGCGACTACAACCAGAGCTATGGCGGAGACGTGGGTTTGTACCAAGAGTCACCTTGGCACAGCACCAATGACGTAGATGAGTATTCGAATGATCATGTGGCTGGGCCGTTGGTGTTGGATGTAGCGCCTCGCACGATACGAGATCCCACCCTGTCAGGGGATCCTGTTATCACGAAGATCACTACAAATACTGTTGCTACTCTGAACCCAGACGCAGGTACTTCATCGACCGCCAGGTGCACCATCCAAGTGGGCACAGGAGACTTTTTGAGGGACGGTGATGGCAATCAGTCAATTCGCTATACGGACTTGATTGAGGTTACGGACTTCGCCACCGGTACAATCATAGGGGTGTTCAGGGTCCTGGGCGTGTCTAGTGCTACTCGTTTGACGGTCCGTACGCTATCAGGGGTTATTCCTGCTCTTGCAGCTTCCGGAGTTGCCTCCCCTGTGCTGCTTCGCTGGCTGCAGCCAACTATGCAATTGGGTGGTCGTTACTACGATGCGGTGGGCACCACTCAAGGACTTCCTTATTTCACTATTGCCGCCCCTTCCCCTGCAGTCACTCCATTCTCTTCCAACAGGGGGCAGTTGAATGCAGTTTTTCTATCAGCGATTACGGACCGCACCCTGGGAAGTAACCAGATTCCAGCGATGGGTTGGGGAGGATTTTCTACGGCTGGAGTTTGGTTTGTCACTGGAACGTTAGATGGAGATGGAGGGATCAATACCTATGGGGGTAAGCAGTCGTTCAATTTCATTCACCGTCGATCTTGTAATTTCCCTGTCGATGAAGGAGGAAGAACTGTCAGTTGGAATCCTTACACTAACGGTGGTGGGCATATCCAGATTTATACCGTAGCTGGGTTGACCACTCCTTCTCCAATTGCATTTGAGATCTCTACCGTTAGCGGGTATGCCCCCACGGCGGGGGATGAATTTGAGCTATTTATTTTCATCTCGGATTTCACTCAACCGTCGGTGTTGAGCATGACGTGGCCAGCAGATTTCAATTTCAGCGGTTTGGATGGGATTATCCCGGACAGCTACATGCCAGGTGGGCCGCACGATCCAACTATTGGAGTCCACTACAGGTTCTCTTATGTGAGTACACCTCACGCAATTGGCTGGTACGCCACTCGTACCGATTTCTAAGCAAGGCAGGAAAGCATGCACATTTTGTATTTCTGCGCGACTACAGCGCAACACACAGACCCCCAGGCTTTCTGGGAGGCCAACAAGGTGGTGTTGACTTCCATCATCACATGGGTTGTCGGCCTAGGTGGTACTTGGTTCGCCAGGTACCATATTTCTCCAAACGCTTGGTACCTGCAGGCGCTTCGAGTAATCCTTGGCGCCGTGGGCGATATCATCCACCCGACAGAGTTCAAGAAGTTGGCAACTTCCGCTCGTGAGGGCCAGCTTCAACGTAAGGACGAGCAAAAGGAGCAGGAATCACCATGAAGTTTTTGAAATTGTTGGCTTTGATGGCCACCGTTGTACTGCTTGGTACTGGTTGCGGCAATATCCAAAAGCAGCTCAATACCGTAGTTGTGTTCGAGCAGTCGGTACAAGGGTATGTGCAACAGCTCACGCTGGCAGCCACCGCGGCTATTTCTGCATTGCCACCTGACCAACAGCAAGTAATGTACGCCAAAGTTACCGATCTGTCGTACAAGCTGACGGCGACATTATCTGCAAAGGATAAAGCACTTCAAGATGCCATCGCGGCCAACAATGCCAACGGTTTTGACTTTGGCAAGTTGACGCAGGATGTCCTCGAGGCGGTGCAGGCAATTGTGGCGTTGGTCGAAGTCATCGGCAATGACGCTGCGAAGGCCAAGGCGAAAGCGGCTGGAGCTGCCCTCACTGAGCACCACGTCAAATTGAAGGCGGTTTTGGCGCAATGAAACTGGCAACCCTAGCCTTGCTGCTGGGGATTATGGGGGCGTGCAGCGGCGCCCCCATTCCGCCTCCCCAGCCCACGCCTGGCCCAGATCAGGGTACAGGCGGTTCTTCTCCGGTACCTTCCGGAGACGTCTCGTGTGAGCAGATGTGCGCCCATTTGGCGGCGCTCCCCTGCCCGGACGGGCAAGATCAACCTCAGTGCGTCAGGCTGTGCACAACGGCCACCACCGACCCGAGGTTCTCACCGACGCCGGCAGACGCCCAGCGTTTTCTCAACTGCAGGTTCAACGCGCAAACACCGGCGGACGCCCAAACGTGCGGGCCAGTCTCCTGTAGGTGAAGCCATGAAGCTAGGTGCAAACCAGACACCTTCCCACATCTTGGCGAAGGTACCGTTCATTGATCAGTTCCTCAGCCCTGCAGCGACTCCGCTCATTCCGGATCAAACGAAGTATTCAATCGGAATGCCGGATCCTTGGGGGGATCTCGGGAACATCGACTACGGGTGCTGTATTTTTGCTGGATACGGCCATTACAAGCAGTGCGCCAGTGCGAACGCTATTGGCAGGCCCGAAGTTGTAACCACCGATCAAGTCCTTGGTTGGTATGGCGATGTGACGGAATTCCGCAAGGATGATCCGTCTACAGACAATGGGGCCAATCCGGTTGAGGCCTTGGACTACTTCGTTAGGATTGGTGAGATTGCCGCGTATGCGCGCATCAATGTCAATGATCCGTCGCATGTAGCCAGGGGTCTCAACATCTTTGGAGGCATCTATGCCATCTTCTACATGCCAAAGGCCTGGCAAGGCTCCTTGATTTGGGGAGCTGGTCCGAACATGTCAGGAATTTGGATGCCCAACAGTTGGGGCGGCCATTGCACGTACATCCCAGACAACGATCCGGAGATGAATCTCACGGCAGTGTCGTGGGGCGATTTGTACACCGTTACTCCGGACGGAGCTGATGGGTACATGCCAGAGGCGTATGTGATTGTAAGTCACCACTGGGTCAACACGGTGGGGCAAACCATTCAGGGCTTCAACCTGAATGAGCTACGAAGCGCACTGGCGCTTGTGATGTAGGCAGGAAGCGAAGGCGTACTCAGATGGATCATGGGCACATTACTAAAGCAATCGGGATTCATACCATTCTTGCGTTTGAGTACGCCGACGCCACCGAGCGGGAGGCTGATGGGCCATTTGCCGCTGACGAGAAAGGAAAGGCGGCACTTCAATTTGATGACGGCTCTTTTTGGCTTTTGACTGACATTTCCGGCGGCCCAAGTGCTTGGGCAGTTCTACTGACAGGTGGAGCACCGCTTGGTGGAGATCTCAACGGTACACTCCCTAATCCCCGTGTGATGGGAGTAGGAGGAAGTCAACTAGTTTCTGATGGATCTGGCTGGGCAGATGTTACTAAAGCGCCCGATCATCGAATGCGTCCCGGTAGGGCTTTGACCATAGCTGCATCCTTTGGGTCTGAATTTGCTTACGATATTGATGACACCTACTCAGTAGTGGTTGGGGTTTCAGGAATTTTCTTGGTGAATATCCTCACTGGTGTTGTGGAGACAATTCCAGTGCCTGGCTACGGAGTGATTCTGAATCCTACGCAGTATCAGATTATGGGCGTCGTTTATGACGGTCAACAAGACGTATGGTTTTTGGGGAACAATTTCGTCGACAACGTGTTCATGCTTTGGAAATTTGCGCTAAGCACTTTCTACCTTGTGACGGGTTACCAGTTTGGTCCAGACCTTTCCGATGGTTCAGTGGTGCAGGCTGCAGTCTCAGTGGCCTACGCAGACGGCTACCTTTTTGTGTCATTTCTTGATTCGACAAGTGGTAATTATAGGATTGCTCAGCTAGCAGCAGGGTCTTCCTCATTCCTACGGTGCATCGACTATCCTGATCCCGCCGTTTCACTATTTGGAGCCAACATCATTGGTGGGTGGGCTAGTTGTTCCACTTCAACGCAGATGGGGAATGGCTGGGAAAATTACGTTTGGTACAGCGCTGTTGTGTCCCCCGATGGGATGGCGGCGGTTAGACTGAACCCCTCTACTACGGTGCACCGAGTCAATGATGTCGACAATGTATTTTCAGTAGGTAGTACAGCAACGGACCAAAGCAGCATGGAAGCAATGCTGAGCAATTTGTTGTCCTACTACAACACCCATCTCGAGTACGTGAATCCGGCACCTTCCCCATATAATTGGCCAATTCACACGTACCCAGATACGTACAACCACACGTACTCGTCGCCACCCGTCGATCCTCCTGGAGGGCCATATACCAACTCGATGGCGGTCGCCAATTCTTCAAAGCAGGCACTGATCAACCATCTTTTGAATCGGGGGTCTCATTTCTATCGAGACGTTGGCGTTTGGTTGAATTTGTCGATCATTCCGGACTTGACGGATGACACTGACTTGGTGGCGCTTTTTCTCATGACCAACGCCTTGCATGAGGCGCACAACGCGCACATGTCGCAGTCCAGTCAGATTACGCACAATATTTCTCGACATCGAGATTTTGCGTCCACTTACCCCCGGCCGTTCTACTCAGCGGGAAATTACCAGGATGGGGATTGCATCGCGGCATTCTCGTTGATGAACGACTTGGCTAACAAGTACATGCAGCATCTGACTAATCCGCATGTGCACCAGAACGATGATACGATCAACGTGATCACAGCCAGTGGTGCTTACGACCCCAATAATTGGCCTAATGTGGCCACATTCTTGATGGACATGGCGGGCGCCTTCCAGGCGCATGTTCAGAGTTCTGTGTACCACCCTACTCCTGATAATGATCATAGTTTCATTTTCTACGTGTCCGCTGATGATTGGTTTGGGATTCTCAAAGCCATCAACCACAACTTGACACAGTTTGACATGCACATCGCGTCAGGCACCTACCATGTGGCACCCGACACTGTGCATGGCATATTTGCAAATTCCTCAACTATGTCGAATGGGGTCGCGAACCTGGATCAACTGCTTATCAATCTGCAGGCGCATGCGGCTAGTACTGCATACCACTTGGTAGAAGACGTTAGTTCTTTGCCTACGCGCACAAATGACGTAACACCACATTTCCCATCACTTATGGCTCTCATCAACGATTTTGCCCACCAACTATTGGCCCATGTGCAGGAAGCTGGAGTCCACGAGCAGAATGATTATTTGACCTTGTATTACCTGACTTCTTGGACAGATCTCACGGATGACACTAACCTGCAGGACATGATTTTGACTGCAGCTAGTTTCGGGACGAATGGCTATCATGGCGGTACGGGAGGCATTATCTACGATCACTATTACGTTGGTGATCCTTCTTTGTTCGCTGGCACGTACAATGCGCACATTTCAGCGAACAGCGCGTTTTTGGAGGTTGGGGATGCAATGATACCGTCACTCCCGGCAGCAATAGTAGAGGCTATGGAGCCCATGTACTACCCAGAGTCCAGCGCGATCTTACTTCTAGGTGGACAAACCTACATGTGGATGCCCTTGCTGTACATTATTGTGAAAGAAGAACTCCCGGGTCCGTATTATCCCTACAGAGATTTTCCAGCAGGGTACATGTACGACGAGTTGGATTTGGCTTTGTCCGGTAGCGGCTATACTCCGTATGCCCCTCTTTCTGTAAGCTACAACGGTAATAGTGGTAGGCAGCAGCTGTGGGTCAATACGTCCAACTACAGCGTGAATTCGAACGTAGCCCACTTGATGGAGATAGATTACGACATAAATTGGTACACTTTACTGCCAGCGTCCTTTCCGGTGACGTATCCGAGATCCAACTTCAATGTTGGGAGTGTCGCCACTTACCCGCAAGGCTTCGACAGCGCCCCATCTGTGCTGTTTGGGAATACTAGAACGAGTTGCATGCGCATGTTGGCGGATGATTCGGTGTATCCGCTGAATGGGGACTTCAAAATCATTCCGTTGGGAGGTGCGCTGGCATTTTCCCCTAAGCCTGATACTTCGTTTGATCCAGAGGACATGCTGTACATCAACAGGCCACCGTTTACTAAGTTGGTCGGTTACCTCTCGATAGGCGCTGTGGCGGTCAATGGTGTCGGTGGTTTCATTCCTGTTCTGCCGTACATTCCTGATCTCCCGTATGGAGCAACAGATCATTCGTTCGGACTAGGTGGCGTTGTAGCTGGGTACTCTCAACTGGACGATGTCTGGATTATTCGCTTGAGCTTGGAGGCAACGGCCAGTGGAGATCACGTTAGCGCTGCGTTGTACTACAAGCGGGATGAGGATTCTTCCTATACTGCGATACCCAATGCCTCAGTGACCAGGGATGTTCCTTCAGGCCTGTTTGGGACTGTGCCGTTGGATATCCATATGGTGGTGAAGGGCTTGAGCTCTGCCAGATTGATCATCTTCCCGATGATTGCCGGTGGTTCGCCCCTTTATTCGGATATCGTCATATCCCGCATGTGCTTCACCGTAGAGAAGGCGTGATGGAGGAAGTCGTAGAGGTATGGAATTCTGATACAGGTCCCAGGCTTGTTCCGTTGAGTGAGTTTGGAGGTGGGAATTCCATCCACGTACGTTTGACTTTTTGAAGAAATACCCCACGAAAAGCCTTGGGCGAGGGTTATTCGGGAAGCAAGTGTTTAGGCAGTCTTCGTGCTACAATCATGCCCGTGCCTAAGAATGGGTTCAAATGATCGTCATCCAAAAGTACTCCACGGTAGTTGAGGCCAATTTCAAAATACAAGGTGGCCTCATCGGCGGGGTACGTACAGAGGCAGGATTTGCAGGTCTTGTAGGGTTGACACTTACTTTTTCCAATCCGAGTGGTGTATGTACTTTTGTACTAGGTGGATCTACCTCGGGAAGGCTCAGCTTTTTGGAGGTGAAGACTCAAATCGAGTCAACTCCAGGGTTGTCGAATTTAGTGGTGATGTCTGTGAACAATATGTTCGGATTCAAGCATAGAGTGAGCGGACAGTCTGTGCATCTTGATGCTTTGCTCGAACCAGCTCGGAGCATTCTAGGATTTGTCACTAATCAAGAAATTGTGGGTGTGCCGTTGAACGGTCCAACTGGTTTTTTGCCTAGATATATCCATTTTGTATCGGAAACTGGGGCCGTCTATGTATCCACGGAGTTTACCGATGTGGCGCAAGTACAAGCACAAGCATTTTCTGGAAGTTATGCAATTTCATTCAGTGGGGAAATCGCCACCGCAAACGGGTAAAACGTGACGAACAAACTTCTAGCAAATTGGGCTGAGGCAGACGGTATTCCGCGGTCGATAGCTATGACGGTAGCGAGCTACGCGGAGCTCCTGGCAACCACAACATTTCCTGGCAAGAGTGCGTATGACGTGAATGACCTGGAAAAGTTGGTGCTGTTGAGTGACTGTCAGCAAGTGTGGCGTTTGGCAGGATTTTCCCCTGCAGCATGGGATTTGGCTGATGCTGGCCCGCTTGACCACATCGTTGATTTTGCAGTGATCGGCGTATTGGCTGGTTTGACTAATCTGCCTTCGTCAACATTCGATGTCGGATCTGGATCGTTAGCTGCTGGGAAGCGCGTGTTGTCGGCTGTAGCAGGCGGATTACTGGGTATATTTGTACTGGTAGAAAATGCCTCCAACTGGGATTTGACACGCGCGCCAGATTTGGCCGCAGATGGACAAGTCGGAGATGCAGAAGTTATTGTTCGGTATAGCGCCTTGGGCACAGCGCTGTACTTGCAGGTTGGTACAACGCTGTCTGGGTTGAGCTACACGCGTGTCATGGGGTCCTCCCCAATTGCGACCAGTTTGGTTGCTTTTTCCCCTGGTACTCGTAACGTAGTTATTTATATGGTGCCTTCCCCCACAGGGGTTGGAAGATTTGTACTGACTCGTTGCGTTGTACGATTATCTGTTGCGTTGTCCGGGACCGGCAGCGTTTCTTTTAGTGTAGGCTCCACATCTGGGGGATTGCAAATCATCAAGGCGACGACAATCACGAGTGCAACAGCGCTCGGGGTAATAGGTGGAGAGGCCACATCTACACTTGGGACAGACATGACGACGCTCAATGCCTATGAAGCGGTGTACAATTACGGGCAGAGCATCTACGCCAATGTGACCGTAACTGGTACTGTTACCGGCGGTCAAGTAGCTATCTATTTGTACGGTCTATTTTTGTCATGACTAAACTCAAGCTGATAACCTGCATGCTTCTTTTCGCGATTGTCACTTGCGAAAATACAACCAGTGCAGCAGGAACAGGTGGCTCTACTTCTACTACGGGCGGTGCAATAGGGACAGGCGGCTCAGCAGGAACAGGCGGTGCAGGAACAGGCGGCGCAACAGGTGGTGACTATGCAAGACGAAGGTATGTAGGAGTCCCCGTTCAAGGAACTAACTATTTGATGATATTTTTTCTGTATGCTTGTGCGGTTGGAGCTTCGGTAGTTTTGGTCCAATGGTGTTTTACCAGGCGTAATTCTCCCTTTCGTTTACCCGCGGGCGTTGATGCCTCCTCTAAGAAGTGTCGGAGATGAGGGGCTAAAGAAAAGGGCCAAGTGTCTCCACCTGACCCCTCTCCCCCGCGATTACGAGGGCGCCCCGATCATCGCAGGTTGTGCTCCAGCTAGGACTAGGAGGCACATGAGGAAATGCTCCGTCTTGGTCAGCATTGGTCTATGCGTTGTTTTCCATGACGTGCCTGCGCAGCCACAGTCCATGCAATGCCAAATCTGCCCCTGACGAAATATCTCCCCTTTGCACGATGCACTCATGGTAACCTTTCCGCGTACTTGAGTGCAGTTTTCGCAATGCAGTCACACCAACTGGCATTGGCGAATTCTCTGGCGAAGTAAGTCGAGACTGGGGTCATCTTGAACCAGTACTCCAAGTTGTACGGCCAGGATCCTGAGTTGATTGTAGGGAAGGCCCAGCATGTAGCCTTCGTCTATTTCAATGGTGTCCTGAACCCTGGCACGTACGCAATTGGGCCAAGTCTCGACTCTTACGAGTTTCCCTCGTCGGGGTAGTCTTCTTCCGTTGCCGGTGGCTGGTTGGCACCAATGCTGTCCTTGAGGTTCGGGATTTCACCGAGGGCCATCTCGATGATTTCTTCACGGGACATTTGCCCTGACAGTGTGTGCTCGATTTGCAGGACGGTAAGTGCTGTGTTGAACCACAATGCCAGATTGATGCCTTCGAGGGCGTCCTGTAGCCCGACTACGGATTGGTTCGTGTCACCGAGCGCGGATTCGATGCCTTCGCAGGTCTTGGCGATGGTCTGCATCAGTTTTACGGTTCCGGCCGCGCCCGCCGCCGCTGCGGCTGTGGCAGGAGCTCGAGCTGCCGCAGGATCTTCCGCCTGTTGCTGGGTGACGGCCGGAGCAGTCTCTGTAGTCGCCGGCTTTCTTCCAGTAGCGGGCTTCCCTGTGGACGGGGTACGAGTACCAGCTGCGGCGGGTTTGCCACCTTTTCCCCCGCTCTTCAGCTTCAGCACGGCTGTCAGCAGGGCCTCCGCCTGCTTCTCATTCGGCAGTTGCATGAAGCTGGCCTTCTCAGCCTCGCTGGTGAACATGCCGATTTCCTGCGCAAGTAGACGACCATTGAAGCGTCCAATCTTGAGCATTTCTTCTATCGTTACGGGTGCATTTTCCAAATTCAACTTGACGGCGGTCATTTTGTTACTGGTCTCCTTATCAATCGATACGGTGCGATGAGCTTTTCAGCTTTGTGGTTTTGGACTAGACACGTGATTACTTGCACATCGATGCAACCAAAGCACGGTCTGGGATTGGGGTTTACTGGATCTTTCAGCGCTTTGGCTGGGCATGTTATCTGGGTAGCCATCTTCTTCCATTGGTCTAGGAGAAACCCGATGAAGGCATGTCTCCAGGAGTGGATTGGATGGTCGTGCTCGTCTATCTCCGGTGGTTCTTCTGTGCCCTCTAAGTACGCTATGAGCTTTTCCCTTGGGGTCGTCGGTAGGATCAGTAGTCCCGCGTTGACGCACATTTGCTGGAGCTCGGTGTAGTTGTACTTAGAGAAGGCTGCGGGTGACAGCATCAAATGGGCAGCCTTCCTCGTCTAGGTTCCAGACCCAGACGTCTGTGACGGCCGTGTCGCTAACGCGCTTCTGGCAGGTTGATATCAAGTAGGAGGAGTCATCGACTGCGCTTGCCTCGGCTATGACGTCCTCGAGAACCTTCATACGGTTGGTGACGTCGGCCTTCTTATACCGAGCCTTGGCTGTCTTTGGCCATCCTTTGTTCTCAAGATTCTGCACCCCGAAGAGTGCAAACATGACGTATGTACCGTTCGGTTTGAACCAGCGCATTTGCTGCTGGCAGTGCCTCACCAAGTGTGCGATTGCCTCCTCCTTGAATTTTCTTCCCTCAGCAGTCAGAACCGGCACGGCAACCTTTTTCATGCCGATGTTCTTGATGACGGGCTTGTAGAGCTCGTTCACCGACGGAGGCAGCCAGGGCAATCGGAAGTGTATCAAGAATCTCTCCAATGTTGTCCATTCACTATGTGGGATATTTGGGATTGATCCACTTTGAATTGACTGGCTAGTTGAACTTGTGTCACCTTTTTGGTGGCATATCTGGCTCTTATTTTCAGCACAACGGCTTTAGTTAGCTTAGCGCTACTATTCAACTCCCCTGAATGATCTCCAGTATGTGCCCGACCTTTTGCGATTTTGTCACGCATGTTGTCCAGGTGGGTGCCCTCGAAGATATGGCTGGGGTTACAGCACGCCCTTACGTCGCATTTATGCAGTCCATGTGGGATCGGCCAACGCCCATGTTTTAGGAAGAATGCTACCCGGTGCGCGTGCTGATATTTGCCCTCCATCTTGAAGTGCCCATAGCCACCGGCTGTAGTGTGCGCTTTCCATAGCCAGCAGCGGGTTTTCAAAACTGGATGGATTGGGCCCAGCTTGTTGACCTTTGACCAGAATCTGTCCTGCAGGGATAGATGAATCATTGCGATGGCCTAGAGGGGGTACGCATGCCATAGGGCAGGCCACGCCCTTGTACTCCCCCTCCTCGATTGCTGCCATCAAAATTCTGACGGCGGATTTCAACCTGACGGGATAGCAGTTGTATTTGCCGATACAACCCTTCCGTCTTGGCGCTCAGGCGTTTCACTATTTCGGTGGTTCTGAGCTTCCGCTGCTTGAGCTCGATGAAGCGGGGATTGGTCTGGATCTTGTCTTCCATCTCGGGGGCAGAGGGGGCTTTGTCTTCTCCACCCCTGGTCTTGCGGGTGCTGTTCTTTCGAAGGGATTCCCGGATGTTGGACGAGATGTCATTCATCTCATAGTCATGTTCGAGCAGTTTGGACTCGTGGCGGGCTAGCACCTCTGTCAAGTAGGTGTACCAGGCCATGAACTCTGAGTACCTGGTGGTGTACGCAGAACTGTCAGGATTGGTCAGATCGTCAGAGGACAGTGTTGGGCATGCGAAGTTTGGCTCTACCGGTGGAGTGATGCCTAGCTCGTTTTCCAAGTATTCCGACACTTCCTGCGAGTATTCCCATCGCCTGTGGATGTTTTCTTCATCTCGGGCACCTACGCTATCCATTCCAGGAGGGACGTAGAGACCACCGTGCGCGGTTTCATTCATTGAGGGCTCCTTGGTACTCGCATGCCTACCCCGTTACCCACTCGGCTTTGGCGCCTTCGCATGACTTCCCGTTCTGTCTTTGCGGCGTCTCGTCTAGTCTTTCTGTTCAAGTACTCGGGCTTGCACTTCCATGCGTACCCGCAGAATTCGCAGACGATTCCCTCGTGTTTGGGTGGTTGCTCGTTGATTGTGGCCAGGTGGATGACCTCTCGGGTTTCCCCCTCGATAACGTTCCAGAGGTCATGGCCAAACGTGAACAGGTAAGGGGGTTTGCTAGGGGAGATGTTGGAGTTGCTCTTGTTGATGTACTGGGTCCAGAGCAGTGGAACGTCCAGGCATTTCATGTACACGCAGGTCTGCCGCTTGTGCGACGTCTCTGGACCGGTGCGCTTCTCGAACTGTTTGGCGGAGTCGCTCTTGATCTCGAGCCCAACTCGTAGGACTGCTTCCCCCCAGGGCTTGTCCCTGAATTCTATGACTCCATCGCAACTTGAGTGGATGTCGTACTCGGCTGCGATGGCTTGGAGAGACGGATCAATTCGCACCTCCTTGGAGAATGCCATGAGCCCGCCGCTCTTCTCGCAGATGCGGCGCCAATCCTCTTGGATCATGGCATGGAACATGTGGCCTGCGCGGAAGCGCTTCTTCCAGGAGGCATCGCTTTGTTTGTCTTCTCGCTGCACACCCTTGAGTGAGTACCACACCGGAAGACGACATTCTCCGGATAGTTCGGAGGCATGGATCCCACGTGATCTAGCTTTTGACCCGTGCCAGCCAGCGATGAAGGCCACATCCTCGTCGTCGTTCTTGATGAACTCCTCATAGATAGCGCCTAAGTCGCCAGCCCACATCATGTAGTTTGCTATCATTTCAGTGGGCTGGGTGTAGAGTTCCGCAACGCTGACTAGTCCCATTGTTACTCCTACTTGTTTTGCTTGAGCCAGGCTTCGTAGGGAATGCAAACCCAACGTTCCTCAGTGCGCCCGGTGGGTGCTACAAAGGAAACGTCGAGCATGGGGATCTCATTGAAGTCGCATTCCCCCCGGATTTTGTCGAGGATGGCTCGTGTGATGGAGAATGAGCGAGCGCGGGTGAACTTGCACTCTGCTCTGAACCTCCCAAAGACCTTGGTGACGTCGCTCTTGGCCCACGGAAGGCAGCCTGACCCACGCTGGGTACTACCTCCCGTGTCTTCAGCTAGCTCTCTTTCTTGTCTCTGGGAACGTCTGCGAGTTGCTTTGGCTGATAGCTGTCGCATTTATCGATAGATCCCGGATACTCCTGCAGCGGCCAAGATGGCTGAGCGTAGTTGCCATTCGCTTTCGGGCTCTTCCTGCATGGCTTGGATGAATTGGTCAGGACCGGCGATGCGGCACAGGTATTGGTCGGGTTCTCCGTTGTTCATGAATGTGAGCAAGCCATCGGTCTCCACGATGACCCCGTAACGGAAGCCAGACACAATGATGGTCCGTAGGGTGTCGAAGCAGCGTGGATCGTAGTAGTACGCGGTAGAGCCTTTGACCCCGTCGTGTGCCCCGTCCTTTCCCTTGCTGACGTCCCAGTTGATGTCTTTGCCCACTACCTGCTGGTTGCTCTTGGGTCCTTCGTAGCGCTTTCCACCGCTGTAGACTTTCAGGTGGATGGAGCGCCAGTGCTTGAGTGCCCACGAGCTGGCATCGTCGGACCAGTCCTTGGCGTATTTAGCCATGGGGCCAGGTAGTTCAGCTTTCTTGCGATTGCTTCGTACCTGTGTGGTCATCATGAGCGTGGTGTAGTGGTTGGGATCTCGCTTGATTGGCCCGTAGTGCTGGAAGAATCTAGTAATGCAGTTGGCCCTGAGAGCTTGTTGTGCGTGGTCATCAAGTGAATCCAACGCTAGCTCGGCGCGCGGAGATAGGCCCTCGTACGAGTCAATCCCGACTATCCCGTAGGTATGTGTGCCCAGGAGCTCCTCCACTACATCAAGGATGTCCTCCATGGTGGCCGCTTCAACAATGGTATTCGTGCCAATACTGTGGCGTAGTTCTACGATTTCATCCTTGGTGAGCAGGGGTACCCCCCTGGCAGATCTCTCTTGCTGTTGGGCCTTGATGTAGTCCATGGGTACAGGGACTATCCATCCGCAGCGGCGTGCCTGCAGGTAATCGATGTTGCCCTCTGAGTTGGCCAGGGCGATGTAAGAGTCGTCGCCATACAGCTTTTGGTGCATTGCGAAGTAGTAGTAAAGAAGCGTGGATTTGCCAGAGTTGTCTGGCCCTCCAATGGTGACGAAGGATTGAGCTGGCATGCCTCCGCCTGTGTCGATGTCGAGCTGCATGATCCCGCTAGGGCGACGCAAGTAGGAGTTTGAGCTTGCCTCATCGGCGGGGACTACAACGTTGCCTTTGTGCTTCTCGTTGATTTTCCCCATCGTAGCTTTGAGCTTTGCGGCTCGTTGCGCTGGGGTGACCGTCGGGATCCCTAGCAGGCGACCACGTGTGGCTACTACAGGTCGCCTGCCCTCGTCACTCACTATGCGCGTAGGGGCAGCCTGTGTAGTGCTTGGCTGCCGGTGCGTTGGAGCTTTCTTCTTTTGAACTTTCTTGCCGACCTTCTTGGTTGCCATCAATCTCGTTTCTTTCTATTTGCCCATAGCACGCATTTGGTGATAAAGGCAAATGTATGACGTGTTCCGTAGCAGGTTGTTTCTCCCCCTCCTACTGTAAGGGGTTATGCCAAAGGCACTACACCTTAGCCTGGAGAAAGAGGCAAGGTGGGAAGTACGAGAAAAAGCACCGTGCTTACATGAAGAAATACATTAGGGAAAAGCGTAAATCTATGACGGAGGAGGAGAGGAGTGCGGCAGCCTCTGCCCACGCCAAGTACCAACGTGGTTGGAGGGCCAGGCATGCTGTCAGACTTAGAGTATCTGAAAGTTATGGCCAAAGGTATCTTCGCAGATATGGGCTCCTCAAGGAAGATTTTGAACTCTTGTTGAAGTTACAGAAAGGGGTGTGTGCGATTTGCAAAAAATCACCTCGTGCGAACAAGAGGTTGGCTGTCGACCACGATCATAAAACTGGCGCGGTGCGAGGTCTTCTCTGTGATAAGTGCAATCATGCACTAGGGGAGTTGGATGACAGCCCCTCTCTTTTTAGATCAGCGCTCCGATATCTGTCCGTTCCTTCCAGCAGATTCAAAGGGGCTTGACCCATGGGTTGGACAGAAAAGTAGGTTGCCATGCCGTTCGCACTTGGCACCACACTCTGGGCAGCCTTCTGCAGCTGCCTTTTCCATTACGCTCTGATCAACTGATTCATCAACGGCGTACTTTTCCATGTGACTTCTCCTGTCGGGTTTTGATTGCTCGAGTGAGCGTGACCGACTTGCTGAAGTGTACCCGAAACCGCTGTTGCTGTCTGTCGTCGTTGTTATTCCCGCCCCCGAACCTCTTATGCGGGGGAGGGGCGCCTCCCTGCTTGGCTAGCTTGAACTTGCCAAAGCCGCGTAGTTTCACCTCGTGGCCTTTGGCTATATCGTCGGCCACGATCCCCAGGAAGAGACCAGTGATTCGAGCTACTTCCTGGATCTCCATGTCCATTTCAAAGGCCACCCTGCGGTCTAGTTCGAACTTGTTCATGTAGGATGCTCCACACGATAGTGACAGCTGGCGCAGAGCCATTGCACGTCTAGCCAATGCCTTTTGTCGTAGCCCTTGTGGTGATGCCCTTGCACCCTGCATTTTCTATTGCACCGTGGGCAGCGTGTTGGGCGCTTCAGAGTCCCCATTGCCACGGCTATTTTTACGGCTAATCTAGCCTCTTGTTTCTTACGGAATTCCGGATTCTTCCACCCATCGCGCACGTACTGGGCCATTCTGGTGTTATGCGCAGCTCGGCCTGCCCCTCGTTTGTAGTTGTAACCTTTTTGGTTAGTGCATAGCCTACAGCGGGATTCTCGCCCAGCGAAGTCAGTCGCAGGCTTTTTTCTTTTGCAGACAGTACACCTGCGCGCCTCTGGCCGTTCCAACTTCCTTCTGGAACCACAGGCCTTACAGATGGAGCGAAGCCTGACGGATCCATCAGGCATTCTTCCATTACTCTCAAAAGCGGCAGCTGGCTTCGGATCTCCACATTTGTTACAGGTTCGGCCGTCCACGGCCATGTATAGCAAATCCTGGGTAATAGGCAAATGTCATTTGGCACCACCCCAGCTACTTGCAGAGCCAATGTCGATGGTCAGTGGGACACCGATGTCGCTGGGGAAAGGATGCTCCATCCACTCCTTGGTGCGTTCTTTCACTACCTCAGTGCACTCCTTTGGGCAGGTTCCAAGGATTTCATCATGTACTTGTAACCGCATCTTGTAGCCGTACCTCTTCTCAAGCTCTCCATCCTCGTAGATGTTCGTCATGGCCATCTTGCACGCTTCAGCGGCAGTGCCCTGGATGGGTAGGTTCGACGCCTGACGTTCTGCGCGGAAGCGCTGGAAGTCACGTCTCGCCCAAATGTCTGGGAGACTACGGCGTCTGCCCATCAATGTGAACGCGTACCCGCAATCACGTACTTCTTCGATAGCTGAGTCGAAGTAGGCGCGCACTGCGGGGTACGTATTCATGTACCGTTCGATCTTGGCTTCAGCTTCATCCTCCGTGCACCCCATGCGTAGGGCCATGGCCTTTTTCTTCATGCCGTAGTTGAGGCCGAACCCGATGTTCTTTACGTCGCTGCGTGCGTTGAGGCATTCCCAGATGCGTGCGGTGAGCGCTGATTCTGGTAGTTTTCCCTTCTTGACTTGCTTGGCGATGGCAGTGGCCTCTACGATTTCCTCGTAGGGGATGCCGTACATGATGCCAGCGTTACCAGTGTGGATGTCCCAGTTCTTGTGGAAGATCTCCATCATGGCTGGTTCTTGCGCTGCCGCTGCTAGGAGTCTCATCTCCAACTGCGAGTAGTCAGCGACAACCACATCTTCGTCTGGTTCACAGATGAAGGCGTTTCGTAGGTGGAACCGGTCCTTTTCGCCAGTGGTGACATTCTGCATGTTTGGGTCACTGGAAGAAAGTCGGCCGGTGCGGGCCACGTCCTGGTTCAACTTCATGTGGACGTAATCGTTTGGATCTAGTCTACCCGGCATGTCCTCGATGTACGTGCTGTACTGCTTAGAGATTGCCCCATGCTCGATCAGGAGTTTCGCTACTTTGCCGAAGTCCTCGTCTGGGTACTCTTCAGACACCCAGGTCAAGTACTTGGCATCGATGGATGGCTTTTTGGCTCCTGACTTGCCGCCTTTGGTCATCTTGTGTGGTGTCAGTCGGCACTCATCGATGAAGTACTTGGCCAACCCTGGCCCAGCAGTCTTCATGACGCGCCCAGTGAGCCTGTTGATTTCGAATCGGAGCTTTTCCATGCTCGTGACGATGGCCGGGGAAATGCCCTCCAGGTAGCTCTTGTCTACTTTGAGGCCGTTGTGCTCGCATGCCCACAGCACTCTGGTGAAGGGGACCTCTGTTTTGTAGAAGTAATCGTACATCGTGTGGATGTATGGCCATGAGTCCGTGTAGAGGCTGTGAGTTTTGGCCTCGGCAAGTTCTTTGTCGAGTAGTTGCTTGAGTTTCCAGGTCCCGAAGGCGTCATTGGCGGCGTAGTCCACCAACAGATCGGGGTTTTCTCGTTCTGCTTTGCGCAGAACGTCAAGGGAGGTGACCTGCTGGAACCTCATGCATCCAGTTTTCTTGCAGTAATTGCCATCAGGGCCGTGTGATGCCTCTGTGCCCCCGCAGATACAGGTGCGTGAACGTACTTTCCCGAAAGTGTCGGAGAAGTCAGTCCATCTCCATCCCAAATGCACCCTAGCCATGTCCTTCAGCCCATGTGGCTCTTCCTCGTAGAGTAACGCGTGCATTACAGAGACGTCGACGAGCTTTCCCTTGATGGGAAACCCACCGTTGAACATCATGTGAGCGTCAAACTTGGCGTTTACGAACACCCAGCTACGTTCGATGTCGTCAAACACCCGTTTGAATGCTGGGAAGGCATCGGCATTGAGGGTGAGCCGGCGATCTCTCCCATTTTGGCTGGTCCAGCTCAAAGACCAGTAGTACGGCTTGCAGCGGACGATAGAAAGTCCATCGGTCTCAGTATCAATTGCGGTGTACTTTTGGTCAGCGACTTCCCTGACTATCCCATCCAGCTCTGGGCTTTGTAGATGGTAATACTCTGCGTCTGGGAGTTGAATATTCCATCCCATGCTAAGCCTCCAGGTGTTTCCATGTTTTGTGGGTGACCACGCGAGATATTGTAGTGGCGTGCACCCCGAGGATCTTGGCCAACTTACGACAGCTGGCCCCCTTTTTTCTGTAGAGTTTTCTGATTTTGAGAATCTTGGAGTCATCCAACACATGCAGTCCATGGTTGACTCCTTTTACGCTGACGCCTCGGCCTTTTGAATCTCGATCCTTGTTGTTCGTCAGTCTATCCCCTTCAAATAGGTGACTTGGGCGTACGCATCGAGTGTTGTCACATTTGTGGAGCGCGCAGGGAATTGGCCATTTCCCGTACTTCAAGAACCAAGAGAGGCGGTGTGCCTTGTACAGTTTCTTTGCTATTTTGACTAGGCCGTACCCGGACGTATCTACCGAGGCCGTCCATAGCCAACAGCGAGTCTTGAGCTTTGGGTGTACAGGTCCGTGCTTGTTGACCTTTGACCAGAATCTGTCCATAGGCGCAAAGAAGGCCTCCCCGATGGAAGAGGCCTTCTCCTTTCTTGTGCTAATTAGCCTGCGTTCTCTTCGTCGTACTCAACGGATCCTTCCTCACCGTCTCCTGCAAGTTCATCCTCCTCGGGTGGCTCCTGCGTTCTGGTTACGGGGGTTCTTTGTAGCGGCTCATCTCTGTCGTCCGGGGGTAATCCGAACATCTTCTCCTGTTGGGCCAGCGGCGTGGGGGCGAATATCTTCGCGAGCTCAAGAGGCTTGCGTAAATCTTCGCCGTATTTTGGATTCAATGCACGTGGGCCGATGGCGCGTAGGATTTGTAGAGTTGTCTGCTTGTTGTTCGCGTCATCAGAACTTGGAATCTTCTTCACTTCAAGATCGAAGTCGAATAGCGTCGCTGATTCGGGATTCGAGCAGTTGGTGCATTGAATCATGTTGTCCAGGTACCCATTGTGTTTGCAGTGTGGACATTGAACAGCCTCATCGCGCATCCGTTGGATGTCGTCTTCAGAGAGTGCCGTTTCCTCGAAGATTACAATCGCCTCGCCGCAGTTTTGGCAGATCAGGGCTAGCTCTTCGATGGTGTTGTTCCCACCACAGCTACGGCAGTGTCGGGCAAGGCTGTCCTCGTACTCCGTCAGTACTCGGAAGTGCCCGTATGGCATGGACCAGTGCTGTCGATGGCCTTCTTTTCGCTTGAACCCAGCTGCCGCGTATTCGTCATTGCCTCGCACGGCACCCTTTTTCCAGTCGTAGTAGGGCTCTTTGGTACTTGGATTGACTTTGACTTTACCGCCTTCCTTGTCCGTTTGAGGGACTTGGTAGAAAGGGGCTTCCACAATCACCGTGAACACCCATTTGTCACCACGGCTCATGGCCTTGGGCTTGGATGCAGGTTTACCTCCAACGCTATTGCGTGTTCTCTCACGCCACTCCCACCAGAACCAATCAGCTGCTATGCAAGGTTGCCCTTTGCCCTTGAACTCCCCAAGAGGGCCTTCAGAACCAATACACCCAACTTTCTTTCCACCATGGAAGTAGTTGATGTACCGGAAGAACGGGAACGTAGCCGTGATGGGTTGGTTGTTTTCGTCGTAGGCGAAGTCCTTGTTGTCGTAGTCAATCACAGGGGCTTCGTACTCACCGGGCACTAGACGGATGATGTCTGCTGGTCCGGTCTGGGGTGGCTCATAGCGATTGACGAAGTAAGGGGCGCTTCTTCCCCCGCCAGACTTCGGTGCGCGCCTGGAGCCGAGCTTCATCTTTTGCCGAAGGTTCATGCCTTGTAGGTTTGAATTGTTTTTGCCAAATGCCATTTCTTGTATTCACTTTCTATTGCCACTCAGGGCATTGTTGATGTCACTATGTGACGAGGATTTCGTTGTAGCTGACTGCCGCTTCAACTAACCCAGGAAGTTCCACTAAGGGTACGTCGGTGGGCTGGTTGTAGTTATACTCCACGATCTTGACGTGAGGCGAGTACTTTGACAGGTCGTGGCTGATCTTTACGTACCCGTCGATCCCTGCATCGTCATTATCTAGCATGAGGATGTAGACCCCCTCCATCTTCTCCAAGATCCATTGCTGCTCCCAGCTCATGGATTTAGTCATCAGGGCCACTACATTAGGGATTCCAGCTTGGGTGAGCCACATGCATGCCTTGAACCCCTCGACGATTACAATCCTGGGTAGCTCGCTATGGAATACGGACGGAAGTACCCGGTGGGCATTCCAGAGAAGGCAGTTCTTGTCCGTCTCATAGGTGGGTAGTTCCCACTTTTTGTATTCTTCCTTGTAGACCTTGTACCTGATTGCCTCCGTCTTCTGCACGGCTCTTCCGCTGATTCCCACCAGGTGGCCCTCGAGGTCTCTAAGGGGGAAAGTGATCCTGTTGTGCTCGCGGTCGACGCCCACTTCGAAACTCTGCAAGGTCCCTCTGGTAAATCCCTCAGCTAAAAGAGATCGCGGGCACCGGTGGAAGATGCCCAGGAGCTCCTCTGGTACTCTTCTGTTGGAATCCATGACCACACCGGGCCTGGACGGATCTGGAGGAGGTGGAGCATTTTCCTTCAGTTCATCCAGAGTTTTTCCGTAGTGAAACTTGATTTCATCACGGGACATCCCCAGCTTGGAGAGAAAGCTTCTGAAGTTGCCTTTTTCACCACATGCGTAACAGAGCCAGAGCCCGGTGTGGATATCGATTGCGAAGGATGGGTGGGAATCGTCGTGAAACGGGCAGACTGCTACTAGGTTGTCGGGTCCTGCGTGGCGTACCTTGCTTAGATGCGCGTAGACTGTCTGCTTCACATGGGCAGTGGACGATGTGTCATTGCTCATCGGATTTGCCCCTTCGTGGTTATGCTCCTGGCATAGTTGAGGTCTTCACCCTTCTTGGCCATTTTGGTCAGGTCTTTCTTGTTGGGGCCTTTTCCTGGAGGAGCCTGCCCGCTGGCTTTTTCATCTTGTCGGTCGTCGCGCTGTTTGGCGTTGTTGATTTCCTTGGAGCTCAAGTTGCGAATGTAGCCGAAGTTCGTGGCTGGAACCCCATAGATTTGGCACCCAGAGAAGTGAAATTCTCTGGCGCCGCCTACCACCATGGTGATCTTGGGATTGGGGTCGTCTGAATCCTCCTTTGGGTCTTCGTTGATGACTCGAATTGCGGCCGTGACATCTTGAGCAATTGCGTCCGAGTATGCTATTTCATCCAGGTTGGCCCCTTTGTGAGCCGCAGCAGAACGTGTTGCCTGCATGGTGGCTACAAGTGGAACCCCAGTTTCGAGAACCATTTGGCGGGCGGCACGTGAAATGTTTTGTACTCGGAAGTTGTCCTTCTGACCTTTGCCTCCACGGTTGTCGCTCATGAGGTACAGCCCGTCTATGAAAACTACATCAGGCTGATACCGTTTTACTTTCGACGTAAGCCACTCGATGGTGTCTCCGTTGTCAGTGTCTTTGCCGTCCAAGCACACCATATCCTTGGCATAGCGGCGTACATCTCGAGCTAAGTCCAGAAGTTGAGCTAAGCGTGCACGTTCTTCATCTGTCAGCCTACCCATGCGGAACTCTTGGTAGGGTAAACGTTGTAGACAGGCACCGACTCGTTTGAAGATGTTGTCGGCCGTCATTTCCTTTGTGTAGATCAAGGGGACTTTCCCTTGGTTGAACACGTTGGCTATGAACTCCGCCAGCACCCAAGACTTCTTGCTCTTAGGCCTGCCGTAGAAAACGATGTAATCGTCTTTGTCTACGCCGCCTGATGCGTCGTTGAATGGATCCCATGGCCAACGGCATACGGATAGATTGACCCCGGATTTCCGCAGATCATGATCATCTACGGCTCGTCCCAATGCGTCAGCGAAGCTGACATCGTCTTTAGCCCCGTAACCTACGGACAGAACTTTGTGCTGAAGTAGTTGCGTGCAGGATGCCGCAGTCTTGATCGGGTCATCCTCAGTATCCACCAGTGCCCTGGCTATGGAGGCATTGCTCATCAGATGGCGTTGCCTACGTACTTTCATGCAGTACAGCTCTAGTGGGGTGCCTTCGTCATTGCAGAATACGAATGACGGAAATTCCTGTTTGACTGCGAACTCTCCTAAGTTCCCACCGCCGTTTCTCCTGTCACGGTGTACAGCCAGCATTCTGTTGAAGATCGCAATGCCCTCGTTCGATCTGAAGTCGTCTGCGTTTATGCCCCATTCCAGCGCTTTCTCGAATTCTTTCTTCCGGACGATGTGGCTCAGCAGCGCATGCTCCATGTTTGACAATCAGATGGTCTCCGCTGGTGAAAGGGGGGGAGTGATACTGCGATTTGGATAAATGCGTGTCAACCAAATCGCAGCGAACCACTACATGTTGTGCATACTGTCACGTATGGCACCAAGCTCTGGCGTGTCAGATAGAGGTAGCCTCACCGGTCGGAGAAGCATGCTCTCCAATGCCGGTAGGAGGCCTATTTGCAAGTGACTCGGTCTGCCCGCGTGCCGGAGTTGCCGTGTCCTGTATGAACACGATACCCGCCACATCTTGCTCCATACTCTCCCTGAGCATTGTCAGTAGATCCAGCGTTGATTTGGACCATCTGGACACTGTGGTTTCTCCGTACGTGTTGCCATTGGCCAAGTTCACAAAGGCTGCATGTGCAATGAGCCTCACGTCAGTCGTGCTGAAGTCGATTGCTTCTATTTGGAGAACAGCCACTCCATCGAAATCCGGAACACCTCGTACAGGCATGACTAGCCTCCTTTGTTGAATTCTGCCCAACTGTCTCGAAGAAGCTCTAACGCTTTGCTGAACGCGAGCTCCCCAGCCTTGTTGATGGTTGGCTCGTTCTGATCGCAGGCTAGGCTCACAGTAACGGATACCTTCATGGCCCCGAAGTCCAAGCCTTCGGAGAGTCCAATGGCTACCTTCGCAGGGCTTGTATTAGTCTTGGAGACCAGCTTTTTGTACTGGTCTCCGACAATTTGCCCCGTATCAGCAGCCCTTCCGGAGGCCCCTTCCCTCACTCGGGTGTAGTTGTTCATGCGATGGTGATCGGATCTGGGCTGTGATAGCTACGACTGATGGTCCTGAAGTGTTCTACGCACTCCTTGGGGATTTTCCCAGAGGCGATGGCCGCCTCAACGATGTTGGGGTCGACCTTGAGCTGTTGCACTTTGGCCTTTGTTCCGCCGCTTTGCATAAACAGCTCTTCTCCAAGTTCCTCGTACATCTTGGTGGCGTCGTACTTTACGCTCACTGAGAAGTTTTCGAATGGACCGCAGGTTACACCTCTGGACCTAACGACATTGACAGCTTCTTCTAGTGCTGTGTTGTATTGGTCCACCAAGTCTGTGAGCTTCAGGAATACTTCAGGATGATCCGCCTTCAGGGCGTCTATTTCCTGTTTCAGGTCGACCACCTTTTGTACTTCAGGGATTTCTGTCACCGGTAGCCGTGGCCCCTTGGTGGCCCCTGCCGCTGCAGCCGCTGGTGTAACTGGTGTTCTTTTCTTGCTAGCCACTTTCGTCCTCCAATTCCATTTCATCGAGGATGTCCGTAGGTACGTCCTCTTCATAGGCCTCGGGCGTCAGGCCCTCAGTTTCTTCGTAATAGCGGTCGTAGATGACCTTCGCGAGAAACACGTCGCTGGTGAACTCTTGGAAGATGTTCCCCTCGGTAACGTCGTGTCGTTTGTCATAGACGGTGGTGATGTCGTAGGTGGGGATCATCAAGTACCGAACTTGGTTTTGTTCGGTAGGGGCGACAGTGACCCCTTTGACTGTATGCACCCATTCCTTTTTCTTGTTGGTGAGCACCGCACGGTAGCCAGCCCCGGGGACGTCAATTTCCATGGGGGTGCCGCGTAGCTTCTTGATGTTCACGCTGCATCCAGCCAGGAATGAAGCAGCCGGCTGCCCCATGGCTACAATGACGATGGGATCGATGCTGTAGATTTCCTGGTACAGCCTTGGAGAGCATTTCTCCAGCTGGTCCACCGTCGGTGGTTGGTCCTGAAAGATGATGCCACCAGGCCTACCGTTTCGGCCTGCATACATTCTCGGATGCCCCTCATTGTCCAATACAGGGGAACAAGATCTACATGCGGTCAGGTTAGTGACGTAGTAGGTCTTGACCCTGTAATGACTCAAGCATTTGCGAAATAGGCGGCCACTGTGGTCGTCGATGTACGGGCGACCGTGCCTTTCGTCGATGTTGGAGGGACTTCGCCCTACGAACAAAATCCCTCTTGCCTTGCCTTCTCCAAATACAACATCGCCCGCGTTGGCTTGCCGTTGCTTTCCGAGGCCGCATTTCGAGCAGTTCGACCACTCCCGCTCCATGTCATGTAGTGGCAAGCTGAAATCTGGTCTGACTACGACCTTGGGCTTTTCCTCAGAATGGACTACGTCCTCTCCCACTGGATCCTCCTAGGTGGCTTAGAGCGCTGGCAGGCGCCGTTACGATGCCTGATCTCTTCGCTGATCTGGCAGTCGCCGCTTGCTCTGCAGCTAGCTGAGCATTCTTGATGAACTCCTTATACTGGTCGAAGTCTCCACCTTGCTTGTTGAGGTCATCCAGGTAGTACAGGCTCGCCCCGGTGAGAGAGAACTGCGCTGGGCAGTTGTACATGGTCGAATCAAGTCTGGTGGAGTAGTGGATTTTACCTACTGCCACTCCCTTGGGAGTTTGGTTCATCTGAATTGGGCATCCGAATTCGTAGGCTTCCAGGCACTTGATGACCCCTCCACGCTCGTGAGCAGCATCAATTTCCTCCCGATCCCCGAGTGCTAACGCGATGTACTTGCCGATACCGCAGGTGAACGCAACCCAGCAGGTTTTCCTGCCCTCGGGTTCCATTTGCTCGTTGTCTGTTGACTCATTTGACTCCATGACGTAGCTCCTTGTCTTCTCAATGTGGCGGGATGACCTATCAGGGTGTACCTGAATGGACCCCCTTCTTCGACCGGCCAATCCCGTAGGTGTCTTCGTAATTTCCGGCATTGCCCGATGAGTGGGGAAATGTCGTCCTCGAGGAATACTAGCTCTGAGTTGATCTTGTCCCGCGGACGCCCCATGATCTGCTGCAGAGTGTTCCGGTCTGACATGGGCTCACTCACCACAATGGCAGAGAGTTTCTTGTCGTCCAACCCTTCCTTCCCGTACTTCATGATGGCAAAGACAACCTGTCGTTCTCTCAGCATCTTGAACCTATCCTCTGGCTTTACAGCTTCTGTGAACAGTCCAGAGGTGCTAGGGGCGGCCAGCAGTGCACGAATGAACTGACGTTGCCTTTGGCGGTACAACTTCTCAGTTTTCTTCCACACTTCGAACTGACGAAGCAACAGCGAGTAGTTTTTCAGTCTTTCATCGAACGCTGCACGCTTGGAGGCTGGCAAATTCTGCCTACTCAGATTGCGACGAATTTCGGCAATAGTCCCTTCGAGTCGTGTGGCCGCGGATGGTTTCAACTCCACAGGGTTTACTGTTTCCCCAACATCGGTTGCTGTAGGGTACGGTATCTCAGAGTAGAGCAGTGCGTTGGGGTCTTGCGTGGTCCATAGCGTCATGAGGTTGATGACTTCGTCCACCGAATACGACAGAACCAGAACTTTGTGCTTCATGGAAACTAGCCGTTGCACTTCGGGAAGTACAATGTTGACCATGCGGTCTCGGTTGCCTCCGAAGTGGCTGGCGATTTTGCCCAAATGGATTTCGCTGTTCTTGTCGCAGACGTCTTTCCTCACTACCTCGTCCTCGAGGTCTAGTTTGTACCCAGTCCATTTGAACGTAATGCTGGGCGGGCAGTTCTGGATGACATCTTTGAATATGATGTCACCCACGTGGTGCTGGCAAATGACGTGTGAGCCGTCCAGGCGTTCTGGTGTGGCAGTCAACGCCAAACGATAACCGTAAAAAAGAGGCGCGGACTTGGAGAACGTGGGTGCATTCACGTGGTGGCCTTCGTCCCAGATGACGAGTCCGAAGCGTCTTCGGATGTGCTCCGGCATTGTGTCGGCCCACCGTGCCAGGGTTTGGTAGGTGGCCATTACGATGTCTTTCTTCCAGTCCTTTATCTGGCCTTGTACCAGCCCGACCCCGCCGGGTACAACCAGATGCTTGGCAATCTCGTCCTGCCACTGGCGTAGCAGGTGCGTATTGTCTACGGCGATGATTGTAGGTACCTTCAATATGGAGGCTAAGTGAAGAGCCACCACCGTCTTGCCCTTGCCACAATTGTGCACCACTACTCCGTTGGCTACGAAGTTTCTGTGCGGGTCGGCGCAGACTAGGTCGTACACGTCCTCTACGCCGTAGTCAGCGATGGATATTAGTTTTACTACGGTTGGGATACCATGCCCAAATGCCTTAGATCCAGGTCGATGCTTAGCCAGGTGCTCTTCCACCAGCAGTATTTCTAGGTTATCTGGGGAGTTATTCCTGTAGTTTTCGTCTTTGTGGTGAACGTGGTACTTAGCAGGATCGATGAAGACCAATTCTTTGATGTCGCCCATGCGACATCGAGAACGGTATTGAGCTAGCGAAAGATGGTTGAGCGTGGCCTCGGCGACTGCTCTATGCTCTTCCAGTACATATACCTGCTTTTTTCCTCGTTGCGGTCCGTTCTTGTTGCCATTCTTATGCGCAAATGGGTGGCATGCATACCAGTTGAGCCTTTTGTACACAGGTTTTTTCTGGTGAACGCTTGTCGGCCTTTTGGTAGTACCGCTGTCTACGACCACTAAGTGACCGGGGGAGAGACCATCCTTTATGGAAAGAAATCCTTGTGTGGTTAGTACCTCGTGGTCTCGCGTAATGCGTAGCTCTTTCCCGTCTGCCAGTTTGATGCGATAAGTTTTTCTCTGTCCTTTGTAGACGATGTTCCTTAGCGGCTGCAGGCCAATTCTGTCACCTTGGTGTGCCCTTACATAGGTGGGTATTCCGATGTCCCAGCTATATCGGTCGTGACGACTATGAGCACGACTGAATGCCTCCTTTATGCTCATTCTGAACCCCTTACCGGCCCTATTCAGATTGAGCACGGTGTCACCGGATACGCAGGCCAATTGAAGCGTCCCCCCCATGGAGTTCAGGAGTGCTTCAATGGCCTTTGCCTGCAGATTGCTGCCCGTCTGTTGAAGAAGTCCCCCGGGGCCAGGCTTCATATCGAGGCAGATGTTGCTGCGGATGTCTGCCTTTGGGAAATAGTCCGGTCGGCAGTCGATGCACTGAAAGTTCAAGTCTTCTGGCTTCCAGAATGCGCGGGGAACAATCAGGTGGTGCTCAGCTTCCCCCCAAAGTTGAAGCACCCTGATCATGCTGCGTTCCGGAAGCTCAAACTCGAGCGCGTGCTTCACTCCATCCACATTGATTTGGCTCTTGGGTATCCAAAGCATGTTTGAGATATAACCAAGATTGGGGTCAAGTTTTATTAGTTTCATTTTGACACCCTTCTGTTTGCGGATTGCTCTCTACGGGTAGCCCATCGGCAATTTTTCTTGTTGTAGTTACCGTCGTTATCTTTGCGGTCCAATGTCAGGTCTGATTCAGGCTTCTTACCCATGTCTTCGAAGAAATTCTCGAATTTCATCCAACGTTTGCAGACTTTGATGCCACGCCCACCGTAGTCCTTATACTGTTTGGCGTTCGGGTTTAGACAGCGTTGTTTCATCGCATACCAGCAGCAATATTCGACCGTGCGCTTCTTACCACTGGACTGTCCGTGTGTTTTGTTGGCAGCAATCACCTTCAGTATGCGAAGGCAGTCGCAGAGGCACAGCCACCGTGTTCCATGGCTTGTGCGATTTGCGACGCTTAGCACGCGAAGCTTGCCGAACCGTCTGCCCTTCAAGTTTTTACGAAGCTTCATTCGAATCCTTATCCCCCGTTCGGCTTGTTACCTCCATTGCCGAACACCTCGACATCGAAGAAATGGGCGATGGTGTGCCCCAGGGATTTCCCAATTGATCTTGCTGATTCGATGAGCAGCCTCTTCCCCATACTCTGGCCGGGCACCGCTGGCTGACGTACTGTCAAATACTGCGGCATGTAGTGATTGATGGGCATCATCTGTTGTGCCCCGTGCTGCCATTGCTGTGGCGCGGCCGGGTGCTGGTACTGCTGTGGTGGGCTCCATGGAGGTCGAACTGCCGGGTTTGTTGGAGTGAACGAAGACACCGGTCTTGTCAAGTTCGATACTGGGACATGCACTGTATTGCCTGCATTTCTGTAGGCTTGCATGTGGGCCGCGCAAGATGACGTGAAATTACAACGTTCTCGCACCCGGCTGCCATTTTCTTCGTTTAGATACGCTGGATCGTGCCCTCCTATGCATTCTGGCGCGCTGCTGCTGTACAATTTACCGAAGCAGTTCGGCTTTTCTTCTGTGTCGTAGGTTGTTTTCAGCATGATTCTCCTTAGCGCTGGCGACTTGTCCTTTGCTCTAGTTCTCTTTTACCACATACTACCGCTGGTTTGCACGTAGGCTGCCTGCGTGGTAAGAGAAATTTCATGGGCGATGTCAGCTATCAGCGCAACAAGGGAAAGAAATGCGCAACTCGCGGATGTACGGCGGGTGCTTATACGAAGGGTCTGTGCAAGTGCCACTGGCAAGCCCAATACATGCCCGCGTACAGGTTGGCCACCAAGGATCGGGAGCGTGCGCGTAGAAGGGACAACAAGGATAGGTACACGAGATCCCCAAAGGCCGTGGCCGCACGACTATCCTACATGAAGACTTATGCAAAAACTCCAGTTTACAAGAAAGCGCAAGCTGCGTATCGGGCAAGAAACAGAGAGAAGATTCTCAAGCAGCGTAGAGGCAGCAACTACAAGTCCAAGTACGGGATTACTGTGGAAGATTACGAGCGTATGCTGAGGAGTCAACGAGGACGTTGCAAGATTTGTCGACGTAAGGCGTCGGAGTTCAAACGCAGGTTACATGTAGATCATTGCCATATAACCGGGAAAGTTCGTGGCTTACTCTGCGCTGGGTGCAACCTCGCGGTCGGGCACCTAGAAAAAGACCCGGTAAGGGCAGCGGCCATCTTGGCATACTTGGCGGATCACACGTCTGATATTCCCCTAAATCACGGGGGCTAGTATCCTTGCAGGTGGTATAACCTCCTAATTGTGCTACTGGAGAAGCATCGATGCAAACCACCGGCCTCGTTTTGGATCTGTACGACAACCCTCGTGACCTCACGAGCATTTTCCCTTCCATGGATGTAGTTCCTGAGTCGGTGAAGACGGCGCAGGTTCTGACATCGGACATGCGGGATGCATTGCCGGATGATGTATTCGCCTTGGTGCTGATGACCGGGGAGGATCGCCTACGAAAGTACGCGTGTGTTGACGCGGGAAACACTGAGTTGAGCGTCGCTTACTTCTTCAAGCATGGGCACAAGCTCCCACCAGTTGCGCAAAGGATTGCCGCTGAGAACTTGAAAATTGCCTGCGCTTGGTATGACATCGAGATTCCCGAAGCTTTAGAGAAAGTGGCACTGGGGGTGAATACCGTGCTGACGGCATTGACCGCTCCATCGCAGATCAAAGGGGCGGCGGGCGCGGTGAGCGGCAATTTGGCGGCTAACCACATGGCTGGTGGTCAAGTTCTTACCCCACACAATCAACGGGCACTCGGAGGTATGTTGAAGGGGGCTGATGCCAGCGGGACGAGCCTTATGCCATCGCAATCCCCGGGGGATTTGTCGACCATGGGTACTCGAGGTAAGCCCGGTACCAGCAACACCAGTGTTATGAAGTCGGCTACTGTGGGTCATCTCGTGGATGGGCATAGGGGTGATGTACCTCCCGAGCTTGAGACCACCCGTGGTGCCTCGGGCGAGCAGTACGAGAAGGCCCCGCAGGCCCCTCTGGCTGCACTTCGACCTCACGTTGGAGTGCTAAATAAGGAGCCGCCTAAGCTTCTGAAGGAAAAAGCCGCATCCCGCTACGCTGTTGGAAATGTCTTTCCATTGGACAACTACGACCAGGTGAAGACTGCCTCGTCCTACTTCGATACCAATTTGAACTCGATGGATCCATCGATGCGACGAGAGTTTGCTGTCAATCTGGTTCCTCGTGCTGCGGAGTTGGGTATTCCGTTCAGTAAGCTGGCAGCTGCCTATGGGTCAACTACTTTTGCTCCAGAGGAGCATATTCAGATAGGGTACGACATGAGGCTCCCGCACCTTATGGAGAAGCAAGCGGCAGTCTTGGAGACGTTGTACGAGCACCGTGAGGAGTTGGGCCCTGTGTTGTTCTGCGAAACTTTGGGAGAGTTCGACAAGCTCGCTGAGATTGATCATCTCTACGACAGGGCCATCCTCGATCCGTTTGCTTCCACCTTTGGCGTGCAGAAGTTGGCAGCTGAAGAGGGCAAGACTTGGGTCAGTGGCAATGACTACGTCACCAGCCGTCAAATCGCCAACTACTCGGTCACCGCCGGCATTACATTGGCCGATGATTACGGCCCAGATTTCAAGAAAGAATTCATGAAGGACCCGTGGGGCATCTTCATGTCATTGCCACTGGAACAAAAGCGGCGTATGGCTCGAGCTGCTACTGACAATAGCGCAACGGGTCTACATGACGTTCAGTGATGGAATCTACGAACGAGTCCTCTCCAAAGTACGTGACTCCGCTCAGTTAGTTGAAGAGGACCCTACTGTCGTGGTTGAGACCACGCAGGGGGATGAGCGCGTCAACCCCACGGCGCCGGCAAAGATAGACCAGCAGAAGGCTAAGACTTCCAGTGTCTCACTGGACAATCTGTTTCGCAATTCCGATACCCACCCCCTGACGTTGGACTTGGCGTTACTGGCCAAGTACGGCGCCGAGTGGCTCGGTTGGGAACTCGAGACCTTGCTGTTGCGCATTCAGCAAGACTTCCATACGCCGACGGTTTCTGAGATCAACACTGAGAAGGTGCAGGCCTGCAAGGCCCTACATTTGGTCGACACGTTCTGGCTTCAATGGGAGATTTTTCTGCATTGTTGTGCTGCCTTCAATGGATCGTTCGCTGACTTCCATAGCGCGCAGGTTCCCGAAGTCGCTGAGTGCATGGTGGCCGTGGATATCGCCAATCGCATCCGTGACGACATGCAATGGAGCGGTGAAGTCAAAGGCTATCTGCAGCAGGTCTATCGGTATCGCGGGGAGTTGTTTCCGATCCCCCCGATGGAGTTCGTGTCAGTGGATACCTCCGAGTTTTCCGTCGATGCCCAGCAGGTTCGGACCAGGTGGCCCATTGTGAAGGCCGCTGGGAAACCCCCGCGCGGTGATACTATCGAAGACGAGCAACTTCGTAGAATGTTCGCCTCTCACTTGTATCTAGAGGCCTCTCGGCAAAGACTCGAGTCGCAACTTCAGGTTCTCCGCCATGCATGAGATCACACTCACCGAACCAGTGATGCGTGGCTTTGTTGATCAGCTCAGCAAAGAGGCCTTCTCTGGCTCAGCCCTGCAGGCAGGACTTGGCAGCGGCATGGGTTTGGGGCTTGGCGCCGGGTTGGCGCTTGGTGGTGCACATGGCGCGGTCAAAGGCTATCGAGAAGCTAGAGAACAAGGGCAAGGCGTGGGGTCATCAGCCTTGCATGCAGTTTCCCGTGGGTTGGGTGGAGCCGCGCGCGGGGCAGCTATTGGTACTTTGGCCGGAGGTGCTGCGGGGGCGGTAGCTGGCGGACTTCGTCCTCAGATCACGCAGAATGTGACCAAAGGTTTGGCCAGTAAGGACAATGTGGCTGGGTCATTCTCCCGCTTTGGGCAACGGCAGGTGCACAGCATCACTGGCTGGACCCCCGGTGGAACGGCGAAGTCCATTGAGAGCATCGGGGCAGGGGCAGCTGGTCCACGCAAGGTGTTGGAGAACACCAAAGCGGTGTGGGACCCCAAAGAGCTTGTTCGAGCGCAGTCGACACTGAAGGCCACCGAAAAGGCCCAAGAGATGGGTCTTACCAGTCTGCCAGGCATCGCTAAATCTATCGGCCGTGAAGGCTTATTGCCCACGGCAAAGGCAGGTTTGCGTGCAGGTTGGGCTGGCTCCAGCCCGCGGATGAAGGCCTTGATGGTGGGCCTTCCCGCAATGCAGGCAGCGCAAACGTTGCGTGCGCCCGGTGAAGAAGACGGTCGTGGCATGGGTAAAGGTGAACGTATTGGCCGCTTGGCTGGTGGAACTCTTGGTACCATGGCAGCTCCATTGTCATTGGCGGGGGGCTTGGCGTTGAGCACCGCACTCGAGCACGGAGGAGGTGCACTGGGTAAAGGGGTAGATCGACTGCGTCGCGGAAAGCAGCCCAAACAGCTCGCACCGTCTCAGGTGCAGAGAGAACCTTCGCGCCCACCCGCGAGTGAGCCTGGGGATACTGGGCAGGTAGCCACCGAGCGGGTGTTCGGATCAGGCTACAATGGCGGTAGCGGAGGTTTGGAGTAGCTCATGAGTATTCCCGGCGCGATGAGTATGGGTGGTGTTGGTGCGGGTGGAGGCATGCGCTTTGCCGCCACACGTGGACGCATCAACAACGGGTTCAACCAGGGTGTCAACTACCCAAGCCCATTCTTCGATATCGCGCACACGTACCTGCCGGTCACGGTCAAGAACATGTTTCGTTGGTGCAGGTATTACTTTCTCACCAATCCGATCATCAATGCCACTGTGTTCAAACTTTCCGAATATCCCATTACGGAGATTCTCATCGATCACGAAGATAGCCGTGTTGCCGCGAAGTGGAAAGAGTACTTCGAAGACCATTTGAACTATCGCGCATATCAGATTGAATGCGGTCTTGACTACCATACGTACGGTAACTGCCTATCGAGTTTGAGCTTCCCGTTCAAGAAGTATTTGACCTGTGAAGGGTGCGGGCATCAGGCTGAGGCCAAGAGAATTCGCCCCCATTGGGTGTTCACGAACTTCGAGTTCAGGTTGAGTTGTCCCAGGTGCGGCCATCTTGGTACCGCCAAAGCCAAGGACATCTACTTCAAAAACGAGTCGGGTGTGCGCGTCATGCGTTGGAACCCGGAGGATGTTGAAGTCACCCACTCTGACCTGACTGGTGAATACACGTACTTCTACAACATTCCACCGACGATCCGAAACGATGTCATTATTGGCAAGAAGGATGCAGTCGAGAAGGTTCCCGAGGTCTTCGTTCAGGCATTGCGCCAGCAGAAGGGTGTTGTCTTCAACCAAGACATGTTCTTCCATTTGCGGCGGCCGACATTGGCTGACCAGGATCGTGGCTGGGGATTGCCGCTGCTTTTGCCTTGTTTGAAGGATACGTTTTACCTTCAGATCATGAAGAAGGCGCAGGAGTCCATTCTCCTTGAGCACATTCTTCCGTTGCGTATTCTCTTCCCGCAGGCGGGCTCTGGGACTTCAGACCCGTACACGACTATCAACCTCGTTGATTGGCGCGACCACGTGGCTACGGAAATTGCCCGGTGGCGCATGGATCCCAATTACATACCCATTCTCCCGTTGCCGGTAGGCAACCAGACGATTGGTGGTGATGGGCGCGCGCTGTTGATGGTGCAGGAGATGCAGACGTTGAGTGAGCAGCTCATCAACGGCATGCAGGTTCCACTCGAATTCATCAAGGGTGGCCTGAGCTATGCGGGCACTAATGTGTCCATGCGCATGCTCGAGAATCAGTTCATCGTGTACCTATCCCGGCATGAGCGCATGGCCAACTGGGTGATGCGACAAGTCGCGGATTACATGGATTGGCCTGTAGCGCACATTCGGTTCAAGCCGTTCAAGATGGCTGACGACATTCAGCGTAAGGCCTACTTGTTCCAGCTCAACCAGGCGAACAAGGTCAGCGATACTACCCTTCTGGCGGACTCCGATCTCAGTCAGGAGAAAGAAGATCAAATCATGGAGCGCGAGACGTCCGCGCGCATGGCGGCTACTGAGAAGCAGCAGATGGCAATGGCAGAGCTGCAGGGTAAGCAGCAAGCCATCATGATGAAGATGCAGGCCAAAGCGCAGCAAGAGGCGCAACAGGCAATGGTTGCACCAACAGCCCCCGGAGAGCCCGGCGGACCCGAGGCGGGGGCTGCACCTCCAGGCGGACAGAGCGGGGCACCCATGCCCATGCCCATGCCGATGCAACCAGGTGCTCCGCAAGCTGCAAACGATCCGATGGCAGCGGCACAAAGTCCACTCAATGCTGGCCAGAACATGGGTATGGCCAATGGCCCAGGTCCTGAAGGCCAGGCGATGCTCGGGGGTTCGAACATCCTCGCCATGGCGCAGACGATTGCCATGCAGCTGGCACAGCAGGATCCTGCTAGTCAGATTTTGGCAATCAAGAAGCTTCGGTCTCAGTCACCCGAGCTAGCGGACTTAGTGCTTCAGTACCTGCAGACGATGCCCGGTGGAGCGGTGCCGCAGGAGCAACAGCAGGGTGGGATGCCTGGCATGGGCGCCAATGGAGCGGCGGCAGTTCAGGTCGATATGCGGCCAATGCCTAATAAGCTCCCCCCTCGGCGAGCGGCATCTGCTGTCTAACGAGGGGCTAAGGAAAAGACGTGCTGGATGCGCACGTCTTATAGGTGTTTCCACCGTTTCCTGTTGACTATGTTTTGGATGAGTTGTTCACTTACTCCATAGAATCTGGAGAGTTGTAGTTGGCTTACATCCCCGGTGCCATATCGATTCCTAATTTGAATGACTTCGGCTTCACTCAACTTTGCGCGCCCGTTTCGTGATCCTTTCGCTATGCGGTTTTTTGCGAGCCTGTCTTGCATGTTGTCTTTGTGTGTGCCTTCGAACAGGTGATCTGGCCTGACGCAGGCGCGTACATCGCAACGATGTAGCGCATTGGGATTTGGCCATTTTCTGTGGGTCAAGTACCAGGAGACTCTATGTGCTTTTCTGGATTCCTTTCCCATTTGAAATTTTCCGTAGCCATGCTCTTCAGTGTAGGCCGTCCATAGCCAACACCTAGTTTTTAGAGTTGGATGAATTGGTCCATGCTTGTTGACATGAGACCAGAAACGCTCGGCTATAGTAAGCATTTTGCTCTGGACCGGTATCCCTGGAATTAGCGCTCACAGCTAATTCCAGGGATGATTGTGGTTCACGCGTTCGCCACCTCAGACACTTGGCTGTTTGGCTGCGGCTGCGCTTTGTTTTGCTTTTGTACACTGCGCAGTCCGGTGATTCGCCCAGCGACGAATACGGCGGCTGCCGTCACTAAGCCAATGGACGAATACATGATTACTGACCAGGTCTTTGACATGTTCTTCTTGTCGTAGCCGAGATTGGCTACTTCTCCTCTACCTCTCTTATCCCTGACTTTTACAGGAATTTTCACGCGGCTGCGTCATCAGGCACTAAGTCATCGAGTTCGATGATCTCCCCCCACTCCGCCGGCTTGGCTTTGAAGGGTGTTGGTACGATGCACCAGATGAACTGTATTCCATTAGGACAAGTCTCAGTCGCGACCCCCGCACCATCCGTCAAGTAGATGACGAGGTGTGGGCGTGGGATGAACCCTGTGTCGACCAAGTTGATGGCTGGTCTGAAGTCCGTGCCGCCACGACCAAGAAATGCAACAGAGCGAAGTTCATGGGCACTGAGTAGTACTGGCTCCCGTCTGGCATGCGTATCAGCGTCCAGGAACCATGCCTTTTGAATACCAGTTTGGATCATGACGTCGGACATAACTCGCAGCGCATCGGAGAGCTGGTTAGTCCCCATGGATGCTGAGCTGTCCACAATGAACATGAGGTTTGGGTCGTAGGCAATCAGCCCAGGCAGATTGATGCCTCGCAGGTACGAACGTTTGGAGATCCTGCGCATGCTGTAGTCGAGTCCTCCAGTGCGTATGCGCCCAATGGACAGTCTGGCCATATTGGCCAATTTGGTTCTCCACGGCACATCGAAGACGGCATCGCTCATCTCGACCAGTTCTGCCCATGATCCAGGAAGGGTTCCTCGACCTGCCTGGGATTCCATGTGCTTTTTGATGGCACGCGCTGTTTCACGGGCGATGGTTTTGCAGTCGGCCTCGGAACGACCCTTGTCCTTGTTCTGAGTTTTCTCGAGCTCGTGGCTCAGCGGATTACCGGCGATGCCTCCGCAACATCCTGAAAGTATCTTTGGTTTGTCCCCCTCTTGTTCAGAGGGGTTCCCTCCCTCGCTAGGTTGCCCTTTGTTGTCTCCGTCTCCCTTGCCATCACCTTTAGCTGTAGACTTTGTAGTTGCCTTCTTGTGCTCAGACTCGTGCTTTTCCAGCAGCTTGTAGTACTCATCGGCGGATAGCCCCTCTGGGAAGCTATACTTCTCTGGCATGAGCGCCCAGTCCGGGAATTTCCACATGAGCTCTGTGGAGATGTTGGATCCTGTGGATGCTCCTTTGGATGTGACACGCATTTGCTTTTGCTGGTGGCGCATCGAGCCATTGATGAATAGATCTCCGGCTCGGTTGAACCGTTTGGGATCCTCGTAGGCTTGACCTCGCTTCATGTGTTTCAGCTGCGCGTGCATGCACTCGTGCATGAGCCCAGTGGCCACCACCAGTACGCTGGAGGAGTCTACCCACGCCGGATCGTAGTACAAAACTAGATGGTCGGTGACACCCATCGGGCCACCAACTATTTCGGTTAGCCCGGATACGGGGGAAGGTACGAGCCCATACAACGTGGAGCTCATGTACGGTGCGTACTGCTTCACGTATGCACGGGCCAACGTGAGGTTGGACGCCTTTGCTTGGGCCGCCCAACCTCTGCCTGTTGGTGTGAGTGCCATGCGCTATACCCTTTCGTCGAGGTACTTGCTCAATCCACTTTGTGACAGTGGGACCAGCACCTTGTTGGCTGCGGTCTTGATCTCTTTCTTACCAGAGTTGTGCCCCAAGCGTTCTTTGATAAGACCCTCAACAGCTGGGATCGCGATGTCTGAAAGTTCCGCCTCGATGAGTTTGACGATGGCTTCCCAAGCCAATGGGGCCAATTCTTCTTTCTCTTCCCGGGTTGGACGCTGTCGGACGTAGGCCACTGCCCCTGTGAATGCAGCAAGGATGATGTCCAGCCTGTTGCGATTGAGCTTCCACTTGCCTTTGAGAACCTCCATGGGTTTGGGAATATCCGCTTCTCGGAAGTAGCGGATGAGTTCTTCTGCAGCCCCCGTGCCCACGCTGGCTTCCACCATCGCGTCTCGAATAGCATCGCTCTTCTCGATGATGATGGCCGCGGTCCATCCACGGGTTGCGAAGTCCCATGTCCTGTGGGATGGCCAGGCTTTGCCGCTTTGTGGGTCAGAGATGGGTGGCCTCTTGTGGAGCAACGATGGATTACTCTCAATGAATCCAGCGAACAGGCTTTGGGTTTCAGGATACTTGTTGGGCCACTCTTCGATGATGACTTTCTCGATGGCATCGAGAGATCCTTGAAGTTTTGTGGTGGCAGACCCCATAAGCCAGGTGGTCCATTCTCGGGCATCTGGGCCGGGGTCCAGTACATGGATGAAGCGATTTGCCAATGGGGGCGACAGCCTGAAACCACATGCTGCGATCTCCTCTGGATTCATAGCCGCCAGTATTCTGACGCGTGGAGGAATGTCCACGTCCCCTGTGTGCCGTTCATGGATCAAGCTCATCAAGGCACCTTGTGTGGCCGGCATGGCGCCATTGATTTCGTCAAAGAACAGGATTCCAGCTTTGGAGCTTTCTTTGACCAACTTTCGGATTTGGGGCAATGGCATGATTTGGTTTGCATCGCCCTTACCATCTGGAATGAGTGCGCTGGCGAAGTCTTCAGGAGGATGGGGCGCCGCGTAGATGGTGGCCAGTGTCGTTTGAAGTGACTCCGCTACGTTTTTGATTCGAGCAGTTTTAGCGATGCCGGAGTCTCCTTCAATGAGCAGTGGTAGCCCCCATTTGCAGCCGGATTGGCCAGGATACCCGTCCATAGGGGCAGACACGGACACTTCAATGATTTCGTTGATCTCAGAGCTTCGTAGAGAAGCCGACGCAGCGACTGCTGAGGCGGAGGTGGCAGGTGTGGTTCTTCTAGTAGCCATTCAGGTTGTTCTCCAAGTTCTTCCAAACAGGTCGTCGATAGTTGGTGCAGTGACTCCGGGTATGGGTTCTACCCCTTCCGGCCACAGAGGGTGATCCCTATTTTCTTCCAAGTGGTACAGGCAACCGATGCAGATGTGCTTTGGCTCTTCGTTGTCCATGTCCACGAATACTGGGCTGTACTCGTGGTTTGGTGAGCGTTCAGACCAGTGTATTTCCCCGAAGCTCAACACTCCAACGGTTTCCCCTTGAAGCACGTCACTTTGGCAGATATCGCACAGGATGAAACCTGCCGCGTGTTGCATGGGAGGCACGTCCTCCATTTGATCATTGAGTTCTTCTTGAGTTTCCTCCCAGCAGTCGAAGCAGAAGAAGGCTGGTTCGTGGACATAGTTGCCTGCTGGGTCGAGTATGTCTACGTGCTGCAGCCTACCTTCCGTGAAAAAAGCTTGAACTACTCTAAGGAGGAATACCTCCTCGACCATCCTTATCTCGTCCGTGCACTGCACGCAGTAGCAACCGGTCGATTCCTCGAGGATGGTTTCTTCATCGTCGTCAACTACGTCATCCTCGTAGTCCTCTACAGCCTGCTCCATAGGTGCATTCGTTCCCTTCCGTTGGTTCTTTCAATGCTGCGCCAACGATGTTGTACGGTTTCGAGTCTGGGGTCTGGACCGAAGTTTTCTTCAGGGTTGTAGTCCCACAGAAGGATTAGGGTCTCGATGTAGTCGTTGTACTTCCCGTCATGAACTCTCCGGTCGATACTCAGCCCATCAGGAAGTTGTACCCCTTCAGGGTATTGTGCCCTTAGTTCGAGCTCTCTTTCATACAGGTCATCAACGAGATCTTCGCTATCGACGCACAGGCCACACCACCCTGGAGCCCCAGGCTCCAAGTACTCTCCTTCCATCCACTTGCAATACGTTCCCGGGATTGCTTCCTCGATGAGGACTTCAAGATCCCTTTGGTTGCAGAAGCTGAAGAATCCTTTCTGATCCATCACTCTGGCTCTGATTCCTCCGAGGGCTCTACCCGATACTGGCAGGTAGAGCCCTTGTATCGTCCATTCCCTCTCGGGGTAGGCCGGGTCGATGAATGTCGTCCCGACCGCCCCAAGTGGTTCTATCAGAATGTTGGTCCCTGGTATCGCGGCTAGCTCATCTCTTGAGGCAGAGAATGGGTTTATCAACATGGCAAGTAGCTCCAGTTCTTCCCGGCTACGATGCGTGATATCGAGCTGGGATCTATGCCGTACGACCCAGCCAATTGGCTTTGAGTGTATCCGCCGGTTTTGTACTTATGCCTGATGGCTAGCACTTTCCCAATGGTCAATTTCGTGTTTGGTTTAGACTTGCCTCTAGCGCTTCTGCCCTTGCTAGCCATATCAGCTAGATTATTGGCCTTGGTGCCTTCGAATAGGTGGTCTGGTCGAACGCAGCGTCGGTAGTCGCATTTATGCAGGGCGCAAGGGTGCGGCCATCTACCGTGCTTCAAGAACCAGGAGAGCCTGTGAGCTGCTAGGATTTTGCCGCGCTTACCTCCTGCATTCAGTTGCCCATAGCCATCTCTTCGAGTCGAGGCTGTCCACTCCCAACAGCGAGTGGACATCCCCGGCATCAGTGGACCATGCTTATTTACTTTTGACCAGAATCTAGCCTCCAGGCATGGCATCGAGCTCCTCCATCTCCCTGAAAAAGTCTTGCAGCCTCATTAGGATTCCATTCAACAGCCCGGCGATGAACGCCCAGATGACGAGAGCCTTCATGTATTTCTTATCTCTTTTTGCCTGTTGTAGTTGCGTCTTGGCCAGGGTAGGCTGGCTGGCTTTTGTCCTTACCGCAGAACAAGCTGGCCACTAGATTTTCGTAGCGCAGGCCTGAGCTTTGGACGGGCTCCGGCTTTTCTTGTGTTTTTTGAGCGCCGTCGTCATTCGACGCTCGGTTGTGTCTTTCCATCAAAGCTCTTATCTCGGTGTTTCTGCAGTCCTTGCGTATATTCCATGAGCATTCGCCTGGCCTGTGCGGCTATACTCTGGAGACGCATGTCGTACTTGGACCCTGCCGAAGCTTTTGACCACTATCGAGACCGTTCCCTCGAGGCGATTAGAAAGCAGTTCCCTGTTGATGGCCGCAACCAAGTTCTGGACTTGGAGCATCTCGAGGTCCAAGACAACTTGGATCCAGATGACATTCGAAGTCAGCACCAAGCCAAGGTGACTGGGCAGACTTGGGGCGTTCCCGTTGTGGCTCATCTGGTGCTTCGGGACAAGCTCACTGGCAAAGAGGTGCGGGCGAAGACTCGAATAGCCGAGTTACCTAAAGTGACATGTCGGCATAGCCAGATTGTATCGGGACAAGAGTATCAGGTAGACAACCAGTGGCAGTTGAAGCCGGGAGCTTACGTTCGACGCAAGCAGACCGGGCAGATCGAAACTCAGTTCCAATCATCCAAGAAGCCCTCATTCAAAGTTACATTCGACGATGACTCCAAGGAGTTCCGTGTGGAGTTTGGTACGAAGGCGCGTATTCCCCTGTACCCCCTGCTGGAGACTATGGGGGTGTCCGATACTGATCTGGAAAAGACTTGGGGTAAGGATGTCTTGGCAGCTAACAAAGGGGCACGAAATGTCGCCGGCGCCGTAGACAGTTTCTACCGAACAACTAAGCGCATGGATCCACCAACGCATGCGGCGGCAGTCGCCCATGTGACCCAGCATTTCAAGGAGTTCGATATGCGCCCGGATTCCACGGCCGTGACCCTGGGTAGGCCTGTGGATCATGTGGATAGTGACGTGATGTTGCGAGCCACGAGGAAGATGCTCGATGTTCACGGGGGCGCCCCGTCTGATGATCGGGACTCTCTTGTATTCAAGGATCTTCGTAGTGTGGGGGATTTTTCCTTTGAGAAGATCAATCAGGAAGGTCCAGCGATTCGTCGCAAGATGATGCGTCAAATCAATGACGCCACAAGCCCCAGGGATGTGGTTCGTCTTGAGGCGTTCAACAAACCTATCCGCGAGACGTTTCACAAGAATTCAGCGGCTCAGGTCGCAAAGCAGGTGAACCCGGTCGAGATGGTGTCAGCTGCGCAGCAGACTACGGTGATGGGGCCGGGCGGTATTCAATCAGAGAACGCAATTCTCGACGAGGTGAAGTTCGTCAATCCCTCGCACATGTGCTTCTTGGATCCAATCCACACCCCTGAAGGCAGCAAGACCGGTGTGACTTTACGTATGCCGCTCGGGGTGCGTAAGCACGGCAATGAGCCGCAGGTTCCTTTGTACAGTATGTCGACGGGGCAGATCGAGTATGTTGGCCCTGCCAAGTTTCTGAAGTCTCGCGTTGTACTTCCCGACCAAGTGGACTGGCATGGTGACCATCCCACACAGAAGGCTTCTACGGTGAAGTGGTCAGCTCCAGGCAATGAGATTGCCGAGGGGCATCTGAAGGACGCTGACTACGTAATGCGGCACCCCTCGCAGTTCTTCAACGTCACAAGCAACCTCATACCGTTCGTCAACAACACCTCGGGTGGGCGAGCGTCCATGGCAACTCGCCACATGGAGCAAGCGATTTCCTTGGAGCACAGGGAAGCTCCATTGGTACAGGTCGGCACTGGTCGTGATTGGGAAGGCGCAAGTACTTTTGAGGAAGTTATCGGGACTCAGGCCTCACATAGGGCCCCTGTCGCTGGTGTAGTGAAGAAAGTTGGGAATGATTCAATCGTGGTGACCGGGCATGACGGGCACAACCATGAAGTGCAGATTTATCGGAACTACCCTCTGAATGATGCCAAATCTGTCCTCGACTCCACATCGTTGGTGAAAGAAGGGGACCGTGTCAAGAAGGATCAGGTAATTGCAGATACGAACTTCTCCAGGAAGGGCGTCATAGCGCTTGGAACGAATCTGCGTGTCGGGTACATCCCCTACAAAGGGTACAACTTCGAGGATGGAGTTGTAGTCAGTGAGAGCGCAGCCAAGAAGCTGAGCAGTGTGCATTTACACAAGCACAACTTGGCCGTGGATGACGATACGGTGCTGGCCAAAGGCAGATACCTGACGCAGCACATTGGGATGTACAACAAGGACCAGGTAAGTTCCATCGGGGACGATGGTGTTGTGCGTGTGGGCACCCGCGTGGTTCCAGGGGATCCCCTAATACTGGCGATGAAGAGAACCAGTACCCAAGATAGAACAGGCTTGTCCGCTATTCGGAAGAGTCTAGGGGATCAATACATTGACCAGTCACTAGCCTGGCATGGGGAAGGACCCGGTGAGGTTGTAGGAGCCTTCCGTAGAGGCGGAGAGGTGGTTGTTCACATCAAGGCTATTGAGCCAATGCAAGTGGGCGACAAAATCGCCGGGCGCTATGGAAACAAGGGCATCATCACAAAAGTAGTTCCTGACAAAGAAATGCCGCATACGGCAGACGGCAAGCACATTGAAGTAGCCTTGAACCCCTCTGGTGTTCCAGGTCGAATGAACGTCGGACAGGTACTCGAGACAGCCGCCAGCAAGATAGCTAAGAAGACTGGCAAGACTTATGTAGTGAATAACTTCAGCGTTCCCAATCAGCTTGCGAAAGTACAACGCGAGCTGAAGGAGCATGGCATCAGTGATACAGAGGATCTATTTGATCCAGTGAATGGGCAAGACTTGGGACCGGCGCTGGTCGGGTACCAGCACATGATCAAGCTCCATCACCAAGTTGACAAGAAAGTGTCGGTGCGTTCGGGATTGAATCTTCCTGGGCATGAGGCTGGGAAGTACGACATCAATTTGCAGCCATCTGGGGGCGGGCACGTTGGCGGGCAGTCCATGGACCCATTGGGCCTTTATGCGATGTTGGCCCACGGCGCCCGCGCGAACATTCGGGAAATGCAGACATGGAAGAGCGAGGGCCCGGACATGTCGTCGAGTCCTCAGAAGCAATGGCAAAGTCAGCACCATGATGTGTGGGATGCCATTCAGCACGGGGATCCATTGCCGACCCCCAAGCCTACTTTCGCCTTCAAGAAGTTCACAGACATGCTGGTGGGCGCTGGTATCAATGTCGAGAAGAAGGGTCATACGTTTGTACTTTCGCCCCTTACCGACGCGCACATCAGGGCTCTAACAGAGAATCGTGTACTCACCAAGCCTGCTGAGATGCTTTACGCAAAACTCGATCCCAAGACTGGGGAACCCAAGCCCAAGCCCGGTGGGCTGTTTGACGAGAAGCTCACCGGCGGACATGGCGGCAAGAAGTGGAGTCGTATTGAGCTAGCTGAGCCAGTGCCGAATCCTGTTTTTGAAAGTTCAATCAGAGCTATCACAGGGTTGAGCGCTGACGACTATGCGGGGCTGGTAGAGGGGCGAAAGGCCATAGATGCTGCAGGTAAGGATGTTCCGTTGGGCAAGGGCCTCACTGGAGGATCTGCTATTTACCATCTGCTATCTGGGGTGAACGTGGACAACGAGCTGTGTTCAGCAAAGAAGCAGTTGTCGGCTGCCCCGGTCTCGAAGGTCGACGCCCTTTTGAAGAAGGTGAAGAGGCTGCAGGCTTTGCAGCAGGCGGGGTTGGCTCCGGCCGAGGCCTACGTGTTGCGCAGTATTCCAGTGCTTCCTCCTGCAATGCGCCCTATTCCTGTTCTGCCAGATGGTAATTTCAAGGTATCGGATATCAACCAGCTTTACTCTCAGTTCTCCCAGTTGAATACGCAACTCCAGGACCCCACCCTTGTTGGGAACTTGACGGAAGAGGCCAAGGCACCACTGCGCGCCGGGCTGTACGACGGGGTGAAGGCTTTGATGGGGGTAGGTATCCCGTACGGCGATGCAAAGCATAAGGGGTTACTACATCAGATCAAGGGGGCGCAGCCCAAGACCGGCTATTTTCAAAGCACACTTATCAGCCGCAAGCAGGACTTGAGTATGCGGTCCACCATCGTTCCAGAGCCGTCATTGTCATTGGACGAGGTTGGGCTGCCGGCGGAACATGCCATGAAGTTGTTTGCCCCCTTTGTGGTGGGGCAGTTGAAGAAGTCTGGAGTAGCTGCCACCGTGTTAGACGCTCAGCGCCTCGTGGCTAAGAACACGGTGTCTGCCCAACGTGCGCTGAGGACGGTGCTAGAAGAACGGCCTGTGCTGCTGAAGCGCGATCCGGCATTGCATAAATACAGCGTGCAGGCGTTCAAGCCCAAGATTGTTGAAGGCAATGCCGTCAAGATCCATCCATTGGTAACTGGTGGATACAACGCAGATTTCGACGGTGACACCATGAGCGTGTTCGTCCCCATCAGTGATGAGGCTGTCGCCGAGGCTCGCAAGATGTTTCCTTCGAACAACTTGTTCAGCGAGGCATCAGGTAGGGCGATGTATCAGCCCACCTTGGAGTCTGCACTCGGCTTGTACAAGCTGTCTCGTGTGAATGAGGCGTCGAAAGTGCACGATATGCCCCATCCTGCAGACGCCTTGGTGGCAGTGCAGCACGGGAAATTGGACGTGAATGACAAGGTTCGTGTCGGTGGGCAGGTGACAACCCCTGGGAGAATCCTCATGGCTGCGGCGCTTCCTGAGCCCATGCAAGGGAAACTCTTGTCCGATTTGAGCTTGAGGTTGAATAAGAAGGGGTTGGATAAACTCCTTACGCAAGTCGGCAAAGAGCACAGCGGGGACTACGGATCTGTTGCTGACAAGTTGAAGGACATTGGGAATGGTGCAGCCAGTGGCGTGGTCACTGTGGAGCACGATGGCTACGTTGGGTCTGACAGGCTTGATCCGTCAAAGCGTATGTACATCCCAATTGGGGTACATACATTGAGTCTGGCCGATCTCACCCCGGACATTGCCACAAGGGAACGTGTTCTTGCACCTGCGCGAAAAGAGGCCGAGGCAGTACGCAACAATCCTCACATGCAGGGCGCCAAGGGTGATCGAGAGCTTGTGCGTATTTGGAGTGAAGCTTCCAACAAGATGCAGCATGAGCATCTTCTTCGCCACGCCGATAACCCTAGTAATCTGATGACCATGCACCTAGCCGGCGTGAAGCCGGATTGGAACCAGTACAAGCAGCTCACGCTAGCTCCGATGCTTGTGAAGGATGCTTCCGGCCGAGTTATTCCTACGCCTATCACCAAGAGTTACGCTGAAGGCTTGGATACTGGGGAGTACTGGACGCAAATGCACGGCGCTAGGCACGGGGCTGTGATGAAGGTGCAAGAGGTGCGAGAGCCCGGTTACTTGTCGAAATTGATGATGGCGAACACCATGGACATGGTGGTGTCGGGTCCAGATTGTGGGACCACTCGAGGGATTTCTCTGCCCATCACTGACGACGATGTTCACGACCGCTTCTTGCAAAAGGATTTCAGCTCAAAGGGAATGCAGGTAGCTGCAGGCACCTTGCTGACTCCTGACATTGTGTCAAAGATGCGTGTGGCGGACAAGAGCGCCAAGATTGAAGTGCGCAGTCCTTTGAAGTGCGAGCATGCGAAGGGTATTTGTCAAAAGTGTATGGGCATCTCTGCCAATGGCCACTTGCACTCCATAGGGGAGAATGTCGGGGTTGTAGCAGCTCAGTCCTTGGGCGAACGCGCCATGCAGTTGACTCTGCGCGTGTTTCATACTGGAGGTTCCGTCGATACTGGTGGCGGCTCTAAGATGCTCGGTGGGTTTGACCGTTTCAACCAGCTGATGACGCTTCCGAAGCCCAAGCCAGGGGATCCCACCGTGGCCGCAGTTGCCATGCGGTCAGGGATAGTGGAGCGTGTCGAGAAAGATTCCACTGGTGTGAATGTTTACGTGGGTGGCCGCAAGCACCACGTGGGTAAAGACGTCGGGGGCATCCCGTTGTGGCGTCCAGCTGCGGATGAACCTGTGGCAGGTTGGGTTCCTCCCCACATAGGGATGCATGTGGAGAAAGGCCAGCTCCTGAGCGACCCGCGTCGAACTATCGTGAACCCGCACGATCTGTACAAAGCCACTGGCAGTATTGAGTCAGTTCAAAACTACATGGCAGATGAGATCCATCGCTTGTATAAGGACGAGGGAATCAAGCGTGGGCACATCGAGACGGTCGTGAAGGCGATGAGCAATCTCACGAAGATTCGAGAGCCAGGTGATCACGAAGGAGTTCTGCGTGGGGAGTTTCATCCCACATCTGTCATCAGCGCCATCAATAGGGATTTGTCCCGGCAGGGCAAGAGGCCCATAGAGCATGAACCAGTCCTGAAGGGCGTGGAGATGATGCCGTTGTCCCTGCAGGAGGACTGGATGGCAAAGATGCAGCACGAGAGGCTGACGGACACCGTGCTGGACGCGGCAAATGTCGGAGGGAAATCGAACTTGCATGGGCTGCATCCAATTCCCGGAATGGCGTATGGCGCCGAGTTTGGGTTGACTTCTGACCATGCCAAGGGAAGATTATCGTTGTCCCACCTTCATGATGTTCCGAGGCACGCCTACTAATGCCTAGACAAGGACTCAAAGCGGCGCGCGGCGCGCGGATGCCGAACACAGAGTTTCGGTCATCCATGACCACGCCAGAAGGTCTAGGGAAGACCGACATCTTTTTGGGGCGCGTAGTGAATGTCGATCTGGTGAACTACACCGTTGATGTATTTAGCCAGTTCGATCAGATGCGTTGTTTTCAAATAGCGGTGGGGTCACCTTACTTGCACTCGAATCGTGGAGACGGCTTTAGCGTCATGCCAGAGGTTGGCTCAAAGTGTGCAGTCTGTTGGCCTGGTGATAGTTCACCACCCTTTGTGCTGGCTTTTGTGATGCCACACGAGACAATCCCTATGGCTACTAGCCCTGACGCCACTGATGGCACCACGAGTCATGGCAGCGACAACCAGGCCGCTACTGCAGCGAGTTTTGCTGGGGGTAGGCCTGTGGCGAAGCCTGGTGACATGTTTGTGCGTGGCCGGGATGGGAATTTCATTGTATTGCACCGTGGCGGAGTTCTTCAGATAGGCAGCAACGAGCTGTCTCAGCGCATCTACGTTCCGCTCAACAACATGGTGATGGATTTCGCTGAGAATTATGCGATGCACACCGCTGGTGGATCCATCAAATGGGGCATACATGAGGGCGAGGGCGTAACGAATCTACCCACGGAGTACAGGCAAGCTCTTCGAGTTTATGCGAACGACAAGTATGCTGATATCCGCATCGCGGCAGGGCGTGTGCATGATCCTGTACCAGAGACGGACCAGGACGGTATCACTGATCAACAGATGGCGTTTGGCAGCGGTAGCACTGAGCCAATCGTGTACGAGTTGACGTTGGCGCGTGGGGGCTTCAACGGAGAGGATGGATCTCTTCTGCCCAGCACTGGATCCTTAGTGAAGTTGAAGTTCTCGTTTGATCGAGCGGGTAACGCCTTTCTGAAGTTCAATGGCAATGTCGGAGTGCTGTGCACAAAAAGGCTGAGGCTCAGGGTAAAGCAGGCGATGGAGATTTTTGCGGATAGCACATTCAACATGAGTGTGAAAAGCGATGCCAAGGTCACTGTGGGGGGTACCTTCGAGATCACTGGTGCCACCGTCAGGTTCAATGGCGGCAAGAGCCCCATCGCTACGGTCGGATCGTCGGTGACCAGCACTCTTCCTCCGAATCTGCTCATGGTGAGTCCGAGCCCGCCAGGGTTTGCCCCCATCAGTAGCATGCCCATGCTGATGACAATCACAGGCTCAATCACTAGCGGTGATCCAACGCTACTTGGTAATGGAGGATAGCCGTGGCCTTGGATGAATTAGGCAGCTTCACTCTTGGGGAGGTCAATATTGGATTGCTCGCCGGCATTGGCCTGCTGAACCCATTGCTTTTGCAGATCGATTTGTTCTTGACCGGACAGTTCGGGCTTGGCCCGTTCATCGCAGACATTCAAGCGCAGCTCACGGCCGCAATCTCAGCCCAATTGCAATTGGCATTCAGTCTGGCTTTGCCCTCACTGGCAATTCAAGCCACCATTATGGCTCTTGCAAACTTACAGGCATCGTTGGCGCTGGCGCTGGCTTTGGGGATGCCCATGGTGTCACTTCAGATTTCTGCGCAGATTGCCGCGATGGCAGCATTGGCGGCCACATTGGCGTTGAAGGTTGGGGGGATCACTGCACTTTTGGCCGCGGGCGCTGCGGTGAAGATCCCAGCGGTACGCTTTGTCGCCAAAATGACAGCGGCCCTCTCCGCGGGTCCGGTGCACCTGCTCTCCTTTACAGGGGACATGCTAGGTGTTACCGGGGCTGAGGTTGCTGCCTCTTTTGCCTCGGGCCTCGGCCCAGACGACCCCATTTTCCCTGGTGAGATGGTGAGTGGAGTTATCATCGTGACCAAGGACCCTGCCGTTTTTGCCGCTTTGGGCGGTATCCTCAAAGTCAGTTAGGAGCTAGCGAATGACCCAGGCACTCTACCTCGTCCCGCAACTTGTGTTTGAAAAGACCGCTGCGGAGACCACTCTACCGGAAGACCCCAACCAGTGGCCTGATGCGGTGTTGCAGGAGTTGTATAAGCAGGTTCCCTATCTCGCTGACTTTGACATGCACGTGAATATGGAGAATGTGGATGGGGAGCGTGGGTACGGTTTGGGTCATGTAGAAGTGACAAACAAGACCGAGGCACCAATGACCTCGCCTCCTGAGCAGCTCAAGGCGGCTGGCATTCGAACTGCGCGTATTCCAGTCATCATCAAGGACAGCAAGCTTTCTCCGTTCGATGTTGTACTGACCGATGACGCACGCGCACTTCCATTGACTGAGGGTCGTTTGCGCCAGGCGATGTTCCGTCCTCAGAATTTCGATGTCACCAGCAAGACCCCTGGGGATCAGTCCATGATTGGGCAGTTGTATCCGCCCTACCGCCAAAACTATGGGTTCGGTGGTGGTGGTGTGGCGGCTAGTGCCGGTATGGGCGGTAAGACCGCCGCGAAGATTGCCTCCCTCGAGGAGTGGCTGGAAAGTGAGTGCGAGGCGAAGACAGCTGCAGTGGCAAAGCCGGGCAAGCAACTGCACGGCATGCGCCTTTCTGCTTTGGATTCTGCAGTGGCCAATGCCCCCAACAAGACCGCGTCGGTGTTGGAGGCGGTTCTTCCGATGGCCAATGTCACTGACCTGCAAGACTTCAAGCGCAGCTTGTTGGATGACAATGTGAAGTTCGCGTTTGCGATGAACCCCGCAACATTCGACGCCGTTGATCTTCTAGGTAGAGCGAATCCTTCGACACTGGAGAAGCGTGCGTCAACGATGCTTGACAATATTCGCCCGACAGTCACACAAGTTATCAAGTTGGCATCGGGGTATGGCGTCAAGACCGCGAGCCATCATGCGTGGGAACCGCGGGGCGAGATCGTAGATCGTGGTGAGGTTGTTCGAAGGTACGGTCCCAAGGTTGCGCTCGCGGCGGACATGTCTGGGGCGGTGACCATGGCCGATGGTGATGGGGTGTCTGACGCAGGTATGGGTGTGGCGCCCGGCACCGGGGCTGGCCCAATCTCGGCCCCTGGCATGTATCAGGTGCAGGCGGTCGACGGGGAGATGTTGACGGGCATGGTGTTGCCGAACCTGCTCGATACCGATGGAAGCTCTCTGCCCATTGCCCTTTTCACGGACGGTGCGCATGCCGCTGTGCAGTCGGATATCTCTGGAGTGCCAGTGGGAGAGTTCACTCCTCCTGGAACGGTGCCGGCAGAACAGGCAACGGGGCATGGGGTGTTTTTCTCGGATGCCGGCGGAGTGCCGTGTGCGACGCTTCCCCTCACTCTTGGGGCAACCGTTCAGGGGCCAGGGGTGGATGAGCGGCCGAAGTTCCAGGCAGAGACTTTCGATGGTCGCCAGGTCCAAGTCAGCGTGCAGCCGTACGTGGCCACGGTGGTCGGTGTCGAAGGAACTATGCTGATTCCCGAGGGGTGGAGCTGGATTCCATTGGACCAAGCGGCCGAGATTTCATTGGCGGAATCACCGGTGGATGTCGGCAAGACTGCGTCCATCCAACGGAAGCTGGCATCGGTGGAAGTTCGTGCCGGCGGCACGGATTGCTTCTCTCTTCGAGGGTTACCGGTTGAGAAGCTAGCCTCTGATGAGCGAGAGTTTTTGAGCCAGGACCGCGCGCTATTTGTTTTGGTGGGCCTGGGGGCCAATCCTGCCTACGCCCAGCAGAAGCTTGCCGCGGCGTGCGCCGGCTCGAGTCGAGTGGAAACTGTGCGTGTGGGGCACCAGCTGAAGTTGGCGGCTGAGCTGCGCGGGGAGAGCTATCTGGCTGCCCGAGAGTTTCTCGATGCAACCCCGGTGTTCCGTCATCGCCTCTGGAAGGAGGCTGCTGCCATTACAGATCCGGTGGCTGTCGACACGGTGCTGTCTCTTGGGTTTATCAATCCGGAGAATCTTGCGACGTACGTCGGGTATCTTCCAACGCTGGATGAGGCTCAGAGACGCCTTTGTGAACTCTTGGTTGGTGCAAGGTTGGGTTTGCGTGAAGTCCCCGAGGGGTCCATTGAGCGAGCCATTCGCGCGCTCGAGGATGTCATCGAAGGACTGAAGGTAATAGCGTTTCAGGGATCGAGTGGCTAAAGAAAATTGAGCACTGCTGCTCAATTCCCTCGAGGCGTCAGAGACACTCGACAGTGACTCTTTGCCGCCGTTTCAACATTTCTCATTGCTTGTAGATTCGTCGAATAGCTTGGTCGATGATATGTTCTCTGGATATTACAATCCAAGTCAGGTCTTCTTCGGTAGGATCAGATGTGAAACCCATGGGCGTGTATTTGATGTTTTTTGTAGTTGTAAAGGCCATTTCCTGGGATAGTTCCGCCCTGAACACAGATGGTATTGCTTCTGCATCATCGCTAGTGCTCAGTACGAATAGGTAAGTCCTGATGCCGTCGATGAATCGTACGCGGATACGTACGACGGATTCTCCTGCAGCTGAGGCTTCTTTGAGTATCCTCACCACATCAATGTCCTGCGGAATAGCCTTGAAGTTCCAATGTTGTCTGGGAATGACCGTGATTTGGGGCATGTAGTACTCCTTCTAGTTGTATTATTCCGGACCACTGCTATCTTTTGCAGGTGATCCGACATTCTCCAGCAGAGAACTACTTCAAGTTCTTAGTCATTCACCCCGAGTGTTACGACAACGGGCACATCAAGGATGTGGCCTTCGACCTTGGACTTGACTACCTCGGGGATTGGTACATCCAGTGGATACGTGATCGAATGCGTCCACCGTCTCCGTTTTATCCGGAGGATAGTAAGCACAACAAGTCATTCCAGTACTTACTGAGGGAAAACTTGGTGCAGGCATTTCTTCCGGATGAGCCCATGAAGAAGGCCACCAGGATTTTGAGCAGGCCACGGTGGCGTGAGTTGGTTGAGACTCTACTTATAGCGCAGGCTCCGTTCGACGCTGTCGTGCATGCACTTCGAGTGCGGCACAGGTTTGTGGCTGACGACGCCACGATTCGACTTTACAAGTACTTCTACTGGAACATCGATCTTCTCGATAGCACAGACATGCGCGCTCTGTTGGAACTTCGATACACGGGTGGTTTTCATCCAGCAGGTGAGGACAAGGAAAGATTGGTACAGTTCCCTGCCCTGTCTAAGAACAGGCACAACGATCCTCGAGTCGTGGCGGCCAGGCTCCCAGCGTGCCCCATCTCCTCGGTGTTGGCGCAACTACATTTGGGGGTGATGCCGAAGGGTGTAAACATGGAGGCTGTGGTGCAAACCACATTGATGACTTCGTCCATCAAGACCCTCGAGGGTACCGTGATGGGCGGGCAGAACGGGGCACAGATTGCGCAGGGATTCGCCGCCGTGGCGGAGACCATGACCAGGCTGAAGGAATCCGTGGTCAATCCGGAGACGAATTTGAGGGAAGACTTACGCAGGATCACGGTAGCGACTACAACCGCTGTAGTCCCTACCTTGCGCCAGTTGACCAATGGGAATCATACTGTCAATGTGCAACCCGATGCCAGACCTGACGAGGATGAACCACCGTTGGACGAAGAAGATGACGTCATAGAAGGTGTCGACCTTGCAGACTTCGAAGGAGTGGACCCAGCCGATGCAAACACAAGTGAATAAAGACACTTTGGCGGAGCTTCCCGGAATGGTGGCAAACGTTCAGGATGCGGTGGTAAAGTTTGCCAAGGTGGAGGACTACACCACGTTCGTGGCCGAGTACGCGATGGTTGACGGGGACATCATTGTCCATTTCTTCCCGCCTCGAGAACAGTTCGTCAGAGTGGAGGACGGGTTCAAGCTACTGGATGAGCACATGCTCCGTTGGCAGCGGGCATTCCCTCAAGTGTTGAGCCCAGTGGCGGAGAAGTTCTTTGCTGCCACGCTACCTGTGATCATGGCGCAGTACGTGCCCGAGATGACCAGTTGGTACTTCAAGGCTGGCGGGTTTGCGAGGAGGCTTGATCCGGAGGCTTTTGTTCTTCGGTTTTTTTCGGTTCTTGACCAGGCACTCGACGTAGCCTACGGCCATTCCACTTCTTCTTAGTTTTGGGTGGCGAGTACTCGGCTAGCATTTCGATGTAGCCACGCTTGTGGACGAGTCCAGTCACTTTCCAGTGGGATTTTCTTGCGTAGCTATGGATGTACTTGGCAGCAATTTTCCAAATAGATGGGTCGATCTTTTGAGCAAGTCGCAATGTAATCTTGAAACCCATCCCATCCGGGTTTACGGTTGCTTCATCACCCCAATGTCCATCTGCAGCTCTCTTGAGCGACCCCCACATGTTTTGAGTCAGTACCTGCGGGTTCTTGGTAGGTTCTGGGGGGAACATAATGGCCGCTGCTGAGGTTTATCCGGATGATCTTTCGGAGCATCCTGACGATACTGGGGTTGATGGTACCCCGTTATCTGAGGAGGAGCTACAGAAAATACAATTTGGCGGATACTGGGTACCAGAGGCTGAGAAGTACGAGGACTTTTTCGAGGATGAGTTTACCCCGAGCAGCGTCATCGAAGCCCCTCCGCAGATTCTTCCATCGAGGTTTACCGAGTACGCATTTCGCATGCCCACTCCTGATGGGTATGAGAATTTCTCGTTTGAAGGACGCCGGCATCTTCGTCAAATTTACGACACTCCGATCAAGCGTGTTCTGCTCATGTGCGGGCGCCAGGTGGAGAAGTCCACGCTACTCGGCAATCGATCTCTAAGTTATTGCTGCCTCATTCCGTCCTACAAGGTCTTGTACGTCAGCCCTTCGGCGACTCAGACCAAGACGTTCTCCAATGACCGTATCAAGGAGCCTATTGAAACCAGCCCGGTGCTGCGGGCGTTCACGACGCACATGCTCTCGCAGAATATCTTCGAGAAGCAGTTCATCAATCGCTCGAAGATTACGCTGCGCAACGCCTTTCTAAATGCTGACCGTGCCCGCGGTGTCCCTGCCCACATGTTGGACATCGACGAGCTGCAGAACATCCTGTCTGACAACATACCTGTCATTGAGCAGTGTCTCTCCCATTCACCGGAGGAGATGAAGCGATACGTCTACTCTGGGACGCCGCTCACGCTGGACAATGTCATCGAGGAGTATTGGTCGAATCGCTCCACGCAGAACCAATGGGTTGTCCCTTGTGAATGTACTGGCGGTGAAGGTGGCCGCTTCTGGAACATTCTTGGGGAGAAGAACATCGGGCTGAAGCACCTCATCTGTGAGCGTTGCGGTAAGCAGATTCACCCGATGACCCCTGACGCGCAATGGGCCTGCTCTGTCGAGCATGATCCAGTGCACACTCCATTCGAAGGGTTTCGTATCCCGCAGCTCATGGTTCCATGGCTCGACTGGGATGAGCTCCTTTACAACTTCGAGCATTATGGGCGCAACAAGTTCTACAACGAAGTGCTTGGTATCTCGTACGACACCGGGTTACGTCCTCTCACGAGTGCGCAGATTCGAAATTGTTGTAACGAGAACGTCTTCATGGCAGACGCCCACAAGTACCAGGCAATGGGCTTTGGGCAGGAAATCTTTGCTGGAATCGACTGGGGCACAGGGGAGCACAGCTATACGGTGCTCAGCCTTGGCACATACATCGGCAGCAAGTTCAGGATCTTTTACATCCATCGCTTCGTGGGAGAGGACACAGAGCCTGAACGCCAGCTGCAGAAGATCGAGGAGATTTGCCGGGCTTACAATGTTCGAATCATCGGGGCCGACTACGGTGGTGGCCACTACCCCAACGACTTCCTTGTGCGTCGTTTCGGCCGCGAGCGCGTCATGCGCTACCAGTACGCGGCACGCTTGTCCGCCAAGGTCCGCTGGGAGAGCAAGCTCCAGCGCTGGATAGCACACCGCACTGAGGTAATGAGCGCCATCTTCAACTCGATCAAGCGCGGCACTGTCTTTGAGTTTCCTCGTTGGAAAGAGTTCAAGGCCCCTTATGGCCAAGACATGTTGAACATTTTCAGCGAGTACAACGAGCGTATCCGCATGATTCAGTACGGTCACACAGCAGGTAAAACCGACGACGGCTTTCACTCGATCTTGTATTGTTTCTTGGCCTCCATGATTACGAAGCCGCGCCCTGACGTTATTGCCCCGAGCAAGGATGCCAACGCTGTGGGGAGTGTTTGGTCGTCGTATTCGGGCACAACCTACCAAGGGTGATGGCATTTAGGGTAACTTTGGTGCTTGACACCTAGGTAATATGCAGCATACTCGTCTGTATGCAGGCTTGTGCTATTTGCCAAACGTCATTCAGCCCCACCAGTTCATCAAATGTGTGCTGCTCCAGGGGATGCTCCAAGGAACTGAACGGGGACTTTGTCAGTAGATTCTGGGCCAGGGTCAATAAAGATGGACCAATAGCCCCTGGCATGAAAACGCCATGCTGGCTCTGGACGGGTCGACTAGAGAGCAACGGGTATGCGCGGGTAAAGCGGCAGGATTCCAGAAACCAGGTGTCAGTGCATAGGGCAGCCTGGGAAATGAAGCATGGTGAGGTGCCCGCTGGGATGTGCGTGCTGCATAGATGTGACGTTCGAAACTGTGTACGTCATCTGTTTTTGGGCACGCAGCGCGACAACATGCTGGATATGCTGCGCAAGGGGCGAGCAAATAAGGCGAAGGGAAGTACCCATGGGATGTCCAAACTATCTGAGGAGCAAGTACTGCGTATTTTGAAGCTTCGTGGAAAGGGTATTTCGATTGCTGACTTGTCCTATGATTTTCGGGTGAGTTATATGCAGATAAAGAGAATTTGTAGCGGCGAGTGTTGGGCACATCTGCAAGTGGGTAGCTAAGAAAACAAGGGGCATCCCAAGTTTCTTGTGGTTGCTTCAATTACTGTTGCCGCTGGCCTTGGCCATTAGTTGAAGTACGAATTCACCAACATACATTGCTGCTTCGTGTTGGTCGTTCAACACGACTACTCTTTCTTGAAAGCTTGCAACGTCACGTTGTACCGTATTGAGATTTTGTATTGCTTTCTTCATTCCATTCATGAGCTTATGCTCCTTCCACCTTTCTTATCCCCGAAAGTCGGAGGTTTTAGTCGTTTGGCTCGAGGCTCACCGGGTATAATTGCGCGACCACCGCGTTGGTGACTTCATCCTTAGTGAATGTCCTGCAGGCAGCGGTGTACCCACGCTTTCGCAGAACGTAGAAGTAAGCGACGCATCGTAGGTTCTTTCGCGCAGCATCCATGCAAGAGAACGCAAAGTCTGTATTGGGGTCAGTGGCGTTGACCCGACATAGCATCATCTCGTTTGCCAGCTGGAGGAAGAACTCCCAAGGGCTGTCGCCTGTGGTGTAGTGCTCGACCAATGCCAGGTAGGCTTCGTCGATTGAGTTCAGAGTGGCGGCCCATTCCATGATGGCGCCGGTCTTCCACGTGCGGAGATCTTCCCGTAGGGCTGCGCGCGTGCGCGCGTAGAGTGTGAAGATCGACTCTTCATCAGCGCCGGGACCCCTGTCATGGAGACCGAGCAGCTCGCAGATTTGGGACAGCTTGTCGTGTACAGATCTGGTAGAGGCTTGGGCCTGCATGGCCATGGCGGCGATGGACGGCATGTCGAGTCGACGCATGCGCAGTTCGACCAGGGCGTAGACCTCATCTTCTCGGAACTTGGCCTCCACCCGGTAGTCCGCCGTCTCGGCTGGGAAAATGAATCCCTTACTCACCATCCTCCAAAGGGTACGGCGAGAAATGCCCAGTATTACCGCGGCTTCTGAGTGAGTGAGGAGCTTGTCTTGCCTTCCCATGGGCTGAACCAACGTGCTACTTCTATGGAACGATGTATTGTTGCTATGGAGAGAGGCCAACGCCATGAATGACGCCCCCTTGCAGACCGTTCTTCAGCAACGTGATGCGCGCCCCGTTTCCGGAGAGCACCTCGAAGTTCTTGGTAAGAAGGCCGCTCAGGACTGGACACTGGGAAAGTACGCTTCGTTGAATGATGCCGTCGTGAACACCATCCGTGGGGAACAACTTTCTCCAGAGCAGGTGCGCCGCGTGGTTGAGTTCACCAACAGCGATGCCTACCTGCAAGAATTTCGTAAAGAGTCGAGTGGTCACAAGGTGGTGCATTTTGATTGCGGGCCAGCTTCCCCAGCTCAGGTGCTTCAGGACTTGAACGATGGTGGCGGGGGTTCTCTGACAGATCGGGGAACGCTGGACTATTCAATGCCTCCATCGATGGCGAAGCGAGCCTCAGTAGAGCGTGGCACAACTTCCATGGAGAAGACAGCGGCTGCTGAGGGTGAACTTCCTGAGTTGCCCAAGACTGCCTCGAGGTACGAGCAGCATTTGTGGGAAATGCTGGGCGGTGGACGTGAAACCCCCATGGCATTTGCCGAACCTCTGCGTCCTCTCATTGACTTGAGGTACAAACTGGCTGGCGCGCGCGACACGTTGAGTACTGATCTCGATGGACTCGAGGTGGACTACGCTGACGTGTGCAATCGGCTCTATGGCCAGGTGAAGCAGGCGTCTCTCGACGGGACCAGCCTAGGCGACATTGTGAACGCTTGGGCAACGGTCACGACTGATCCCGTGTACGTCAAGGTGGCATTCGGCATGCTGACTCCGCGGTTCCAGCGGGAGCGTCTGTTTGATTCTTTGGATTCCATTGGTGCTTCGCTCGAGAAGCGCGCGGCGCGCGGCGTGGTGAATCCCGAGCATGAGCTGGTGACGACTTATGCCGAGTTCGTCGACACTCTCAACAAGTTGGCCTCTCTCAGAGCTGTGCGGGATGAGCTCAACGCCGGTGCTGAGACGACGGAGGCCTTGCTGAAGCAAGGGGGAGGTGTCCTTGGGGCAGCAAAAAAAGGCCTCTCCATGGCCAGCCGGGGTATTGACGCTGCGGCCAAACCTGTCGCTCACGTACTAGTTGGCGCCAAGGATGCCAAGAATGTCGCGCCCATGCTGGCGAGGGGTACCAAGGCTGTCGGGCTTATTGGTACGGGGTTAGCGGCGAATGCCGCCCTGCAGAACGTGACAGATCGTCCCGCAGTGCAGACCACATTGCAACACGTCAAGTCGGTTGTGCCAGGCACGGCCGAGTATCAAAATCGTCGATACCGTAACATGACAGGGCAGTGACCATGACGAACCCAGTTGAAGAGTTCCTTCTCACGAAGCAGGCGTTGGGGATCAACTTGGGGGGCGTCAAGTCTGCGTTGACTTCCCCCACGGCGAAGCGCATTGGCGCTGGTGCACTGGGGGCCGTGGGTGCAGGCATTGGAGCCGCTGGCTTTGCTGGCGCCGTTGGTGCGACGGAGAAGCTGTACTTGGCTGCCACGAAGGCTCATGACTTCAGGCAGATGATGGCGGCCAACCCTGACCTTCATGGGCATCAGCAGGCAGATCCGGCAGGCTTCAATAGGATGTTTACGTCGCTTCGAACCTTTGCCCCCGATTTCACACGCGAGCCGATGGTTGCAGGTGCCTACATGCGTAACGCCATGGAAGCCCCGGAGGATCAACGGGGCATGCTTGGAGTGCGCGCCATGGGTGAATTGAAGCAGCCTCGGCAGAACGCAGTTCCAGAAGCAGCTATGACTGGTTTTCATAAAGCGTTGGCTACGAAGCAGGAGGGCAAGAGGCCACTGCTCAGAGGTCAGCGTGAAGAGGTGTATGAGCCCGGAAATGAAGGGTCTGTTAGCCGGGTGAAGTACACTGAAAACCAGTACGAATGATCAAGGTCAGCTTATTTCAAGGCAGCGAGGAGTACGGTCCCGCAGCGATTCCATTATTTGGGGCCGCTGACTCGTACTTTGAAAAGACTGCATCCGCAAACCTGCTGCCCGAGGTTGCTAACTACATAGCGCAGCTTCAACCTCGAAACGACTCGCAGTATGTGCTTGTGAACGCCATGGGCGCAGGCGAGTACTACGGATCGAATATCAACGGTGACCGATTCTCGGAGGCGGCGTTGGTGCACAGGCCTTCTAATTGGAGGGGTGTACCGATCATCGACAAAGTTCTTGGGTCCAAGTGGTCGTACGGATTTCCCACATTCTATCGAGCGCATGTGTTCCCCCATCATAGGAACAAGGATGCGACCAAGGCTTTGGGTCTCGTTGAGCTAGCTGCCTGGAACAATCACATGAAGCGAGTCGAGCTTGTGACTCGCCTCGACCAGAAGTTGTGTCGTCAGTTCGGCGGGGATGGCATTTGGGACAAGCTCAAGGCTGGGGATTACCCCGATGTGAGCATGGGCACCAAGGTGCCATTTGATACGTGCTCTATCACGCTGGACCGAGAGTTGTACTTGAAAGCGTGGGGGACTTACGACCCCCAGCGGCACAAGAGCCCTGGTGAAGCCATCCTAGAGTTCCACAAAAAGCTCAAGGAACGTAACGGAATTGGCATCTGCGGGCTGAGCATTACGCGCAACGACTACTCCGGGTACGCGCGCACGATGATGAATCACATCCTCCCAGACGGGCGCAAGGTCTGGGTGGACAACGATTTTCCTTCGTTCTTTGATATCAGCTTTGTGTTCATTGGCGCCGACAAGATTGCCAAAGCGATGCTGAAGATTGCCGACAGTGGCCGCGTGTACAGCATTGGTTCCGCTGAGTTGGCAGAGAAGCTGTCAGAGTACACAGGCATTTGGGTTCCAGGGCAACCACAGGAGAAGGTTGCTGCAGTAGCTACGTTCGACGATTTGCACGCTTGGGTGGAGAAACAGTCTAAAGCCAAGGCGGCGATGACCAAGGACGTAGTCCCTAATCAGCTTGCTGGTAAAGCGGTGCCATTGCTAACGGAGCGCGAGCCGGATTTGCCCGATGACGTGCAGCGGCTGCTTGGGTCTTCAGGGATTGACCAAGCATTGGCTACGTCGGCCGGATTGGGTATGGTGCTGCGTCCTCGGGAGTTTCAGCGGGTAACACTCATCAGTATGGGTGAGGGTAATTTGGCAGATCAGCTGGAGTCCATGGGCCAAGTGTTCCCCAAGACTGATGAAAAGACCGATGTACCGATGGATTCGAGTTCTTTTAGCCCCGCATTGGCTCAAATTCTGGCCCCCTTGATGGCAGATCGCTCAGCGTTCGGACCCGTCATTGAGCACCGCGTGGTAATAATTGCTGGTACCCCACCTAGAACTTCAAAGCCAAGTACTTCCCATTCCTCGGAACTACTCCGTAAGATTGGGGCAGCCTACAACGGCTACCGAGAAAACCTCATGCAGTTTGTACCGAACGCACAAGACTTGATCGAGTCTTCGTTGTCGAGAAACGACAGCGCATTGCGTAAACTCGCCGGTGCTTCTGCTGAACAACTCTTTACCCCATTGTCGTTTCAGTACCTGTCAGGTGCCTTCTTGGATGAAGTACCTGTTGGAACTCCAGGGCAAGCGGTGGTAAAGCTATCAAGCTACCAGGCTACGGCCGGCGTGCAGAGGGCACTCCCCTTGGTGACCACGCGATTAGGAACAAGACAGCATTCCAATTAGGAGTCAACCAACATGTCGTCAATGAGCTCTCTACTCGCAGATGTATTTCAAACCCCTACCGCCGCGGCACATTCTCAAGAAGACCTGATCAAGCAGGCCGACTATGAGTTCTTCGGGGCACTTTGCCGACGCGAAGGCATTGATGTCGCACATCTCGATGACGCCAAAGTCGAGAATCTCTTCAAGATCGCCATGGAAATCAAGACCGCTGAAGAGGGTAAGGGCGGACACGAAGCCGGAGAGACCAAGGCTGAGGAGAAGGCCGAGGAAGATCGCAAGAAGAAGGAAGCTGCTGCTCGTGCCGAATATCAGGAGAAGCGCGCCGCTGCTGTCAAGACTGCTGAAGCTGAAGCGATGGGTCGCATCATGGCCCATTCGTTTGTCGACGAGCTCGGTCTGATCAAGTCCGCCATGGATGACAAGGGTGGATTCCCGTTCGGCAAGAAAGAGGAGAAGGGCGAAGGCAAGGACGGCAAAGAGGGTAAGGACGGCAAGAAGGAAGAGGCCGGTGAGAAGGAAGCTTCTGTCGCTCGCGCCAATGCGCTCATTGCTGCTTTCGAGCAGGCAAAGACCGCCAGCGTCCCCGGTTCTACCAGCACCCCGACGTTCGATGAGTTCGCCGCGTGGCAAGCTATCGATATGCTGAAGCATGCCGGCGTGGAGGAGAATCTTGCGTATGCGCGCGTCAATGCCGCGTACACATTGGGTCTACCTGAGAGTACGAAGATGGCTTCTGCTGCAAGCGAAGCCAAGGCCCTCGAATACCGCGCGCTCGAAATCTGTGACGCGGCAGGCTTCCAGGTGGATTGGAGCCAAGTACAATAAGGATGTCGCTCGCTTTTGCGAGCGTGAGTTGAGACGGAATAGTTGAAAGATGCAAGCATGGGAGCTTTTATCGCAGTTCAGGAAGGTGGCAGATGCCCCTTCCGTGCCGCTCGCCGATTCAACGGCGGGCGCAGCTGCGACAGCTCCCTTGCCGGAGTTGGCAGTGGGGAACAAGCCGGCGCCAGGACTCACTGGTCCCAAAGGCTTGGCCCCACGCACCAACTACTCACGCGTCAATTCCGGATCACCACCACCCGCGGATTTGGGTGCCTCCAGTCAAAAGGGGCTGCCAACAGATCCACAAGGACTTCTTCCACCTAAGGTAGCTCACTACGAGGTTCCTATGTCTTCGATGACCCCACGTTACACGATCCAAGAGATGATCAAGGCAGCCGCACAGGGTGCTTCAGATCAAGTTGCAGTTTCTCTTGAGGGTACAAGGCAGCTCGCCAACGCTGGCGAGAAAGTTGCGTCAGCCAGCCCGGCTGCCACAGCTGGCATTGAATCCATTCCGACGCTTTACGTCGAGAAACTTGCAGCCGCCGTGACTTACGTCGCGGATAACATGAAGCTTGCAGAAGAGGGCGCCGGTACAGGCCCCAATGCACTTCACGTCATGGAAGCCACGTCTTCCAACAATGAAATTGAAGCCGGGCGCGGAGGGACTGCGACTAGCGCGCATGTACCTCCCAAGAATCCTGGCGAACACAAGCCGGCTGAAACTCCACACGGTCCTGCCAATGCGCTCGAGGACAATGCCTCGATGATGCACAAGGAGCAGCCCGTGAAGCTCAGCGCCGATCATCTGGCTGAGCTTCGAAAAGCTGCAGGAGCTGGCTTCAATACCGTCAAGAAAGATTTGGCTGGTATTGGCAAAGCTGTAGTCCATAGCCCAGTGTCACATGCTGTGACTGGTGTGGCTGGGTTATCTGCCGGTGCCGCTCTTCAGAGGCACAAAGACCGGAAAGAGCAAGAGTCAAAGGAAGCCTCCGTCGCTGAACTGCGAAAAGCCGCCGCATTCCCCATGGGTGGCGGTGAAAACAAGGACGATCTCGAGCGCGAGCCCAAGGCGGAACAAGCTGCTGAGAAGAAGCTTGAGGGCAAAGAGGGCAAGGCTGGCGGAGGCGAAGGCAAGAAGGAAGCTTCTGTTGGCGACCCCCGCTTGGTAGACTACTTCCTGTCCATGACGAAGGCCGCGGAAGACGCCATCAATCCTGCCAAGATTTCGGCTGGCGCAGCAGTGCCTCCTGAAACCTCCATGGCGGGTGAGTCCGGTGGAGCTCCTGCGGGTGGCATGCCGGAAGGTCCCCGCGGACTGGTTAGCTCGAACGAGTCGGCCATCAACTACCAGAAGCGTGAGGCGAAAGCGCCGATGAAGGCGCAGCTGGCACGTGTGCTCACTGAGCCTGCGTTGTCGGCCGCACACGATCACATTCTGGAGCAAGCATTCGACAACACCGGCAAAGCTGGTGTCAAAATCGCCTCCTCAGTTCGCGCCATGGCCGCGCGAGCTGTCCTCGAGAAGCTGGCCGAAGAAGCCTGCGGCACCGATGGCAAACCTAAAAAGAAGGTAAGTGCTGGCATGGGCACCTTCCAAGCTCCCCAAGTTGGCGGCGTGGCCAGCTCGGCAATGTAATTGGAGAACAACGAAGATGAACAAGCTAAGTGCAGCAGACCAGCAGGCAGTGCTAGCGGAAGTTCCCGGTACATTGCGCAAGCTCGCCGCTGAACGCGATTTCTACCGAGACGCGTACCTGGCGGGTCAATCCCGACAACGAATTGAGAAGATTGCCTCCACGATGATCGACAAAGGGATTCGTGACGGCAATGTTCAAACCGTGGCTGATGAGTTGGAGAAGTCGGCTTCGGCCGGTTCCGTCAACATTGACGCCATAGAACAGGCTGTGGAGCTCGTAGGGACGGACATGGGAAAGCATGCCGCCGTGTCTGATGAGCTCTTGAGTTCCGCAGGGTCCAGCGACCTCGAGCGGTTTTTGCTTGGCTGACAGAAGCTGACAGGAGGAAAGTAGTAAAATGTCGACGATTCAGAAGGTCAATTTTGAACCCGTCAGCGACATTCTGCCCATCTGGAGGAAAGACCTCCCGCTAGCAGACCCGTCGCTGGCTGATCCCACCAACGCTGTTGCCCTAGTGGACGGCGAATGGCTGACGATTGATACGAACTACAAGTGGGTTCGTGCGTCCGCCGTCGCTACGCCCGGTAACGCTGCCACCATTCGAAGCTTCATCTGCTTCAGTGAACGTGGCCGCTCGGACCGGATGGGCATGGCCGAAAAGAAGACCACGGCCCTATTCCGTGGTGAGTACGAAGGCGACACCCGCGTGTTCGACGCGTCCGTCACCATCGGAGCTGGCGCCCCCATCACTGTCCCCTTGCAGCCCCTCAAGGTTGCGACCATCACCGCTGGTGGACGCAACTACACTGGCCTCGTTGGCCACGGTGGTTCAGCAGATCCCTCCCCAGTAGTGGGGTACGTCACTCGGCTTCCCTCCAGCAATGGTGGTAAGCTCAGATACATCTCGGGATACCGCAGCTAACCGCTGGAACCCCGTAGGCAACAACAAGGGAAATACAAAGGAGATACCCAATGTCAGTTCCGGCGAGCGTTATGAACGAGCTCTTTGCTTCCAAGCTCAGTACGAGCGAAGGCAAGGAAAAGATCGCCGAGTATGGTGGTTCCTACATTCGTGACCGCCTCCGTGAGGTGAGCTTTGCCCGCAAAGTCATTCCGCCGGAGCAGGTTACGCGTGCCGACTGCCAGCGCTCGGTAAACCACGACACCCTGGTCAAGATTGTGGACATCGAGCCGCAGTCTCGCGCCATGTCGATCACGTTCCGAGGGCAACCCCAAGCCCGCTTCATCCGAGGCGACAAGGCCGAAGTTGCTTTCTACACCATCAGCTCTGAGATGTTCCAGAAGACGGAGCAAGAGCTCTTGGCGTATGAGATGCCCATCACCAAGGTCATCGAAGAGAACAGCGTCAAGGACATCCAGGAGATTGAGGACCGTGAGTTCACGATCCACATCGAAGCTGCGGTGCAGGCACTGCAAACCGAAGCCAACGGCGGAACGCCCGCGGCTTTGCACGTTGGAACCATCGGCGCGACCGTCGAGTTCTCCGTCCGCAAGGGCGAGCTCGCACGCAACGCCTTGGCCAACAGTGCTGAGGTGCTTCCAATCCAACGCCCCGACCTCGTCAACCTCTTCAAGATGTTGGACGGGAACCGACTGCGGTCCGAGCGCATGCTCATGACCGAGGTCGATTGGGACGACGTCCTCCAATGGACGGTGGAAGACGTTGGTGACCGCGTTCAGTCTGAGACTACGGTCGACGGGTACAAGTACAACACTCTGCTGGGTCGTTCGTACATTCGTACCATCAAGACCGACATTCTCCGGCCGGGCAACGTCTACATCTTCACCAAGCCTGAGTTCTTCGGGAAGTTCTACGTTCTGAACAACACGAAGTTCTATATCGACAAGATCGCGAATACGATCACGTTCCAGGCCTGGGAAGACATTGGCATGTCGGTGGTCAACATTGCTGCAGTCCGAAAGCTCGAGCTGTACGCTGGCGATGCGAACCCCACCACGGACGCCGATGGGCTGCTTACCAACTTCATCCCGAAGTCGGAAGACGCACTGGGTGCGGTAAACAACCGCGTGGCCGAGGGATTGAAGTTCCCGCAAGTCTCCCAGTTCTAGTCTGCAATAGCTGCGCAGACACGCGGAAGGGCGTCGGTGCCGTGGGCCCGGCGCCCTTTCTTAGTTCTGGGAAAGTTGTATGCTCAGCGTGGAGGTACAGATGGAAGATCGAAGAGAGCCGCCTCGAGAAGCCAACGGCTTGTTGAAGCGTCCGTGCATCGAGGAGTTCGTGGCTGCCGGCTACAAGGCGGAGAACTACGACGCTTACTTCGATGCTGAGGAATGGGGCCCTGGTTGGAGTAATCCCAGGTGGACGAAGGAGGGCACCAAGTACGACGAAGAGATCGACGACGTGGCGCGGAAACTAGAGCTGCCCGACATTTTCATGGTGCACAGTCAGGTACGCAAAGTCTCCACGCGCACCGTGCGTACGCGGCAACCTACCCGGCATAAGTTCAAGCAATACCTCTTGGGTGACCCACACAAGCGTCTGACACGTCGCCGTCCGGTGGCTATTACTGCACGCGACCTCCTGCGTAACCTCGACACGTTCATTCAGGATGAGTCGATAGGGAAGCTCTCTGTGCATACCCGCGATGGACGTCGCTTGGATTTGAACCAGTTGAAGGTCGGCATGCCCCTTCTTTCCAATGCGCCCCCAGTCCCTGCTCTTTACAACCGTCGGTTGGACTCGCTCCAACACGACAAGCCTGCAGGCATTCCATTGCCTGTTTACGTCGATGGAACTTTCCCCGGCGATCCGGCGGCGCAGCGCGCTCTCGACCGAATGACGACAGAGAAGCAGGCTGAAGCGATACGGCAGGGCGCTACTGAAGAGCCCGTGATCACTGAGGAAACAACTGAGAATGCCCCTGAAATCGAGGCCTCGATTTCGGAGGTGGAATCCGTTGAGACTTCACCGGAGACCACTGAGGTTTCGGGAAATGAGGAAGGTCAAGACGATCCAGTCGACGTTCTGCCACCTCCATCAGATCCGGAGCCTATCCCTCCCTCAATCGCGGTCGATCCTGCTGCAGGAAGAGTCGCACCACAGCAGGGTAAGAGACGGAGGCGTTGATGCGCGTCTACAACCTCACTGATGTACCTACACCCACGCTGGAGCGACACGGTCTGGTCAATCAGAGCATCGTGGCGCATCGGCGTGTAGTGGCTCCTGGCGAGTACGTTGAAGTTGAGACCAGCGAATCCATGAAAGTTCGCTTGTCCCATCTGCTTACGGTGGGGGCAGTCTCGATAGACCAGCTCCCTCCCGCCTATTTGAGAGCCAGGCAGTTGGCAGTTCCCTCGACTGGCCATCTCGGCGTTATCCCTGTTCGACACTTGGACATGCAGGAAACACCAGTGCTCGGTGTGTCCAAGGTTCCTCCCCCGCCCCCGGTTACTACCACCGCACCGACTGTGGTTTTGAGGAGTAAGAAAAAAGGCCGGTCATGACCGATGTAAACCGCGACACATTGCAGGGCTTGCCCGGAGTCACTCCGATGTTCCGGGCATTCGTGCAGGCTGTGCGGTTGTACACGCGGGATTTTCCTGAGTTGAACAGGTTGCTCTCTGGTGAAGAGTCCACGGATAGGCAAATCGCTTGGTCGGTGTTGGACGCGATGTCGGACTTCAACGGAACTCCGCACTTCACCACGTTGTCCTTAGAAGACTTGCTTGGGCGCAACCAGCAGTTTTTGATTCTTCGGATGACGGTTATCTCGCTCATTGAGCAGGTAGGCCTGCTTCAGACCAGGAACCACATCAACTACTCAACCGGTGGCATCAACGTTGGCATCAACGATAAGACTCCGCTCTTGATGAACTGGCTTCAGTACTTCAGGGCGTTCACAGACCAGCGCAAGCAGCAAGTGAAGGTTGCGCTCAACATCGAAGGCATTTTAGGTCCCACGAACTCCGGGGTTTTCAGTGAATATTGGGCAATAAATAGTACTTACGCCGCCTTCTAATAAGCATATTGGGCATGCTACATATGCCCAATGTCAGGGCGTAAACCAGGCAGTAAGAACAAGCACAAAAAGATTTCAATCACAATGATGCCAGAACTCATAGATAGATACGGAAAAGGAGCTAGCACCGAGGAGTTGGGCGTCTGTGTCGGTGCGAGCGCTGGTACTGTGGCGACTTATTTGAAGCGAGCAGGAGTTGAGCTGCGCACCCCTGGCTTTCGTAAAGGCACAGACCATCATGCCTGGGCAGGTGGTCGTCATCAGGGGGATGACGGATACGTCCGTGTTTGGTTATCCGCGGGTGACCCATTTGTGGCCATGGCGCAACGGCATGGAGAGTGCGCTGGTGGTTATGTGCTTGAGCAACGTCTCGTGATGGCTCGCAAGCTTGGGCGTTTACTGCTTGATAGTGAGACGGTGCATCATAAGGATCTGGACCACGGCAACAATGACCCTAGCAATCTTCAACTGAGACAGGGCAAGCACGGAAATGGGGGAGCTTTTCGTTGTTGCGACTGCGGTTCCCACAACGTAATTGCTGAAGAACTGGAAGAACCATCATGATTCAAATCAACAAGTACGCCACGGTCACCGAAGCCAACTTCAAGATCCGTGGTGGCATCATTGGAGGGGTTCCGACGAATCAACCATTTGAGAACTTGGTTGGCCTCGTTCTTACGCTCTCTTCCCCATCAGGGAGTTGTACTTTCACGCAGCCTTCTGGCACTGGCTACTTACAGCTGCGCTTTGCAGATGTGAAGTCCCAGATTGAGGCAGCGATTGCTGATGTCGAGGTCTGTACCATTGATAACAAACTCGGATTGGTGCGGAAGACTCATGGGGATAACATTGCTATGGCAGCTCTTGATGAGCCTGCCCGAAGGATTCTCGGCTTTGCCAACAATGAAATTATTGTTGGACAATTCTTGAGTGGGCCCAGCGGATCAAATCCAAAGTATCTGGAGTTTGTATCCGAGTTCGGCGCTATTTACATTTCCATCGAGGTGGACTAATGGACGCATTTCAAAGAGGTTTGAGTCGACCGATCCCCCTGGAGAAGGCAGCTTCGTTCTTTGTGGGGATGAAGACGTGGCAGCAGCCTGCTCCAGTGCATGCGCGCGGCATGAAGAAGGCAGCGGCTCAATCGATGGAGTTGCCGCTTGATCGTTTTCGGAAGGTTGCCGCTGAGAACGAAGAGCCTATTCAGCCTGGTGCGGCGATGTCATCACCCACCCCTAATCGTGCCCCGGCGCAAGAGGAGTACTTGGCCAATGAGGCACAAGGCTTGGAAGCCGAGAACAACTCCGCAGTTGAGTACTACCAGAGTTTGCTCGAGCAACTGCGTGGTGAGGCAGCGACGGCGCAGCAGACTGCGCAGGAGGCAGAGGAGCGTGCTCAACAGCTGGAGGAAGCACAGGCCGAGCATGACAGTCAGGTGGCTGCTGCCCAGCAAGAGGGGCAGATCGCCCAGCAGGCTGCGATGCAGCAGGTTCAATCGGCGAATGCGGCTGCATCCACAGCTATGCAACAGGCTGTGGACGCAGAGAATCGTGCGCTGCAGGCTAAGACGACTGAAACTACGGCCAAGATTCAGCAGCAACAGCTTCGAAGCCAGCTCCTCGATCTGGCCGCGCAAGGTTTGCCGGGAACAGAGCCCGAGCTCGGTGATGAAGGAAATGCCGCCGAGGGTTTGGCTCCTGAGCAACCCCCGGCTACTGGCGCAGAGGCAGGTGCCGCGACGGGGGCAGAAGGTGCTGAAGGACAGGAGGCGACTGCCGCCGCTGGACCAGGTGCTGGAGGCTTGAATCAACAAGCTCAGGCGGCGAATGCCGAGGGCATGCCTGGCCAAGAAGCGTCTCCGGAAGCAGCCGGTGCCGCCGCTCCCGGCACGCAAGCTCAACCCCCGGGCGACACCTCTGGTGGAGTTGGTGCAGGATCAGGGGCTGGTCCCCAGACCAATACCGATGGGCAGCCGGCGCAGCCCGAGCAGGACCCCACGGCGAAGCGGCAAGGGCAGGTTTCCATCAAGGTGGGTCACTTCGGGAATCCCAACCTCATCTCCTTGCTTGACCGCTTGGAGGGTGAGCAGCGTCTCCCTTTAGCCGCGGGCAGGTAAAGTCTGCCGGCCTCGGTCAGTACATGCGCAATCCTCGCGTCATCGGCGCGCTAGCCGGTGGCGCCCTTGCCGGTGGTGCGACGGCGCTCGAGGTATCTGGTCACGGTCCTTCATTGGATAAGCTGCGTGACCGCATCGCCGAGAAGGACACCAGGATGAAGCAGCCTGGCTTTCGAAACTTCGCACGCGTCATGGATCTGACACAGGATAAGGCGATGCTGACGCTGGGTGAGGCAGTTCAAGCGCACCCGTTTGCTTCAACGGCAGCCATGGGGGCCCTTGGTGCGGTTACCGGGGCTACATTGCCAGGGGAATTATCTGGGCTTTGGCGAGAGGCCAAGTCGTACCATAGAGGCTAATTGGCCATGTCTGTAGCTACTAAGAAATGTCCTAAATGTGGCGACGATAAACCAGCCACTGTTGACTTCTTTTACAAGTTGAAGTCAAAGAGTCAAGGGTTGCGAAACCGAGATGGGTTACTTCTATCAAGCTATTGTCGTGAATGTACCAGGAGGTACAAGGCTGACTATTATCGTAAGAATAGAGGTGATTGGGAGGTTGTTTATTCAGCTAGGAGGCTTGCTGTTAGAGGACAAACTAATGAGCAGGCGGCAGAGTATCGTAGGTTGAATGCTGACAAAGTTGCAGAGGCTCAGAGGCAAAGTGCTAGGAAGCACCCTAACACACGCAAAAATGGGCATCTGCGTAGAACTTATGGAATTTCAATTGATCAATATCTGCAATTAGTCGAAGAGCAGCAAGGGACTTGCGCCATTTGTCTAGTAGTCCCTAATGGAAAACTTCAAGTTGATCACGATCACAACACTGGGAAAGTACGAAGACTTTTGTGTAGAGAGTGCAATTTGGGCTTGGGTAAATTCAGGGAAGATCCAAATTTGTTGATCAAAGCCGCAAGGTATTTACGTGAACACGTAGAAATGAGCACGTCTTCTGTGCTCCATATTGTAGGAGGTAAGGCGTGATGTTCGACCAATGGGTAGAAGTTGCATACAGGCACAACCAAACCAAGACAGCCTCTCGCGAGCTCATCAACAAGATGAAGCTCTTGCCCCTTGACGAGCTCATCAAGGCGGCCGCTGGTGATCCGACTTCGAAGTTGGCCTACGTGGATGGGCCCGAGGACAAGCAATGGATCGACAAGTACAAGGGCACTCCCTTGTTCGAACAAGCTGTTGGCCTTGAGAAGGAGCTTCTCCAGATCGACATGCAGGAAAATGAAGAGCATGCCGCTCGTCGCGCCGAGGAGAAGGCTGAGGAACCTCGCACCAACTTCTACGACATGCGCGATGCCCTCAAGTTGAAGCAGCGCATGCTCGATCTCGAACTGGCGATATCCCAGGAAGGCGGAGGTGGTGCCGAGGCAACACCTGCTGTCAGCGTGGAACAAATCGCACCCCCTGCCGCCGCTGTTGGGCAGGCTCCAGCCCAACCCACAGAACCCGTGACAGCACCCAAGGTAGCGGGCCTCAATCCAAAGGCGCACGTTATGCGTTTCTACACGGATCCTGACTACCGTGCCGCTTGTGAGAAGACGGCAGGTAGTGCGACGGGAACCTTCCTTCCTGAGACCCGCAGCACTGGCAAAACTCCCACGGATGACCGGGTACAGGGTGCCGGAGCTGGTAACTACACGCCTGAACCGTCTGAGACGGTCACTGGAAACATCCAGGTCGACAAGACTGCAGCAGCGGCAGATACCTTGAAGCGATACGGTCAGTTGGTTACAGGCAACAAGGCCAAGGAACTTGGTCAGACCGCTAAGGGCTGGACTCGTGCTGCGCGTTTGACAGAAGGTCGTCCTATCCATGATCTTGCGGCCCGTGCGGCAGAGCGTGTTGGATCCATGGCAAAGTCGGAGCGACTCAAGTCGCTAGGAACTCAAGCGGCCACTGCGGCTGGGGCCGGCGCAGCAGCGGCTGGGGTACATCATGCGGTGCAGCGTGAGAAAACGGCTACTCCATATGACGACTACACAAAGACGGAGTTGGCGCAAAGGCACCATGAGCGTAAGGCCAAGAGTGAAGAAACTCATCCGACAAGAACCCGTATTCTTGGGGCATTGGGAGAAGGTGCACGTCTTGGAATACCGTTAGGGTTGGGAAGCGCTGGCGCTGCTGCATTGTTGACGCGTGATCCTAGATTTGCGGCAGAGCAGGGACTGAAGGGCTTAGCTGTAGGTGGAGGTCTTGGCGCGTTGACTGGTGCGATGCGCACCCCTGGCGCGTACGACAGAAGTATGTCTGAGATATACAGGGATGTGCTTTCCCCAGAGTCTATTCAGCAAGACGCTAACTTCACCCGGGAACTGGGTGAACACGTCAACAAGCATCCAACTCAGATTCGAGTGGCCAGAGGTGTGGGATTAGGAGCGGCTGGTGCCCTTGGCGGAAGGCTTATCGGTAAGCACTTCGGTCATCCGGATTTAGGAACTGCGATAGGGGCTGGGGCTGGTGGACTTTTGGGGGCATTGCCAAAGCCCAGCGGCAAAAAGCATATGGAGGATGCTGCTGAGATAGAAAAGTACATGCAAACGCGCGGCATGCAGCCTGGAGCAGAGAAGCAGGCCAATGTACTTTTCACTACGGCGAGGGAGCACAAGGCCTTGAAGAAGGCTGCTGCGCTAACCCCCACGGATGAACGGGCGGCGGTCCACAAGGCTATCGCCGAGAAACATCCGGGGCTGGTATCTAAGCACCTACCTCCGAAGATAGCGGGTATTGGTGATGTGGTGAGCGCCGGCAAGAATCTGGCAACGAGTGCATTCAAGGGTGGTGGCATTGGACAAGTGGCTAAGTCCTTTGGGAATGTGGCTGGTGGTCTAGCCAAGGCGCATCCTCTGGCAACTGCTGGTCTCGCCGCTGGTGGCGGACTTCTCGCCGGTAAGATGTTGAGCCGCCCACAGCAACCCAAGCTGGCAGCAGTCAATTTGCGCGGCGTGGCGAAGGGCGCGCGCCAGCTCCCTTTAGGGTAAAGGCCTTGGCGCACGAGGCCTACAAGAAGGGCGGTGTGCCAGAGGTCATAGGCACCTTCGAAGACAAGGGCATGGACGCCCTGCTTGGCTTGTCTAAGAAGTACGAGGGTGCCACAAAGAAGCTGCACAGCTTGGCTAATGCCACGAATCCTTGGTTGTAATGCCAGTCCCCATCGAACTACGCGATCTCAAGGTCACCTCATTGGATGTGGATTTCCATGAGGTGTCTTGGGCTATCGCGCCCACTACGGTGGACGTACTGGACTTTCAATTCGAAGTACTACGTTCTGAGTCTGTGGAGGGCCCATACGAGTCTCTGGCAGGGCCGTTTGAGGATCGTTACTCATTTGTCGACAACATCCTGCTGATCTTGCACCGGTGGAGGACGTACCAGTACATCATCCGTGTGCGTGAGAAGACAACCAGCGACTTCAAAGATTTTGGACCGGTGTCCCATGAACCAGAGCCAGACATTGTTGCCATCGAGCTCCGACGACATATCCGAGTACTCTTCCAGGAGTTCGCAGGGAGACGATGTATCGTTCTTCCCGTTCGCACTTTTGGTCAGCGTTGCCCTGATTGTTGGAATTCGGCACTTCAGAAGAGGACCAAGAGCGGGTGCATAACTTGCTACGACACTGGGTTCAATCGTGGGTACATGCATCCCATAGAGGCATGGATCCAGGTGGACCCCAGCACGAAGTCGCAGCAGCACAACAATCCCGGTGAGACGCAGCAGGACAATACAACGATGCGAATGGGGTACTACCCATCCATCAAGCCCCATGACCTCATCGTTGAGCCAGAGAATCTCCGCTGGAGAGTTGAGGAGCAGACGCAGACGGAGCATTCACGGGCAGCGGTACATCAGGAGGTGAAACTACATCGGGTTCCTGAGAAGGATATTGAGTACTCAATCCCAGTGCATTACGCCACCGCTTTGAAGAACCTGTTTTTCACTCCTGCTCGTAATTACACGAACCCTTCGAATCTTTCCAATTTTGAGGCCAACGAAATCCCTGGTATATTCGATTTGTACTCAGTGAAAAGGCGCCCATGATTTCTCGAGTGAACCTGCAGCAGCTTCCGATGGCTAGAGAGTTCTTGAAGATTGCAGAACTCCCCGAGCCTCCGCCGGATTTTGGTGAGGTTCCACAGGAAGAAGTTAGGTATCCCGTTACAACCCCGAAAGAGGAGATCAAGCACCCAATTTTGCATGCGTTGAAGGCTGTAGCATTACCAGCCGCTGCGTTTGGTGCAGGGACGATAGCAGGCCACTATGGTCAGCGAGGCATTGAGAAGGTCTTGAATATGAGTTCAAAAGATGTTCCAGCCTGGCGTAGAGCTGCAGTCCCTGTCTTAGGTGGCGCGTTCGGACTAGCTATGCAGCAGTACAAGTCTCGCGAGAACAAGGAGTTGCACAATGCCCTCGAAGCCCACCATCGTCAATCCGCGAGGCGAGTACCCACCCAGTAGCTTCAAAGACGAACCTTTGATGCAGCTGCGTGTGCTGTACAACGCCTTCGTGAAGGGGTTGTTTGGGGCGCAGGTCAAGGGCTCGTACCATTGGAGCGAAGGGGATGACTCCGAGATTTGGGTCACTGACGAACATCCAGTAAAGGCTGCAGCTATTGGCGCGCGCCCTGCGGTTAGCTTCACTCGTTCTGCCGTGCAGTTTTATTCGCTTGGCCAAGACGACATGCTCGATTTCAAGTTCGAGACAGGCCGTAAAACGAAGAGTGTGCTCATCCCTGGCGCTATGAGCATCAACTGCAGTTCTCGCTCCGATCTTGAGAGCGAACGTATCGCTTGGGTAATCGCAGAGCATTTATGGTTGTTACGTGAACGACTCATGGGTCTCGATTTGTTTTTCGAGATTGGGCGTCAAGCTCAAATCTCCCCACCCACTCCGGCCGAGGGCGTGGTGGTGATGGACGCGGGGGACGAGTGGTACTGCACGACAGTCACTTCCCCCTTCCAGTTCCCACGTACGTCTCAAGTCACACCGTTGAACCGTCGGATTGCGCAGCACATTGAGCTGCAGATTCGAATTAGGTTGCTTCAGCTGAAATCCATGAGTACTGGGGGCCCTGTGGCGGGTCCCAATGGGGTAGAGCCTGGTTTGCACACCTGCGAAAAAGGGCCACCCGCATTCTTCCCGGCAGCATCGGATGCGCGAGGTCGAACCCCTGACCCGGGAGGCAGGCTACCGCCTCCCCTGCAATACTCAACTCACCCGTTGGATCCATCGAGAACCGTCGTGGTGCGAGCCATTCATCCGTTCCGACCGGGCCTACGCCCACCGTCAATGGGCGGTCGCGCTATTCCCATAGCCCAGAGCTGCGTGGAAGAATCGAGCTCGACACTGCCTTTCAAGCTGAAAGTATAAGGAAGGAGCCTGTTTCATGGCCGCAGAGTTACCCCGCCCAGGCGTTGAAGTAGTCCAAGTTATCCGCACAACTACCCCCTCGGTGGTTACTCCTACGCTCGTTCCTTGCGTTGTTGGAGTCGCCCGACAAGTCGTCGACCTGTTGGTTGATGACGGCAGCGGTAGCAAGACGTTGAATGGAGATGCCCTCATTAGTTTGCCGGCATTCTTCCTTGCCAAAGCTGCGACAGGGAATCCTGCCGTTTACACAGGTTTGGATGGATTGCACCTGGTTTTCTCTCCGAACAATGGCGTCAACGTCGATGTGTTGTTCGCAGATACTACGATGGCTGGATTGACTCCGACCGCTGTCATCAATGCCATCAATAGGGCATTGGCGGCCGCCGGTGTGACATCTGCCGTCGCTGAACTCATTGGCACCACCCAGTTCCGTCTTCGAACACTGGCTACTGGGCAGTATCAAAGTATCTTCATTGCTACGTCCACAAGCCCCGCAGTCTGTACTGCCTTCGGCATTGGCCCAGGTCGTAGCTACGATGGAGTTGATAACTACAATCAGCTCGAGGAGTCGATTCCAGAGGTGAATTTGCCCGATCCGCGGGGCAATCTGGACGAGTTGGTGGTTGAGCCTGCCAGCATCCGTGTATTCTTGGCGATGTCCGCCTCGAACTTCATTGAAGTTCTTCGCACAGAAGCATTCTTGCGCAACGGCGCCGTCGATGGCCCCGCTGTACTAACCGGCACAGTGGATTTGACCACTCTGGACCTTGTACTTGGTGCAGATGTTGCCGGTAAGACCTTGATCATTTCCGTCGACAACACGGCAGCCCAGACAGTGCTGTTTACCACGTCGGAGACTTCAATCTCCTTGCTATTGGCAAAGATCGCCGCTGGAACCACGGGAATTACGCCCAGTGAAGACCCAACGACGCATTACTTGGTTCTCACCGATGACTCGACTGGTGCTTCCGCGAGTTTGACCATTGGCGCGGGTACGGTGAATTCTACGTTGGGCTTTACCAATGGGGAAACCACAGCTGGTACTTCAATCGAAGTTATCGATGACGGAAATGGCGACAACTTCTCCCCGCTCATGAAGTTCCCGGGTGTGGACTTTACTGCCGTTGGCATTGTTGCCAGCATTGTGGGGACAGTTGATATCTCAGGCCTCACGTACCCATTCGCGGGGCTAGAAAATAGGACGTTGGAGATCAGCGATGGTCAGCAGCTGCAGACTATCGTGTTCCCCGCGACTATCCTGGCTAACTCGGCGGCGCTGCTGGCAGTGATCAATGATGTGATGGACACCTCCGCCGGCGGACGCCTGATTGCGACGTTGGACGGTGTCACTCACTACTTGGTGCTGACTAGTACGGATACGGGAGCCGATGCCTTCATCTGGGTGAAGAGCGGAACTGCATTGTCTGTTCTTGGTTTCACTGCTGATACTCAGGCGCACGGATCTTTGGGCCATGCCGTTGCCGGCGATGAGCTGTTTGTCGACGGTATCTCGGCAGGGACCATTGTGGCTGTCGCGCCGGGCGGGCACGTGGACACGCTCAAGCTGAACAACCAGAAGGCATTGACCCTCGATTACGGTATGCACTGGTACATCACCGCCAAGAACTTGACGGGCACTGGTGTCGACCGACCTACACCGAACTTGGTCGTGGACGCCAACGTCATGACCACCCTGAAGAACACCCTTCTTAGGGACACCAACGGCAATCCGGTCAGTCCCACTCAGGCGCGCGCGCCGGTGTACCTGTCCTACACGGCCATCCGTAAGGATGTGTCGGCGTCGGCCAGGAACGCCAGCCTTCTTCGGATCGACAACCAGACGCAACTCGAGTCGACATTGCCTCCGCTTACCACGGTGAACCCGTTGGGATTGGGTATGTTCTTCGCGCTGGTGAATGCACCTGGCGTTCAGATCACGGGCTTGGGTGTCGATGGAGTGAGCGCGGACGAGCCGTACGGCACCGTCGAGGCCTTCAACAAGGCTGCAGAGTTCCTCGAGTCGTTTGAGGTCTATGGCCTGGCTCCTTTGACGCATTCCCCTGAAGTTGGCCAGCTGTTCAATACGCATGTCAACTTTATGTCGGAACCCTCTGAGAAGGGCGAACGCATTGTGCTGTTCAACTCGGAGCAGCCCACCAATGCTCTCGACACGCTTGTCGGATCGGGCGGCAACGGCAACAGCGTGGGCACCGGTGGGTTGTCCTTCGACACGGGCATCCCAAATCTTTCGGCGCTGCTCCTCAATAAGGGCGTGAATTCGGTCGGCTCCATCGCCACCTCGGCCGGGGTGTTTTTGGACATCGCAAGCGATGCCAAGAACTACTCCATCCTACAGGTCAATGGGTCGGTTGTTACCATCGCCATTACCTTCCTCCCGGGTACGAACGACGACGATTTCTATTCGACCACGCCGCTCAATACCCCACCGCTGCCCAGTCAGCTCATCCAAGAGGCCTTCGCGGTTCGTATCCGCGGCGCAGCCTTGGTGACTGCCGACGGCAGCCCGGACAAGAACGCCATCGCCTCTGCCTACGCAGCGGTGAGCCAGGTCTACGGCAATCGGCGCTTCTGGCACACCATGCCTGACCAGTGTGCGTCGACCATCGGTGGAGTTGAGCAGGTGCTCGAGGGCTTTTACATGAACGCCGGCATCGTCGGCATGATTGGCCAACAGCCCCCGCAGCAATCCTTCACGAACTTCCCAATGGCCGGTTACACCCGTGTCATTGGGTCGACCAACTACTTCTCCGAACGCCAGATGAACGTCATGGCAGCGGGAGGTACCTACATCATCGTGCAGGACGCGCCAAGCGCACCGCTCATCGCGCGCATGGCCCTCACCACCGACATGACCTCGGTGGAAACTCGCACCGACTCCATCACCAAGGTGGTGGACTTTACGGCGAAGTTCCTACGGCGCGGCCTGAAGAACTTCATCGGTCGGTTCAACATCACGCAGGCCTTCCTCGATCAGTTAGGCACTGTGATAGGCGGCCTAGGTGGGTACTTGACGGAGGTCGGTGTCCTCGTCGGCTTCAACCTCAACAACATCATTCAGGACGAGCAGGCACCCGACACGGTGCTGATTGACGTCCTCATCGATCCGCCCTACCCCTGCAACTACATTCGAATCACGCTGGTGATCTGATGGGTGACCGTTTTCACGACGCCGTGGTTCAAGTTCGGGCCGAGCAGTACTTCGAAGAGAAGGCTGCCTCGGTTCGGGGCGGTCTCGACCCCGTTTCCTACGCGTTGTTTGTCAAGTCTGCGGCCGAGATGAGCAAGCAGGCAGAGCCCCCACCGCCTGACGGGGTATCCGTCAAAGAGTGGGACCGGACCTTGAACAAGAAACCCCGGCAGTCCTGAACTGCAAGTTTTCATCGTGATAGACTGAGACAAGGAGCAACACAACATGGCTGGCAACTTCAGTGACTGGTCGCCCTACACGAACTACGTGCAGGCTGGTTTGGTCGATGGCGCGTACGCCAACGCAGGGTTCACCATGCTCGCTGCTGGCCCGCCCCGTATCGCCAACATTGGTGGTGCTGCCGCGTTTGCACAGGCAACGAGCGGTACAGGCCAGAACGCGAATCAGATTGTACTGCCTGTGGGCATCGTGCAGAACTTCCAGCTCTCGCACACCCGGCAGTTCAACCGCATCTTCGAGATTGGCTCGGAGCGAAGCTACTTCATCACGGGCCGTACCGTGGGTCAGCTTGGTCTAGGTCGTATCTACTACCACGGTGCGTCGCTCCTACGCACGTTGTACGCGTACTACCAGGACCTGCTTCCTCCCACGATTGTGCCCGCCATGTTCCTCAATGCTGGTTCCGCCAGCATGTCGAACCCGCACAATGTGGTCATTCCGCCCGGGTACGAGAACATCTACATCAACCTGGCGTCGGACCTCTTTACGCAGCCAGTGGGCTTGCTCATGTACGTCAGGGACATCAACCAGGATGCCCTCGGCGCTGTGTACTTCGAAGCCTGCTACTTGCCGAACCACACTTGGGCGACGGACGCGCAAGGCGTCCTCATCCAGGAGTCGGTGGCGATGCAGTTCGAACGCGCAGTGCCTGTGGCGATCTCGGCACTCACGCTCATTTCAAGCGCAACCAACCCCAATGCCGGCGGAGCCAACGCTAACGCTACCTTCCTCGGGATTCCAGGGTCGTAATGGCTGCTTCCACGAATCCGTTTCAGGTGCAGGGCACGCTGAGCTATCCTCCTGAGCAGGGCGCGCAGCAAGTGGCCCTGCCTTTCGGGCTCTCAGGAGCGTTCACATCGCTCATGGATGTGCGGTTGGTCATGGTTGGGGCAGGAACGCAGGATGTTCCATTTGGCTCCATTGAAAATGCCAAGCTGCTTTTGCTTGAGTACGAATCAACGACTGGGGCACTCCCAGTCCTTCTGCACATCAATGGATCTACGGACGGCCTTGAGCTCACCCCCGGAGGGATGCTTCTTTACGGGAGTCCCAATCCTTTGGCGGGCCTAGCTTCGCTGGGAATCGAGCGAACTGCGGATGCAGTAGTGCGCGTACGGGTACTTGGCTGATAAGCTAAGGCAGCGTGGCTGCCGCACCCCCTCGTAAACCGCCGTCGCGTTCAAAGAGCAGCGACGATTTGGATGCCGTGTCCTTACTGGATGCGGCTGAATCGCGTGCACGCGCCTCACTTCATCTGGCGGAGGAGGCTTCGGCAAGGGTCGAAGAACTCGAGGCCGCCTTGGCCAGGGTGCGGGATGATGCCCAAAACGTAGATAATGCTCAGCGGGTAAGTGTGGTGGACACCGCCGCACTCATCGCGATGGCTAAGGGAGCACCGGCGAAGCCGTCGGACAAACCCATCTCATTTTCCCCGCAGGCGTTGACCATCCGTGGGCGCCATTGGAAGTTTACAGTCCCTATCGCCTTGTTGGTCGGTTTGATCCCAACCGTCTGGGCATTGGTGAGCGACTACCTCCAGTTGAAGCGTGATCTCAAAGTACAAAGTGACGCATTTGGCTCAATCTCTAAGCGTATCGAAGAAGTGGACCAGCGTGTAAGTAAGCTGGCTGAGTCTCTCAGCTCTTTGCGGGAAACAGTCGCGGAGCAGTCTGGTTACATTGCGGCAGTACTTCCCAATGCTGGAGTGAAGGTGCCAGGGGCTGCGCCTGGAGCCATTCCTGTCATCGTGGTGGCAGATCCATTACCATTGGGGACAAAGCGGCAAACCCCAGTGACTACCCACACGTTTGTACCGGCGCCTAAATCCCCATGAGTTGTCTTCCCGGCCTAGTTGAGCGTAGGATGGAGGTCACTGTGCCAGAAGATGACAAAGAGAATAGGGTCTCCATTGGGCCTGGTCATTACATCAAGCTTGCCAACTACGGCGGCGTTGTAGTTGGTTTGAATGAGTGGCATCCTGACAAAAGAGATCCATCTCGAGAATGTCAGGGCTTTGTGTTTTTCGACGTGCAGACTGAGGCCAGGTGCAAAGACACCCCCATCTGGCAGGTTTTGTCTATGGAACCACTGACGCTGTCGCCTTCTCTTCTATGCAGGACTTGTGGCAACCATGGGTTTATTAGGGAAGGAAAGTGGGTACCGGCATGAATAGGGCAATTGCTGCGGCATTTGGCACAGATAAGTTGGCTGCCCAAACTGAGTGGAAGCCCATGAAAGGTGGTCTGCCTCTGGCTGCATTGGTGGGCGGCGCGCTGCTGTATAGTGGGATGCATCGTGGTGCAAGGCAGGACGCGGCGCAAAACGAGGCTAAGCAGGAGGCAAATCGAGCCTTTGAAGCTAATCGTTTTGCTGGCACCGACGCGGCGCTACGTGGCGGGGTACCGCTTAGTCCAGTCGGTAGCTCGATCTACAACAACGAACGGGCAGACAGCAATGTGCTCGGCGACATGTCTATGTTCGACAAAGGGGCCTCGGTAGCGGGGACTATGGCGGGGAAGATACTGGCGAAGCAGGCTGGTATCGGAAGTGCCATTCTTGGAGGAACCAAGGCTTTGGGGAATGCTATCAAACCAGGGTGGAAGACGAAGGCATTGATTGGCGCGGGAGCATTGGGCGCAGGCTACATGGCTACAAAAGGCCTTCGGGCGGCCAACAATTTCATGCAAACCCCTGCGGGTACGCAGGAATTGGGTGGCCACAATGCAGCTCTCCCTACGGGCGTAAGTCAATTCGGAGTTCCGACCATGGGTTGAGGTAAGATAGTTCGAAATCTGGGCCGTACTGGCCCGCAAGTTCCGGGCAATGTATCGGAGGAAATCATGACAATCGGTTCAGGTTTATTCAGTCAGATGAAAGCGCGGCTGACCCACTTGGTGAAGCCCGGCAGTGGTTTTCAAGCGGAGTTTTTCAATCTCCGTAAGGATGTCTCATCCACACTGGGCGCATTGGCAGCTTTGGCCGTAGAAGAGATCACTAATGCAGTTGGTACAGCCGCCCCTGGTGCCGCTGCTTTGCTAGACCCAGCCGCGTCCGTGGCCGCCCCTGTGACGGTTCTTGCCGCTGCTTTGAAGGCAGCTGGTCTCACCCAGTTGGCACTATGGCCTCGTGCGCTGTCGTTCACGACGGCAGGTACGACCCCTGCTGACGCTCCTGCGACGGCGACTATCACTGGTCTCGACCAAAATGGTGCGGCTCAAACCGAAGTCGTCACTCTGGCACAAACCAATACTATCGCGCACGGTGTCAAGTACTGGAGCGCCATTGTAAGCGTCGCGTATCCCGCTGCAGATGGTACCGGGGCTACCGTGGAGATCGGCATCGATGCCGCAGTGGTGAAAGCTGCTACGGCCACTGTTGCCACGGCCGTGACGCTAACTGCCGCTGACCTTGTGCAGACGGACTTGGTGAATAACCCGCGTGCGTTGATCTTCACAACGGCCGGTACAACCCCAGCGCATGCCCCTGCCAGTTGCCTGATTACTGGTAAGGACATCAATGGTTTGCTCATCAGTGAGACCCTGCCGCTGGCACAGACAGCAACCACGGCGACATCCGTCAACTCGTATGCCAAGGTGACTTCGATTGCCTACGCTGCCGGTGACGGCACAGGGGCAACAATCGCGATCACCTTCGCGGCACCCATCGGCCTGCGCAAGACCATCAAGTCACGTGCCGGATACCTAGGTCTCCTCAAGGAAATCGCTGGTGGTTCTGTGGTTACGAACGGTGTTGTGACGGCTGCCTCAACGGCTAAGCCGTATGGTTCCTACGCGCCGAATACCCCGGCGGATGGATCTACGGATTACGCCATCTACTACGAGTACGACGCTACGAAGGACTTGGACGCAGTTTCCTAAAGTAGCCACCAGTACGCGGGAAGCTCCGTTACCGGGACATCAATGCCGGGGCGGGGCTTCTGCGCTTGTGCCCTCGCCTTGTTGAAGAGTCCTGTGCGTCGACGCGGCTTAGACTGCATGCTCGTCCCAGGCTTCTTGATCGTCGGTGGCTTCTTGGGTGGGGCTGCCTGATGGAAATCGAGAGTAGCCAGATTCAGCAAACGTCTGTCGTTCTGGCTCAATTGCTCGACGGATAAGTTCCCAGACGCCAGCCGTTGCAGAAGATCGTGGCACTCTTCCCCGTACTTTTCTGGGTACTTCTGGAAGTCTTCGATCAAGCGGGTCTGGTCCCCTAGAGTTCCATCGAAGAGGTCCGAGAGACGATGATTCCCCGTCTCCCTCGAAGTCATTGCATCCAGGTCTACGAGCTCCTGGAAGGTAGGAAATCGAGGGGCCCCTTGGGGCTGTAGCTCTGGCAGCCTCTTCAACTCCGGATGCAATTCTTGCTGTTGGGTAGTTGAGCTTTTTTCTTTGCGACGTTTCTTGGTAATCATTGATGATCCCCGAACGGATGGCTAATAAAAAGTGCGAGCAGATTGCACCCATCACTTTGATCTGGCTGACTTGTGGAAGCCCCTGAGACTTCAACCTGTCGTTGACTACGACAGTGTACATCTTCAAGAGCTCCCACACTTCTGGAAATAGCACTGGTCCCCAGTGACCGTAGCGCTGTTCAAGTTGTAGCATCCCATCAAATGTAGCATCAATCAGGCTACCAGTTCAAGTGTGGTGCGTTCTTCCAGCGTGGTGGAGGCCAGGTTCCTCGTAAGACCATGACTTTTGCGACGCTCGTCCTTTGGTCCCCAAAGGAACCAGGAGTAGTCACTAGAGTCTCCTGGCATGAGCTTCCCGCGCAGTTCTACTTTCTCGAAGTCCATCGGGTATCGGGGGAATTCACCGTTGACCATAAACTTGATGCGGTCTGGTAGCGGATAGACGTCAGGTGGAAACTCACGCAGGAAATCGTTCTTACCACTGTTCGATCCCCCTCCTAGCCAGTCGGTGCGCTGCAGCATGGCTACGTGTTCGGAGATGGCCAGGCACTTCGACAGCACTTCAAATGACTTGGAGAATGGCGGGTTTGTGATCGCTACATCGAAGTAGCTGGATCCAGTCAATGGTCTGTGCTCGTGCGGGTTGAATCCTTTCGTGAACTCTCGGGGGCATTGGACTAGGCGAGGATCGATCTTTGACCTGCCCCTTGCAAGCATCTGCGGACCTGCCAGCAGCAAATTTGGCAGACACTCTTTACGTAGCTCCACTGCGGTGAAGCTGATGCATCCGGGGCGATCCTCGCAAACTGCTCGGATGATTCGTCCGTTTCCCGCGCACGGCTCGAGCCAATGCCCAGGGGGCAGCCATACCTCCTCGAGGAGCCTACGGACTACCCAGCGGGGGGTTTCGTAGTTCTCATGGTGAACGGCAGGGTTTCTGTTGGTGGATGTCATGGTTCCTTGCAGGTGTGGAGTCGAGCGTCTATGGGGTGAGGTATTTCTCTTGTACCGATACCTGCCTCAATGTTGCACGCTTCGCAATTACCTTGGTAACCAGGTTCCCGTTTAGGGCCAAACACCTTCTCCTTGATGAACTCGTCCAGGACGTTGCCGTCGTACAGCAAAGTGCGAAGCCTGGTTGCCTCCATTGGCATCATTGCCTCGAGGATCCATGTCCGGAAATGGGTCCAGATGACAGGTTCCTTGCAGCGATTGCATCCGAATCCCACGACTCTGCCATCTTCGTCGTTCGTGTCGTCGTAGCCGTCTAGCACCGCTCTCAGGTTGCTGGTCCCTATCTCCAGAGACGTGCGCCCTTGCGCCATGGCCACGTGTAAAACCAGCAAATTGTTTTCGTCTTCGTCTTCGAACCAGGCGTGGCAGTTGGGACAGCTGGTGGGAAGATCTACGGGTACTTCAACGAACACCGCATGATTTACGTGAACTTGTGGCATGTTATCTCCTGTTCCATTCAGCTCTAGCGAACCCCAGTGAGTCGATGATGTACTCGTAGAGGATCGGCCGTAAGTTTGATTTGATCCATGCGGAGGGGATGCTGGGCATTGGTCGATTGAACTTGAGTGAGTTTTCGGTGCGTTGTGCCAGCTGGTTTATTGTACGTGGATTTCTAAACGGGGTTGAGCCTTCGGAGATTAGGACTTCAACTATTTCCGATAGCTCTAGGCCCCCATAGCAAAGTGATTTGCCCCATTCGTTCACCGCGAGCTGTGCCAGATCGCTGAAGTGGAAATTGTCCACCACGCAATTGGCCAGTGCTCTGCTGTGCTTCATGGGGTCTGGTTCCCGTATGGAGTAGATGGCGTCTGTGTTGACGTCGTTGTCGCATGGAAGGCAGTGAAGCAAGCGGTTCAAGTAGTCTTCGACGTAGTCAGGTAGCGCGGCTACGGCTGCACTGGCTTTGTCCGTGTACCAATTGAAGCCTGCTCCTGCATAGGACAACGTTGTTGGCATGTTGTACGGGTATGTTCCGAGCGGCGTTTTGACAAAGCTGACGGTATTGGGTTTGTTCAGGTACTGTACCCGATGGGAATAGATGCTGAAGCCTCGAGGCATGTATTGGTTTAGGCGTTCGTGGGTAGTTCGGCTGTACCATCCTTGGTCGTTGATGACGAACGCTTCCCTGTGAAATACAAGGATAGGATTGCCGAATAGCTTCAGCTCGTACTCAGGTGCCCCTGTAGCAGTGAGTTTGGCGTCAACGAAGTTCAATGTAGTTTTGTTCTCCAAGTTCCTTTTGATCGGGCTGGCATTGGCCTTTACGGCGCCGTGGCTGGACTCCACCGCGGCGCGGTGCTGGTCCATGATGTCTTTGGCTTGTTCGTAGTTCATGTTTTCTCTAGGCTATTATCCCTGCTAGGCAGCTGATTTTATTGTAGCTGCTACAATACTATTGACAGCCGTGGCGTTCGTGCTTTCATTGACCGGAAGGTAATCTCAAGGAGTCTCAATGCGTCACTTTGTATATGCAATGAATGGCAAAGCCCCCGCACCCGCCGCTGGCGGTGATACGGATAGTTGGTTTTTCTTCTACAAGTGGGACACAGGGGGTGATGCCTTCGTCCCAATCCCCTCCTCTTTAGGAAAGAATCTGCCGGTGGTGGGGGATTTGTTGTGGTTTGTGCTGGACCTAGTTCCCATAGGGTTTGTGCCAGTCACCAAGATAGAACAGATGGACAATGGGGACTACGAGGTGCACTACGACACTCAGAAGATCATCGGACCTGGCAAAGTAGTGTCGAGCTTCCTCTTTCAAGACCCCACTGGGATCGTCAAACCTGCGTCAGTTGAAGCTCTTCAGAGGCTTCAGCACCACTACACCGTCACTTACCCGCCTCGAGGCAGTAGCGCTCCTCCTCCAGTGCCGAAGGCTCCTCCCGAGCCCACCATTGGAAAGCCAGTGGAGCAGGAGCCAGTGAAGAACTTTCCCAAGCCTATTAGACCAGCTGGTCCCAGGAAGCCAGAGCCAAGTAAGTCTTGAGCCAAGTAAGTCTTGAGCTTGTAGTTTTGCAGTATCCAATGCCAGCTGGCCGTAGCTAGCTGAATCAGTTACGTTTTGTCACAGCAATTACCAGGTAGGAACACAGTCATGAGCAGCTATCAAAAGTTCACTCTCCAAACCATCAGGGACAACCTCAAGTCTGGCAAGTACGCAAATGCCACTGGGGCGAATCGTGCAATCGGCAAGACCCAGGAGCTGTCTGAAGCAGACAAGGAAAAGGCTAAGGCCTTAGTGGCCAAGCACTTTGGTGTTGATGTCAAGCCTGTAAAAAAAGCTCCCGTGAAGAAGGCCTCCGCGAAGAAGGCTCCTGCAAAGAAGGTTCAGGCGAAGAAGATCATTGCCAAGAAAGTCGTTTCCAAGAAGGCTACGGCAAAGCCGGTCAAAGTTGCAAAGACTCCTGTCGCCAAGAAAGTTGCTAAGAAGGTCGCTAAGAAGTCTGCTGTAAAGCCAGTGAAGGAAGTGTCCGCAAAGGTCAGGGGTAAGAAGACCGCGGCTAAGGCAGCTGCTAAGCCGAAGAAGGCACCTGCAGCAAAGCGTGCCTCGAAGTCCAAGGCTGCGCAAATTGTTGAGGCTGTTCCTGTTCTTCAGGAAACGTCTGCATTGATAGAGGGGGCTTCCCGTAAGCTCGACAATAAGCGGACTTCGACACTGAAGAATACGGAGACAATCGGGTACGTGGGCAAGATCATTGAAAGCCTCCACCTGGCCATCAAGACCATGGAGTCTGCCAGAACGTCTTTCCCAAAAGTATCGTTTGACGAGGGCGTCAGCACTGCGCAGAGTGCAATGACAAAGGCCGTGGCGCTGTTGCGGCGTGACGTACTTGGTGGAGAGGACACCACTGCCAAAGCGTCAACGGCACCCCCTGCGGCAAAGACGTCGGCCAAGAAGGTACAAAAGACCAAAGGCGGAGCGGCGGTACCCAAGAACGGTAAGAGCAGGCAGATCAATGGAGTGACTATTGATCAAGATCTGTGGGAGACCGCCGATGTCTCGGATGAGGACAAGTTGAGTGCTCAACTGGCTAGGGAACATCGTCCGGCCAACGAAGCCTCTCCAGGCAATACTGCTGAAGCCTAATTAGCTTTCCAACGGACGCCGATTGATTCGGTATTGTCCTTGTAGCTCGGTTGACCGAGGATACTGACGTCTCCATGCTTCTTGATGGGAAAACGCCACGTCCTTGTCCCTTGCTCGCTCTCCAGGATCATGCGCACGGCATCTTCGAGTTGCTCCGTCAGGAGTAACCCGTAGGCGTCGCACGCTCGAGCCGCTTCGACAATTTTGGCGCGTCGTTGTCCCGTATCCTTCGGGAGATCGACCGTCACTAGGGTCGCGGTCTTCCCCTCGATGGTGGTTACCTCGTGCGCTGGCCACAGCAATAGGGTTGGTTCAATGCTCTTGTGTTCCCTCCATAGGTCAAAAACGGTAGGGATGAGACTCGCCGCCGTCATCAAAAGTACAACGTGTGGGCCGCTCATGTTTGGTGTATATTCGGTTGGCACATGCCAACTATGAAACGGGAGGAGCGTCTCTTGCAACTGTTGCGTGCGGAACTCACCCGGCATACCCCCTGGCTCAGTCAAAAAACCGGCGCAGTTGTGACGGTTCAGCCATTGGGGCATGGTAACGCTTTTACTCTGGTGGCGGTGTGGGCTGGCGGCAGGCACGGTAAGTTCTTCAATGAGGACTCCGTGAAGACCCTGGGTGGACGTGGCGGTTGTGCAGCGCGAATGGCTGAGGCGTACATCGTTGAAGTGCTTGAAGCGAGGAAAGGAACTACATGATTATCGGCATCACTGGGTGTTGCGAAGACCCCGATGGCCATCGTCGGATTGCTGGAGCTGGCAAGGATGAAGTGGCCAAGCGCCTGATGGAGAAGCACAAGTTCACGTCCATCGCGTGGGCGGACCCACTGAAGAGGTACTGCCAGGAGGTATTTGGTTTTTCGGATGAGCAGCTCTGGGGTAGCAGTGATGTGCGCGTGCTACCCGATACGCGCTATCCGCGCCCCAAGGATAGGCCACTGGACGGCTCGGCTGACGTGACCGTTCATGCCCTTGAGTACTTGACCCCAAGATATGCCTTGCAGACGTTGGGTACCGGGTGGGGTCGTAACTGCTACGAGAGAGTTTGGGTGGATTACGGTGTGCGCCAGGCAAAAGCCTTGATGGCAGACAACGGGCTGGTGTATTCGCCACAGCTAGGCGTAATCCCTCGTCACGAGCAGACCAGTCAGGGTGAGTTTGAATCTATCGAAGGGTTCCCTAACCCCATAGGTGGGGTGGTGTTCAGCGATCTCAGGTACTTCAATGAGTACTACGGGGTGCGAGACCAAGGTGGGAAGGTCATGCGCGTCAAGCGCTACGTGACCACCCCATTCGACATGAAGGGCATGGACCATACGCATTCGAGCGAGCGTGAACTCCTACTTTGGGATGATGAAAAGTTCGACTACGTCATCGACAATCTGGGGACTTTGCACATGCTGCAACTTATGGTTGACACGATGGTGGATGTATTCAAAGGGAAAATCATTCCGTTTGACGAGGACCAGGTGGATACCCCGCCCTTCCTGCGGAAGAAGTCTCCCGGTGGTACCATTCAAGGCAGGTGATACATGCCGTTCCCAATTACCCTGCAGCAAAGCGATTACGAAACGTTGGTTGAACTTGCCCGCCGCGGCACTCTGGACTCCAGCGGGCAGGTCATGCCTGACAAAGCGCGTGATCTTGATTCTTGGCTGAAGGATCTTGAGCTTGCGAACGACATACACCGGTACGCGCTTTGGGTGCAATGGCAGGAGCAAGAGGCACCGCTGCCCCCTGGCACTCAGTTCCCTGAGCGATGGCCGCCGGAAATGAGGGCATACTTGGCCCTTACTAGCAGACCCATTGCCCGCAGTGACGTGGATACCTTGTTAGATTCTAAGGCCAGAAGTCCCACGAATGTATTGGTCACCAGAGATCCTGGGGCCACGGTGGGTTGGACGCAGGTGGATGTTTTCTTCAAGTAGTTCAATAGCTGCCAGGATCAAGCAGCAAGCTCAGGCGTACGCGCCACAGGCGAAAGAAGTAGAGCTTGATCGATTGCGGCAAGAGCACGGCCTTCTGCAGGCGCAGCACAAGGCCACTGTGGAGAAGAACACTGAGTTGACCCAACGTCTGGCTCTTTACCTGCACGGACTCGATGTAGCATTGGACTTCATAGCGAAGAGCGGAGTGGAGATTACGGAAGATGTAGCCGGAGTCATCGCACAGCAAGAAGAGTTACGTATCGTTAGGAGAATCAGGTCGGATCTTACAAGAGGCAAACCATGAATCTAGTCGACGTTGCCATCGAGAACAACGAGGGTAACTTCTATCAGTTTTTGTACGTGTCAGAACAGACGTTGAGGGGAGCAGTATCTCGCTCAGCGTCTGACGGCGGTGCTCTCTCCATGGTGAGCTCCGACAACAGTGCGGCCCTAGTGGTGCCGTGGCACTCAGTTCGAAAGGTGCTCTACATCGAGGTGCAACGAGAGGCACGCGGTGAGAGTGAATGGACGATCCTTTGGGACAGGGACAGGGATCAGGCGGCAGTGGTTCCCAAGAAAAAGAAGCGTGCGCGCCGTACTAAGAAGGTGGAGCATGGCTGACGGGCTACCCTGCATGAACTGCAAGAGGCAGGTGGATCCTGAGCAGGCTAAGCTGTTCGCGGAGGTCTTCGTTTGTGAGGACTGTCATACGATGGCGGTTCATTTTTGGGATCGAATGGAGCTTGAACTTCGCTACCTGCTGACCATGGCGAAGGAATCTATCCGGATTGCACTCCTCGAGGGAAAGTTTTCTTTCCCCGAGGGGGTGGCACAAGAAGTTTCAAAGACTGATGTGCTGCAGGCCATCCTGCAGATGCATGAGGCTAGGGAAAAAGCTCAATGCCGTACCGACAGCCAGGACCAAACGACGCTCTCTACGGAGAGTACACCGCTCATTGCACCAGAATTGGGTGCGCAGGAAAGCGCATCTTCACTCACGCGATCACCGCAGGGTTGAAGCCAGGTGACTTGATCCCTCCGGATGCATCGCGACCGGAGTTTGGAAAATGTCCAGTTTGCAAACGCTACTCGATGAAAATACGTCTCGCGCCAGTGCCAGATCCCCCTCCACCCCCGAAGGGATTCTCGAAGGTGCCGGAGAAATAGAGTGGTATCGGACTGACTGGGGCCGTGCCGCAGGTACTATGCCGTCGTACTCGATGCGTCGCATCGCGCATGCGAGCAGATCCATCTCGTTCTTTTGGGACCTCGTAGAGATTCCAGAGTTGTACTTGTGCCACAAGGCGGCACTGCTTCTACTTCAAGGGCAGAAGCTTTCGAGTATCCTCATTCCCAACCATGAGCTACGCCGGGGGGTTTACCGTTCGGGGGACCCCGTGGCTCATGTACTTCTGCGGGTGGACCCGTGGGATTACTGCCTTCCGAGTCCTGTGCTTACGGGATTGAAGTTGGCACATTTGTCGGAGATTCCCGAGGAACTGGCCCCCATGGAGGTGCTGGAGATCCTAGTGGCTGGCTCGGCTACTTGACCCCGGCCTTTTTTCTAGCTACCTATTAGGCGTACGCTGTACGCCAGGAGTGATTCTGCATGAAGCGAACACCAGGAAGTGTGACGGATCCAGGCGGGCCAGGTATTGCCCCAACCACCTCGATACGAGACAAGAACAACCCCACACAGCTGGGTCCTGACCCGCGCGGCCCGCGGCAGCCATTCGTCGATCCTGCGGTGGCCGACCCGGTGGCCATCAAGTATGCGCAGGGCGCAGAAGGGCGTCGACGCAATGCTCCGGCGCCGATTCCACGCTATTCGGAGCCTGTAGCCGGTGGGCCAGATCTGCCCATTCCTCATTTAGGAAGTGACGCCACGGATGGAACGATGGCCGATCAGGCGCGTCGACAGCGCGGGCTCCCACAGCCTGGGCTCATCCCTGATCTCAACTCGGTGTTGGCCACGATGGGCAATGAACCAGCATTGCAGAGGGGTGGCCCCGGGATTGTGGCGGGTGATGCCCATCATCAAACTCCCGCAGCACCCAACGCTTTGTCGCAAAACCTTCCTCCTAGCTTGCGTCGGGACGACATGCTGCCGGAGCAAGCCACTAAGGACCCGACCTTCCAACAGGGTCCAGGCAGTATGTACGCGGCGAACCAGCCCGCATTGGCTCTCAAGTACGGTGTCATGCGCAACAAGCAGTTCATTCCCCCGCAACAGCTAAAGTCACCGGCGGTACCGGGTGGGCTTCGAAGTGAGACCGTAGCTGGTCTGCAGGCGCTGGAAGAGTTTCAAACTCAACGTAGGCAGGTTGAGTCTGGTGACGCCGCGGTGGATAGGCAAATCGCCAAAGAGGCTGCCGCTGGCCCAGCCGGTGGCGCTGGTACGACGGAAAAGCCTCTTACCGACGACGACAAGAAGCAGCTACTCGACGATATGGACGAGTTCCAGCTAAGTCGATTGAAGAACGCTCTCTTCAAAGACATGCTCAATAACGATGAGCAGCGCGCGATCATTGAGGCACGGCTTGCCCCGTTGGACCTAAGCGACTTGATTGTGACGGGTCGCTGCTCTCAGCTTGTTCCCATCCATCCAGGTGTATTTGAGGCGGAGTTCCAGTCGTACGCGTCAGAAGAAGATCTCCGGGTCAAGCGCATGATTGGAGAAGAGGCCGCCTCGTTGCGCCCCAGTGACCGTTACTTGATGGACAAATACCATTTGATGGGGCTCACCATCGCTATCGCCGCCATCAACAAGCGGCCGCTTCCAGACTATCGAGATGCCAAGGGTGACTTCGATGACGACAAGTTCTGGGTGAAGTACGGGATTGTCGCTCGGTTCAACTACCACATGATGGCCAGTTTGATGGTCAATTGGTTTTGGTTCGACATGCGCGTGCGAGAGCTGTTCCGCGCGGAGGCACTGGGAAATGGATAGAGACCCCCGAGGGCTGGGCGCAGGCAAATCTACTGCTTGCGACTCTGAGGGAGCCGCCACCTCGGGGGTCTCTTCAATCTTACGTATTGCAGGCTCTCCTCATACGCAAAGATCAGATCGAGTACATGCGCACGCGCGCAGTCGTACAAGCTCTGGTGAACAAGGACGAAGCGCAGAAGGCACTTGACGCATATCGCGATGCCCAAATGCCCTACCTGCAGGGAGTTCAGAAGAATGACAGACAGCAGCACATCAAACGCCTCATGGACGAAGTCGCCAAAGGTGCGATCAGCGTTACGCCGATCATGCCCAAGCAGGTGCGTAGTCGTCTCAAGACGCGTGTCGTGCAGCGCACGACTGAGGAACAACTTGCCCAGTCACGCCGGCTGTCGAAGCAAATGGGAGGTCTCTTGTGACCGATAGTAAAGTCAGGTTCTGCCCGAGGTGCGGCAGCGCCAACGTGGAGTTCTCTGAGCTGGCAGGTGGTGGCGCCAACTGCGGCAACTGCCCGTGGTCTGGGACTGTGGACGATCTGTTTGTAGTCCCTTTCAGTCATGACTTCTTCAGCGATGAGGGCATGGTGCGTGGCCTGATGAACGATCTCAGGTCGATGCTGTCAGGAGAATTGGGGCTCCCCTACTTGAAGTTTCTGGTCAAGTGGGGGTTCGTCAAGAACCCAAATGGGGTCGTCGACAGAGTTGTGTTCACCCGTTATCTAGTGGCCATAGCGAAAGCGTTGCTCGTTGCCATCTTCGAGGAGCGCAAGAAGCTTTCGGTCGAAGCTGCACCGCAGGTAGGAGCAAACGATGCAAACTGATGCAGTCAATCCAGAGCCCTCCGAGTCCAAGCCATCGCTGGCCTGCTACAGGGATCAGCCGCGGGTGTGCGGCCCAGACTGCATGGCGCACCTGCCACAAGTCCCAGACGGTCCGGCTTATCAAGGGGAAAACTGGGCACATTGCCTGCTGCTGGTGAACTCAGAGCGCGTGGGCAAGCACCTCATCATCTTGGCGGATCTTCTCAAGAAGGCGCAGGCCAACGCCGCACGAAACCAGCAACCTCCAGGAGTTTAGCAATGCACGCAAGAATTATTGGAATCCGGCAGGAGCTGTCCTTTGAGGACGGGGAAGCTGCCAACTACATGGTGATGGAGCTACCTAATGGCTCCCGCATTCAGGCGCCAATCGATGACGAAACTCTCCGCGAGTTGACTGTGTCGTTCGTGGACAATGGAGGTGTCGCTGCTGAGCAGGCAGTGGCTCGAGCTCGTTCTGAAAAGAGAGGGCCTGAGCACACGAAGATGTCCGCAGAGCAGATGAGGCAACAAGCCGAAGCTTCCACGGCGCACCCGGCGTTGGTGAACCCCATGGGTTCCCCCAATACAGCGGTAGATGATAGTCACGCCCCTCTTAGCATTCAAGATGGGGGCGAGGGCGATGCAGGTGAGTACGTATTCGGTGGGGATTATCAGGGGGGGACTGCTGATGAGGAAGAGGAACTGCATAACTTACAGCAGCAGTTCCATCAGGCGTCTGAGCGGGTACACCAAGCTGCGAGTACGGGGAACTTGGGGGAAGCAGTTCAGGCTCTCAGTCAGCCGCAGTCAGGCACGCTACCAACGCCTAGTTGGGCGGCTGAGGTTGTAGCTGCTACTCCTCCTAGAACTAAGATGAGGCGGGTCAGCGTGGCATCCCCTGTGGCGTTGGCGGCCGTACAAGTGAGTGCGGACTCAAAGGGTAACCCTATACTTCGAGGGGAAGGGTTGGTGGATCCTCTCGAGTTGACTGGTCAGACCGACGAGCAAGGTGAGGCTGCCCAGATATGATTGTAATTGCCTGTAGCAAGTGCAGTCATGCTCTTCGCGTCAATGGCGAAGTGCGTGATGTGGACTCTCTTGTCGGTCAAGGTAGCGAGTATTGGCCGGACAAGTACCCTTGCTACAACTGTGGCGAAAGGGCTTCAGGTTTTCTTACTCCAGAAGTGAGTGTATTGGCCATGCAGGCCCTGCGCATTACTGACGTGAGCCCAGAGGAGGCTTTCGCTGCGTTGAATGGGTTAGGTGTTCCATCTGAGCGAACTTGTTGCGAGGAGGTCATCCTTCCGTACTTTGAATCGGTTGGAATTCAGGTGAAGGGCAAGCAGATGCGTGGGCAGACCCGTTTTATCCTGGAGGAACTCACGTTTCCGGATGGGACACGCATGCAGATTGGGGCCAGTCCGCAAGGGGCGATCATTTACCGTTTGGTGAAGAAACACTCGTATGTGAAGACGGTAGAGGAGAGTAGCGATGCCGGCTGATGTGACGATGACTTATCGTAGAGTGGGGACTGAATACACCGGAGAAATCGATGGTGTGCCGTTCACCGGCAAGACGTTTGCCGCGATGATGACCCTCGTACATCTTCGTCTAGTTGAACATCCAGACCTTGGTTTGTTGCTTCGAAGAACAGAGCGTCCTGGGCTATTGACTGTGCGTGTTGACGGGGACAAGCTGGATTTACTGCGGACAGATCCAGCCAGGTACATTGAGATGCACACCATTGCCCCAGTCACCATCGATCTGTCCGGAGGCAAGAAGGGTCAACGTGGCCTGGCCAGAGGGGAACGAACTACAATCCCCAAGCACAGTGGTATTCGCGCTGGATACGACACTATTGCCGAGGCTTTTGGCAATGTTGTCTATGCGCGCATCCGTAACAACAATGTGGAAAGTCCAGACACTGGCAGGTGGGTTTCGCTCCAGGTTCTGGAGAATTGGTTGAATGCAGTCCCCGTAGAAGTCATTACACCAGCGCTGGGTTGGGTGGGGATTCGCATCATTGACTTGTTACGAACAAAGAACTCCAGGTTCTATTTGCCCAGGGAGTGGAATCCGTATCAAGGTTGGATAACCAAGGAACAATTGAGTGAACTGCTTGAGCAGTTCGAAGAGGAGAAAGTACTACTATGTCAATCGGCGGAAACAGTAACAACGTCTTAGCAGCCCGCATGGCCGGGGTAAGAGTGGCAACCGACGGGACCCCCGCGCAGAGAGGGCAACCCAACAAGGTCACGGGGGTCGTTGAAGCTTCTGTGGTGTTCGTCTGGCATAACGACATGCGAGGCAATGCGGCTCTTGCCATGTACTTCAAGGTCGGCAACGACTACTACTCCACGCCGGATACAACTGAGTGGTGCGACAAGCTACGCCCTATGGCGGAGTGGATGAAGAAAGAAATTGCAGCCAAATCTGCCATGCAGACCAGTGCTGAGCAGATTCCGAAGACAGATTCCGTCGACGTACTCGGTGAGGGCGAAGACGAGGTCGGTGCAACTACAGGAGAAGGCGATGAAGTTGACGTTGTTGCATGATTGGGTGCACATCAAGGTAGATCCTGCGCCCACTCAATCTAGTGGCGGGATCCATCTTGTTGGGGCTGTGCCCATCCGCATGGCCACGGTGCTGGCTATAGGCCCTGGGAGACGCAACAAAAAGGGTGTGCTCATTCCCATGGAGCTGGTGGTCGGTGACCGTTTTCCGTTCTTCAAGGCTGTCACTGAGACCAAGCAGGGTCACGCCTTGGGGCTGTTGCTCGAGGATGATGAGGCTCTCATTCGTGAGAACGATGTACTGTTCATCGCGGATGAGGAGGTTGCGGTGACGATGTGAGGTTTGTAGACAGAACAGCCCCCGGGAAGCTTGAGCTCAACTATATGTGGTTGCCCACCTGGATCGGGATGAATGAATCTTTGATTCGGGAGTTGGAGGCAGAGTTGAGCAAGACCATTGTTGGTCAGGCTTTGACTGATGACCTGCTGGATGTTGCTCATCAGCAACTATTGGGCATACTTGTCGAGAAATTCCCACTCCAGCGGGGGCTCTTCGAGTATCTCGATGGAATCAAGTTTGTAGGTAATGATGGCAACCAAGCGGGATAGATCAAGAAAGGGAGGGCGGTTACACCTGCGTGTGGCTGCAGACGTAGTAGAGCAGATGCATGACTACGCGAAGCGCCACCACACGGACTTGACTGCCCTAGTGACCACGCATTTCCTAGAACTCTTGGCTGCAGAAAAAGTTCTGCGAGTCCCAGAGGCTGAACAGATTTAGCCATGCCTAACTACGAGGAAGAAGAGAAGAGTATTGAAATTCCCCGTGCCGCAGGGATCAAGGCGTACCTGGTGGTGATGGAGAAGATACTCGAGTTGCCGATGGTCAAGTCTGTGTCCATTCACATGACCCCCGGTAACATCACGTACCATCGGTTCAAGAGCCCTGGTGAGCCAGAGGCCACAGTTGGCATAGACTTGGAGTCTTTGCTCCCGTATGCCGTCATACGTTCTCATGATCTGGCGGAGCTCAACCCATCAACTAAGATTGCGGCGATTGCCATCGCGCAGATGTTGGCGCAGGCGCATTTGGATGGGCTGAATCCAGTGGCGTTCGCTAGCGGACACGCGCTAACCCTTCGTAAGTGGCATGCGCACACCACTGGGATTGTACTGCCCCCCGATGAGATGTACGGCCTGCCGTTCTTAGCTGACAAGCAACTCCCTACAGAGGCCTTGTTTCTCTGCGCTGCATACGGGAGAAATGCTGCACTGGTGGATACGGTGCGCACGTACAAGATCACCATCCCATGGAGTTCCAAATGAGCGAATTGACTAAGGCTGTAGTACTTTCAGGCGCCATCGACTCTGGGATGCTTCAGGAGTTTGCCAAGTGGAAACTCCCTATTGAAGTACCGAGCGATGACTTTTACGATAGTCCCGAGGAGGCAATAGAGGCTATCGAGGAGGCCATGACTGGGTCTGACCAGGTGGAGATTCGAACTACGGATCTCGACGCATTGAAGCAGTTTCTTCGAACCAAGCGGAAGGGCAAGCTGCACTTGACCACTAGCAAGGGTAGCGGCACCATCGACGTAGAGTTTGGCGTATCTGCCATGGGTGAATACATCGTCCCATGGAATGCTGACTCCATCGTTGAAATCATGACGAATGGGGAAAGCTACATACTAGATGTACGCCGCAAGGTGTTCGTAACGGATGTTACTGAACTTTACTTTGGCGGGAACAAGGCCTTCATGCTGTGCACTCCACGCAGGGAACAACATGCCAAATCAAACGACAAGAGCTGACATCTACGCTGCACTGGCAAAGAAGTGTGCCTTCGAGGTGGTGCAGGACAATGAAACGGCTAGGCAACTTCGCATCGTCGGGCGTTGTCACTACGAGAGGTGGCCTTTTCTCCTGCCAGTGGTCCACACGTTACTCTCGCATTCTGTGCAGGATACTGTCCCTTGGACGTGCGATATCTCGAAGCAGTACACGATCAGGGATGGGAAAGTTCTTTATGGGTGGCGCATCATTTTTCAGGGCGACGCTTTGTCTAGGAGCTATGAGCAGATTGTGGCGGTCATCAACTCTGCTCAACGTTCAGCCAGGGTTGAGCTTGAATCCGTGCTGTTACCTGGGTACAAGCCAGGCCAAACACGTGGTGGGGTGAACGCTAAAGGTAAAGGGGCTTCTTCTGCAGGCTCTGTCCCAATGGCGATTCAACGCTTAGGTGGGGGCGTAACTAAATGACCGCGGTAGAGATCACTCGCGATGAAGCAGAGCATGCCCTTCGGTACGATGACGTGCGTGGTAGCCCTTTGATCTTGACTGCGGAAGACGCCGAGAAGTACGAGAAACAGGTGACCGCACTCAGGAAGCTACTTGGTGACAAGAAGATTGTAGCCAAGTACAAGCTTGAGATCTTGTTTGGTAAGGCCAGGTCGAGGACGGAGTCAACTCCGGGTGTCATGAGCTTTTGGCATAGCGGTGCACGCTTTCACGGTGGGGGAGACGACAAGCTCTACATTTGCCCGGGGGCTTCTTTGAAGAAGAGTAATTGCCACGCGCTCATGCAGGAGTCGTACAACGTCACGGAGGGCATTGTTTGCCCGGCTTGTGGGACTATTTGGGCACATGAGGCTGTGATCGGGGAGCTGTTCTTCAGGCTGCCTATGCAGAAATGGGCCACCGCGGTGTATCGGTACTTCCGCCTGTTGGAGTACAACTGCGACATCTATTTGAAGTTTGCTCCAGAAGATATCAGAACTGTCGCATTGGCTCAGGCAGACAGACAAACGTTCAAGGGTAGCCGCCAGCTGGAAGGTGCCAGAGCGAAAAGAGCTCGGGCTATTTACCCCCTGCACAATATAATCAAGGATACCTCTGCTGGCGCAGACCTCCTCACACGTATCTACGCATTCCTGGTAGCATGACAACTCCCGCCTATGTCCGATTAGCTCACGAACGCGCAGCGCTTATGGCGTTGTCGCGCATAGCTCAAGAAACATTCCTAGCCATCGAGGGGGTTGACGATCCCCAGCGTACGGTGGAATGTGAGGAGCTTCCTCGGAATGAGAGTGAAGTACCCAGGGACGTGTGGATCGATGTAGTGGCCAGACTTGGTGTCATGGCTGGTACTCGACTAGAAAAGATGGGCAAATACCAGTTTGTCTCCACGGAGGAACGCAATGAGCAGGAATGGGCAGCAGCAGCGAAAGATTCGAACAAAGGTAGTGAAGAAAAAGCTGGAACGACGGCAGGTCAAGGAGCGGCAGAAGGTAGCTCGCCACATCCTAAACCTGCAGCAGCTCGGAGAAGCGGACCAAAACCCGGTAATACTCGAGCTAAGGCAGCAGCTAGAAGCAAACCGTAAGGGCCACAACGAGCTCGCGCAGGCGTTCAACAAGAACTTTCGAACATATTCGGATGCATTCCAGCATCTTGATGCCCGCATTGGGTCGTTGATGCTTGTAACGAATGATCTTGTTGAGCTCTTGCACAGCAAAGGTCTTTTGAACGAGGATATCCTCACGACCACCATCGTCAAGGGGATCGACGATAAGGGCGTGGAAGCTGAGAAGCATCAGCCCTATTGGGAAGCGTATATCTCTCACTACTTGAAGTTGGTCAAGGTGGCTGCCGATAACGCGGCTGAGGCCGAGAAGGAGGCACAGCCCCTGATAGAATCAACTTCTAGCGATTCAGATTCTGACTATGCCGACACAACGTTCGGCGGAGAGGACACACCACATGTCGAAATTAGTTCCGGGGGAGAGGCGAGCCCGTCAAGTTGAAGGCACGCCTGTGCAAGTAGTTCATGAGTCGGCCCCGGGTGGTATGCGTAAGATGCGCTGCCCAGGTACCCATCAGATTGCAGTACCTGATCGGGCACCTGATGGAAGTCAGATTCTCAAGACCCCCGGGGGTACGAGGTACAGAGTCAAGAAACTCGGTCGTACCTAAGAACCCAACCATGTCCCTCCTGCAGGCGCCCGATGACTTTGAACCCATTGCGTAGGTAGAGCCGTAGAGCGCCTGTATTGCTCTCTCGAACTGTAAGCATGACTGGTTTTCCCAGGCTTTGAACGTAGTGCAAAAGGTCCGAGCCGATGCCATGGCCTTGATACTCTGGATGGACTCCTAGCCTGAGCAAGTCGTAGATTTCACCTCCTCTAACCAGCGCGTAGGCAACGATTGTGCGATGGATCCATTCCACCCAGCAGAAACCCAGCTCAATTTCCCGGGCCAGGGTCGTTTCATTGAAGCAGTTCTCGGGGAATAGAAGTGCGTCCAAGGCCGCAAGCTCATCTGCTCTAGATGAAGTGACTTGTTCCATGCCGCGTGTTATAGCAGGTACATGGCTCAAGTACATGTGGTTGTGGGTGAGAGCGTGTTTGTGGACACTGACCGAGAGATTACCGACCCTAAAGAGCTTGAGTCTGCTATCGATGTTGATATCGCCAGCTTCAACGACTGCTTTCAACGGGAACTAGGCAATGAGCCCCTCGTGCGGTCTGAACTTGCGATTCTCAAAACCTACCTTTGGTGGAAAACTCATTCGGAGAAGTTCAATGCCCCCCAAGAAGATGCTGCAGTACCAGTGTGACCGTTGCCCCAGTGTTTGGTACTCAGAAGAGAGTAAACCCGAGCCCCCCTGTGCAATCGAAGTCAAAGCGGACTTTGGTGATGGAGGATCGGCACTTCGGGCGAAGTTCGAGTGTCTTTGCCCCAGCTGCCGGCAGACGGTGCACGCGCTGGTAAAGCAAATCTCCAGAACCCTCCAGAAGGCGAGTTCAATTCGAGTAGCTAAGAAAAAGGTCAATGGGGTAGGTGCTGAGACGGCGGATAAGGCTTCCGCCTCATCCGCCGACCCTACTAAGCCGTCAACTCCTGTGGCTTCGCAGATTTCTGCGTTGACCGAGGCTTCAACTCCCGTGCGTCAGACACCATCGGTTCCCGCGCCCGCCGCGACGGGAGCCGCCGCTGGCAAGCCTCCTCAAGTAATTGCGCCCCATCCCAAGAGATGATGAAGCGTTTGGGCCTTCCTGTGAAGACTTCCAGAGCTGCGGCTGGCCAGCATACGAACAATGCTGAGCCCGGTTCGAAACAAAATAGTTCTCTGGTGTAGCCTAGCCCTTCGAATCCTGCGATGTGCTCGGGAAGTTTTCTGCCCCGAGCTTTGTCGATCTTTGTGCTGCCCAGTTCTTGGTCCACGCAGCGATCTACGAATACCAATGCTCTCCTCTCTGCTATTGCCTCATTCTCTGGCTGTTTGACCAGAGTGCGCCCGGAAGGGGCATGCTTCAGTGCTGCTCGATACAGCGTGAAGACCCCGTCCGAGTCATCGGGATGTCCCATCCATCTTGAGATGGACTTTCCTACCGGTAGCAGAATGGTAGTTCCGTTGGCCTTGTTGATTCCCAATGGAACCCCCACGCAACCTGTTTGCAGTACAAGCCTTACGCCAGGTCGCACACTATCGGTGACTTCGAACAACCACATACAGCGCCTCCATCTGGAAGACCCCACGTCTCCCACATGTTTCTTATCTCGCATGCTGTAGTGATTTTTGCAGTCACCCAGCGAGGCGCATTGTGGCCTTCATTGAGTTGATAGCATCTGCCAGCGCTTTGATGGTGTACCTGCGCACGTCGGCCACGCCCTCGTAAGCGGGGATGTCTCGTACCGTAAGCAGTGCAACGCGGGCTGTGTCAAGGGACGTGACGTCCAAGCCTCGAAGGGATTGAACTACGTCCCCATATCCTGCCCGCTCGTACTCTTCACGGCACAAGTCCAGCATTACCTGGGCATTTTCGAGCGCGAAGGGGCTCTCGAAGATGGTTACCTTGTTCATGGGATTACCTGCGGGTTGGGGTTTCGTTGTAGCGTCTATAATCATTTTGAATGAATTTGCAAGTACTTCAAGCGAATTCAACGTGGCGGGTTGTAGCCGCCTCATGTACGCCACCCATTACAACCCTCAAATGAGGGGCTAGGAAAAGAGGCTTGGTTGTAAAAACCAGCGTCTTTCCCACTACTTCACTTCGCTATCCAGCGCTTATTCACCCACAGCACCCCCAGGGCTGCAGCGAAGAAAATGGGCACGGTGACCGCCGCTTTCTTTAGCTCCTGCTTGGCGATTCCCCACAAAGTCTCCTGCTGGGAGAGGTTTCGCAGTACTCGTCGCGCCTGGGTATGCTCGGCGCTTCCTTGTCCAAGTTTCTCGTCAGCTCTCTGTTCGTTCACAACTAGCTCCAATGCTGGCAGGAATTCTAGGCCTGCCTCCTTCTGGTTTTCCCTACGTTGTTCTGTGGACATGCCGCTTAGGTTCATCGCAATCGTCCTTCAGCTCGCGCTTTTTTGATGTCTCGCATGAACTTATTGTGGATTTTCAGCGGCATCTTGATGAGAAGTTCGATGCCAAGTAGCCCCATTGCAACCAACATCGTCTACCTCCTTCATTCTTCTTATCCCTGAATCTGCGCGGGAATTACGCCGTGTATGTGCAGCACCAGCAGTGTAATTGCCGCTCTGCGGGAGTCGCTCAGGGTCTTGTTGCAGCGCTGCGCAGTGGCGCATTGAGATTTTAGGATGCAGGATTCCCTGAATGAGGAGCCCATACATTCCGCTGCTTTTTTCGAGTGCATCACACCGAAGCAAGCAGGAACCTCTTCTTTTATGCACATGCTAAAGTCCTCCACACCTCTTATCCCTGGTTTTGTCGAGGTTTATAGGGGCTAAGTGAAATACCATCTAGGTAGTGGCACCTCACCGGTAGCATCCAGGAGAACTAGGACACCGCCGGTGAGGTACGTGGGGAACTGCCACCCGCCTTGCCAAAGGGCGAGCCAAAGGCACTGGCCAAGAAGAAGGAGGTGCGCTCCATGAAGAAGAGGAGAGCTTCCAGTACCTTCAACTTTCTTATCCCCGGTCCGCCCTTGTTTTTGCGTGATACGATGAAGAGGTAATGCCGCTTTCAAGCTCACAGATTGCTCAGTTGAATGGCTCGTTTCAGCAGCAATACCTGATGCAGCAGCAATTGTCGCAAGGCATACAACCTCCCAGCTACAACATCGGCGGGTACAACACTGGAGCGCAAAACGAGGGACTTGCCGGGCGCGCGATGAACACCGCCACTGCCGTCGGTGCCCCCATGGCCACGTTGGGCATGGGCCTATTGGGCGTCGACCCAATATCCATGGGGGTCAAGTACGGCATGTCCGCCGGTGCCTCTGGTGGTCTTGGGGCAGGTCTGGCCGTGGGCGCGGGTGTTGCCGGAGTCGGCATGCTTGGTGTTGGCGCCGTTGGGTACATGGGCAATCAGATGATGCAGGGGGCGCAGCAATCCCAGCAGTTCAACCAGGGAATGCGCTCGAGCTTCGCCTTTGCCAATCCTCATGGGCAGCACGGCCGTGGCTTCTCTGAAGGGGACATTCACCAGATCGGTGGATCGCTGCGCGGCATGGCCGCCGGCGGCATGAGTGGCGCCAATTTTGGAGGCACGTCGGATCAGTTCCAGTTGGGTCCAAGCTTCGCCGAGCTAGGCAGGTTGGCAGCCAATATGGGCCGTATGGGGCTCGCCGATGGCGTGCGAAACGCCAAGGAGTTCACCGACAAGTTCAAAGAGATGATGAAGTCGGTGAAATCCATCGCCGAGGACATGGGCGCCACTTTGGAGGAAGCCCAGAAGACGATGGCCTCTATGAAGGGGTCGGGAGTCTTCGGGCGGCAAGCGGGAGTGAGTCACGCGATACGCGCGGCGGCGGTCGGCGGCGGGTTGGCGACCACCGAGGTTACAGGGATGATGAACATCGGCTCTCAAATCAGCCGCATGTTCGGTGGAACTGGGCGTCAGGGCGCCATGGGTGGCATCAAAGCCATAGAGAATGTGGGCGCTTCCATCCAGACTGGTGTGCTGAGTGAGGAGGACATTTACCAGGCCACTGGATTGACAGGCGCCGAGGGGCGGCAGGCAATGGCTCAGCAAGGCCTCCTCCAGACTGGCTCCTTCCTGAAGTCTTCGAAGGGGCGTTGGCTTGTGGCGTCCTTGGCGGGGAAGAATGGTCAGCTCGATGCTAGCTCTGTGGCTGATTTCATGTCGGGGGGCATGGGTGTGAATGACACCCGTGGTGCGGCGCATCGGAACTTGAGCAAGGTAGGAAGGGCCAACTTCATTCGGAACGAAGGCCGGTTGCGCGGCGCGGTAATGGAGCAATTCGGGGACATGGCCCCTGCGATGGCGATGATGGGGTGGGCGCAGGGCAAGGGCATTGATATCAACTCGATGGGTGATCGAGAGATGCTCTTCATGCAGCGCCAGATGGGGCTCGGTCGTGATGAGGCGGACGCGTTGGTGAAGCGCGCCAAGGCATTGCCCCAGCTCATGGAGCACCTGCGTGAGTCGAAGGTGGAGGACACGTTTTCTCGAGAGCATGGTCTACGCGCCCAAGGCTCCGGCATTGAAGGAATCAAGCGCAAGCTCGAGGCTGCACGAGACCAAGTCAACAACAGCATGCAGAAAGTCGGGCAGGACATCCTCAACTCCACCACTGACATGATTGCTGAGTGGGGCAACAAGCTTTCTGGAGTTTACGAGGAGCGTGAGATTGAAGTTCAAGATCTCAAGAAGTCTTTGCTCATGGGTGGAGCCGCGGGGAAAACTGCTGTCGCCACATTGACTGGAGGAAACCTGGGTAAGCCCCTTGGTGGTGGCGGGCCTCACGAGGATATTGGTCAACGCGCGTACATCAGTAAGATGCAGGACTTCCAGTTCTCTACGAGAATGGCCAGTGCGCAGAGCTTGGGTGCTGGCGACCGAGGCATGATCGAATCCAGGCAGTCCAAACTCTTGGGAGTTTATGCTGCTGGAACCGCTTCGGCGCAGGGGGAAGATCGCTTGTACCAGTTGCGGGAAGCGTTCAAGGGCGACACTGAAATGCAGAAGTTCCTGCATGGCAAGAACCAAAAGGACACGTTGATGCGCATCCAGGAGATGGAGGCTCAGCTCAAGATCCCTCCCGAGCGCAGGCTGAGTGAGTCCTTTGACATTCCAAAGTTGCCAGAGTTGGTCGGTGGTGGTGCAGATCACACTGATGCGCGTGTCCGAGAACGACTCGGGCATGGATTGCTCGCTACATCGACTTCAGAGGAACGGCTCAAGCAGGTGTCAGATCGTAGTCGTCAAATCGCAATGGCTGGTGGCGGCATGGCTGGCGGCATGGCCCCTGGGGGTATCGGCCTATTCGACATCATTGCCGACAAGTTTTTCAACAGAGCAAAGGATGCGCAGGCGCAAGCAGCGGGGGCGCTGTTTGATAAGAAGGAAACCAGGGAGCTGGCCTTTGGTGTACTTACCGGTGCAGAAGGTGCCAATGATCGCATCAGCAGACGACTTATCGAGTTGAGTGGTGACAAGAGCGATGCGGCCATAGGTGAGCGGGGATCCCTTGAGGCAATACAGCATGCTGGCTCTGTCATGTCCGTTGCTAGCGAACGCGGCGGAGTCAATAATTTGACTGATGCTGATTGGGAAGGTTTGGCCAAGAAGTCTAAGATGTCAGTGGAGGCGATGAAGGCCCAGTTCAATACAGTGCGTGGGGGTGCCGCGCAGTGGCAGAAAGAGGCTAAGCAGAAGATTGCTGAACAGATCACGCGCACCACCCGCGAAGAAGGTGAGTTCATTCAAGCGGGAGGCATTGCCAATTACAAGAATGGCGTGTTCAGTCTAACTGAGACAGCAGAGAAGTCTTTGATGAAAAAAGGCGGCAAGGGCGCAGTGCAGGCGGCGCGCTTGGCCATGACCGCGCAGACAGCGGCGGCCAACATTGGCCCAGAGGGCGAAGGGATTGTGGCCATGGAGTCTGCGAACAGCGACTTCATGAAGGCCATGTCTGGATTGAGCACCAAAGAGATACGTGCAGTTGCGTCCTCATTGGCAGGAACCTCCCGTGGTGGGATTGCCTCAGAAGCTGTGATGCGTGGTTCGGCCATCGACGCGAGTAAGGGTAAGCGTGGGGTGGGCGGAGCCTTCGCTGGGGCGATGGGCATGGACTTGACACCTGAGGAGATGGCGCAGTTGAAAGGGGCTGCACCAGAGCAGGCTGCCCGAATGCTGGCATCCAAGCTTGGGCTTGGGGACGATAAGAACCTTATGGGCGGACTCACTGAGGCAATGAAGACTGCTTCTAAAAAGGGTGGGGGTGCCGCAGGTAGTGTCCTGTTGAGCCAGACTTTGCAGAACGACCCAGAGGCTAGGAAGAAACTCGAGGAGCTTGCCAAGGGGAAGGGTTCCCCCGAGGGGAAGATCATCGACAAGATTGGAGAGGGCAACAACTACTTGAAGGCGCTGGTACAATCCAATGATGCGGCCAAGGCCCAACTTGCTGTCATTGCCGGTAATACTAAGGACTATTCACCTGACGGCGAGCAGCACCAAACTAAGAAGTGATTGAATGGCTAGATCTCTTTTGTATCAACCGAGTACAACCATGCATGTACCGCCTGGGTGTGGGCAGTGCGACCGCGTTGAGATCCCAGTGTCTCTCCGTAAGAACGGGCGTATCTATCGCTTTGTGCTGCGCGACAAGATTGTTCCGGAGGATCTTGTAATTGTGATGATGAAGGCCGCGGCGTTCGCCATCTCCCAAGGTGAAGCCTACGCTGGTACGCCTCCTGCAAGGCAGCTTCGAGATTTCCTCATCAAGCAAGATACCGTAATTTGAGGGGCTAGTTTTGGGGCACGGCCCCGTCGGGCCGTGCTGTGCGCCGTTTAGCATCATGCCTCTCGTCAAAGTGCTTATGTGCTCCCATTGTTTGTCTTATCCCCGGAACCGCTAGTTATTTTTATGAAGGTATGATAGATCCCTTTTATGCCGGCATCGAGGCCATTGGAAGAAAGGTTCTGGGAGAAAGTCAATAAGCATGGGCGGCTAATGCCGCACATGAAAACATGTTGTTGGGAATGGGCCGCGTCTAAGGACGGGAATGGCTACGGGTTGATTGGGCTAGGCCCAGGAAAGCCGCTCGGTAAAGCCAATCGAGTTTCTTGGGAGTTGAGGCACAAAAGAAAGATACCAAGAGGTAAGTGTGCGTTGCACCACTGTGATAACTCTTCTTGCGTGCGTCTATCTCACTTGTACCTTGGTACCCAAAAGCAAAATGCGGCGGATAGGGAGCGGCGTGGGCGCATGCACCATGCAACTGGGGCTGCTCATGGAAGCCACACTCATCCAGAAAGTTTGAGGAGAGGGGATGATCACTGGACTAGACAAGCGCATCCTTGGGCCGGTTCCTCCAACTGCAAAGCGGTGCTTACGCCTACCTTGGTACTGAGGATACGGGCTGCGTTCAACCCTGCTACAATGGAGTACGTTGACCTAGCAGGTAAGTACAACGTGTCTCCATCCACTATAGGCAATATAATTCGCAGGGAAACCTGGGCGAACATCTGAGGGAATTTATGTGCGCAGTGTTCGTAGAATTGACGACGGATCCATTCGAGGCTAACTACAACAGGCTCAAGAGCAGGAATGATCCGGCGCTCTCCCGCAGTGGGCGCGCTGGTCTATCGAATGTACGTCGTCCCTTGCGCGGTATGGAGATCAAAGAGGACACGTACGGGGCATTGAAAGTCATTCGATCTGACGGAACTGAAATTCCGTTTCTGGATTCGAGCAATGCATCAGGGGAGTCCACTTCGTACTCGAACTTCATTCTGCAGTCGGTGCAGGAAGCACGGATGGAGAAACATCAGATCATCGAGACGTTCGGGGACGCTTACATTTACTTTTTCGGAGAGTCGCCTCGTTTCTTAGAGGTGCAGGCTGTTCTGCTCAACAGCAACGATTTCAACTGGCAAGCAGAGTGGTGGGCGAACTGGGACAGGACATTGAGGGGCTCAAAATCTGTAGAGAATGGCGCGCGCACATACCTTTTCTACGACGACAACGTAGTTGAAGGGTACATGCTCATGGCACAGGCCGTCACTCTGAGCACCGAACCTTTCTTGGTGCAGCTCAGTTGGCGTATGTTCATTTCCAGCTACAGGAATGTTTCATTCGTGGGCGACCCGAATTTCCCAGTGGCTGAGTCTGTTGTACTTCCTCCAGATGTTTCGCTGACTGACGCAGATGCATTCAGCAAGCTTTTGACCGTACTTTCTGACGGGGGCAGGCCTTTGGATGACACCTCATCTTGGCCGGACGAGGTAGAGAACAATTCTACAGGAGACTTTGGGACTGTTGGGAGGCTAGTTCAAACGTTGAATCAAGGTGCGCACTCTGTTGCATTCCCTGCGTCGGTGCAGGCATACATAGATGGTTTGCAGGAGCAAGGGTTCACAGATTCTACTTTTGAGTTGTACAATCAGAAGCCTCTGCGTGGCCTGATCGCGGATAACTCTGACGAGTACACAGGGTCGGGGGTAATCACAATTGATCCTTATCATGGGGAAACACCCGACTCCATAGATCCACAAGTACGCGGCGCACTCGAAGTCGATGACTTGTCCCAGGAAGCCATCAGCTGGATGGCGTGCTTTGGCGCAGACATCAATAGCTACCAGGCGTTGAACGGCCTGGGGATGGGAGTCACCTTTGGCGCAGGGATCGGTGTTGGTATTGGCTTTGGCGCTGGCATTGGCGCTGGCATTGGGTCAGGGGCCACGTTTGGAGCGACACCCAGGGCTGGTGTTGGTTTTGGCGGTAGTGCTGGTTCTGGGTTTGGATTTGGTTCAAACCAAAGATCCAACTTCACCGCGGGGGCATTTGCAGGAGCTGGTGCGTTCGGTTTCGCAGGGGCAGGAGCTGGACTGTCCGCAAATGGATTCACTGCTGCAGGAGTATCCGCAGCTTCCTATTCTGCTGGGTCCCTTGCCTCCATGCAGGACGATGTCCTCTTCAGCTCGGGAAATTCATCAATTATCGCCGCAGCTGGCGTTGAAACTGGGTATGGTGATCCCGTTTACGGATACGACAGCCCTTATGGTGGACCCGGGTACGGGAAAGCTGGCTATGGTGACTATGGGGGACTTGGCTTCGGAGCAAGCTTTGGTTCTATGGGAGACCCCGGGTATATGGCTCCAACGAATCTCACCCTCGCCAGAGTCGAAAACCAAAGCAGCGATTTGGAACGACTTCTAACGCCCAAGGCTGGGTATGGCACAGGATTTGGAGGGGTTGGTGCTGGTGACAGCTACGCTGGTCCAGGCGGTGGCTCCTCCGTCTCTGTAGGAGGTGTTGTTAGCGCGTTTGCGATTTTCGCTGCTCCAGGTACCTTGATGCCCGATGGAAATGCGCTCACTTCCACGGGGCGTCGTTTGGGATTCACTCCGACTAACCCATACGGTGTCCCGTGCCTTACCCAGTCAAATGCCACAGGCATTGACCTGTTGAGTCTTCTCTGACATGACCGCCCATGCTCTGCGGCTGAAGCTCCGAATGTTCCTTGAGGGGATTGAGGTCCCTATCGTAGGAATACAACTGCAATGCTTGCCGAATGCCCCCCTGATGGCTGCTATCCAAGTGCCTCCGGTGCCGGAGGGCACAAGGCTAAAGCCGCGCACGTTGGTTCACGTTTTCTTCTTGGACCCGTACGAGGAGGAGAGTCCACTTTTGTCGGGGTCTCAGGCGGGCACAACATCAAGGAGCATGGATCCATCGTCCTATCAAAAGGTGATGAATCAGGATGAGACCGATGTGAATGGAGGTCTAGGGCTAGTAGTTGACGATTTGACCCGGTACAAGCTGTTCTTTGGAGGGGAGTATCTGGGCTTTGAGTGGAGTAAGGATCAAGCGCAGCGCGCACTCATCATGCAGTGCGCCGACTGGTCCAACTATTGGGATTACGCGTACCAATGGACGAACACTGACTTGTTTGGGCCCGGCATAAAGGCGTTGTTTTCTGGGGGTTCCACCAATCTGTTCACCGACTTCTTGTCCAGCTCCGCGGAGGTCATTACGACGATACTCAGGACCCCGTCCATCACGTTCCCCAAGTTGAAGGGGCTCGCAGGAGGTATAGTTCATCTCCTCGAGTCCATCGGCGGTTCGTATTACTACGACAAGAAAATTGCGGGACAGAACATCTTTTTCACGCTGGCCGAGCTACGCCTGCACATCAATCAGATGATCATGGCCATCGAGGATGACCCAACCACCTCGAGGCTGCTGGCTCTACAGGGTTACACCAGCATGATGAGTCGTCTGCTGGGAGGCATGGGTGGGCAAACCTCCATTCGGCAGAGCATTACTGCGCTGCAGGGTGTTGTATTCCATGAGACTTACGCGCAGCCTTGCCCCAAGTACATCCCAGGTGTCGACGGGACTGTGAGTGGACAAGTTCGAAAGAAGCTTGAACAGGATCCTGGTACCGTCTTCATTGTCAGGAATGCCATTGCGGTTTCGACTGAGCTTGTCTCGATCATCCAACAGCTGCATGTGGCAGACAATCGCCCTGATGTATCGGTGTTTTCTACAGAGGGTACGGTGCAGGCTAGCCTTCGAAGTCAAATAATCGCCCGGCTTCGTAGGCAACAGCAGTTCATGAACAGCACCATCATGCAGTTACGGAAGGTACGTCCTCCTGTGCCTTCTGCGTCATCCCTGCTGAATACTGCCGCGCAGAAGATTGGTATAGCAGCCACGAAGACTGTGAAGTGGAATGCCAATAATCCGAAGTCTATTTCTGACGTAGAAGCTCCTCTCAATGAAGCCATCTCCAGCTTGAATCGTGTGGCGAATCTCACAGTCGTTACTAACTCAAGTAAGAACCGTCAGCCTGCCAGGTTGGCGCAACAGATTCTTCGCCCCGACGTGTGGTTCAGTGCGCCTCCTAGGTGTAATGTCCTCTTCCCCGAGCACTACAACAGACTGTCGTACAAGCGCAGCTTCATGGAGGAACCTACTAGGTTGCTGTTGAAGACCAATGACGAATTCTTCGGGGAGGATGAGCTATTTGACCGTTTCTACTTCGCGCCCAAGACGTCGAGCGTGAAGAAGAGCAAGGTCAACCTGCAAGCGCTGCTGACGAATGACTTACTTGAGCACGAGCTCTTCACTGGTATTTTGCCTGTATTCGAGAAGATGGGAGAGCTCAACATTTTTGCCGCCCGTGGTGGTGTGGTCAACGACCGGGTGCCGCAGGTCGGCCTGGCGCAGCGCTCCGCAAACTTCCTCTATTTCAAATACCGTTTTGCCGCTCGACAGATGACGGTAAGTGGGAGATTCAATCCGTACGTCGCCGTCGGTTTCCCAGGCTTGGTGCTGGACAAGTACGTCGACATCGATACGCTCAACCTTTACAATGAGCTTTTACAAAAGTCTGGGGCTCCTACGAGGGACATCAACAAGCTTCTGGGCACAGCCTTCCTAGGGAATTTTACTCAGGTCACGTACACGGTGAATCAGAGCAGCGGGCAAATGGACATCGTGATGAGTTACCCCCGCCAGCCCGACGAGGGCGTTGAGTATTTGGGTGCCACTGACAAAGAGGAGACTACAATCAGCAGAAGATTCAACGAGGATGTGACGCGCGTGACCGACGTGGCCTCCATCGGTCAGCCCTCTGTAGAGTCGCTAGGCCCTAACCTAGGCAGAATCACTAACGTCGAAGAGGTATCGTCTCTGTACAAAGGCAGCCCAAACGCTGTGTCTGTGCGTGATGCGGCCAGCAGCAAGCCTCTGCTGTTGTTCAGCAGCCAACTTGGGAAGAAGCCTAGGTCTCCGTCTGACCGCAAGCGTGCCAAGGTTCCTGTAGGAGTTGAGGTGGATGCCCGTGACATCGACAAAGATGTTCTGCGGGAACTAGGTATGTTGCCCACTGGTGGTGGAAACACCTCGTCCAATCAGGAGGCTTCTTTTTACACTCAGCCTAGGCCCGTCACCATTAGGGCGTATCGACTGCAGGAAGAAGTCCCACGCTACTACCAAGAGACGGTGGACTTGCCGGCAGAAGAGTACATTCGCCCTGGTTGGTATGGGGACATCTGGCATCCAGCCAAGATTGGGGAAGCCTACGATACGTTCTTCTCGACAGGGGCTATTACTGATCCGCACACCATCAATGATCCCAGTGGTGCTCAGTCCCCGGCCCTGAATAATGAGTCCAGCGATGCCGTAGCTTCCGCGGCAGAGACCGACGACCCGAATGACCCCCGAACCACAGCCCCAGTGGCATACCAATTGGCTGCTGGAGCTTCCATAGAACAGGCTGTTGCGTTCCTTCAGGCTACATACAGTCACATCAAGCAGTCGGGATTGGATATTGAACAGTTCATTCGCTCCTACACTTGGCGGCCAGTCGCCACTTTGATCGACATGTTTGGTACAACCGACCTTCAGCTGAGCCCCGATGGTCAGTACATCGTTCAGGGCATAGAAGGGTTTCACTCCAGGGCTTTTGGACCTTACAACGACTTATTCGGCCTGGTGACGGCCGAGCTCGAAGAGGTTGTTGGGTTGCGCCGTGGCACCACTGCTGCGCAAAAAGGCGACACTCGAAAAGTGAAGCAAGACGCGGTGAAGGACTATCTGGCGGGTCTTGGCATCGGTAGAGCCATACTTGGCTAGTTCCACTTGGCTCGGCCCCGTGATAAAACTGATGGCATGGATAGTCCCTCCGTGTACCCAAGTTTCATCGACGAGTTGCAGAAGATTGGGGCAGGCAGAGGTGTCGGAGAACTTCTGTCTCACTTGGCAGAGCGTCAGGGAGTCCGTCCCTCCATGTTCCCCAGCATCCAACAGGTGAAGAATGTGGCCACCAAGGATCGTAGAAGGGCCGCTGAGATTGCTGGCAACATCAGGGCTCACTTGAAGTCAATCAAGCAACCAGCGATGGCGTGATGAATCCCTATCTCTTTGCACCGAGTAAAAGCCTTCTGGAAGAGTTTCAGAAGTTGGCTGCTTCAAAGCAACGAATGGCCGTTCCTCAGACTCGGTCAGGTCGTCGCTCAATGCGCGTCGACACATTACTTAGGAAAGACCGAGACGGTACTCTGTTCAAGAAGCATTGGCACGACCATCTGCCGGGAGGATTGGCAGACAACAAAAAGCCACAAGACTTTGATCCCAAGGCGTTGGCGCAAGGGCAGAAGGTGGAAAGCGAGCACACAAGTCGCCCTGAAATAGCCGAAGAAATCTCGATGGATCATCTTACGGAGGACCCGCACTACTACACCAAACTACGAAAGATGGAAGCGGGTGAAGGCCGAGAGAAGAGCGCGGGCCTGGGTGACCTTTTGAAAACCCCTATCCCTGGAACGCGTGATTGGGTAGTGAACACCAGCCGGCGTCCACTGCAGGGAATGGCCACCATAGCCAAGAAAGGTCTACAGACTAGGCCTCCTCCCAGCCTGTCGGGTACATTCAGGACCGCAAAACAGTCCGTGAAACCCGGTGCAACACGCACGATGAGCGGGGTCACCCACATCAGTGAGGACGAACTGCAACGCTTGGGTTTTGGCGATTTGGCGAAGACGAGCTCTGTTGCATTGGTGGAGCGGCTTGTTGAATTTCGTAAGCTTGCTTACACGCTGCAAGGGCACACGCAGGTGCAAGGTTTGCCCATTTACATCGAGAATCGCAAGGGTTCCGTTCGTAAGGGCGTAGACAAGGACGGCAAGCCTTGGAAGACCAAGTTCAAGATTCCCTATGGCTACATCACGGGTACCGAGGGTAATGACGGGGAAGAGATTGATGTTTACGTAGGGCCCGATAAGAGGGCTCCGAATGCTTTCGTGGTGCATCAGCGCAAGCTTACGGGTGGAGGCTACGACGAGGACAAGGTCATGCTTGGCTTCCCCACGGAGGAGGCAGCGCGCTCAGCTTATCTAGAGCACTACAACAGTGTAGGCAAGAAGCTGCTGGGACCCATTTCCACCATCACCGTGGAAGAGCTTCGTCGACATCTTGACGAGAAGCGCAAGCACAAGAAGATCGCCACAGTCGATCCATCGAATACGACACTCTACGCTGACCGTGTTGGTGCGCAGCAGCCAAAGAAGCCCGGCGACTTCCCCGACATGGAAGGTAGCGATTCCCCCACATCGAAGTTGGCCTGGGACGGGGTGGGTTCCACCGGCAGTCCGCTGACCAGCAGCACTATGGCTCGCATCGATTCTGATGAGAAACCTGACCGCGCAAAGAGGGGTGACGTACCATCAAGGGATGGCACCAGCCCCGGCTCGGCGATCACTGTCAAACATGAGGCCGGACCCGATTTCATGACCACTGTGCCTACAGCGGCCGCGACTGCAGATGCTGGCTCTCAAACCGGTGCTACCACGAGGATGTGATGGATTACACGGAGGTGATGCAGGCCGCGTTCTACGACGAGCTTCGAAAGATCGCGGAGGCCAACGGCGGAGTGCTCCCCGGAATGGAGAAGATGGCCGGGTTTCTCAGCACAGCGCTGACGAAACTGCGCCCTGCGGCACAGTCTGCTGAGCAGGCTGCCATGCGTAAGAGCCCCAGCATCTTCCAAAGCATGGGACAAAGCATGATGGAGGGTGGCAAGGGGCTAATGAGCCCTAAGCTGGTCGGTCCTGGTAGGTTTGCACCAGCAGGACCCGTTAGCCGCACTGTCGGGGAGGTAGCGCACAGTGTTGGGCATCACTACGCGAACAAGAGCACCTTTGGCAACCTTATCAATCCCTTCGGTGGTGCGCTCGGGGGTACCGCTGAGGGGCTTACTCGGGCAACTGGACGTGAACTTCATGGGGCTGGTACCAACATCGCTGGTCGCACAGGGCGCGTTATGCAGGCAACGGGGACTGGGTTGCAGCGGTCGGCCAAGAATGTCGGACGTGTAGGTGAAGTGGCTGGGCTCGCAGCCATCGGTGGGGCTGTGCACGCTCCTATCTCATTGGCCGGGATGGTTGGCCATCATCTCGCAGGGGGAGCGGCAGCGGCGGCGCCTGCGATTGGAGAGGCGATTCACGGCTTAGGGGGCATGGGGGCGCATGCGGCGCATGACGTCATTGGCAACGCTGCGCATTCGGCTCTTGGTAAGACCAAGAATTTGGCGACTCGAGGCCTGTCTCAAATGAGGCCTCAGATGGGACTGGCGGCATGACACTCAGCGATGAACTTCGTGTGTTGAAGCTGGCATGTGCCCGTGAGCTTTTGGCTCAAGGGGCAGTTCTGCCGCAGCAGGCGTTGGATCTGGCCAAGTACGCCGAGGTTTCTCCGGAGCACGCGCGCCGTTCTCTCGACAGGCTTGATGCGCTCGAACAGAACAAACCCACAAGAGGCCAGGCGGCCAGGTATGGAGCCATCGGGGCGCTAGGTGGGGCCGGCATCGGAGCCATTGGGCATTTGATTGAGGGAGGTTCCCCGGTGAAAGGGGCAACACCCAAGGCCAAGCTGCTCAATTTGGGTGCCAATGCGGCGAAGGGCGCTCTAGGTGGAGGGGCCATCCCATTGGTGCGTAACACCATGGATCGCCATGCGGAGGCGGGTACGCTTCGCAAATACATGAAGGAAAACGCAGGAGTCAATCATGCCTGAGTGGATGCATAATCGATCTGAGCACATCTTGGCGAAGAACCCATCGATGCCAAAGTCCGAAGCCTTTGCTATTGCCACTCAGCAGATGGAGGCCGGTGGGCACGGCCCGAAGAGTTACGGCACTGCCCACGGGCGCCATGCGGCCAAGGTCAAGTACAACACTCCTAAGAACGATGAGGAAAAGTCGAATCCTGGTGGGCTTGAGTCCCCGAAGATGAAGCATGCGTCTGTAGGTTCCATGCTTGTTGACATCCTCACCAAGATTGGATTCAATGCGTCTGCCTACGGCGGACAGCCAGCGCAGAATGGCCCTGGTATGAAGGGACAAAGTCAGATCCCTCCATTCGTGGCACCGCCTATCGCGGTGAAGTCCGCGGGCGCAGGTGTTGGCGCAGGTACATCTACTTCCCAATACTCAGGCCCCCTTTCATTTGGACCCTTCAAGCAGACCAGTCAAATTCCACCATTTGTGGCACCTCCGATTGAGCAGGCAAAGACCGCTGCCCCTGCTACGGGGGCTATGGGAGTGGCTGGGAAACTTCGAGCAGCACAGCGTGTGGCCGGGCCCAAAGTCACCGGGTTTGCTGGACCAAGTATCTCTGAAGTATCCAAGCCTAAGGGTTTCGGTAAACCGCTTTCCGGCACTTTGAAGAACCAGCTCTGATGGACTTTGAGTTTTCCTCCATGCGGCGTGAGCTCGAAAAGGTTGCCTTGCTTGAGCGATTGGTGCGTTTGGGGGCGACTGACGTACCCAAGACCCCACGCTTTTTGATGCGTCATCGAAGCCCGGGGGAGCTTGCCGGCCTGCAGCATGCAGTGTCCAGCGGGTGGGACAAGCGGGTTACGGATCCCATCATGCATGTTGCTGACAAAGGCCTGAAAAAACTCCCCGAAGGGAAAGTGAAGGAAGTTGTGTCTGGGCAAGTCCGCAATGTAGCCCGAGATCCGTTGGGATCTGTTGCTACGAATGCCGTACCTATGCCTGGTGCAACTCTGGCTTACCAGGCTGGAAAACGTGGCTTGGAGAAGTTGATTGATCGTGTAGCCCCCCTTGCAACTACCAGTGCACAGACGGCATAAGAACTACGAACAACCCGCCTTTGCGCTAGGAGGCTACATGAACGCAGCCTGCCCTGTGGTCGAAAGTTATTTGGTGCAGGTACGTAAGTACATGGAGGAAAGCACTCTCCTAGTTGCCAACGCCTACCAGTATCGACTAGGGTGCCTTGAAGGACTACTACAACAACATCGTTTCGGAAATACAAGATCTCGACAACATCAACGGGCATTTTTATGCGTCGAATGGATGCTGTATCGATTACCGGTGTGCTTGCCCACGAACACGGCAAGGCAGCTAGAGATGTCCCCCTGGCCAAGATCTCGGGAGGGATTGACCAACTTGATCACGATGTTGCGTGGGGATAACGAAGAGCTACTTGGCGTTATGACTGAGCACTCATTCTCGTTAGGGATGGTGTATCAGCCGGAAGATCCCACTATAGTAGCCGTTCGAGTGGGAGATGGAGCTGATCAGATTTATCAAGACAACCGACGGCTGCTGCAGTATGTGTACCGTTATGCAGGAGAATCTGCCGTCATTCTCAGGCAATCCTTGCGTAACCCAAACGTGAGACTTACCCGCATAGGCACCAGGTTGGCTAAGTCTGCCATCGTGGCGCGCACCGGCATGGCGGGGCTACTTGAGTTAGCTGAAACCTTACTCGCTCAATCCGAGGATAACGCTCTCCGAGCTTGGGAAATACCAGTGATGTGAAATGGCAGAGCTAAAGGAAGTTGAAGACAAACTCCCAGGTTTGCGCTTCTACGGTGTGAGATCTGAGATTCGTTCGAATCGAGTAGGAGTTCGCACCGGTACGATCACGATGTTATGCGAGGTTCACGACGAGGCCCTTTGGGAGATGGCCGTCGAGAAGTTCGAAGAATTCAAAGTCTTTAGTAGCACCACGGAGGAAATGCTGTCGGCACTGGGGGATGCCTTGACCAGCACGGACACGGAACTGCAGGAGGCCAGGCATCACGAACAAGAGGCCTGGGCAGCGGTGCAGGAAAAGGTGACAAGAATCGAGGAATTGGAGGCAATCCTGGCGTCAATCGGCGCAGACCTGGGCATTACGCAATGAATGCCGTAGTATTCTGGGGACATGGCACTCACCGACGACGTCCCCATTCGCATTACGGCCGAAAACTACACGACCGCTGCCAACAGCGAACTCGCCAGGTGGTTGGCGAAGGAAGCGGCCGCTGGTGGAGGAGGTGAAGTACCAGAAACGAATGAGTCGGCTGGTACTGCCGCGTACTCGGACTTGTACGATGATCCCAAAGGGCGCAAAGACGTGAGTAACGTCGATGGGCATTGGGGGAAGAAGACGCACAGCTCAGAGTCCAAGGTGGATCCCCTTCATCAGAATCGAGGCACATTCAACGTTTCTCAAGAGGAGCGGCACATGGTTACTAGTCGCGCACTGGACTCGTTGCCATCGGCTGAAGCCAATGCACAGGCAGTCCTTGCCGAGAACTTTGACCACGTGAGGTCTGGCGACTTTATAGCGCACTCCTTGTTGCTTCAACCCAAGACCAAGGTGAGCTCTGTGGGGTCACTATCGGAACGTGTTCGAAGAATCGTAGAACAATTTTGAGGCGTCATGGATGAGAATCCAGCCCAGGAGTTCCTGGGCTTTCAAACGAAAGAAGCCAACAAAAAGGCGGAGGAAGACCTTCGCCTTTGGCATGTATGGGACCAATCAGGGCGTACTCCAGAGAACCTTCAACCACTTATGAAGCGTTACGAGCCCCTGTTGTCCCGTAAGGCACGGGATTGGAGAGCACCCTCGGTAGAGCCTTCGGCATTCAACTCTGAATTACAAAGGCAGTTCATACAGGCTGCGCACACTTTTGATCCGATGCGCGGAGTTGCTTTCAATACGCATGTGCAAACCAGATTGCCAAAAGCACAACGGTTCAATGCCCGCTACCAGAATGTCGGGTACATCCCCGAAGGTCAATCCGTAAACATTGGCCCAATGGATCGTGCCCACGAAGAATTGCTGGATGAGCTTGGAAGGGCCCCTACCCCTGGGGAAATAGCCAATAGGATGGGGCTGCCTGAGCATAAGGTAGTGAACTTGATGAAAGCCCGAAGGAAAGACATTCCTCAGACGAATCGCGAGGGAGTGTCTGAGTACTTGGTGGGTTCAACTACTTCCAGGGAGATGGATGTGATTAGGCTTATGCAGGCGCGGCCGCACGAATATCTCACGCCGGATGAGGCGAGAGTGTTCAACCACATCTATGGTGTTGGTGGCGCCAGGAAAATTACCGATACAACTGGGTTGGCAGCCCAGCTTGGTATTTCACAGCCAAAAGTGTCCAGGTTGAAGACTTCAATCGCGGGCAAAGTCAAAAAGAACATGTGATGTGGTAGCTGTCATAAAGCACGGGCATACCCGCGGCTACAGCACGTCGCCCACATATAATTCTTGGAAAGGCATGGTGCAGCGTTGTGCCAATGCTACTAGTTCAGATTTTTCCAGGTATGGAGGGCGGGGCATTGCAGTATGCAGGCGTTGGTTGCGCTTTGAGAATTTTCTGCGTGACATGGGTGAAAGGCCCAAGGGGACCACGCTAGACAGGAAATGCAACAGTGGAAATTACTGCAAGAGCAATTGCCGTTGGGTAACTCAATTAGAGCAAGCTAACAACAGGAGAGATAACACCTACCTAACTGTCGGAGGTACGCGTATGAGTATCGCCGACTGGGGCAGGAAATATGGGCTTAGGAAGAGTGTCATATCGCAGCGCCTTCTGCACGGCTGGTCCATCAAGGCAGCCGTAACCACCCCGTCACGAGGGTATAAGTGCAGTACACGGAGACTTGTATGAGTTTTTCTGAAAAAGATTACGAGATTATTGAAGATGAGCAAACCAGGGCGCAGCGGCAGAGGCTGCTTGCCTACATAAGCTTGGGGGCACATGAGCAAGCACGGTTGGTCCGTTTTTGTGCCGATAATATTCCGACAGACCGTTACGTACACCCGAACCTCATGTCCTTCTTCGTTGAGGGTAGTTCTTCTGGTGATCTCCGCGCGACTGTACGTGTTCTCTACAAGATGCGACAAGGTCCGCCGGAGTCCAAGGCGATCCACCCCCATGCTCTCAAGCAACTTAGCGAGATAGCGGGGTTGAAGCTCCTCTACCTGAACTTCCTAAACGAGGACACGCCTGGCGCATGGAAACGTAGGCTTCTGGTGGTGAACCTCAACACTTTGTACGAAAAACAAGTGTTCTTGAACAAGTTGAAGCGGGAAGCAGAGTTCCTCCACCGCACAGTGAAAGGCCAGCTGCGCGCGGTATTGACTCAGAGTTACAACCGGCATCTAGTGAGCGCCGCAGTGCTGCAGCCGTTCTTGGAGGTGTGCCAAGAAGTTGGGCTTCAGCCGGCCAAGGCGCACATCACAGACACTCGAGTGCACCTGCAGACGTACTTGCCCTACGCGTTTCAGCCGTTCCCAGGAGAGTTTGTTGCCATCGGCACATGCTGGGGAAACAGCGACTTTGGCGAAGGCAAAGTGAAGATCAGCCACAACGTGCTGCGCCTCAATGGCAAGGGCAGTTTCATCACTGGAGATGCCTTCAGCCGTATCCACATCGGGTCTGTAGTGCAGGACACGGACATCAAGATGGATGATCGCGTTGCCGTGAAAGAGCTCGAGGCAGTCGCAGCAGCGTCCCAGGCAGCCGTACGTGAGGTGATGAAGCCAGACTCTATCCAACACCTGCTGGACATAATTGGAAAGGCGCACGCCGAGGACATTCCGTGGGTGAAGCTCAAGGATCGCCTGAACAAGGTGTTGTCGAAGGGGGATGTGACTACCCTCGAAGGCTTCCTGACGGATGGAGTCATTGACCTGCCTAAGCCGGGCATCGGCAGCAATGGCGCGCCTTTGCCGTCAAAGTGGTGGGCGGCTGCCGCACTCTCCCTATTGGCGGAGAACCAAACGGACGTGGCCAAGGGCATGGAACTCAAGGCTCTTGCCGGTACGTACCTGTGCTAAGTAGGCGGGACCGGCGCAAGCTTGAGCGCTACGTAAATGTGAAGCAGGAGAGTCCTATGGCAGATGAGAAGAAAATCTGGAGAGTCATCCTGGATGTGCCCCGCGAACAGCTGGAGGACACATTGAATAAGCTGGCTGACGAGGGCTACCAGATTCACAGCAAGGATAGGGTGTGCACCGAGGTTGGCGCCCTGGGAGGGAACACCACCACTGTGTACACATACGATTTGGTGGCGTTCAATCCTCAGCTACTAGGTGCTAAGCACGCACAAAGCATGGTTGCGTCAATGGGCTTTGGTACCTTGGCGCAGCAAATGCAGCCTGGCCCAGGCGTGGGCAGCAAGGTTCCATGAGTCGTTGGCTGGAGTTGTACACGACTTCACCAAGCGGAAAGACGATGTTTGTGTGCAGGATGTGCGGCGTCGTGACGCCGGTACCAATGGCGGAGTGCCCCTCACCTCCCCAGGTATGCAGCGATAAGCTGGCCATGTCCTGCGCCATCCTCGAGGAAATCGAGAATGCCTTGGTGGACGTCGGGGAAGCTCATGTGCCTTTGAACTCCAAGATGTGGCTGTTCAAGCAGGGCGACAAGACCATGGTGAGCTGGGAGTCTTCTCCTGGGAACGTGAAGCGTACCGAGATTAGGCTGAGGGAGTACAAGGACAAGAAGTCCAACCAGAGTCTTCCACCAGTGATGCTACGTACTCCCGAAGGTCACCTAAACAACTGCGCCCTGGCTAACGGGGATGCTGAATCGAATTGTCAAGTTTGTGGCGGTAATTGTCCAGATAGGGATTTGTTCACATGAGCATTGAAGCAGACGCAATCAAAGGAAAGTACTTTCGCGTGCTAGACCATGGCTTCGTGTCATTGGTCGATTACATGGGGGATGATGCGGCCGTGGTGCAAGCTGCCCGAGTCTCGTACGGGGCTGGGACTAAAACTCCCAAAGATGATCGGGCTACCCTGCGTTACATGAGACGGCAAAGGCACACTAGCCCCTTCGAGCAGGTGGAGTTGAAGTTCCATGTGAAGCTGCCCATCTTTGTGGCTCGCCAACTCATCCGACATCGAACGGCCAATATCAACGAGTACTCCATGAGGTTTTCCCTGCCGTTTATGCAGTTTTACATGCCTAAGCCTGAGCACATGGGCACTCAATCAAAGAAGAACAAACAAGGTCGGGCGGAACCAGTGAGCGTAGAACACGGTTCGCGCATCTTGGATAAATGGGCGCATCTGCAGAGGGAATCTGTGGAGCTGTACGAGCTCATTACGGCCAAGGACGTTGATTTAGCTCGAGAGCTTGCGCGAATGCATCTACCGGTGTCCATCTACACCGAATGGTACTGGAAGATTGACATGCACAACCTGATGCACTTCCTTTGCCTGCGTTGCGATGGCCATGCCCAATGGGAGATTCAGCAGTTCTCCAACATGAAGGCTTCCATGATGAAGCTTGTGGCCCCTGTGTCTTACGAGGCCTGGATCGACTACGCTTTTCAAGCGCGCACGTTCAGCCGCATGGAAATGGTGATGCTGCGTAGGATGCTGTACGTGCACAGAGCCCCTGACGTGGCACCCTTTGTAACTCCGTTGGGTGGCTGCGTTACCAAAGAGGTAGCCGATGGAATGGGTATGACTGCACGTGAATGGGATGAGTTCGTAGAGACATTTGACTTGAAGACAGACCCAACACGTTACGAGAAGCCCATCGACTTCATCCTTGATGTAGCATCGGCGGTTCCTGCAGAATTGCTGCAGCAGGAAGCATTGATGAGTGCCCCCAGAGTGCCGTGATGGTGACGCTGACCTCTCGACAGCTGCAGGAGCAAGGGCTGCGTAAATTGCAGGATCAGCACTTGGACTTCGTCATCGGCATCGATGAGGTTGGGTACGGGGCGTGGGCTGGGCCAGTCGTGGTATGCGCCGCGGTTGCTCCAGCCCGTTGGTCTCATCCAGAAGTCAGGGATTCGAAGGACTACGGCAGCGACACGCGCGTCGCCAGAGCCACCCGAGAATCCCTGACCAGAAACCTCCTCATCCCGCCGATCATCCCTTACCACCTCATCCTTTCCTACAGCAGCATGGAAATCGACGAGAAGGGGCTGTCAAAAGCGAGGGACTCTCTGGCGCTGCGCGCGGCGCGCCGGTGCGCTGAAAAGTACCCGCAGTCTTACGTGGTCATGGATGGGAATACCAGACCGGCTGGCATGCCAGACAGGTTTATCTGCATGCCGAAGGCCGACAGTTTGGTGCCCGCTGTGAGCGCGGCCAGCATTCTCGCCAAGGTTTACCGGGACGAGCTGATGGAGGTCTTAGCTCTGGAATACCCGGGTTATGACTTCGAAAACAATGTCGGATACGGCACCCCCAAGCACCAGGCGGGCTTGGTCAAGCATGGGGTTTCGCTGGTACATCGTAGAAGCTACAGGAATATCCGACAATTCATGGAGCGTTCCGCAAAGTAGTCGCCATGTTGTGCTGTTTCAGCTAGATTTTCTGGAATGGCAACAGTCGCTGAACGCAACAAGCGGTTAGATGCTCTTCAAACTGCGGTGACCCAGTACGCAGCTCAGCAACGAAAGACGTTGAATCATCGGGTCGATGTGTGCCAAAGGATTCTGCAGGGTCGGACTGGGTCGACCCGGCTGGCACAAGCGGCGGTTAGCCAATCATCAGCCTTGGTTGTAACTTCCATCAATGACTTCCTAACGGGGTAAGTGAATGTCGGAACCACAAATTGAGACTACAGAAATTGATCCGTCTGAGCTTGGCGTACAAGAGGCGCCACAACCCGTTCGCATTGAACGAGAAGACCATCTGGAGTACCAATTAGTTGGAGCAGAAATTTCAAAGGCTCAGCTCCTCGTTGATATGTACACCCGGGAACTTCAGCGCGCTCAAGGAGACTTGGCCCAGCTTGGGCAAAAAGCGCGTGCCCTTTACTCCAAGTTTGAGGAGAAGTACAAAGTCAACCTGCAGCTCAACATGATTACAGACGATGGCGTGGTGGTGCCGAGACCCATGGCACAACGAGACGCCTTAGTTCGCCAAGCTCAGTCGAGGTGACATGGCTAGCATCGTAGTAAGCCCGCTCAAGTCCGAAGAGGTTCCTGCATTCGAAGTAGTGAACCTCGAGATACTCGTGAAAGATTCCGACTTCGAGGGATTCTTCGACCTCATTGAAGTGTGGAGGTCGCGCAGCACGGCGAGCGGGCCTTACGAGGAGTTGACGTCAGACTTTTGGCGTCCGGCACGGTTGCCAAAGACTGGTGGTGACGCGCCTGTAGCGCCTGTAACTGGACCTTCGGTGCAGTTAGTAGGCAAGACTTTGGAGCTTGTCCTGAAAGAGAAAGACACCATAGTGGTGGTGTTCTCGGGTACGGACCCTTTGACGCTGCAGCAAGCGTCTGTACAGATAGCCGCTCAGAGTGCTGGGAGGCTTCGCTCGTATGTGGACGACGCAGTGCAACTCGTAGTGGAAACACTAGAGCCAGGCACTGGGGCGGCCCTGCGTGTCCTACTCAGCGATGCCACCTCAATTTTAGCCCTCCCTTTGCAGTCACCTGACGATTTGGTGTTTGGTAAAGACGCCCGCATTCAGCTCATGGTGGGCGTGCATGTCTATCGCTTCAGCGACATCTCTGGCTCCACGCAGTTTTTCTACAAGACGCGGTTCCGTAATCGCTCTACCAGTGCTGTGAGCGGGTTCAGTCTGCCTTTCGGAGTGGGGCAAGCACTGGGGCTCAGCACTGCACAGCTTGTGTGCGGCTACTTGGATATGGTTGACCTGCAAGGAAAGCCCCTTGTTGGGCGTGAAGTGAGCCTGAGCTCCCAGTACAACGGCACTATAGTTGAAGGCAAGTCCGTCACGGGCAATCCTTTGATGAAGCGCACCGATGCCACGGGGCATGTTGAGTTCAATCTGGTCCGAGGGATGCACTATGATTTGGCAGTTGCTGGGGCAAACCTAGTCAAGACCATAACGGTCCCTACGGACCCAACAGTTACCTCATTTCCCTTGCTGGATCCTGACGTGTCTGAGCAGCAGGACTACTTCCGTGTTCGGGTGCCACAGATTCCTACCTTGTTGAGAAACGTCTGATCATGCGCGAGCTTGAGCAACCCGAGCAGATACCGAGTGGTATCGTATTGGACGGCACAAGCTCGTCATCTGCCTTTCCTGCCAGCAGTGACTTGTTTGTGCCTCTACGTGTAATCCCGGCCGCGCCGGAGCACATGGGGGTCACACCGACGCCGTCGAATCACGTGACTGTCCGCTACATGTCCCCTACTGGGACTCGCGCAGTGCACGTGGGTTGGACGCCATCTCTCAACGTGCAACTCTTGTTCCGTGCGGCACGCCTGAAAGACCCCATTTTCAGGCATGTACCAGTTTTCAAGTATGCCCGAGTCATAGGAAGGCGCAGGGTGAAGCTCAATCACTTTCTGCAGCCTGGGGATGTTCTTGAGCTCAACAGTAGCGACAAGCCCTTCAGGTAACCATGTCACTATCAAGCGTCAACGTTTACGTGAAAGACGATACGGTCGATTCCAATCCCATGCCGGGGGTTGTGGTCCGCATATTTGACGCGACTGGCACCAACTACTTGATGCAAGCCATGTCGGATTCAAACGGACTAGCTGGATTCACTCTGGCAGCGCCGGCGACATACCAAGTTCGATTCTTCAAGGAGCAGTGCTCCATCCAACAGCCTCAGAACATGGTGGTGCCTGACGCTGGAACGAGCAACTACACGGCAATTGGCCACGTGTACGTGCCGCCAGAGGCTGTCCATCCTCGCCTGTGTTGCTGCTCTGGGTTCTTCAGGAGACCTGATAATTCTCCAGCCATTGGGCATCTCATCCACATCATCCCCAAGTTCGATCCCATCCTGTTCGAAGGTGCAGCGATGCTGACCGAGCTTCTGAAGCACAGGACTGACGAGTCTGGTTACGTTCAATTCAACCTAGTTCGTTTCGGTCAGTACGAAGTGACGGTAGAGGGGTTCGAGGATCAGGTGCGCATCATCACGGTCCCTGATGCTCCCAGTGTCAATTTGCCTGACCTCATCTTCCCAGTGGTGGAGAGCATTTCGTTCGATCCGCCAGGTCCGTACTCGTTGGGGAAGGGCACATTCAACGAGCTCACCATCACTCCGACTGTGCGCACGTCCGATGGACGAGTTCTTCCGGGCGTGGCCATCGCGGACGTCCAGTGGGGATCGAGCGACAACAACATTTTGGCGGTGCTGCCTACGGATAAAACGATTGTGCTCCGTGGCCTAACCCCTGGGGTGGTGCAGCTGACGGCCATTCGCACCGACTGCTCCATCATTCGAATTCCCAATCCACCTATTGAAGGCGTCCCAGTGGACGTAACGGTGATTTGATGGAAGTGGACCAGCTCTTACTTCAAGTCTTACGAGAGGTTTCCAATGGTGTTGAAGCCATGCGTTACGCGGCCATGGCTTCTGAGGTGCTGGACAGCACTTGGGTCTCGGCCAAGTTCCTCGATGCGATAACAGCGCCACTTCACGCATTGGATGGGATGTTGGGTGAATCGCCTCCTAAAGCGCGGGCGCGGGCGCCAAGGAAGCTACCGCCCCGGGTGCTGGCGAAAGGGCATGGCAGATGCGTCTCCAAGCGGGCGTTAGGGGTTTTGGATGCGCCTAACAAGCTGCCCATTCCTCCAGATCTGACTGGCCTTGACTTCTTGGCCGGTACCTGGATGGACAAGAGGGTCAGGGCATCCCTCGAGGCCTCGGCGTGCCGAGCACTCCTTCTTGAGATCGTGAGGCGCGCCGCGTTCGACTGGGTTCTTTACCGCTCGAGCTCGAAGTTGATCAACAAGCAGCTGGCCGAAGGTGCGTATCATTGGCTGTTCATTGAGGAGCCTGATTCAGCCACGTGGGCCATACGGCGCAGCAGTGGGAAAAGCATCACTGGCTTTGTTGCCATTTGCGAGCTGCTCGACTTGGACCCTGACAAAGTGCGTGACCGGATTCGCCTGCTTACCAAGAAACAGATCATGAACGCTGGTCGCCCCGCTGAGCGCCGCAAGCACAAGAACGTTTCAGAGGATGCCTTGCACACTGATGACTTGCGCGTGTTCGATGTGGCAGTTGATGATCTGCCTGTGCACGATCCGCTGTACTCGAGTTACTCAACGGAGGGCTAAAAGAAAGGTTGGTTGTACCAACCTTCCCATGTCGCTCAGTGAGCAGCGTTAGCCCGAGCAGACTCTGACTGGGTTCGTACCCTCATGATCACGGTGGCCCCAGCGTCATCGTCGTGGCCGGTCTCCACAACCATGGCGTCAGTGATGGGGACTTCTTGCACCTGCTTTGGCGCTCCTACGAATCTGAGTGCATTGCGCTCCAGGTAATGCATCAAGTCAATTGGTTGTACTAGCGTGTCGGGGCGCAGTTCTATTTCTGTCCCTGGCTCGTCCAAGTCGAAGCATCTGATCATTGGCATGACCTCCTTCTCTATTTCTCTTATCCCCGAGTTGCCAAATTCCTTGTGGCTCTGATAGACTTTGAGGTCTGCGCCCCGTCCGTATGTTCGAATCAACGGAACGTCTATCCAGTGGACATGTAAGCATGCATAGTTGCGTGCTTTCGCGGCATAAGAGGACCAATGGGAGATCTCGTCGATCCGAAACCACCGCAATGGCAGCGCAAAACGACGGAGGACGATGTACGGGAAGACAGTACAATCGACCTGGCACAGAGGCTCATGGAGTTGATCTGCGGAAACATGGAGCCTACGGTGGTTCAATTGGCAGCACTGCGGCTTGTGCAGAAGGCTGTCATTGGGAACTACCAATTATGCCAAGGTCGAGACGCCACGCTCATCTTGCTCGGGCAAGCGAAAGAGCTGGCTGAGGCCTATGTGATTCGAGGGTCAGATGGAACAACGGAACATCAATTCTGATTACGAGCTTACGCAGGTAGAGGCACAAGCGCCTCGAGATACAGTCCCATGTGGTCCACCAAGCATCACTTCATCGTACCCGCCACAGGAGGGTCCACCGCCCATGGCCATTCCGGGCGCACCCCCCGCTACCGAATTTATCTGGAGTGCATTCACAATGAAAAACGTCCTCAAAGTCATCTCAGGTGTTCTATGTCTATTACTGATTGCATGTTGGGCAACCGAGCAGCTACTGGAAGAAGGATTCTTCGATTTGGTGCCAGCCTAGAGGAGATATCGGATCTCGTAGAGCAAGCTCAACGTCTGCAGCACGCTGGCATGCAGTACAAGTTGGCCGGAGACCACCCGATGGCGGTGGTCACGTACCGCGAGCTTTTGCAGGTGGTGCGCCGCCTCGAGGAAGTGGGGGCTTTGAGCAGCCCATTGGGGTTGCCAACCCAGCTGGTGCAGCGTGCTATTGAAATCGAAGAAAGC
>Ga0184616_10000002_pt1 | contig 66108 bp, 52 predicted proteins | sample PLM4_90_coex_FD_133145 | JGI IMG/M metagenome (GOLD analysis project Ga0184616, IMG submission 133145) | Groundwater sediment microbial communities from an aquifer in East River, Colorado, USA - PLM4_90_coex | ecosystem: Environmental > Terrestrial > Soil > Riparian zone | place: USA: East...
TCGCGTCTGCTGACGATCGGGTACAACGTGGATGAGCTGCGGCGGGACTCGAGTTACTACGATCTGCTGGCTTCGGAAGCGAGATTGATAAAATTCGTCGCGATTGCGCAGGGACAAGTGCCGCAGGAGAGCTGGTTTGCCCTGGGGCGGCTGCTCACGACCACCGGCGGCGAACCCATTCTTTTGTCGTGGAGCGGTTCGATGTTCGAGTACCTGATGCCGCTCCTGGTGATGCCGAACTACGAAAACACGCTGCTCGACCAGACCTGCAAGGCAGCGGTGGAGCGACAGATCGAGTATGGGAGGCAGCGCGGTATACCGTGGGGCATGTCGGAATCCGGCTACAACATGGTTGACGTTCATCTCAACTACCAGTACCGCGCATTTGGCGTTCCCGGTCTGGGGCTCAAACGCGGACTCGCCGATGACTTGGTCATTGCGCCGTATGCCTCGGCGCTCGCGTTGATGGTGGCGCCCGAGGCGGCGTGCCTGAACCTGCAGCGACTCGCCGCGGAAGGGCTGGAAGGAAAATTCGGCTTTTATGAAGCCATTGATTACACCCCGTCACGTCAACGACGCGGGGAATCGAGCGCGTTGGTTCGGTCCTACATGGCCCATCATCAGGGGATGAGCCTCCTCGCCCTAGCCTATCTACTGCTGGATCGTCCGATGCAGAAGCGATTCGAGTCGGACCCGTTGTTCCAGGCGACCATGCTGTTGCTCCAGGAGCGGATTCCCAAGGCCACGGCGCTCTTTCCGCACACTGCCCAACTCTCCGACATTCGACCGGCTTCCGGTGTTCCAGAGACGCCGATTCGGGTTTTCAGCAGCCCCGACACGCCGATACCGCAGGTGCAGTTGTTGTCGAACGGCAGATATCACGTGATGGTCACGAATGCGGGCGGCGGCTACAGCCGCTGGAAAGATCTCGCCGTCACGCGCTGGCGCGAAGACAGTACCTGCGACAACTGGGGCACGTTCTGTTACCTGCGCGACGTGACGAGTGGAGAATTCTGGTCGACCGCCTATCAACCCACTTTGAAGCAACCGAAGCATTACGAAGCGATTTTTTCGGAGGGACGTGCAGAATTTCGCCGCCGGGATTTCGTTGGCGATGGCGATTTCGATACGCATACCGAGATCGTTGTTTCGCCGGAAGATGACATCGAGCTGCGCCGGGTCCGCATCACCAACCGCTCCCGGACACGCCGTGCGATCGACGTCACGAGTTACGCGGAGGTGGTGCTCGCATCGCCGGCCGCGGACGCGCTGCATCCGGCGTTCAGCAATCTCTTTGTTCAGACCGAGATCCTTCGCGCGCAGCGGGCGATCCTCTGCACGCGCCGGCCCCGCTCCCTCGATGAGCAGACGCCATGGATGTTTCACCTGATGGCCGTGCACGGGGCGGACATCGGGGAGATTTCCTATGAGACGGACCGCATGCAGTTCGTCGGTCGTGGGAACACCGTCGCCAATCCCCAAGCAATAACGGATTCTGCGGCGCTCTCTGACAGCCAAGGCTCAGTACTGGATCCGGTCGTCGCAACCCGCTATCGAATATCACTCGATCCGGAACAAACGGCAACCATTGATATGGTCTCCGGCGTCGACGAAACCCGCGACGCCGTATTAACCCTGGTCGAGAAATACCAGGATCGGCGGCTCGCGGATCGTGTCTTCGAACTGGCATGGACACATAGCCAGGTGGTGCTGCGACAGCTCAATGCCAGCGAGGCCGACGCGCAACTCTATGGACGCCTTGCCAACTCTGTTATCTACGCCAATTCCTCGCTGCGCGCCGACACCGGGGTTCTCATCAAGAACCGCCGCGGACAATCCGGCCTATGGGGCTACGCCATTTCCGGCGATTTGCCGATTGTGCTGCTGCAGATTGGAGACCCGGCCAATATCGATCTGGTACGCCAGTTGGTGCAAGCCCATGCGTACTGGCGTCTGAAGGGACTGGCGGTGGACCTGGTGATCTGGAACGAAGATCGCGCCGGCTACCGGCAACTACTCCAAGAGCAAATCATGGGGCTGATTGCCGCAGGCATCGAAGCGCACGTGGTGGATCGGCCGGGTGGAATCTTTGTGCGACCCGCGGACCAGATATCGAACGAAGACCGCATTCTTTTGCAATCGGTCGCGCGCGTCATCATCACCGACGGCCGGGGAGCGCTGGCGGAGCAGATCAAACGTCGCAGCCCTCCGGAAGTGAGGATTCCGCGCTTCAAGCCGACCCGAAGCCATCGCGCCGAGTTCCCGGTGTCTGACGTGTCTCGCCGTGACCTGATCCTCTTCAACGGGCTCGGAGGATTCACTCCTGACGGGCGCGAATACGTGATTACCACCGCGCCCGGTCGGGTCACGCCGGCGCCGTGGGTGAATGTGCTGGCGAATCCGCACTTTGGAACCGTCATCTCGGAGAACGGCCTCGCCTACACCTGGAGCGAGAATGCCCACGAGTTCCGCCTCACTCCCTGGCACAACGACCCCGTGAGCGATTCGAGCGGAGAGGCTTTTTACCTCCGCGACGAAGAGAGCGGCCACTTCTGGTCCCCCACGCCGCTGCCCAGCCGCGGAGAGGGTTCTTACGTTAGCCGGCACGGATTCGGCTACAGCGTCTTCGAGCACAGCGAGGGCGGCATCCGCTCGGAGCTGTGGGTTTACGTGGCCCTGGACGAAGCGGTCAAGTTCTCGGTACTCAAGGTGCATAACGAGTCAGGCCGGCCGCGCCGGCTCTCCGCCACGGGCTACGTGGAATGGGTGCTGGGAGATCTGCGGCCGAAATCGGCCATGCACGTGATTACCGAAGTTGACCCTAACAGCGGTGCGCTCTACGCGCGCAACCCGTACAACATGGAGTTCGCCGATCGGGTTGCGTTCTTCGATGTGGACGATGCGGCCCGGACCTTAAGCGGCGACCGCACTGAATTCATCGGACGCAACGGCACGCTGAAGAATCCGGCCGTGATGGCCCGTTCGCGCCTTTCCGGCAAGGTGGGAGCCGCCCTGGATCCCTGCGCCGCGATCCAGGTTCCCTTCGAGCTGGCCGCCGGGCAAGAGCGTGAGATCATCTTCCGGCTCGGCGTAGGGCGGGACGCCGATGACGCCGGCAACCTGGTGCGTCGCTTGCGGGGATCCTTTGCCGCGCGCGGCGCGCTGGAAAAGGTATGGCACTACTGGAACCACACGCTCGGCACAGTGCAGGTTGAAACACCCGATGAATCTCTGAACGTGCTGACCAACGGCTGGCTCTTGTACCAAACGATCGTGTGCCGTCTTTGGGCGCGCAGCGGATACTACCAATCGGGGGGCGCCTTCGGTTTCCGCGACCAGTTGCAGGATATGATGGCGCTTATCCACGCCGAGCCGCAGCGCGTTCGCGAGCACCTGCTCCTCTGCGCGAGCCGTCAGTTCGTGGAAGGCGATGTCCAGCATTGGTGGCATCCCCCCGCCGGCCGGGGCGTGCGTACACATTGTTCGGATGATTACCTCTGGCTGCCGTTGGCGACGTGCCGCTACGTTTTGAACACCGGGGACACCGGGGTGCTGGATGAATCCATCCACTTCCTCGAAGGCCGCCCCGTCAACGCAGAGGACGACTCGTATTACGATCTACCTGGCCGGTCTATCGAGACGGCCAGCTTGTACCAACACTGTGTGCGAGCCATCCTGAGAGGACTCAGATTTGGTGAGCACGGCCTGCCGCTCATCGGCTCCGGCGACTGGAACGACGGCATGAATATGGTGGGCAAACACGGCAAAGGCGAAAGCGTCTGGTTGGGCTTTTTCCTTTGTGAAGTGCTCACACAGTTCACTGGCCTTGCGCGCCTGCATGGTGACCCATCCTTTGCCGAACGTTGCGAAGGGGAGCGGATTCGGCTCACCCGGAATATCGAGCAAAATGGCTGGGATGGCGAGTGGTACCGCCGCGCCTACTTCGACGACGGCACCCCGCTCGGCTCGGCGAGCAATCCAGAATGCCAAATTGATTCGATTGCACAGAGCTGGTCGGTGCTATCCGGCGCGGGCGATGCCAAACGCTCACGGATGGCAATGAAAGCGGTGGATGAGCGCCTGGTGCGCCGCGACCACGCACTCATCCAACTCTTGGACCCACCCTTCGACAAGTCGAATTTGGATCCCGGTTATATAAGAGGGTACGTCCCCGGTGTGAGAGAGAATGGCGGGCAATACACCCATGGGGCAATCTGGGCGGCGATGGCGTTTGCCGCATTGGGCGACAGCCGGCGCGCGTGGGAACTGTTGGCAATGATCAACCCGGTGAACCATGCAAGATCTCCGGAGGGGGTGGCGACCTACAAAGTGGAGCCGTACGTCGTTGCGGCCGACGTCTATGCGCTCTCGCCGCACACCGGCCGCGGTGGATGGAGCTGGTACACGGGCTCGGCCGGCTGGATGTACCGGCTGATCGTGGAATCACTCCTGGGCTTGAGACTGGAAGTGGACAAACTGCATTTTGCGCCGTGCCTCCCTGTGGATTGGCAGGAATTCAAGATACACTACCGGTACCGGGAGACTGTCTACCATATCGCCATCTTGCAAACACGCTCAGGGAATGGCAAGACGAGTGTGACCCTGGATGGCGTTGAGCAACACGACAAGATGATTCCCCTTGTTGACGACCGCCAGGAACACACTGTCGAAGTGAGAATAATGGCACTACCTCCAGTTCACTAACAGGCTGTTGAAAAAGCCCATCCGTGGGCTTTTTCAACTCGCAAAGTAAAAAGTGCGATTTTTACTTTGCGCCTATTTCGACACCAAGACACAAACCCGGCGCGGAATGCCAGATTTATCACTCATAGAATTTTAGTAGAGCCCCATGAAGTCAACACTCCGTCACATCGCTATGCATTGGGCGACATGATCGTTGTCGGCGAAGGTACAACAACTTGAGGGCATATTACCATGTAGTTTTTATTCAACCCTTTGGAAAGAGGCATCACCATGAAAACTGAGCTTTTAAAAGTAACAGGCATGACTTGCGGCGGCTGCACCAGCAATGTGACGCATGCGCTGAAAGCGATTACCGGAGTCGGTGATGTAAAAGTGTCGCTCTCGGACGGCGAAGCCATGGTGCAATACGACGAGCGCCTGACCTCGCCCGATCAACTGCAATCGGCCGTGAGAGACGCGGGCTATGGTGTGAATACCACCAATACTACTCCGGAACCTCAAGGCAAGGGTGGCTGCTGCGGCTAAACTTGCGCCGAGACTTCTTTACCCACCGTTACAGGAACATGCCATGACAAGTTGTCTCTTCACTCGCACACGCATGGGCAACGACATCGTCAGATGAGCAAGAAAGCCCACGAAACTGAATCGAGCGGACACGCGCCCTCGATTTCGAAAAAGAGCTATAAGAACAGCCTGCGCAAGCTCCAGATCGAACTGGTCAAGCTGCAACGGCACTTCATCAAATGCGATGACAAGATACTGATCATCCTGGAGGGCCGGGATGCGTCCGGCAAGGATGGCACGATCAAGCGCATTGTCCAGCACCTGAGTCCACGCGAAACCCGCGTTGTCGCCCTCGGCAAACCCTCTGACCGGGATCGTACCTCTTGGTACTTCCAGCGTTATGTTCCTTATTTGCCAGCGGCCCAGGAACTCGTGCTGTTTAACCGCAGTTGGTATAACCGTGCTGGGGTGGAGCGGGTGATGGGTTTCTGCACCGAGGCCGAGTACCAAGAGTTCATGGGCTCGGTGTCAGAGTTCGAGCATATGTTAGTGCGCTCGGGAATAAAGCTCCTCAAGTACTACCTCGACATCAGCAAAACCGAGCAAGAGAAACGCTTGGATGAGCGAAAGAGTGATCCACTCACACAGTGGAAAATCAGCGCACTTGACGACCTGGCGCTCAAGAAATGGAAGCAGTACAGCCTGGCTCGCGACGAGATGCTGGCACACACCCACAACGCCATCGCGCCGTGGACCATCGTGCGCGCCGACAACAAACATCTGGCGCGGCTCAACATCATCAAGGATATGCTCGGCCAGCTTCACTACACCGGCAAAGATGAGCGACTGATCCGTCCGGACCCGCAAATCGTATTTGCATACGATGTCTCAACCATCGAAAACGGCCAGCTTGCAAAGTGACCGAAGATGCAGCAAATCATTTTGAATATAAAGACCGCTCCAGCTATACACATTGGCCGTTATCTGAGTTATAAACTAAACCGACGATGAACGAACTCAAACCCAATAAAATTACTGCTCTAAGCGAAAATGACTGGGGCTCACGCAGTCACGTTCGTACCCTCGTGCTGATAGCGGCGACCGTCGCCGGAATTTATTTCTGTTACCTGCTGGCCGTACCATTCCTCCCAGCGCTCGTCTGGGCTTTGGGGCTAGCCGTCTTGTTCGCTCCACTCCATCGGTGGCTTGAGTCGAAAGTAAAACACCCCAACTTGGCCGCCACGATCTGCGTCCTGGTGGCCGCTCTGATCGCGGTTGTGTCGGCGACGGTCGTGGCGGAGCGGATAATGGGCGAAGCCGCCAGAGGTGCGGAAACCATCAAGACAATGGTCGAGTCTGGAGAATGGCGCCGTGCCTTCGAGACTCACCCGCTTGTTGCGCCTGTCGGCCATTGGATCGAGCAGCAGTTCGATCTGCCGGGAATGGTCAATACCGCTACCTCATGGCTGACTAACACCGCCGCTTCTTTCGTCCGGGGGTCCATAGTGCAGTTGATTGGCTTTGTCCTGACCTTTTACATACTTTTCTATTTCCTGCGCGACCGGAGCGCGGCGCTCGAGTCCCTTCGGTCCCTATCGCCACTTTCGAGGGCGGACATGAACCGACTGTTTAGCGATGTCATCGATACCGTTCATGCGACCCTCTACGGTACGCTTACCGTCGCTGTTGTACAGGGCGCCCTGGGTGGACTGATGTTTTGGTGGCTGGGCTTGCCGGCGCCACTGCTCTGGGGAATTGTAATGGGGCTGCTTGCCATAGTGCCGGTGCTGGGCGCCTTTGTCATTTGGATCCCCGCGGCCATCTTTCTGGTTTTGGAAGGCAGCGGGGGGAAAGCCTTGCTGCTAACCCTTTGGGGCGCAATCGTGGTCGGCGGAATCGACAACTTACTGTATCCGATGTTGGTTGGAAGTCGGTTGAAAATGCACACCGTCCTCGCGTTTATTTCTATCGTTGGTGGGCTGATTGTTTTCGGTCCGTCCGGCCTGATCCTGGGTCCCGTGATATTCACAGTCACCAGATTTCTTCTGGAAATCTGGAGTAGTCGGAACGCGGCCGCTAACGCATGATTACGACAGCCACCATCGCCCACAAGCAAAAGGCAAGGCTCGGTAAAGCCAACCTACCTGTGAAGTGATGGTCCAGATTGTCCAGACGCTGCCAGCACGGCGCAGAAAGGATGCTCCCGTGCTATCAAAATAAGCCCATGTTCACAGCCGGCTTTACGCAGACAAGGAACGGCCAGCTTGCGCCGTAGCCGGGGACGTAACAAGATATGCCGAAGACGACTGGGGAGGAGTGATGAAAACGAGCGTTATTGAAGTGCACGACATGCTGTCGGTATTGGGCGTGGACGAAGTGGAGAAGCGGATTGGCAATGTACCGGGTGTCGAAAGCGCTACAGTGAATTTCGCTGCGGGAAACGCTACAGTGCGCTACGACGAAACCCGACTCGAAGTCACCGATATCAAGGCGGCCTTCCGTCAACGCGGGCGCAGTCTGCAGGTGAATCTCGACCCAAGCATGGGAGCGAACACAAGCCCGCACGCAAGCGTGAGGTAGTGCCAACGCCGGACGCGCAGTCTCCACCTCCCCCACCCACTGCGTCGAAAGCATTTCCAGCCGTGCCTGCCGCCTCCGCAGGCAACGAGCAACGGGGCAAGACGATTCCCCTTGTTGGCGACCGCCAGGAACACACTGTCGATGTGAGAATACACCCCCACGCGGTCATAGAATAACCGCATCTAAAATCGCAGAAGCCGTGTTGCAGAACAACAATGCGGTAACGTGGTTTACTTCCCCCACGTCGCAAGCATGGCGAGCACTGCGAACGCCATCACGGCCGTCGCCAGCCAGCCGAGAATCCGGAGCCGGCGCGTGACTACAAATAGTCCCATGACATCCGGTCTCGCCGCCATTAGCATCATCACTACCATGATGGGCACTGCAATGACGCCGTTGATGACAGCGCTCCAGAACAGCGCCTTGATAGGATCAATGGATGTGAAGTTAAGCGCCACGCCCAACAGAGTCGCGATGGCCAGTATCGTGTAAAAACCTTTCGCATGCGGAAGCGTGCGGCCCAGACCGGTCCGCCACTTGAACGCCTCCGCCACGGCGTACGCGGCCGAGCCGGCGAGAATCGGCACGGCGAGCAATCCCGTGCCGACGATCCCTGCGGAGAACAGCACGAATGCAAATTCGCCGGCCAAAGGGCGCAGCGCCTCCGCGGCCTGGGCAGAGGTTTGAATGTCCGTGACGCCGTGCAGGTGCAGAGTCACCGCTGCCGTCAGTATGATGAAGAAAGCGACGAGGTTGGAAAATCCCATCCCGATGTAGGTGTCGATCTTGATGCGCTGCAGGTGGGCGCGAGCCTGTTCCGGCGCGTCCTTCAGCGGTTTCTCACCTTTCGCCGCTCTCTGCTCCTCCGCCTCCTGAGAAGCCTGCCAGAAGAAGAGATACGGACTGATGGTGGTGCCGAACACGGCAACCACCGTGACCACATATTCCGTTTTGAACGATACGGACGGCATGAGTGTGCGCAAAAACACCTCGCCCCATGGCACCTCGACGACGAACACAGTAGCCACGTAAGCGAACAGCGCCAAGGTCAGCATCTTCAGAATTGGCGCGTAGCGCGGAAAGGGAATAAAGACTTGCAGCACCAGAGACACCACGGCGAAGGCTATCGCATACCAATGGGCCGGTCCGCCGATGAGAAGCTTCAGCGCCGCCGCCATCGCGCCGATATCGGCGGCGATGTTGATGGTGTTTGCCATCAGAAGCAGCCCGACGAGACCGTAGAGGAGCCAAGGAGAGTAATGCCGGCGGATATTGGCGGCGAGCCCGTTGCCCGTCACCCGGCCGATGCGGGCGCTCACGCTCTGGATCCCGACCATGAGGGGGAACGTGAAGAATGCCGTCCACAGCATCCCATAGCCGAAGCCGGCGCCGGCTTGGGAATAGGTGGCAATGCCGCTCGGATCATCATCCGCCGCGCCGGTGATGAGACCCGGCCCCAGCCTTTTCCAGAGCGGCTTCTTTTTCGGAATGACAGTCTGATTATTCTTCACGGTCGCCCACTTTATTGCCGGATATCCCGCAACAACACAGCCGATTACTTGCCAGCCGCAATTTTGTCCAGATAACGTTGCCGATGGGTACTTGCCCACCAGCGCTCAATTAACCTCTCTGGAAAACCTGGGTTAGCTCAGGAGAGGCGCTGGAACCGAGATGCCCCCCTTGGGTTAAGCGCCCCATGCTGTGCTCGGGACAGATCACTCGAAAACGTCTTCTGCTGACTCTTCACTGCTTGTCGTCCCCAACTATGAAGCTATGTTCTGACAATTGCTCAAGCAAGGTCGTACCATCCCTCACTATAGCTATCCCAAGGCGGTAACTGCCCGGTGGTACGCCACGCAGATTAACAAGAGCTGAGAACTGACGGCATGGCTGGAGCAGCAACTCCCTGTACTGAGGCCTGGGGTAACGCTCGGCCTTGAAATAGTCCTTCCGATCCTCGGCAGCAACGACCACAAGGGTTTCCGTGTTGCCACATCCTACGCCTTGCAGCCACGCATCCCCTCTGACGGCAATGACCTTGTCCTGGAACCTGATTCTCGCGTACTTGAAGGACAAGCTGCTTGGATCACCTATAGATAACTGAGACACATCGCGTGGTAAAGCCACTTTGCCCAACTGTGAAGGATAGGTATAGGTACCCAGCTTCCCGTTTAGAGTTATCAGATGGTTTGCCAATCTGGCGGTAGGAAAACCATCCTCTGAATAAGGCGTTACGCCCGCTATGTGATAAAAGTCCGCGTCGTGGACAGCGTCAATGCGCTCGCTGGTGGCCAGGGCATAGGCCAGGGGCGTCCCGTATAAATAAACCAGGCTTGTTAGCGTCATGAACGCATAGAAAACAGCCTGTTTCAACTTTTCCCTGTCCACGAACATCTCCAGTATTGCCAGGTAAGTCACCGAGGCAAACAATGCAGAATAGAGCCTGTACCGGCTGATGGTGCTGTAATCGTAATCAAGGCTGCCACGCCCGATGGCGATAGATAGCATTGTTCCTACGAGCCACCCTCCGAAACAGAATAGGACGATGTTTTTTTTCCAATACTGCCTCCTCAGCAAGACCAGCCAAGCGCCAATCAGCAGTAGCCCGATTGGCAAGGACAAACGCGGGAATGCACACCCCAGCAGATTCACCCAAGCCTTCGAAATCAGATAAGCCGCCTGCATGGGGCTCTCATAGCCGGGGACTGCCCCTGGGCGAGAGAAGTCCCAGAAGTACAGCCAAAACGACAAGACCGTGAAGAGCAGGAAGAGGAGCGCCATTCTGTAACGTTTAGCCAGCTTCAGAGCAAATGTAACTACTGGGAATACTATCAAGCCGTTTGATTGGGAGAAGATGGCCAAGATTCCTCCAGCCGCACTCGCCGGGACGGCCAGACTCGGGGCACGGTTATCCGCCAGGAAATGAAATGCAACGAGCGAAAAAAACGCCGCTGGGTAATAGAGCAGCGCGCCGCTACTCCAGAAAGACGCCTCGTAATGTATGAGCGAAAACAGCAGGATTGCCACGGGTAGCACAACTATTTTGTTGTTACGGTAGGGCGAATGCCAGATCAACAGGACGAACAAAAGCACCAGAAAGACGTTGCCCAGAACGATTAGGAATGTAAAATTAATCGTCCCGAATAATGCTTGTGAAAAAAACATCGCCAAACGTGCCACAACGATGCGATGCTCGGTTTGCGGTCCTCCATCCCAGGCAGGCTGGGATAAAAACAATAACAACTGTTCTTTTAGGCTCGCTGACTGAGCAAGATGGTGCTGATACCCCAGAAACTGGATAAAGTCATCCATCTTCGGGACGTTGAGCGCAAAGTGCGACACCATCAAACCATAAACCATGATAAGCACCACGATGAACCCGGTCGCCAGGAGGTTAGACCTCCGAGGGGCTGTCATTTCCAGATAAGTGTTGCGGATCGTTGTTTCTGGGTTCACTTGCTGCTGCATGAGAATTCGCACAGCCTCTACTTGTGGTGGAGAGGCGCCATTATAGCAGGCCCCACAAGAACCCGTGCCCACGCCGGGAAAAAAGCCTAAGGGCTGTGATAATGATGGACACCACAACCACTCCGCCGATATTATCCGTCGCTATGATACGCATCATGAAGGGGCTCTGACAGTGACACCCGAACACCAACCTCAAAACCAAATGATCAATTCGGCTAAACAAGCGCTCCAAGGGCTAGTGGCTTCATCCTTCATAATGGCTGCCATAGGTGCCCTGATTACCGGGTTTTCATTTTTCCCTGGCTATCTGTCCTTCGATTCGGCTTATCAGTATTGGATGGCAAGAACAAGCCACTTTGATGGTGTCAGCCCCACGCTCTACCTACTGTTGTTTTCGTTGTCAGAAAGCATTTTTAAATCGTCGTATGGGATGTTTCTTTTGAATATAATGATCTATTGGACTGGATTGCTCATCTTCTCTTACGTCCTGAAAACGGCGGGATTTAAGAAGATATTCTTAGTCACCCTAGCTGGTATCTGGCTTCCCACCTTCACGTTGTTGGGCCATATCTGGACTGATACCACCCTGCTTGCGGCGCTGACTCTTGCCTCCGCCCTTCTTGGCCTGATCGTCATAACCCGAAAGCGTCGATATTTTTTTAGTATGGTCATACTATTGGTTGTAGCGGGTTCGATACGGCATAATGCGTTACTGGCCGTACTACCGCTATTCTGGCTGGCATGGAGATCAACTTTCCAAGCAACAAATCGATCTCATGCCGTGCTTGCGACTTTGGTATTCGTGTTCTCTGTCGTCGCATTAGGACAAATGCTTGATCGTATCTTCGTCAAGACAACCCGCGCGGTCTGGCCGACGATCGCCTTGTGGGATCTGGCGGGAATCTCCGTCAGGGTTGATGAACTGCTGCTACCGGAGTTCGCGTATCAACCCGGTCTGACTGTTCAAGAACTCAGAGAAACCAATGCCTATACGCCGTACTCCAACACCCCTCTTTACACCCTGCCTCACCATTGGGTTAGGGACGGTTTGGGTGGTAAGCCCTATTCCAGAGATGAACAAATCGCACTTGCCTCAGTCTGGGCCAACAGTATCCTAGCCCATCCAAGCGCATACCTGGAACATCGAGCCACACTCGCACTAGGCTTATTCGGGCGCCACAATTTTGAGCTAGGCGGTGGATTGGTGTATGCATTCCACATCGTTTCATTTAAGGACAACCCACCCATCATTGCGAACGATAGTTCACTAACGAAGCAGGTCGAAAAGAGAATTATGAGGTTGCGCAAATCATGGATATTTTCCCCGCTGCCTTACATATTGATATGCCTTGGTGCAATCCTGATATCCAGGCGCTTCGCAAGCCATCCACTCGCGCGGGCATCCATTGCCATAGCGGCCAGCGCACTGTTCTATGTAGCCCCACTGGCCATCATCGCCCCCAGTGCCGAACTGCGCTATTGCGGATGGCTATTTCCCGCAGCGTTCCTGAGCCTGCTCTTCGCGTGGACCGCACGGAAAAGTGAAATAATCTCTCCATCAGTAGTGTCCGGCAATTTTGCTCCGGCGGTTGAATCCACCACATAGCTTATCGCACATGCAGCCCATTAACAAAAGCCGCATCCGCATTTTTCATTGCACCGTACTCACCGTCATCGGCCTCGCTCTAACGGTTCCAGTTATCTCTTCCGGCTACATATACGGTCATGACGTGTCCTGGCATATGATCTGGGGTCGCCTTTTTGCCGAGCAATTCGGGTCAGGTGACCTTTATCCCAGATGGCTGATGGACGCGAATGCCGGTTTGGGAAGTCCGGTATTTTATTTCTACCCTCCCCTGCCTTCATACGTTGCCAGCCTGTTAAAACTCCTGCTGCCGAGCACATGGAGCTTCTGGTATCCGCTGGGTTTATCGGCCGCACTGGGCCTGGTTATTTCCGGGCTTACGGCTTATCTATGGCTAAGGAAAATTTCTACCGCCAACGCGGCGTTGTTCGCCGCTATAGTTTATATGGTATTGCCCTACCATCTTCGCATTGACCTTTATCAGCGTTTTGCCTTCGCCGAATTTTGGGCCTTCGCCTGGTTACCCTTGATTTTATACTTCACTCACGAGATTACCCGTGGAAATAGAAAGGCTATCGTGGGTGCTGCGGTGAGTTATGCCCTGCTGGTGTTGACACACCCTTTGACCACGCTGTTGTTCTCCGTCGTCCCGCTGTGTTATGGATCATGGCTGGCGGAGCAGGGCAAACGAGTCACTACCCTAACCCTCATCGGCGTAGCGATGGTCTTGGGCGCGGGACTGTCTGCAATTTTTCTCTTTCCAGCGATGACAACCCAAGATCTGGTTCCACTAGGGAATATGCTCACCACTACCCACGAGTTTTTCAAAAGTGTTTTTTTATTTTACGGCCCTTTCGCGGAATCGGAAGGTACTAAGGAGTTTTGGAGACAGATGGCTCAAGCCATGGTGCTCACTGTGGCCATCCCCTGTTGCGCATGGCTTGCCAGCCGCACTCTGCAAAACAGAAGAACAAGAAGCGAAGCCACATTTTGGGCGTTAACGGCCGCGCTGACGGTCTTTATGACCCACCCGCTCAGTGAACCTGTCTGGCGGATTATTCCAAAGCACGGCTTCATTCAGTTTCCCTGGCGTATTCTCACTATCACCACCCTGGCGACTAGCGCCCTGTTGGCGATTGCCCTCTCCTCACTCAAAAAACCCTATACGTACAGGCAGATTATTCCGATGATGCTTGTCGCAGCACTCTCTGCCGGCCAACTTATATCCGGCCTCAAAATTATCAATCTAAAGCCTGTAGCAGAACTGGAAATGTTGGGTATCGTCAAAATAGGATTTATCACCCCCGAATACCGCCCAAGATGGGTGCCTGATGAGCTTTATAATGAAAAATCGTTGATTGAGCTGGGGAGGCAAGACAAGGCGGCGCTGATGAATGGAGCAGGCACTGCACAAGTGCTGGAATGGAATCACGGTCATATCAGGGTTGAAACCCATGCGGACCGCGAGGCCGTGCTACAAATCGGACAGTTTTACTATCCTGGGTGGATGGCAACACTTGACGAGCAGCAAGATCCTCTCAGCGTACAACCTGCCCAAGCCAATGGTTTGTTGACCGTAAAGATCCCCGCCGGGGATCACCAAATTTCGCTCCAGAGAACCGCGCTCAAGGAAGACGTCATCGGCCGGATCATCAGCCTGGTATCATTGGTCATCCTCGTAGCGCTAGTATTCAGACGAACCTAAGCAATCTTCTTTTCTTCTTCGAGACATTGATTTCCGCCGTTGCGTTTAGCGCGATACATCGCGGCGTCGGCACGTTCGAAGAGGGTTTCCGGAGTGTCATCCCCAGCGCATTGGGCAAGGCCGCCGGAAATGCTGATGGGGACATCCTGGTCACGAAAGTGGAAGTGGCAGCTTTCAATGGCGGCGCGCAGCTTCTCGGCGACCAGCGCTGCGGTATCGAGCGGCGTCGCCGGCAACAGGACGACAAATTCCTCACCGCCGTAACGCGCTATAAAATCGGTCTCACGAATCTGCTCCTTGAACAATTGCGCAATGGTTACGAGGGCCTTGTCGCCGGACTTATGGCCATACGTGTCATTGATCTTTTTGAAGCGGTCTACATCCCAGACTATCAGCGTGAGCGGGGTTTGGTAGCGCTTCCAGCGTGCGTATTCCTGCTCCAGACGTTCCCGATAGGCCAGACGATTGTGTATTCCTGTCAGACTATCCAGCAATGCCAGCGTATGCTCTTCCTGCAGGTGAGAGCGTAGCACGCTGGTTTCATGCTCCATGTGTTGCAATTTTTCAGTCAGGGTCTGAACGTGATGTTCGGCCTGTTCGGCGCGTTGCTCCTCGGCGCGGCGGTATTCATTCAGATGCTGGTGGATAGCCTCGATACGTTCTCCGATCATGAGTTTTAGCTGGCCGAGGTCGGCGGCCTCCTGCACATTGCTGGCCATGCCTTGCACCTGAGCCTGGATCACCTCACCCAGTCTACGCCCACCGTACAAGGCCTCGACGCGCACTCGTTCACTGCCTTGTAATTGCGAATCCAGATCTTGCAATCTCTCGGTGAGCTGTTTAAGGAAACCTTCGATCTCCTGCTTTTCGCGCTGCACCCTGGTGCGTTCATCCACCACCAGATCAGCAATGGTTTCGAGTATCACCGGCAATTCCTCGTCACTGACCTGCTGTTCCAGACGGGTCTTTAATGACTCGATACGCTCGTCCTGACTGGTGATCTCCAACCGTTCGAGTAATTGCACCAATACCTCATGCAGAGCGAGCGGGGTGGGTTGTTCGAGAGGTTGCGCTTCTTGATTTTGTAGACGATACGATGCGCTGATAAGAGCGGCGATGTCGTCGGTAAGGCGCTCCCACTCGGACACGACAAGGTCCGCCGTGGCCTGCTGCTTTAATATCACCAGACGCGGCTGTGAGGACGCCGGTAAGGTGAGACTGTTCAGCAACCTTGAGATAAGATCAACGCCATCCGGTACCTTCTCCGATTTAGCGGGTTGCACGGGCGGGGCTGCGGCAGCGGGCCGTTGTTCGGCAAGCTCAGGCACTGCGGCCGGCGCAGGATCATCGGGCTTACCAAACAGCCTGCCGAATAGCCCTGCCTTGGGTGTGTCCGAACGCTGTTCTGCTTTGCGACTTTCGGAGGTTTCTTCTGCGCCTTCCGAGGCCGCTAACGTAAGAGCCTCGCGCACCAGTTCAGCAAAATCCTTGGGCAGCGTCTTGTCGTTTTTTGCATCCTTGTCACCAAGGCGCATACGCAGTGCCTTGACCTTTCTCCCCATTCCCCGCGGAAAACTAAGCGCGTCGAGCAGCTCAAGCAAGACTTCGCCGGGCTCGGGGCCGGAGCTTTTGCCGGCGCCGCTCTGCCGGTCCTGACGCAATACCGCATCGCCGAGACGTTCGATAAGATTCTTTAACCCGAGACTGTCGCGGCCGTCGCGGATCGCGTTACGCAAGGTTTCTATTTGCTGATTGAGATCGGGGTCGCTGCCGCTCGCCACCATCGTGAGGCGGGTGATACAGCGCCGTAGCAGTCCTTCAACTTCAGACCACTGTTTTTCCTTACGCTCGGCCTGCTCCAGGCTGTCGTAATACTTCTGCTTCCAGCGAGCAATACTTTCAATCTCTTCAGCCACTACTACCCCCTACTGCGCCTGATAAGAAGCTCTGAATAAGTCCATCCTGGACTTCTCAGAGCACGAAAAGCAAAAACGTGGTTTTTGCTTTTCTTCATTTTTCAAACACTTTCGTGTTTGAAAAATGGCGGTGCATCCCTGCACCGCAGGAACCTTTAACTTAATCAGAGGTTCCGATACTAGCAAGCACCCAAGCTTATACCCTCTGGAAGACCCACCTCAACAGAGATCGGCAGGTGATCGGATAGACTAGAATGCAACACCCGTGGGTTGCTTACCTCCAGGGACGGCGTCACCAGGATGTGATCCAGATTGCGTTGCGGCCGCCAACTGGGAAAGGTCTTGATCCGGTATTCCGGTTCTCGCAAGTGTGTATGCTTGAAAAGGATATCCATCTCGCGGCTGTGCAACTGGCAATTCAGATCACCCATCAGCACCACATGCTCATGGTCATTGACTAATCTGCCGATGTACTCAAGCTGCAACAGGCGCGCCCGTTTGCCGAGGGCTAGGTGCACATGAAACACAATCAGTTCTTCACCCGGACTGCCGTAGCGGGCCACCATGACACCGCGTCCGGGGATGAAGCCCGGCAGCTTGTGCTCGGCCACCGCGCTGGGGCGAAACCGGCTGAGCAGGACATTGCTGTGCTGGGCGAACTGGCCGAGATCCCGATTGGTCTGGCAGTACCAATAAGGAAAATGTCCCTTGGCCGCCAGATATTCAGCCTGATTCACAAACCCGCTGCGAAAACTACCGGCGTCCACCTCCTGCAAGGCGACGATGTCGAAGTCACTGATGAGATGGGCGATCTTGTCGAGATTACCGAGACTCTGCGCATGAGGCAGGACATGCTTCCAGCTTTGCGTGACATAGTGATGCGGACGCGTAGACGCCATACCCGCCTGAATGTTGTAACTCAGCAGGCGCAGTTGCGGCCGTAGCACTTTATGTGGCTGCGGCTCCATAGCAGTCTGGCTCATAGCGGACAAATCATCTCACCCAGTTTTTCAGCGAGCTTGATATTTTCTTTATAGTCTACAGGACAATCAATAATACTCACCGTGTTATCGGCGAGCGCCCGTTTCAGGGTGGGCAACAGATCCTCCGCCCGTTCAATGCGGTAGCCCTTGGCGCCGAAGGCCTCGGCATATTTGACGAAGTCCGGATTACCGAAGCGTACATGGGATTCGCGCCCGAAACAATTCATTTGCTTCCACTGGATGAGGCCGTAGGCGTTGTCCGTCCAGACCAGGATCACGATAGGCGTCTTGATGCGCATGGCGGTTTCGATTTCCTGCGAATTCATGAGAAATCCCGCATCACCGGTGACCGCCACCACCGCGCGGCCGGGGCGCGCGAGCTTCGCCGCGATGGCGCCCGGCACCGCGATGCCCATGCTCGCAAAACCGTTGGAGATGATGCAGGTATTGGGATATTCGCAACGAAACATGCGCGCCATCCACATTTTGTGCGCGCCCACGTCACAGACTACGATGTCCTCCAGTCCCAACGCGGTACGCAAATCCCAGATGATCTTTTGCGGCTTGAGGGGAAAATCGCTGTCGTTACTGTGCAAGACCATCTCCTCCTTGAGCGCACTACGCAGGCTGCGAAGCTGGTGACCGGCATGCGGTGTGGCGAGCGCCGCGATCCGGTCGAGGCTCAGCTTGATGTCCCCCACCACTCCGACCTCGACAACGTAACTCGCATCCACCTCGGCAGGGGACATGTCTATGTGTATGATCTTGCGGTCACGGGTGGGATGCCACAGATAAGGGTGATATTCGACCAGGTCGTAGCCCACGCAGATGATGACATCGGCCTCCTCGAAACCGGAACTCACGTAATCGCGCGCCTGCAGGCCGGCGCTGCCGAGCGCCATAGGATGTTTGAAGGGGATCACCCCCTTGGCCATGAAGGTATTGGCGACGCCGATATTGAGCCGGTTGGCGAAGTCGGCAAGCTCACGCGAGGCGCCCGCGCGCACCACGCCGTTACCGGCCAGGATGATCGGATTGCGCGCGGCAGAGATGAGCGCAGCGGCCTCATGCACCCGGTCGGCGGGAGGCTCCGGCGGCGTCGCCGCCTGACGCCGCAGCGGCGCTTCGGCCACTTCCAGTGCGGCGATGTTCTCGGGAAATTCAATAAAACAGGCGCCCGACTTTTCTGCCTGGGCAAGTTTGAAGGCCTTCCGCACCACCTCCGGGATGATCTCGGGTTCCAGGATCTGGGTGGCGTATTTGGTGATCGGTTGAAACATATTCACCATATCCAACACCTGATGCGATTCCTTGTGCAGCCGGGTGGTGCTGGCCTGGCCGGCAATGGCGACCAGCGGGGCGCGATCCATATTGGCATCGGCCACGCCGGTGACCAGGTTGGTGGCGCCCGGTCCCAGGGTGGAAAGGCACACGCCTGCCTTGCCCGTCAGCCGCCCGTACACATCGGCCATAAAGGCCGCGCCCTGCTCGTGACGGGTAGTGATAAACTTGATGGGAGAATCCAGCAGGGCGTCCATGACCGCGAGATTCTCCTCGCCGGGGATGCCGAAGATGTATTCCACGCCTTCATTCTCTATACATCTGACAAACAGTTCGGCGGCTTTCATGGTGTGGTTTTATGTTGTGTCGCGGGACGGGTTGTTCGTTTGCCGCAGAGTCTTTATGCTATATTTAATAAGAATTAAGGAGCCTAGCCATGACCTCGGAACAAATCGCCCTCAGTCAATTTCTCAACCAGCAATATCTATGCGAGTCCCTGACCCTCAAGGAGGTCAACACCCTGCTCGATTATACCGAGCTGGTGAGCTTTCACAAGAAAGACATCATTGCCAATATCGGAGAGGTAGGCGAGGCGCTGTATTTCGTCGTAAAGGGCGAAGCGGCGCTGATGTATAACGAGGGTGGGGAAGAGATCGAGGTCGGCCGCATGAAGGAAGGCGAGCTGATGGGCGAGATGTCGTTCTTCGACCGCAAGCCACGCCTGGTGCAGATGCGCGCGATGAGCGAAGACACGCAGGTGCTCAAGCTCCCTCGCGCCAAATATCAACGGCTGCGTATCGAACACCCCTTCATCGCCGTGAATCTGTTAGAGCACGCCATCATCAGCCTGGATCATTTGATCCGCCGCGTCAGCATGGATTTGGCGACGTTTGCAAAATATATCTACGGCGCAGGACCTAAATGAGAGTGAGGCGTGAGGGGAAATCAGCTTTACGCCTCACGCCTGACTCCTTACGCCTCACAGTCTTTTATCCCTCACGCCTCACTTTTTTCTAACGCCTCACCTATGCCGCCACACTTTCCGACCGCGCGCTTTATATCTGGCGCTCACACGCTCGCCCAAGCGCCTCCCGATACCGGGAGGGAGATCGCCTTTGCAGGCCGCTCCAATGCGGGCAAATCGAGCGCCATCAACGCCCTCACCGGGATACAGTCGCTGGCGCGTGTCAGCAAGACCCCCGGCCGCACCCAGCAGCTAAATTTTTTTGAACTAGGGCCGGAGCGCCGCCTGGTGGACCTCCCCGGCTATGGTTATGCAAAGGCCCCGGAGCAGAGCCGGCGTCATTGGAAGCATACCCTGGAGCAGTATTTGGCAAGCCGGCAATCGCTGTGCGGCCTGGTGCTCATCATGGACATCCGCCACCCCATGACCCCGGCGGACCTGGAGTGGCTCGACGCCTGTTTCGAGGGGGGACTGCCTGTCTACATCCTGCTTAGCAAGGCCGATAAGTTGAGTAGATCCGCCATGCACCTCGCCTTACGCCATGTAACCGCGGGCTTAACCCAGCGTTATCCCGGCTATGATAAACAGGGCGTTGAATCTCAACCGCTTTTTGAAGTACAGGCGTTCTCTGTCTTAAAGAAAGTGGGGATCGACGAGGCGAAACAACGCCTGGCGAGCTGGCTGGACCTCTAGTGGGTGGTCGCTCCTGCGCGTCCTGCGCCCGCGACATTCTCATATCCCTGTGCAGCAAAAAAAAGCCCCGGTTCTAAGGGGGGAAGAACCGGGGCCAAACAATTGTCCGGGTGGGGGACACCGGACAATTAACCCGTTTAGGGAGAAAACGGGGAGCGCTAAGCGCTCAATTTGTAAGACTAAGCTACCTCAAAAAAGTTCACTCCGCCATTACGATTATGAATCGTTTTATTTCAATCACTTAGGCCACATCTCTCCTTAAAACAAGAATCGCGTCAACGCAATCTGCCTGCCGTCGGGCAGGGTAAGAGTGGCTGTCGTAGTACTGGTAAACTGTAAAGTTACCGCACCGACATTAGTGGGCGGCTGGCTAGGCGCTTTGTAAGCCCCGGTCAAGGTCTGGCCGTTGGCAAACTGGAGCCAACTGCCTTGGTAGAGCGTGGGTGAGGTCATGCCGCCTGGCGAGACATACCAGATCGGATTTCCGCTGCTATCGTACATATAACCCGCCATAAACAGGTTGTTGCCCTGCACCTCGATGGCAAAGCCGCGCCCGCTTTCGGCCTCATTCCACCACCAGCCGGACTCGGGCTGGAAGCTGGGCGTGCCAGAGCCAAAGGGGAACCGCTCGATGGGCATGGTCCCGCCCGGCCAGGTGAGTGTCCCGTGACTCGCATCGCTGAACTGCAGGGTGATGGTGCCCACATTAAGATTCGTCGGCGTGTTGGATTTATACGGGCCGGTGAGGGTTTGACCGCCGCCAAAGGCCATCAGTGGGCCGCTGTAGGTGCTGACATTGGCCATGGGGCCACCGGAAACGAGCCAGGTGGCGCGGCCATCGTCGGCGTAGAGATAGCCCGCCATGAACATATTGTTGCCCCGCACCTCGATGCTGAAGCCGCGGCCGCTCTGGTCGGGATTCCACCACCAGCCGGGTTGGGGAAGGCCGGAGTCGCCCAGATAACGGGCCAGGGCGAAGTCGCCATCGCTGAAGCTGCTATTGAAGCTGGCACCTGCCACGACCATCTTGCCGTCGGGTTGCAGGACGGCATTTTTTGCAACCTCGGAACGTCCAAAGTCGGTAGTACGCTTGCCTCCAGAGCCAAAACTGGCGTCCGGACTCCCGTCAGGGTTATAGCGCGCCAAGGCGAAGTCGGTATTGGCAGCCGCTCCTGTAACGCCTACCGCAATAATTTTGCCGTCGGGTTGAATGACAAGACCAAGCGCTCCATCGAAGGAACCAAAGTCCGTCGTCACCTTTCCGCCCGTGCCGAAGCTCGTGTCCAGACCGCCGCTGGAAGTATATCTCGCCAGGGCGAAATTGCCGGCCTCCCCATCCGCGCCACCAGAATTACCCGCCGCAACAATCTTGCCGTCCGCTTGGAGCTTTATGCTGATCGCTTCGTCGTAACCGCCGAAGTCGGTGGTGACGCCGCCGCCAAGCCCGAAGCTGGTGTCCAGCGTGCCGTTACTGTTATAGCGAACCAGCGCAAAATTAGCGTCGCTAAGGTTGGCGTTAGCGGTAAGTCCCGAAGCCAAAATCTTGCCGTCGGATTGGAGCGCAAGTGCATCAATGCCTTCAACCGCTCCGAAAGTGGTTGTTTGCAAGCCCGCGAAGCCAAAGCTCAAGTCCAGTGTGCCATTCGGATTATAGCGGGCAAGGGCGAAGTCACCGAGATTACTGGGGGTAAAAGAACCTCCTCCCGCTATAATTTTCCCATTCGGCTGAAGGATGAGGGCAACGGCCAAGTCAACCCCTCCAAAATCCGTAATCAGCTTGCCGCCGCCGCCAAAGCTGCTGTCCAAACTCCCATCAGGGTTGTAACGCGCCAAGGCGAAGTCTGAGGTACTACCATTGCTAACTGCCCCGGCCACTACTATCTTGCCATCGATCTGAATTGCCACTGCATTGGCACCGTCCGCCGCACCAAAGTCGGTAGTCACCTTGCCGCCCGTGCCGAAACTGGTGTCCAGGCCACCGTCGGTGTTGTAACGCGCCACCAGAAAGTCCGTGCCGTTCTCCCCCACCACTACAATCTTGCCGTCGGGCTGGAGAGCCACGGCATTGGCCTCGTCCGAGCTGCCAAAGAAATTAGTGGCGACCTTGCCGCCGCTGCCGAAGGAAGGATCAAGGTCGCCTGGTGCGGCGTAGGCGCACAACGGCGCCAGCGTGGCGAATATCAACAAAAGCAGAGATGATAAACAACGCGCGGAGATTTGTCTTAGGTTCATTATGTGAATTCTCCCGCGAAAAGATGACAGTTTAATGACATGGATATGTTGTGTTTAGTGTGCCTTAGGCGCCTGCTAACATCAATGCGCCTCGTCCCAATTATTTCCTAGCCCAATATCCACCACCAGGGGCACTGAGAGCTTCGCTACTTCGGACATCAATCGCCGGATCTGCTCTTTGGCCTGCTCTAAAGCCTGTTCGGCGACTTCGAAAACCAATTCGTCATGCACCTGCATGATCATCTTGGCGTCTAAAGCCTCCCGATCCAGCCACGCTTGCACGCGCAGCATGGCGAGCTTGATGATGTCCGCCGCTGTGCCCTGCATGGGGGCGTTGATGGCGGTGCGCTCGGCATATTGACGGCGCTGCGCGTTGCTTACGTTGATCTCCGGCAGATACAAACGGCGGCCGAACAGGGTCTCGACATAGCCGAGCTTGCGGGCCTGTATGCGAGTGCTGTCCATGAAGGCCTGCACGCCGGGGTAGCGCCTGAAATAGCGGTCAATATAGTCCTGCGCCGCGGCACGATCCACACCGAGTTGACGCGCGAGACCGAATGATGACATGCCATAGATCAGCCCGAAGTTGATTGCCTTTGCGCTGCGCCGCTGTTCGGTGCTGACCTGCGCGAGCGGCACGCCGAACACCTCGGCGGCGGTAATCTGGTGGATGTCGGCCGCCTCGGCGAAGGCGCGTATCAGCCCCGTATCGCCGGACAGGTGCGCCATGATGCGCAGTTCGATCTGCGAGTAATCGGCGGCGAGGATTTTGTAACCCGGCGCAGCAACGAAAGCTTGACGGATACGCCGCCCCTCCTGAGTGCGAATGGGGATATTCTGAAGATTGGGATCGCTGGACGACAAACGCCCCGTCGCGGCGACCGCCTGATGGTACCAGGTGTGTACGCGCCCGGTGCGGGGATTGATTTGCTCGGGTAGTGTGTCCGTATAAGTGGATTTAAGTTTGCTGAGTGCGCGATGTTCGAGAATGAGTTTGGGCAACGCATAGTCCAGCGCGAGTTCCTGCAACACCGCCTCGGCGGTCGAGGGCTGTCCCTTGGGCGTCTTCTGCAACACCGGCAGACCCATCTTGTCGTAGAGTATTTCCTGGATCTGCAACGGCGAGCCGAGATTAAACGGCTGTCCCGCCACGTCGTGGGCCTGCCGCTCGAGTTCCTGCAAGCGCGCGGCGAGTTCCTGGCTTTGCTGGTGTAACATCGCGGCGTCTATCCGGACGCCGTTCAGTTGCATCTGTGCCAGCACCGCCGCGAGCGGCATCTCGATCTCGGTATACAGTTTATGCAGACCGGGCAGCGCAATGATTCTTGGCCACAGGGCCTCATGCAGCCGCAAGGTCAGCGTGGCGTCTTCGGCTGCATGAGCGGCCGCCGGTTCAATGGGGATTTGATTGTAGCGAAGTTGCTTCGCGCCTTTGCCGGCGAATTCTTCGAAATTGGAACGTCTGCCGCCGAGATATTTGTAGGCGAGTGAATCGAGGTCATGCCGCGTCGCGGTGCTGTCCAGCACATAGGACTCCAGCATGGTGTCATAACAAAGGCCTGCAAGCTTGATGCCGTGATTGTGCAGCACGCACATCGCGTATTTTAGATCGTGTCCGAGTTTCAGTCGGCTGGCGTCCTCAAGTAAAGGGCGCAGACGCTCAAGTACTCGCTCTGTCGGCAGTTGCTGCGGGGCATCGAGATAGATGTGGCCTAGCGGTACATAAACAGCCTCCTCAGGCAACGCGAAGGAAAGGCCGACGATCTCGGCCTGCATGTAATCGGTAGTGTCCGTCCGTACGCTCATACAAATGAGCGGGGACTGTTCCAGCTTGGCAAGCCACTCCTCGAATTGCGTGGAGTTGGTGATGGTTTGCATGGGTGAGGGCTGAGGGGCTTGAAACTTGTGAGGAGTGAGGAGTGAGGAGTCATCACGCCTAACGCCTAACGCCTCACCCGCTTCTAACTCCTTACCCTTCACGCCTAACGCCTCACCTTTCTCTAACTCCTTGAGCCAGCCCTTGAACTCCAGACGAGTGTACCACTCGCGCAAGGTTTCTGGTTCCGGGGAACACCGCTTAAGATCGGTAACAGACACAGCGAGCGGCACATCGCATTTGATGATGAGCAACTCGCGTGACATGGGCAATTGCGGCAGCGCGGCACGCAGATTCTCGCCGACCTTGCCCTTGATCTCATCGGCATGAGCGATGATGTTGTCGAGCGACCCGTAGTGCTTCAACCATTTCACCGCCGTCGTCGGCCCCACCTTGGAGACGCCGGGAACGTTGTCTACGGGGTCTCCCACCAGGGTGAGATAATCTACGATCAGGTTGGGTGGAATACCGAACTTCTGCTCCACACCGGCCGGATCGAGCACCTGGTTCGACATAGTGTTGATGAGCGTGACGTGTTCGTTGACAAGTTGCGCAAGATCCTTGTCGCCAGTAGAGATCAGTGCGGGGATGCCCTGCGCCGCCGCCTGCGAGGCCAGCGTGCCGATGACATCGTCGGCCTCGACGCCTTCTATCATAAGCATGGGCAACCCCAGCGCCTGGATAATCGCGTGCAACGGTTCGATCTGAATGCTCAGATCATCCGGCATGCTGGGCCGGTGCGCCTTGTATTCAGGGTAGAGGTCATCGCGAAAGGTCTTGCCCTTGGCATCAAACACCAGCGCGACGTAGTCGGGGGCGTAATCGGCCAGCAGCTTACGCACCATGTTGATGACGCCGTACACCGCGCCCGTCGGCTGGCCCTTCGAGGTCATCAATGGAGGCATCGCGTGAAACGCGCGGTAGAGATAAGACGAGGCGTCTATCAATACCAGGGGTTTATTTCTGCTCATGCGGGGGTATATATAAAGTAACCGGACATTTCAGATAGGATAGCCTAATGCAAAATTTCCGGCTCAAACATCTGTTGGGGTACTACGCCCAACGTCCGGCACGACGCTGGCACCTCATCTATCCAGTGGCCGTGATGGTCATGCTATTTGGTTTGTCATCCATCCCCGGCACTCTTTACCCCGATGACCCGCTCGTCTATCGGTTGTTTGTATGGGTGCCGCCCAACGTGCAAAACCTGCTGCACGTTCCCGTATTCGGCGCGCTCGGCTGGCTCGCGGGTTGGGCGCTGCAAGCCTGGATACCGGATGTCTTCGCAGCGGTCGCCACTGCCTTTATCTGGGCCGCAGGATACGGCGTGCTGGATGAGTGGCATCAATCCTTCGTGGTCGGCCGCTATGCCTCGCTTTCCGATGTGTTGTTGGATATGGCGGGAGTAGCGCTGGGATTATGGCTGTTCAAGCGGGCGCGTCAGTCCCCTAAAGCCGTGGTGAAGCCTGAACTTTAGGCGGATGATAGGCTTTAGTAAAATACAAGGGTCTGCCTTTGGTCTCGTCAAACATGCGCCCAAGATATTCGCCTATCACGCCGAGCGTGAGGAGCTGTATCCCTCCCAAAAACAACACCACCACCATCAATGAGGGGTAGCCTTGCACGGGATCTCCGTACACCAATGTTTTGTAGATCACCCTGACCGCATAGATAAATGCCGCCAACGACGTGAGCACTCCTATATATGACGCCAGCTTCAGCGGGGCGATGGTAAATGAGGTGATACCCTCCAAGGCCAAATTCCAAAGCCGCCAATAATTCCATTTCGTTTCGCCCGCAAAACGCGGATCGCGGCGGTAAGGCACGGACTTTTGCGGATAACCTATCCAGGAAAACAGTCCCTTCATAAAGCGATGCTGCTCCCGTAATTGTTTGAGCGCATCCACCGCCCGGCGGCTCAGCAGCCGGAAATCGCCGGTATCCGCCGGAATCTTGACCCGGCTGACTTGCTGAATCAGGCGATAAAAGGCGCCTGCGGTCGCCTTTTTCAAATAGGTTTCACCATCTCTCGCGACACGTGTCGCATAGACCACATCGTAGCCCTCATGCCACTGCTTTATCAGCTCTGGAATCAATTCCGGAGGATCCTGCAGATCTGCATCTATCACCACCACCGCCTCACCCAAGGCGTGATCCAATCCGGCGCTTAGCGCAATCTCCTTACCAAAATTGCGGCTCAACTCGACGACCGCGACTCGCGGGTCCTGCTCCCTCAACTGGTATAACACCTCCGGCGTGTTGTCTGTGCTTCCATCGTTGACGAAAACGATCTCGGCGGGAACGCCGAGGGCGTCTAAGACTTTGGAAAGGCGGCTATGGCATTCCTGCAACACCGCCTGTTCGTTGAAGGCGGGCACGACTACCGACAGCAGTATGCCGGCAGTCGCCGTTTGCCCCGGCTTAATATTTTGTTCCATGGCCAACTCCCTCAAATGAAGCTCTGAATAAGTCCGTCCCGGACTTCTCAGAACACGAAAAGCAAAAACGTGGTTTTTGCTTTTCTTCATTTTACAAACACGGAAGTGTTTGTAAAATGGCGGTGCGTCCCTGCACCGCGGGAACCTCTGACTTAATCAGAGGTTCCTAAAGGTCCATAACCTGTTGCCTAAAAAGGTCCAAATCAATATGACGCCGGTAGCGATCACCTGACTCAACAGATAATGCAGCTTAAAAAATTCAATCGCAACGGCCATCATCATGGAGTTTATGGCGAGTCCTATAAAGGCAATTGCAAAAAACTTGAGTATGGCCTGCTTGTGAGGGATATCGCTTTTGAACGTGATCCGGTAGTTTAGGAAGTAATTGACGAAGCCACCTACGATGAACCCGTGAGCAGAAGCTGTCACCGGATCGAATTTGAGGAATTGAACCAACAGAATCAGCGTAACGTATTGGGTGGCGGTTCCTATCGCGCCGACGCCTGCGTAGCGGGTAAACTGGGTTATAAGATTTAGAGGAACGCCGTCTGCTGAGAAACCAAGGGCTGTTTTGGATGCCTTAGTTGGTTTTATCTTCACACCCTCACCCCGTCAGACACCTTACTTATCCTTCACTACTGAACGCCGGCGGTATTATAGCACTTGCCGGGGCGCGGTATAAATCCCGTCCAGCCCCATCAGAGACCTCGCTTCTTTTGCACGGCGGCACGCTTTAACAAACCCAACCAGAACGGATATTGGCTAAGGGCCATTACGCCCACTACCGCGCCATGCAAGATAAAATAACGCAATTGCAATTCCACTCCTGTGACGAGATGCGCACGATCCCTGCTTAACAGAAACTGCAGCGCCGAAAAGACCTGGTTGTATTTAATAATGAGATGTTCTGTTCCGGCTGACAGGGCTTGATAAGCCAGTGGAAAAGACAGGACGATAAAGAGCGGGGCGAACCAGCGCAGCCTCCCGCCTCTTAAGGCGATCAGGGCGGACAGCAACGCCGCCGCGGAGGTTACGATAAGCAAAGCGGCCGCCAGCCAGAGGCTGGACTGCCAATCTCCCCCGCCGGCCATCAATTCCGTGAGATTGTCCGTCGCCGCCTGCACGACCACGACCCAATGTATCGGTGGCAGCAAAACTGCTGAGGTGAAGAGCCATGACACTATCCAAGAGCCAAGTCGAAGCGTCTTCGAAGCCAATGCGCCGGCAATCATCACGGCTCCAAAAAGTTGTAATGAAACGGCGCTAAACAGCGCCAGAAATCGGCCCAGCAATTCCCATTCCCAAGGCCAATGAAGCACGGGGTCGCCGACGATGTCGTAAATACTTTCCATAGGCACCGCATTTCTCAGCAACAACCAGGCAACCGCACCGTGCAGCAAAATCAGCAGCGGCAATAGCCAGGCGAGGCGCGTGCCCGGTCCGCGCACAAGGCTGACCGTAAAAACGGGAAAGCTTCCAATCCAGTAAACTAATAACGAGAACAACACAACAGAGAGGATAGGATGATTGAGATCAACCAGATCCCTGACATTGTAAGGCGCTAAGGGTGAGTGGGTGACAATGCCAACCAGGACTGCGACTGAGGTAATGCCTGCCCATAGATATACCAACACTCTAATGTTCACGTTGACCTCATGCGACCGAGTTCCAGGCGCATACCGATCTTATGCGCCGCGAGCAACCCCCCCAGGCCGCCTAGGGACTGCAAAAACCAATCCGTCGTATCGGCATTTTTTCCGGGCAAGAATAATTGCCCAAGTTCTATGCCCAATCCCACCGCAATCAAAAATAACGCGGCGCTCACTACAAAAATTCTCCGCCAGACAGTGATCGACACCTGTAGGGCCGCCACTCCAAACAGTACGCCCAATGGAAAAAAGAATAAGGTTTTGTGGAGCACTTCAGTGGCCGCGCGATACTCGGTGCCAAAATAATAGGCCTGAAGAGGAACCTTGTTAAACAGCTTCCAGCGCTCCACTAGAAATTCACGCCCGCCGTGAAAATCAAACGGGTACCAAAACACAGCAATGATCACCATCAGCCACGCGATTGCCCCGCCAAGTGACAGATACAATCCCCGCCAGCGATATTTAGACGCCTCAGCGGAAGCAATCTCAGGCCGTTTGGTTCTTAAGCGGAGAGCGGCGGCCAAACCTAATGCGGTTCCCATCGCGGCGATGATAATGTCGGTGGTATCGCTGACCCTGGTGAAGACAAAGAGCTGCATAAACTCAAGCAGGGCGGCGCACAAGATGCTGTAAATCCAAATATTGAATGCCGGCTTGCTGCTGCTCATCCCCCACAGAAAACCGATCGGCACCCAAAGCACGATGTCCGTGGTCAAGCCATAAAAGAATTCAGCCGGTTGCTTAAATTGAAACCCAAAGGGTGCTATGTTGATGCGTCCGGAGCGCCATTTGTCATAGAGATCCGCCAGACTCAGCGTCAAATCAAGCGGCAATAAGTTGTACAAAAAGAATCCGAAGAGATAAAGGTACAGCAGCCGTCTGGAGATTTGTGCAGTCCCGCGCGCCGCGGGAAATTCGGCCAGCCACTTCATAACGCCGGGACCCAAGAAAATCCAACTGATGACACCCATCAACGCGCCCAGCGTCTCAGCGACAATATCATTGATCGAAACCGTCCGGGGAGGAAAATAGACCTGGGCAAATTCAATAAAGACGCTTAAGGCAATACAAGCCGCCAAAATGAACAATGCAGACAACACTTGCAAACCGGGCTTGTGGCGCCGCCAGACCACGCCCAGCCATACGAAGGAGAGCGGGATCATCAGCAGTATGTTCGCAACCCAGTCTGCGCGGGATTCGATACCCAGCTCACGGTAACGTATCGCGGAAAATACCCGCAACGCCTCGGCGAAAGGACGATAATGAAAATCCAGCGGGACAAGGCTGCCGTATATGACAAACGCCAGATAGATCAAACCGGCATAGAAGAGCCGACGGTTCGGGATCCGAGCGTCGCTCCGAGGCACTGGGTGGTTAGGCTGTACCTTGCCCTCTGCAGTCACCTTGTACCAAGGTTGACGCGGCGCCCTGCTCAACATACGGATCTACCTGACCGAACAGAAGATTTAACCTCTAAGCGCAGCGGGCGCGCTCCTCTTTTACAAGCAAAAGCTCCGTGTACCGGCTTACCTCTGAGCCGGCCGCTATAATCCCGGTTCCAATCCACGAATGCTCGAAACGGTTGCGCGTCTATGGTCTCTCCCAGCAACTGCGCTGGTCTAGGCTGAAGATTCAGCTTGCCAATAGGCGCGAGTGGATTCATGAGATAGACTTCGGCTTCAGCGAGAGTTCCAGCGGTATTCGCCGTCTGCTCACCGCCGGTAATCGGCCGTCTGGCAAATACGGCGTTTGCTACCACCCGCTGAGCATAACGCTGATCCGCCCCGGTGAGCCGGATGCCATTACCAGCGGCGACGATGGTGTTGTAGAAGATATTCACACTGCGCGGCACATCATGATGCGGCTGAAGGATGATCGCGTCTCCAAAAGTGTTGACGAACACATTATTGTAGAGCGCGATATTGCCCTCCCCTTGAAACAGCGCCTCGTTGGGATTCTGGTAAAAGAAGTTGCTATAGATTAAATAACTGTCATTGCTGCCAAGGCCGGTTAACGGGAAGTGTCCCACCAATACATTCGGTCTCGCCGAATGACCGACCGAACCTTTATATGCCTTGCTGAACACATTGTGACGGATAATTGTGGAGCTATTCCCCTGCGGCATCTCTTCAAGTTGAGGGCGGCCGATCTGATGCTTGATCTGTAGATTATAGCCCACGGTGTCTACTACTAGATTGTACTCAATCAGACCATCCATGAACGGAGCGCTGCCATCCGAATCCCCGAGATAGATGCCCGTCCCCGCGCCCCTGATAATGTTGTTGCGGATCACCCAACCCCAGGCTGGACATTTAGTCGAAATCCCTACGATTTGCTGATTGGCATCATGGTTATGAATATAGAGATTCTCCAAGACGATGTGGTGCGCCCAGGAAGAATGCCCCTCAGCCTTGACCGCATTCGCCAGTTCCCCACGGCCGTCCAACTCTACATTGCGCAGCGTGATATAAGCGGAATTAGCGATGCTTACCGTATTATGTCCGGCGCGGGCTATATAGACCGCGCGCGCGCCTTTGCGGGGGCCTGTAATAAGGATCGGCTGCTTTGCAGTTCCCATCAAGCCGTGCAGCGGTAAACCGTCCCGATACTGCCCGGAAGCCAATAGCAAGGTATCGCCCGGCTGCAACTGCTGCAAGGCCGCCCGATAGTTCTCCGGTGTAGCTCTGTAGAGGCTCGCGTCAGCCGCGGGCGGAAAATAACAGAGCGCTAAAAATAAGATGAGGGATGTTGTTCGCATTGCCACCGCAGCGGTCACTTGGCTGTTGAATCGTTTAGTCCCTCAAAGAGGCTCGGCTTCAGACCTGTTTTGCCATCACGCATAGTGATTCAAATATAGAGGTTGCCCAGCATGCGTTATCCAATTAGAATCAAGCGGACAATAATCCGATTTTACCCGCTTTTATCTGCAATAACTTGACGATGTCGCCTAGAGGGCACCTCTAAAAATAGTGGATTTTGTCTTTAGGCAAGGCGGAATTCTGCGAGAAAGCGGAGTGTACACGGCAGTCTGCCGCTTCGCGGCCCCGCATTTCGAGTAGAATTCCAACGCCGCATAAAGACATAAAGACGCATTTTTTAGAGGTGCCCTAGAGCCAGCCACGCGGACCCGAATAGGTGATATATAGAACCTCATGACTGCCCTCCCCTCTCCCCACGGCGGCAAACTGACCGAGTTGTTAGTCTCTTCGGCAGAGGCCGCTCAATATAAGGCCGCCTCCAAGGACTTTCCATCCTGGGATCTCACCGCCCGCCAGTTAAGCGACCTGGAACTTTTATTAACCGGCGCGTTTTCACCGCTGACAGGATTCATGAATCAGGCCGACTATGCAAGCGTGCTCCAGCACGGCCGGCTTGCAAATGGCCTGCTCTGGCCGATACCTATTACGCTCGATGTGACGGAAAAATTTTCCGAGGGTCTCTCAGCGGGCCAACACATCGCATTGCGCGACCCGGAAGGCGTTCTGCTTGCCGTGATGCAGATAACGGACATCTGGAAGCCAGACAAATCACTGGAAGCCACGCAACTCTATGGCTCTCAGGCCGGTCCTGAGCAGGGTCGAAGGGACAGTAACCATCCCGGCGTGCATTTTCTGTTCAATCAGGTTCACCCCTTTTACCTGGGCGGCCGTGTCTTCGGCATCGAACTGCCAGCCCATTATGATTTCATTCATTTACGCCTCACCCCGAGAGAAGTGAGAGAGGCGTTTACTCGCGCCGGCTGGCGTAAAATAGTCGCCGTACACACGCAGCAACCCATGCACCGCGCTCAGATTGAAGCAGCCGCGTTGGCCGCCAGGATGACCGGGGCAAACCTCTTTATCCATCCCGTAGCGGGGCCATCGAAGCCGGGGGACGGCGGGCATTACACACGCATACGTTGCTACGAACAGGCATTAAGATATTACCCGGAAGGGAGCACGCTGCTATCATTGCTGCCGCTGTCACTGCGCCATGCTGGCCCGCGTGAGGCGCTATTGTTCGCCATCATCCGCAAGAACTTCGGCTGTTCCCATGTCCTCATGGTGGACTCACCGGAAAACCTCGCTGAACATTCGGATCAGCCACTCTCCACCCATCAACAGGAATTGGGCATCGAGATTTTGCCTGTACACAACATGCTCTACGTGGAAGATCGCGCGGAGTATCTCCCCAGCGATCAAGTAAAACCGACGCAACGGATCTTTGCTCTTTCAAATACTGAATTGACGAGAAGGCTCGCGGAGGACTTGGAAATTCCCCAGTGGTTTTCCTACCCTGAGATCGTGGCGGAGTTGCGCAGGATTCACCTTCCGAAATATAGGCAGGGCGTTACCCTCTTTTTTACCGGCCTGTCCGGTTCGGGAAAGTCCACCATCGCCAGGGCGCTGCTCGCCAAGCTGATGGAGCTTGGCAATCGTTCAGTGACTTTGCTGGACGGCGATGTGGTTCGTAAACACCTCTCCAGCGAACTGGGTTTCTCGCGGGAACATCGGAACTTGAACATCCTGCGCATCGGTTTTGTGGCGAGCGAAATCACCAAGCACGGCGGCATTGCGATTTGCGCGCCGATTGCCCCTTATGAAGCGACGCGCAGACAGGTCAGGGAGATGATGACTGCCTATGGCGGCTTTATTGAGATTCATGTTTCCACCCCGTTGGAGATTTGCGAAAGCCGTGACCGCAAGGGCCTCTACGCCAAGGCCAGGGCGGGATTGATCAAGGAATTTACCGGGATCAGCGATCCCTATGAAATACCCCAAGACGCAGAACTCGTCATAGACACGCGGGATTACTCCCCCCTGGAGGCGGCGCAGCTCGTACTGAACAAATTGGCCATGGAAGGCTATCTGCGCTAATGTGTGGTGGTATTTGCTGAAATCAGTTATGACCAGCACCTCACCCACCAATTATTGAGCGACGCATCGGCCTGCTCTTGCGAGACAAGCCGTACAAACACATTCTATGAGTAAGTTCCCTCTCCCGCCTGCGGGAGAGGGTGCAAAACATGAGGTTTTGTTACTGTTGTTCTTAGTAAATTTAAGCGCGGCAACTCAAGATCAGTTCACCAGGTAGTGCAAGAGGCGTACAGTTCTTCGTACTCCCTGACCATGGCATCCAGGGTGAACCCTTGCTCGAACTTCATCCGTGCCTTCTCGCCCATGCGTCTCGCCTTCACTGGATCCGTCAGAACGGCGAGCATGGCCCGCGAGAGCGCCTCCGGATCATCCGCCGGCACGATCAGCCCGGTGACGCCGTGCTCCACTACTTCGGCGTTGCCACCGACATCCGTCGCAACGATGGGCCTGCCAGCGGCGCTGGCCTCCACCAGCGTAAGCGACAATCCCTCACTATGCGAGGAAAGTACGAACAGGTCCATCGCGCTCAGGAGTTCCGGCACGTCGTGCCTCGCGCCGAGGAAGCGCACCACCGTACCGAGCCCAAGCTCAGCGGCCAACGACTCCAAATCGCAGCGCAGCGGCCCGTCTCCCACGACCAGCAACACCGCAGAAGGTAGCTCGGCCGCTACGCACTGCATGGCGCGCAGCAGCCCCGCGTGATTCTTGATGGCATCCAGCCTGGCCACGATCCCCACGACCGGCTGTCCGCCCGCCAGCCCGAGGGAAGCCCGGACGGCATCGCGATCATAGTGCGGGCCGAACCGCTGCCCGTCGATGCCGTTGTGTATGGTCACCACCCTGGCGGGCGATACGCCCTCTTCTGCCACAAGATACCGCTTGCCGAACTCCGCCACCGCCACCACCTTGTCCACCATGGTGGAAAGCACGCGGTTCGCCAGGCGCACTTTGCGGCTCGAGGAAAAATCGCGCCCATGCTCGGTGTAGACGATACAGGGAATGTGTGCGAGCTTGCCGGCAAGGGTCCCATAAAAAAATGCGGTGGGATTGTGCAAATGGAGAATGTTTGCCCCCGACTGCCTCAGAAACCGCGCCAGCCTGAGGATATATCCGAGGTCGACGCCAGGCTTGCGCCTGACCAGCGCTACGCTGGTACCCTGACTGGTGAGCCGCTCCGCGAGGCTGCCAAGCGTGTCGTAGCAGCACACAGCGGGCCGGTAGTGGGCGCGGTCCAACTGTTCGACGAGGTTCACCACCATCATCTCCAGGCCACCGATCTCCAGGCCCTGGATCAGGTGCACGACGTTCAGCGGTCCCTTCAAATCTCGTATCCCAGCTTTTCCATCGTGGGACCGATCAGCCTGCGGGCAAGCGCGATTTCCTCTGCGGACCAGGAGCGGTGCGCCCCGATGTTGGGGCTGAAACCCTTGCTGTCGAGGATCTTGGAGTCCTGCAGCCCGAAGTCGTGCTGCTTGTCCGCGAACTGCAGCACTTCCGGATCCCACGGCTCTCCCAGAAACTCGAACATAGGCGGCAGGTATCGCTCCGGCTCGGATGAGTACTGCTCATAGAAGATCCGAAAACACTGCTGGGGATGGGCCACTTCGAAGGCCAGCATGGCCTCGCACTGCTCGGCCCAGTAGCGGGCGTTGGTCAGGCGCGGCGAGTCGGGGTGCTCGGCGGCGTATTTGCGGCCGGGGCCCCGGTTCACGTCGTGGCCATGCATGCGGGCCAGGGACTCCGCCACGTCGAACCCGTGCCGGTAGAGCATGACGTATCGGCATTCGGGGCCGAACAGCGGGCCGATAAAGTCCAGGGCGTCGATGTACGAAGGCGTCTTATCGAACCAGCGGGACTTTCCCTTGGCTATGGCGTAGCTATCGAAGATGCCCCCTGCCATCTCCCGCAGCCGCAAAAGCAGCGCCTCCTCGTCTACACCGACGCCCTGGAGCCCTTTCCTGTACCAGTCGTTGCGCCACAGCTCGGCCAGGCCCAGCAGGAAGTTGCTCTCGGGCGGGACCGCGATGTTCGGGTGGCTGTCCAGCACGAATCGCAGCAGCGTCGTACCCGAGCGGTAGACACCGACGATAAAACCGGGCTTGAGCGGCTTGCGTTTGCTGCTGTCCACCTGCTGGACCACGATGCGCTCGCGCACCTGCGTGCCGCCGAAGGTCTGGGAGAGCTTGTTTAGCAGGCGTTTGGGTAGGTTCATTATGGGTGGAGTTTTTTCTTCGGCGGGCGGCTGGCCATTATGAATCCAAATCGAAATCCGATTCGCACCTGGAAAGGCGCTCCGACACAGGGCCTACTATTGCAGGAGCGGCCTACCAACCACGAAAACGAGAATCCCAATCATAGCAGCGCCGACCCGCATTCCACAACGAACGGCCCCGGGGCGGATAGAATCACTTGCCCTATCACAGAGGGCGCTACGCAGATTCCCGCCGATTCGCGCTATTTCTCCACCCGCTTTAACTGCGCCTCGAGGCGCACCACTTCAGCCTGCCAATCCTGCCCTACCGCCCGCCCATGCTTGATTCCGGTAGGTGCGCTGTGCAGTGGCACGTAATGGAATACCGCGTGGACATCGTGCCGCTTGAGTTCATCGATCAAGGCAGTGCATACTTCCAAGCTTGGCAACAGAATGTAATACATGTGGGCGTTATGAACGCACTCTCTTGGGATAGGGCGGCGAATCTTGCCGCTGATTTCCAGCGCCTCCAGCCACTGGTGGTAGGTGCCCCACAAAGCAAGGCGCCGGCGGGTGATCTCGTCCGCTTTCTCCATCTGGGCCCACAAAAAGGCGGCAATCAACCCGCTGGGCAAGTAGGATGAACCTACGCCTACCCAGGTGTATTGTCCACCTGACCCCGCCCCCCCGGCTCGCTCTCCAGTGCCGCACCCAGGCGCCGCGCGAGCTCCGGCAGGGTTTCCGCAGAGCGATTAGACGGGAATGATGATAGAAAGTCTTGGCATTCGCGCAGGATGGCAGCCAGGTATCCTTTGCGGAGCCGGCGTTGCGCTGGCCCGTCTTGATCCATGTCGTCCACCGAATCGGTCCCCATCAGGGACGTCTCTGCATTTCTGCTCGTGACACTCTTCACATAGTCCTAGCGTCATGAACGGTACCCAGGGGCTCAAGGCCCTGATGATCACGGAGATCTTTCTGCCCACCAAAGGCGGCACGGCGGTTTCCTTCGATGACGACTTTCGCAGGCTCGGGGGCAAGGAGGTGCACATCGTCACCGCCGATGTGCCGGGAGCGGCGCAGTTCGACCGCACTCATCCCAACAGCGTTCACCGCCTCGTCCTCAAACGCAGCCCCTGGTTGAAGCCGGAATCGCTGTTCATCTACGCCAAGCTGTTTCTGACATCGCTTTGGCTTACCCTGCGCCATCGCGTTGTCGCTGTCTTCGCCGGACGCGCCCTCCCCGAGGGCTTCGTGGCCTGGGCGGTAGGGCGGCTCACCGGGCGGCCGGTGCTGATCTATGCCCATGGCGAGGAACTCACAGGATGGGGTCGAGGGCGGAAGTTTCGGGCGATGTGCTTCGCCTTGGGCCATGCGGACTGGGTCCTTTCCAATAGCGATTTCACCCGTGACGTCCTGGTCAACCTGATCGGCGTCGCTCCGGAGCGGATAGCGATTATCTATCCCACGGTGGATGAGGAAAGATTCCAACCCGCCGCGCCGAGTCAGGATCTGCGTGCCAGCATCGGCCTTGCCGATCATCAGAAACTCATTCTCTCGGTGGGTCGGCTGCAGCGGCGCAAGGGTTTTGATAACGTGATTCGTGCCTTGCCCCTGCTGTTGCGCCAGGGGGTGGACGCTCACTATGTACTGATCGGCATCGGTGAGGATTGGGATCACCTGCGCGCTCTTGCCGCCGAGTTCGGCGTCGCGGATCGCGTCCACCTTCTCGGTCACGTCAGCTACGAGGATCTGCCTCGCTGGTACAACACTTGCGACCTGTTCGCCATGCCAAACCGGGATATCGAAGGCGATACCGAAGGCTTCGGTCTGGTGTTCCTGGAGGCCGCTGCGTCCGCCAAGCCGGCTCTCTCCGGCATTGCGGGCGGAACGGGTTCTGCCGTGGTGGATGGGGAGACCGGGCTGCGGGTGGATGGCGAAAAGGCGGAGGAAATCGCCCAGGCTGCCGCGCGCCTGTTACAGAACACCGAGGACGCCGAAGTCATGGGGCGCAAAGCGCGGCAGCGGGTGTTGGCGAATTTCACCCACGAGCGGCGGGTGGAAGAACTGCGCCGCTTGGCGCTGGCGGGACGCCGGTAGGAGCGGCTTCAGCCGCGAATATCCGCGGCTGAAGCCGCTCCTACTGTTCGGGTTGTTCGCCTGCCTTGGCCGGTTCTTTCGACAGCACCAGAACCCCTATGCCGTCCACGATGCCGAAGCTATTCGGGTGAGGCCAGGGCGCATGCGTTGCCGCGTACTCCAATGCCTTCGGCGTCGTTTGATCCGCGGCAACGAAAGTGATCTCGTCCCGCATCAGGCGAGCGAGGTGCTGCATGCGTACCGCATCCATATACTGGCTCGCGACGCCGGTGGCGGGCTTGAAGGGGTAGGCCGACGGCATATTGTAGCTGCCGACCACTGTGACTTTCTTGCCGTCCCATTGTATGTCCGGAACTGACCGAATGCGGGCCAAGATTTGGGTCAGCGTGTTGAAGTGAGCGCGGTCGTTTAGATAGTTGACCGTGGAGATCCAGTTGCACTGCAGGATGTAGCCGGCGAGGAGGAATGACACCAGCAGAATGGCGGCATTCCTTGCCAGGACAGATGCGGCGCGGTTAATGATCATGACGGAGCCAGCGACTACGACCGCATACGCTGTCAGCGTGAGGTTGTGGTAGTGCCCCCCCGCGTGAAGAAGTTGCAGCATCCGCGGCGCGAACAGGGAGAGGGCCAGGATCGCTACTGCACCGACTTTCTTTATCGCCCCTTTCGGCAACCAGAGGCAGAGGGCAAATGCGGAAACGAGCAGGACCAGTTGGAGCTTCTTCAGGTAATTGGGGAAGTAGCTTTCGGGCCAAAGGAAGAAGCTTCGTGTCCCATGCAATATCTCCGTGAGTGCGTACGAGAGGTACGAGAGATTGAGTTTGTGGCCAAGGCTGAATGCCTGGCCCGCTGCCTGGGAGGAGTCGAATTTGAGGTGCATCGATGAAACAGCGGCGAGGTAGATAATCCCGCCTGCCCCCGCAGCGGCAAGCGCCGCCAACGTAGATTTGGTCACCGCCCTTGACAGTGGGATTTCACGCTCATCGCCGAACAGGACGCCTGCAAGTACCCAGAAAAGAAAGATCGTCGCGGCGTTGGCGATGACGGATTGGTAGATGGAAAATGCTGCTGTATAGAGAACTGCGGCAAGGGCTACATGAATGATCGTGGCTCGTGTGGATAGCATGACCGCCAGCGCCACGAGCAGATGTGCCAAGGAATAGGTGGCCATGGAAGTGTTGTATTGATAAACCTGAGCCATGAAAGGAAACACACACACGATCGACGCAATCAGCGCAATGTCCAGGGTTCTGCGCGCGCCCCAGAAGCGCGCCATGACCAAGCCATAGCCAGCGGTGAAAACGATGCCCTCAGCCATCTGCAAGAAAGGCATGATATATGCGTTCTGTGTGTAGTAGTGTAACCACCCTACGCCGAAGCGCCCGAGGTAGTGGCCGAGGATGGTGTCCTGGATGAAAATCTGATATAGGTCGTCGTGGTGGAGGATCAGATTAGTCATCTCGAAGCCGAATGCGAGCAGGCTGATCCCGATGACGATAAAAAAGGCCCTCTTGTATGCGGGATCAAACTGTTTCCAGGCATCGGACAATGTCTGGTCCAGTGGCGTATTGAGCAGAGAGTTCATGGCGGAGAGCCTCCAAAAGGAGTAAAGGGGGGATTGCTTGGCGTTCTGGCACTGCTTCAAGGTGAGCGCTCTTCCTCGATGCCAATCTGACTTTCGATCAGATATGAGGGTCGAAGCTTGATCTCGTCATAGATCTTGGCGACGTACTCGCCGATGATGCCCAGGCTGATCATGATGAAGCTGCCCAGGATAAGCAGTGTGAAGATCATGGTGGTAAAGCCGGACACGGCTCGGCCTAGAATCCACCCGAACAATGCTTCGGCGCCTACCGCCAGGCCGAACAGCATGGTCATGAGGCCCATTGCGGTTACGATCCTTAGGGGCGCGCTCGTGAAGGAAACGGTAGCCGTCGTTGCAAGGTCCACGAGTCGCCAGAAGGTCCACTTCCCTGCGCCTTGGGCGCGGGCTTCCACGTCGAATGGGATGCTCGCATGCTCGTAGCCCACCCAGTCCGACAATCCGCGGTAAAAGCGCTGCCGCTCGGGAAGTTTCTTGATGATGGTGTCGACGACCAGACGATCCAGCAGCTTGAAATCCGAAGAGTTTCCGATGTTGATCCCGCCCAGTTTCGAGAGCATGGAATTGAACAGCTTGGCGCGCGCTCTGGTCAAGACGCCATCGATTTCCCGGCTGCGTTTCACTCCGTCCACGACCTTGGCGCCATTGCGCCATGCCTCGATCATCTGGGGAATCAATTGCGGCGGGTGCTGGAGATCCGCGTCGATGGTCACGACCGCATTGCCTCGGGCCACATTCAAGCCGGCCAACAGGGCTGCCTCCTTGCCGAAATTGCGGCTGAAGCGAACTCCCTTGACGCGCGCATCCGTCTGGCTGATTTCACGGACGCGATCGAAAGTTCGGTCGTGGCTGCCGTCGTCGACGACGATGATTTCCCAGTCGGGGACGCACGAATCCAGGACGTCGCTGACGACATCGAGCGCGTGCGCGATGCCTTGCTCCTCGTTGTGCGCCGGAATGACGATGCTCAATAGTTTCAGTTCGTGTGTTGCCATGGTTGCCTCAACAGTGAATTGTGGTGCTCAAGGGCCATCCGCTTCCGCGCGGACGACGAAGCGGCCATCCGTGATGGTGAGATGGCGATAACCGATTAGCCGAACTCCGTGGCTGTGCAGCAACTCCCGTAGTGTGGGGTTCGTCAGTGTTGCGAGTTCACCTTCCCAGTCGTGGTAGCTTCGGAGTCGGGCCTCAGTGACTTCGGCCTCGTCAAGCTGGCCCGGATGGCACATCAACTCATACACCCGGCCGGGTCGCAGGGTCGGCAATTTGCGCCGCAGATAGTCGAGCGACAGCTTGCCGCTTCTACCCATGCCCAGAAAACGAGGCGCCGGCACCTCCAGCTGGCGCCGGTTAAGCATCGCCAGCGCACCCAGCAGGCCATCCCTGACCAGAGCTCCCGCCTCCCAACTGCGAGGCAGCTCCGGGGTGGGGCATCGCACATGCGCTATGCCGTACTCGTCGGCCAAAGCTCGCGTCACTTGAAACAAGCCTGGCAGCATATGGATATGTTCATGAGAATTCAGGAATGTTAGGGTCAGCCCCTCATCAAGGCAACGTTCGATCTGTGCGCGCCATTCAGCCTTCACGTCTTCAGCCCGGACAGTGCCGGAGAATATCGCCTTGACCAAGGCAAATTTTGCGGGAAACCGTCCCGCCCATTGGCCCAAGCGGTCACGCATCCCAACGGTCAGCGGCTCCCGCTCGGTGAGGTTGAGATGTACGCCCAGATCCAGCTGCGGATAATCACGCAGCCAGGCCACATGCTCACCCAGGTATGGGCTGTTTGCGAAAATTCCCGTGGCCGTGACGATGCCATGGCGAGCGGATTTCAGGATGCCGCGGCTGACGCAATGGTAATAGCCATAGTCGTCGGCATTGACTACGAGATAGGCCCATTCGGGTCGGGAGGTCACGCAGGGTTGTCCTTTTTTATCTTCACTGGCATCGGAGAAGTGTCATTTGATCCGAGCAAACAGACGGTAGCGCAAATTTCGACCCCCGAGGCAAACTGCCCAGGTAAGCACGGCAAACCAGAAGGGGGGGCGCAGTGATTTCTTGCCCGCCATAGCTCCGGAAAGAATTTGTTTGGCCACGTCTCGCCTGGATGTTAACAGGAGCTTTGCGACGCCGCTCCTCTTCATCATCCCCGATTCAAAGATGCCTGGTTCGACGATCATGATGTCGATATGCTGCTTTCCCACGGCCCTTAGTTCCATTTCGAGGCTTTCTCCCCAGATGCTCAGTGCGGCTTTGGAAGCGTTGTAGCCACCGGTCAAATGCATGCCATGCCAACGGCCGATGCTCGACACGAGCACCAGCGACTTTCGAGAGTTGCCGGCGCAGAACCAGTTCGCGAAATCGACTGTGGAAAAATAGTTGACCTCAAAAGTTTCTCTCAGCGCGGGCATGGCCAGCACCGAAGTTCCCCCATGCTTGACCCCAGCGCAGAGGATGGCCAAGTCAATCGCCTCCGCCTGGGTGCGGTTTTCAGTCAACACCCGCGGCAGGGCACCAGGCTGTGAGATATCGGCCACCAGTAGCCAGGCGGGCGCCTCTCTTGGCAGCTCTGCAGCCAGGTTATCCAATGCCTCCTGACTGCGTACAGTTCCTATGACCTCCGCCCCTTGTTCCAGGGCATGGAGCATAAGGTCACGACCCAAGCCGCGATTGACGCCGGTGATGAGAATCCGCTTGCCGGCAAGATTCTGCTCGCGCCGAAAGGGGGTGCCCGCGACATAGGCAAGGAAGTTCCATCCCAGCCATGCTAGCGTGACCATAAGCGCGAAACCATAACCGGTTAGCCAACCGGCAATGGCGAGCGCGGCCCGCCAGCCGGCAGGCGCTGACGCGAGTTCGCGATATCCCTCGCCGTCGCACTCATGCAAGCCGATCACACAGTTCAGCACGTGCCGAACGGGGTGCTCGGGAAAGAAAAGCCTGGTTGCCTGATCCATCCGGGCGAGGCGAAACCTCGTCAACCGCACTCCCGCCAGAAACAGGGCGAAGCCTCTCGGCCGTTTGAAACGGAAAGGGGCGCTCGCCAGATAGGCGGAGAGCTTTTCGTAAAGGTGCGCCTTGGGCGAAATTCCCAGATAGGCGCAGACCGTTCGGTATTCGTCCTCGTCGATCTGCCAGGTTGGGAACAGGGGGCCTTGCATCATCATAGTCGGGCGCTACGGGCGATCCGGGTGGCGTGGGCGGCCAGGGACATGCTGATCGACTTGCTTGGCAGGGAAGGGAAAGCCGCGCCATCGGCGATGTAGACGTTGGCGAACAGGTTTGAGCGCCCCGTGGCGTCACATCGCTTGATGCCTTCCCCCATGGGCACCGTGCCGGCATAGTGAATGCCCGCACCCGGCGCAGACTGGATGATCCCCTTTGGCATGCACCCAAGTCGCCACAGCGCAGCTCGCACCCTCGCAACCGATTGGGTGATATAGGCGCTCTTTTCGTTTGCTTCCTGATAGCAGAGCCTCACCGCTTCCCGTTGCTCTCCTGCATTCACGAGAACCTGCCTGTTGCCGGGCGTAATCTTGTCCGGGAAAAACAAGCTCACTACGCCCAGTGCCGATTTCAGCACGAAGAAGAGCTTTTTGGACAGGCGGCTGCCGAAGGGCATGCTTTCGATCAGGGGATGATAGAGCAGGCTGGGCAGGTGCAGCACTTCCGCATGCAGATAGCGCGGCCACGGGCCGTGTTCACCGAGAATGCCCATGATCAGCCGATTGTATTGAAACGAGCGCGAGTCCGGTGGGCGACCGATCCCGCTCAGCGCCACATAGGGCAGCTTGAGTACCGTGGTGTCCATCAGGCCTTCCGTTTCTGGCGAGATGTCCGGCCGGGCCGCCCTGAGGCTGCGCAGGAAAATGGCCCCCGTTTCCAGAGCACCCGCGGCCAGGAAAGCTACGTCGCATGTTTCCACGTGCGTCTGTCCGCTTCCGGTGTCCACGAAGCGAATGCCGGTGATCTTTCCCTCGCCCGGCACAAGGGACAAGACCCGGCGGCCCGGAACGTAGCGAAAACCCTCGAACGATTCGCAGGCTTGCAGCGTGCTCCGGCCCGGGTTGTAAATGGAGTCCTTGGGGCATCCCCATAGACAGCGATCGCAGTAATCGCACGCATCCTTGCGCTGGGGGTCGGTCACCACCGCCAGACGCGCCAGGCCCAGCCGGATGCCCAGCCCGTGCAGTCGGCTTTTCTTTCTTTCGTAGGCCCGCGTAAGGCGTTCATCGGCACTGGACAAGCGGATCGGGGGTTGGGAAGGATAACTGCCGGCGAGCTGCGAGGAGAGATCGTCATGCACGGGGCCCGCCACGGGAATGCGCGCGTAGACGGTTCGGTAAGCGCTGTCCATCTCGGAAAAGGAAACCGGCCAACCGGCGAGATCGTCCTCGTCGAAGGAGAGGGCGTTGGCTCCCCAGCCGTTCGCCAGTCCTCCCCGGTGGTATGAGCCGAGGGGGGCAAAACCGTCAGAAAGAAAATTCCACAGCGGATCCTTGTCCGAGGCCAGAAAGTGGCGCGAGGGCGGGTAGCGGAGCAGTTCGCCCCGGCCCGGTGGGACCAAGGCATCCAAGTCTCGTCCAAGAAAATAGTCGACGGGATCGTCCAGCCGATTCTTCAGTTCGTGGAAAGTCACCCCGGGCTCCGGGAACGAATCCTCGTGCCGGCCCACGTCCCACAGCTCGACGTTGAAGCCGCGTTCCAGCAGGGTCAGCGCGGCGTGTGCGCCGGAGACACCGGCACCGATGACGACTATCTTCATGCCGCGACCACCGACGCTTGGTAGACTGCCATTAGGCGAGGATGAGGTAGATGGCCAACATGCCGCACGCCAGTCCGAGCGCATGGCGACCGTTGATGGCCTCTCCGATCGACAGGCCATAGGCCGTGACGAGCAGGATCTGCGCGACCGTCATTATCGGATAGATTTTGTTCAGCGGGTAGTACTTCAGAATCTGGGAATACAGGACGAACGACAGCGCATAAACAATCGCGCTCAGCCCCATGTAAACGAGCCATGTGCTCGTCTTGATTTCAAAGTAAGAGGCTTCCTTCAACAGCACTTGCGCAAGCGCCGTGGCAATCACAGCTATGAGGACCAGTATGGGGGGAGATAAAGTCAGCATCTTGTATCCTCGAAAGTGTCGCGAGCGCTGAACAGCTTGTGATGAAGAAGATAGCAGGGTAGGAGCGGCTTCAGCCGCGAAGGGATCGGCGCCGTGATTTGGTTCGCGGCAGAAGCCGCTCTTACAAACCAAAAGTTATCCCACTGACGATCTGTGTGATTCAACGTGTCCCCCCAGTAATTCCGTGTGGTGCCAGGGTCGAACCAAGCAGCTCCTGTGCGCGGAGATAGTCGTCCGGCACGCCGATATCGATGAAAACACCTCTGGCCTCAAAGGCGAGCGGGCTGATTTCCCGGACATGGGGCATCAGGAAGTCCGCCTCGAATGAAAAAACCGAAGGGAGGCGGTATCGATCGAGCAGGTTCCGCGCGAGGAGATAGACGCCCGCGTTAATCACGCCGGCCCCCGCGCGGCCTTTCTCGAAAAACCCTTTGATGCGTCCGTCCTCGATGTCGAGCGCGCCATAGCGGCCTGTATCCGGGACCCCTTGCACGGCGACGCTGAGATTCGCCCCCTCTCGCAGATGCGCACCCAGCATGGCCCGGTAGTCCAGATCAAGGTAGGTATCGCCGTTTAGCACGAAAACCTGGGGGGCCTGCGTCTGCTCCAGGGCAAACCTGATCGCGCCGCCCGTGCCCAAGGGTTCCGTCTCGACCGAGTAGCGCAAGGCAAGGGAACGATAGACTGATCCGAAATGCTCGCGGATCGCTTCGCCCTTGTGGCCAACAGCCAGAACAACTGTCTCGAAGCCGGCGGCGACCAGCGCGTCCAGGACGAAAGCGAGAAAAGGCCGGTCGTTGATCGGGGCCATGGGCTTGGGCAGCTCCGGCACCACGGCGCGTAGGCGCGTACCCAAGCCGCCGGCGAGAATAATTGCCTCCATCATTCTTCCCTTGGGAACATTTGTTCCTCGATGAGATGGCAGATGCTGTGGCCGATGACGATGTGGCCTTCCTGGATGCGTGGCGTGGAGTCGGAGGGCACCCGCAGGCAGTGGTCGCACAGATCAAGCATCTCTCCGCCGCTGCGGCCGGTCAATCCCACGGTGACCAAGCCCTTTTCGCGGGCCACGCGCAGGGCATGGAGCACGTTGGGGGAGCGGCCTGAGGTGGAGATGCCGAAGAACACATCGCCCGGCTGACCCACCGCCTCGATTTGCCGGGCAAACAGGTGTTCGTAGCCGTAGTCATTGCCGATGGCGGTAAGCACCGAGGTGTCGGTCGAAAGGGCAAAGGCGGGCAACCCCGGCCGATCGTAAAGAAAGCGGCTGATGAGCTCTGCAGCCAAGTGCTGGGCATCGGCGGCGCTGCCGCCATTGCCGGCGAACAGGATCTTGTTCCCATTTTTCAACGCCCACACGCAAGTCTGTACGACGTGCGCGACCCTGCCGAGCAGCGCGCGGTCTGTCGCCATGGCCTGCATATTTGCAGATGTCTCGCGAATTTGGCGTTCCACCTCCAGTGCTAGTAGATCTTCCATCCTTCCGTCCCCTGTTTGGTGAAATGACAGCTGTGGATTTGGCCCGGTATTTTCTCCAGGGCGCGGATGACGTCCATGCGCCGCACCGGGTCTACCAACAGCATCATGAAGCCGCCGCCGCCGGCTCCGGAGATTTTGCCGGCGCGCATTCCCGCTTGCTTCGCCAACTCATAGGTCTCCTCGATCTGCGGATTGGAGATGCTCTTTGCCATCCGCTTCTTGGCCGTCCAGCCGGCCTCCATGGACTGCACCAGGCCATTGAAATCCCCCTTGAGCAGACTTTCTTTCATAGAGACGGCCTCCTCCTTTAAAGCGTGCATAGCCTCGATGGCGGCTGTTTCCTGGCGCCTCACATTGGCGGCCTGCTCGTCGATGATCTGCGCCGACTGGCGCGAAACGCCCCCGAAGTAGAGCAGCAACGAGGCCTCCAACTCGGAAATGATCCAGTTCTTGATTCTGAGCGGGTTGACGACCACCCGCTCCTGCGGGTGGAACTCCATAAAGTTGAAACCGCCGAAGGTGGCGGCGTATTGGTCCTGACGACCGCCGGAAAGACCCACGTCCTTGCGCTCGATCTCGTAGGCGAGATGGGCGATGTCGTATTCGCCCAGCGGCAGGTTCAGCCATTCGACGTAGGCCTTGACCATGGAAACCACCAAGGTTGAGGAGGAACCCAGGCCGGAGCCCGGCGGGGCATCGCTGTGAGTACTCATCACCAGTGGGAGGGGGCGGCCGCCGTTGAATTCGCGCACGATGCGGTTGTAGACGCCCTTGTGCAGGTCCAGCCGACCGTCCAGCGGTAACTCGAGCATGGTGTCGCTCGTCCACGTCTCCTGCCTATCCGCAGCCACGAAGCGCACACCCGCCGGCTGCGGTTCGATCACAGTGTAGGCGTATTTGTCGATGGTGGCATTGAGCACCAAGCCGCCGTACTCGTCACAATAGGGAGAGACATCGGTACCGCCGCCAGCGAGCCCTAGCCTAAGCGGCGCCCTAGCTCTTACTATCATTGGCGTCGTCTCCAGAAAATGTGTTTGGGGCACTATTATCATTCATCCAGCGCGCAAGCAAGATTCTGAGTTGCTGCGCGATCAGCGGGTTCTGGTCGAGCACGTTGTGACGGCATGCCGCGTCCTCCCGGATGTTGAAGAGCTGATACAGTGCGCCGTCGGTGAGCGGCTGATAGGTGAGCTTCCACTCCCCCAACCGCACCATACGATCCTTGGCGACGACGACAACGTCTTGATAGTGGGGTTTCAGGCAGATCATGCCCAGCTTTTTATCCGGCACCTCCAGGAGACCGGGCAGGCTAGGATAGCGCAGGTGCCCTTCCGGACTACCCGGCAAGTCGGTCAGCCAGACCCCTGTCTCATAGAAGGCCGGCAGCTCCTCGGGAAGTGGTTCGCCCCGCATGAGCGGGGTGAGCGAAACCCCTTCCATATAATCGGGAATCGGAGACCCAACCAGTTCAAGGAGGGTAGGTGCGAGGTCCACCGTGCGCACCACGTTGGAAATCATCCGCGACTGGGGTTTGCGGGGATCGGCGATGAGCAAGGGCACCCGGGCGGAGAAGTCGCCGATCGCGGAGTTGCCCTGCCCCCAGGTCTCATGCTCGAAGAACTCAAAACCGTGATCGCTGAAGATCACCACGATGGTGTCCTCGGCGAGCCCGGAGACCTCTAAGTAGTCCAGAATGCGCTTGAGCTCATCGTCAAAGTTTCTCACGCAACCGTCGTATAGATCGATGATCTGATCGAGATCGAACTCTGTCTTCGGTTCTCCCTGGCGACGGATGATCTCAAAGGGATCCCTGAGCCTTGCCATGGCGAACTTGGATTCGCCCTGATAGCCTTGGTCGGCATACATGGCGTAATAGGGATACTTGGAGGTGAATGGCGGGTGAGTAGTGGCCATGAAGGACACCATGAAAAAAGGGGCGTCGTCTTTGGCCAGCTTGGCGATCATGCGCCGAGTATCACGACCGATTTCTTCTGTGAGAGGGATGCCGCCCAAATAATAGATTTCGGGCAGAAAGGTCTTGCCGAACCAGTTCTGGGTAAATAGTGACAAAAAGAGCCGGAGATCCTTGGGGCCTTGGCGCAGCAAATATTTGATGTTCCACTGATCGTGCGGTAGGTCCTCATGCTTGAAGTTGAAGCTGAGTTTGCTCATGTCGGAGGCCGCCCAATCCCCCACGACGGCGGTTTGATAGCCTAACTTCTCAAGGATCTCCGGTAGGCCCGCCACAGGGAGCTGGGCCTCTTCAGGCGTCACGAAAGTGTCGCGTATACCGTGCGTATGAGGCCAAGTGCCGGTGAGCATGGAAGCGATACTTGGCGCGGTACGGGCGCAAGGAACATAACAGTCCGTAAAACGGCTGGCACGGCGGGCGAACGCGTCCAGCGTAGGGGTCAGATCACGGGGATAGCCCATGCCACTTAACCGATCGGCCCGCAGGGTGTCGGCGCCGATCAGAAGGATGTTGGGGGTGGAAGACTTGCCATTTCGGCGGACTGGGCGTGGCTCCCGCTCCCACATGGACAGCAGCAGGATAGCAAGATAGAGGCCGGCGATAACGCCCATGAGCCAGGAAGCTGGCCAGGCACCTTCCCGGGCCAGCGCGGTCATCCCAACCGCGAGCCAAGCGCCCAGGATACCGAACAAACCTATATCGAGCGCACGCAGCCGGGTGGGGGTGAGTTGCTCCCACAACGGATAAAAATGCGTCATGGAATAGAGGGAGGAGGAGGCAATCACGCCCGGGGAATAGAGCAGCGTACGTATAAACTGGCGCAAGGTCAGGATGAAAACGGCCAATAAACCTGCCCCCGCGGCCAGGACCGGGTTATAGCCGGCTCCGAACAGTATTAAACCGGCGGCATACCCAATGACCCCTAGAAAGGCCATGAAGGTTGTGATCAGGAAGACGAAAAGGGCGAGCCTGGCCAACGAATAGACAAGATAGAAGCGATAGTGGGACATGACTTCCTCGGCCATGTGGGGCCCAGTCCGGCTAAAGTCGAACACGGATTTAATGAGCAGCAACAGGGTGAAAAGGGCACCGATGAGCGCGCTGATTCCCAAGCCATGGGACAGTGACTGAAAGACTAAGGCATCGACGTGGGTCATGATCTTCCTAAATTCGGTACCTAGCGCCAGTGACTTCAGGCGCGAACCCATTCGCACACGACATTGTGTTGGCGGCTAAAGCCGCGCCTACGCATCTCACTGAAACCACCGGACAGAGGATCATAGCCGGCGCCCCGGCAGAGCATCTTTGAGCAGCGCGAGACAGAGTCACCAGTGGCCTATGGGGGGCTAACGTGAATACACGCAGAATGTCTCCTAGAGCTGCGTTGTGAATTTTACGCAGCTTAGGCATCGGGGTCTTTTCCAAGAGTGGCTTTCTCGCCACGGCGCGTGCGCCCCTGCTCCAGGCGGCCCACAATCTCGCCCAGCGCCGCTGCGCTCCGCACCAAGTAGAATCGCCTTTTCTCCCAACGCACGGCGGTGAACACTCCCAGCAGATACTCGGCCAGCTTGCGGAAAAGGTATTTCGGCACCCTGGGGAATCCCGGGTTGTCCTCCAATCGGGCCGCGCAAGCGGTGCGCCTGAAGGCCTTTCTTATGACATAGGGCAGGGTGAAGCGGCTCGCATCCACGTAGTGGTATTGCACCACTTGGGGCACGTACTGCAACGTTGCGCCCAGCTGCAGGGCACGGCGAACCCAGTCCAAATCTTCGGCCCCACCCAGGTCGTGCCCTACCGGGCCCAATGTGGTGACAAACGGCCCGACCCGGGTCAGCCACTCGCTGCGCAGAAACAGGTTGCCGCCGCCCGGGGTGGCAATGTCCGGGGTTAGTCGAAGCGGCGTTTCGCCTTGGTCGAAGCGCGGCACCGGCAGGGGATAGACGCGATAGGGGCCGGTGTCGTGCACCCACCCCGGCTCCGTGCCGTCCCAGTCCGGGAGAATGCGACCGCAGAAGATGTCCGCTTCCGGGTAGTCCGCCGCTGCTTTGCAGATATTCACCAGATAGCCTTGATCTACCCGGTGGTCGTCGTCCACGAATGCCACGAGACTCGACGTGACCAGGGGCAGGCCGCGATTCAGGGCGTTCGACTTGCCCGGCACGGGCTCGGCCTCCCATCTGAGCGGCAGACTCCCATCCGAACCTCCCTGGTGCATGTAGTTTTCCAGAAAGGCGTGGGTCGCGTCGGTGCAGGCGTTGGCAATGACAAGAATTTTGACCGTGCAACGCTGCGGTCGAGTCGCGGTATTGAGCGAAGCCAGCGTCCGCTCCAGCAGTTCAGCACGGTTGTGGGTGCAGATGAAAACGGTCAGTTGTGCTGCCATGCTCGGAGAGATCAAGGCGCCGTTCTCCGCTTGCGGTAACCCATCATGGTGCCAACCATGTGACCGACATTCATCTGTTGGCGGAACGCCGCATCGGCGCCCTGCGTGAGGAGCTGAACCAGGTACTTCGCTACCCCGCGGGCGAGCTGGGGGAAGTAGAAAAGAGGCACACCCAACAAGGTGCGAGGGAATGCCGACTGGTCATGGAGCGCGCGCTGATAGCCGGCGTTGAAATGAATGGTGCGGAAATAGCGCTTTTGCAACTGGAAGGGCATCACCCGGTGGTAGACGATGGCGCGCGGCTCGTAGACAATGCGCGCATCACACGCTGCGGCCAGCCTGTGGAAGTAATCGGTCTCGGCCCCCTTGAACAATTCAGAGCGTTTCTGGCCAGCGCCTTTGCGGCCAAGCAGCGGATTGAAATAGCCAATCCGCTCGACCACGCGACGATGGAAGGCCATGTTGCCGCCGTAGGGGTAGTGTTTAACTCCGTCCATGCGGAAAGGCTCGTCGCCGAAGTCCTGGAAGCCGAGGAAACCCTTGAGCTCGGGGTGGGCATGGATCCATCCGGGCAAGGGGATAGCGGGATCGAGGCGGATGCGACCGCCTACCGCATCGGCGTCTTCGCGCACAAATGCTTCATACAGGGCGGCCAGCCATTCCTCCGACACCATGATGTCATCGTCCACGTAGGAAAAGCAGCGGCCGCGGCTTTCTCTGATCCCGGTATTGCGCGCGTAGTTCAGGCCCTGTTGCGGTTCATGGGCGTAACGGATGACGATGGGCAACTGCTGGGCCAGTCTGGCCACTTCCTCGGCGCTGCCATCACTGGAGTTATTATCCACTACCAGCACTTCCCAGGCGACGCCCTCCACCCCCTTCTGTCGGGCAAGTTGCCCGAGGCAGGCTTCCAGGTTCTGGCGTCGGTTGTAGGTGCAGATGATGGCGGTAAAATCCATGTTCAGCGCAGTCCCGGCAGGCCAAGCCGGGCGCCCAGCCGGCCTGCGTAGTATTTGATCGGATAGAAACGGCTTGTCTCATTGTGGCCGAAATGTAGCTTCTGGCGGAACTGCCATAGTCGGTCGGTGCCGAACACATCAATGCGCCGCAAAAGGTAAAGATCTTCGCCCGGCCGGTTGAAGCCCGAACGGGTGGAACAGGCGGCGAGATACCCGGCATTCTCCACGGCATTGCGCACCGCCCCATCCTGCAGCCCGTAGGGATAGGCGAAATAGTGCACCGGCTCGCCAAGCAGGTCCTCGATCCGCTGTTTGCTGGTTCGTACCTCGTCGGCCACAGCCTCCGCGGAAATCTCGGTCAGCCGGACGTGGCTGCGGGTATGGCTGCCGATGGTCATGCCGCCAGCGCGCAGCGCCTTGATCTGGTCGCCGGTCATGATGTCTCGCTTCGGAAAGCCGCGGCTGTGCATCCAGTCATTGTCCATGCCCAGACGGTCCGAAACGGCGAAAAGGGTAGCCGGGATGCTCAACCGCTGGAGCACCGGCAGAGCGTGCTCCAGCACGCCCGTGAAACCGTCGTCGAAGGTGACGTGCACCGCCTTGCTTGGCCACGATGCCTGCCCCCGCAGGCAGGCGAGCGTCTCGTCCAGCGAAAGCGGAGTGAAGCCTCCCTCCACGAGCGCCTCCATCTGGCGCGCGAATTCGTCAGGCGGTGTGCAAAAGCGCCGCTCCCGCTCCGACAACGGTGTGTCCACCTGGTGATACATCAGGATGAGGGCCCGATTCATTTGACCCACTCCGTGACATCCACCACATACATCTGCCGCTCGCCGGTATGCACGGAATCGATGCACACCTGGGTCCCGTCGCGGCTCCAGCGCGGGTGAAGGTCGCAGCGAATCTCGCCCCACCAGCGGGACTTCGGCGAATACAATCGCGCGAGATCGACGCGTTTGGCATCGGCTGCCCGTACCAGCATGAGCGTGCGCATATCGTAGCGGTCAGGATAGGTATCATTCAGGATCCATCGGCGGTCTGGCGAGTAACTGCAATGTCCGTCCTCGGTAAGAATGCCCTCGCCGAATACGGTGTTCGAGGCGTCTTCCGCGTCCACGAGCAGAAAACGACCGCCCGAACCGGGTTTATTGGCCCAGATCAGGATGCGCCCATCGTCCATCCAGTCATAGTGCGACACGGTGCCGCTATCCAACAGACAGTGCAGTGCGCCGCCATCCATGTTGCAGACATACAGCCGCACCTCCCAGCTCTTCTGGCCACTATACCAGATATGGAAAAACGCGAAACGCCGGCCGCTCGGGCTTATCTGGATGTGGTTGACGTAATGCCAGGCGCCGCTCATGCTGGGTTTGGGCGACAAGCTCGCAAGCTGGGCAAGCGAGATGATCTGCTCGGCCTGTCCGCTGCCCAAGTCGATGCGAAAAATGCCATCCTGTGCCGGTTGTGGATCGGCTGCAAATGGATCCGGCACGCCGTCATAACCGTAGCCCGGCCGATGCGTGGCGAGCCGGGCGAAGTTGAGACTGAGGGCCTGTCGGCCATCGGGGGCGATGGCATACATTGGGCGATCATAGAGATTGATCTCTTGGCCCTGCGTGTCCCGCACCACGCCTACAAATTGCCCGTCACGGTGATCATTGTGTAGAAGCAAGCGCTCGGGATCCGCCGGGTGCCATTGCAGCATGGCGCCCTGCTGCCAGTTCCACGCGCGGGTAGTGGCCAAAGGTTCGAAGCGATCGCCCGCAGTGCGCCGGATCACGCCGATGGTGACGGCGTCGTCTGCTTGTGGAGCGCGATCGTTGAACGGCGCCTGATGGGCAAGCAGCATGTCACCCGAGCGACTCCATGGCGTCTTCTCGTAATAGCCAAAGAAGTGATGACGCGGCCCAAACGTGACCGGCCGGACAATCTCGCGCAGTCGGCCGTGATGCAGGAAGCGGTATAGGGCGGGCAATCCGCCCCGCACCTTGGTCTCCGTCCAGACTTCGAAGGCATGGCGCAGTCGCCACGGCAGCAGGGGGTTGCTCAGGACCAGGCTCTGCAACGAGGTCATCGGGTCGGCTCCCCGGCGCGGCGGTCAGATCGGCCGATCAGCGCCAGGTAGAGGCGTTCGGGAAGCAGGGCAAGGACCAGGTATTTCAGGTCCTTCAGGCCCCAACTCCCGGTGCGCCAGACCATGCGAAAGATGTGTCGGGCCGAGACCAGATCCCGTCGCCAATAGTTCTCGTAGCCGCGACGCAGCAGCCCCCCGTCGATGAGCTCGCGCAGTGCGGCCTGGGACAGATGCGCCACCAGATGCGGGAACCGCTTGACGAATTTCTTTTTCACCAGCCAGACGTTGCGTGCCTGGATCCACTGTTTGGAGGTGATCTGGCCCTCCCCGTGATGGCGGTAGAAAGCCAGCACCTCGTCCACGCGGCGAATGGGGTACGCCAGCCCGATCCGTAACCAGAGGTCGTAGTCCATGCAGCTGGGCAGTGTCTCGTCGAAGCCGCGTGCCTCGTCCATCACCGACTTGCGGACCAGTGCGGCGTGAATCGGCCACGGTGCGGCGGCGCGGAGAAAGTGCGCGATCTTGCCTTCTTGCTCATAGTCAGGCGGCACGTAAGGGTTTGCCCGGCCGCCAGTCACGCCGACGTTCTGCCAGCCGCAGTAGGCCAGCCCTGCCTCCGGATGGGATGCAAGCTCTGCGTGAAGTTTTTCCAGACAGTCCTCGCGCCACCAGTCGTCGGCATCCAGGAAGGCGACATAGGCCCCTTGGGCATGAAGCAGGCCGAGGTTCCTAGCCGGATAGGGGCCTTTACGGTTCTGGAAATACAACCGGACACGCCCGGGATGTTCTTCCGCCAAGCGGCTGACAATATCCGGTGAGGCGTCCTGAGAGCCGTCATCCACGACGATGACCTCAGTGTGGGGATAGGTCTGCCGTAACACGCTGTCGATTGCCTCTTCCACATAAGGCTCGGCGTTATAACAGGGCATGATTACGGATACGTGATCCTCATGCGCGGTCTGGACGGCGGCCATGGATGAAGATAGCTCCAGATTCGGGTCAGCAATGGTTACCATTACCACAGACTATTCATAAACGATGATTTCATCCCTAATGACTTCCAGGTAGCCAAGCCCATGGCGCAAGTCTGGCTCCACATGATTACCCTCTGCCCACTCGTTCCAAGCCTTGAGTAGCAGGATGCGGTGCTCTGAAGGGTCATCGGCGACCTTGGCCAGGGCATCCTTCAGATGGCGGCGGAACAGCTCAGGCGTGGAGCCGTGGAAAACCAGCCCGCTCATCCCGGTGCGAGGGGTATTGTCCCAGTTGGGCAGCACGCAGGGATAGTCCATGAAATCGGTTTTCTCGGCGCGCAGCAGGAACGGGATCATTTCCTCGTAGGTGTAGATGGAAAGCTGGTAACGGCCCCGCCCCAGCATGACTTTGAGCTTGGCGTCCCAGAACCGCCTGGGTACGCGCCCGTTGCGGGGGGGCAGCTTTTGCATCATGCAGGCGTCAAACCCGCGTGTGCGCGGATCCCAGGTCGGATTAAAGTGGGACACGCCAACGAGATAGAGGCCGTTCAGTCCCGCCTGGAGCGCCCGCTCGCGCCAGTAGTCCGTCACCCGCTGCACGTCGGGGATGTCATCTGGCTTATACACCACGAACAATGGTTTACCTTCCACAGTGATGTAACGCGGATCGGTGAAGGCCTTGAGCAGAAAGTCGAAATGGGCCGCGTGATCTGCCATGCCCGGGTAGACCTGCTCGATCAGAATGCGGTCCGGCGTGCCCTGCCAGATGCTATTCCAGCTGTGGTTGGCCCAGCACAGGCAGAATGGGAAATCGGGCTCGCCCGAGGCCAATACTTCGTTGAACGGACGCTCCAGGATGCGTCTGCCGCCGAACCAGTAGTGGTAATAGCAGAAGCCCTCCACCCCATATTCCCGCGCCAGTTCCGCCTGGGCCACACGCGCCTCGGGCAGGCGCAGGTCGTAAAATCCCAGGTCGGCGGGAATGCGCGGCTGGTAATGGCCGCGATAGAGCGCCTTGGCCTTGGCCACATTGGTCCACTCGGTGAAGCCCTTGCCCCACCAGGCGTCATTTTCCGGGGTGGGGTGGAATTGAGGCAGATAGAAGGCGATGACGCGTGCGCGTTTGTTCATTTTATGTGCAGAAGCTGACAGGTCATTCTCGTTAATCTAGCAAGCATTGTGCCGACGCCCGGAGTCGCCCAAGCGATATCGGGCGGCGTGGACTAGGCTACGATGCACGCGGAAACAGGCATTCCGACACCCGGCCGACCCAGCCCTTGTCGCCCGCCAGGGTCGTGCCGCGCATGAGTATCGAATGCTTGCTGAGCTTCGCCCAATTGCGTGCCACGTTGCCCTCGGTATAAAGGATGACAATGATTTTTCTCTCTGGGTGCGACTCGAGTCTGCGTATGAACGCGCCGGCTCTCAAATAGCTTTCGTAATGGCCGAGCGCATTCGCCCGCATCCTGGAGATCTGATCCGCGCTCATTTCCAGAGCACATTGGATCTTGTTGATCAGGTCGTCCTTTTCGTCGAAAGCGATGCAGTTTTCCATGTGGGTGAGTTTTGGATCAAACCATTCCGGGTAGTTGGTGATCGGGATGGTCCCCACAGCCATGGCTTCAATGATGTTATGGCACATCGGCATCAATATTCCGGGCGGGCTCAGGAAAAAATCAGCCTTTGCCAGGTTGCTCAACCATTCGCGATCGTCGATCCATATCCTGCTGGTGTCCACAATCACGCACTTGTTGGTATAGGCGGAGCCATGCAGGTCGCTGAGCGTTGAGAGGTCTTTCACCAATATCGCGTCGCCGCCCATGCACTCCAGTATAGTGTCTATGATCTCCAGGCGCGGGAGCTTTGCTTTCGGGTAGCGGATGCGATTTCGCCCATAGTTCTTGGTCTCGCCCGAAAAGAAAACTCTGATCTTTTTTTCGCTCGCCCTGCACTGTTGGAGGCGCTGCTCAAGATCGGGCCCGGTGTGTACCGGGTGCACCGGGAACGGCATGATGACTGGACTCTTGAAGCAGTAAGATGAAAACAAGTCGTCCCGCACCTCGATCTTCTTGCGCCATTGGTATTTGCCGAGCGCCCGGTCTTCCTTGTCGTAGAGATAGACCCAACCTTCCGGGTTGGCGGGGGGGCTATCTGTCAGTGTCAGGCCTTCCAGGGAGAAAACCCGCTTTCCCCATTTTCCCAGGCTGTCCGGGGGGAAGCTGTCAAACAGGCTTATGCGATAGCCTATGGAGGAGAAGGCATTCAGCAGGGAATACAGCAGGCGCCCCTGTTCCAGCAGGATTTCCTTTTCCGAGAACTTGGCGAACAAATATTGGGTCTTGGTCATCTTGGGTTCTTGACGTTTAGCAGGGATGGCAAGGCCGAACGGGAAGCCCCGTGTTCATTCGTGACATAGGGCTGCCGGCGCCGGGGCGAGGTGTTCGACGTTCACTCCACAATAAAGCACTCACTGACCAAGTCCTCTTTGTTGTAAGTCAGCCCCTGCTTGGACTTGCAGTCGCATACCCGTTTTCCGGCAGCGGTCGCGATGAGATGAGCCGCCGCAGTTTCCCATTCCGGGCTGGGATCGTCACAAGCATAAGCGTCGGCTTGGCCTTCCGCCACTAGACACATTGCCAGCGCTCGGCTGGCTGGGGACGGCCCCTGTTTTTTTTGCGCCGAGATGGCGGTTACTTGCGGCCCGAGGTTTTCGCGCACATCCAGTCGTCGTGGCTCCGCTGCGCCTTCCATCTTAAAGGCGCCTTTGCCTATTCTCGCGTAATAGACAGTGTCCGTGACGGGCGCATAGACTACCCCGTAGATTGGGGCCCCGTCCTGAACGAGAGCGATATTGACGGTAAATGCCCCGTTAGCTCCGAGAAATCCTCCTGCCCCGTCGAGCGGGTCAACCAGCCATAGGTGATTCCACTTTGCCCGCTCGGAGTAAGGAGCCGCGTCACTATCGCGAGAGAGAATAGGTATCTGGGCATTTAACTTCTTCAGACCGTCCACGAGTACTTTGTGGGCAGCCCGGGTGGCTCTTTGCAACGCGCCTGCGTCCCCACCGCACAGCGCATACAGCGCCCTCCCCACCACACCCATCGCCTGCCCCTGTCGGTAGGCCTGCAAGGTCGCCTTTCCGGCCTGCTTGGCCACCGCAACAATGTCGTCGATATTCATCCAGGTGATCTGGGTGACGTTGGCTTTCGGGAAAGGAATCTCGGGCACGGGCTGGCCGAGGAAGGGGCACAGCTTCTCCCAGCCTTCGCCGCCGATCACGTTGATCACGAGCAAGTCCTGCGGCCGGTCCCTGAAGTACTCCAAGGCGCCGCTGACGAACTTTTCGTATCCGCTCAGGAATTTCTTCTCGTCAAACATCGTACATCCATACAAGTCCATGAAGAGCTGGTTATGGGCCTCGGTCTGCTTCTCTGCCAAGCGCTCGGTAAATTGTTTCTTGCAGGACTTGAGCCATCCATCCCTATCCCTGACCGTCAATATGAACTTGGAGCCAGGATACTTGGCGTCGAGCTCGCGATAGAAACTGGGGATGGGAGTGTCGGTGAGTGCGTCATATGCGTCTATCACCTCCAGATCGACAGAGGATAGATCCCCGGCGCGGTAGTTTTCGATCCCCGGATAGTCTTTGGTCTTGTAGCCCAATATGCCGAGGGCTTGGGCCAGGCTGGTCGTGCCAGTCTTGGAAAGGCCGATGCCAAAGATTTTGTGGTTGTTCGTCCCCATTAGATACTCCAAATTCCGGTGATTTTTGTTTTGGCGTTGTTCGCGCCTTCAAGCGCGAACCCGAATCGTCTCATCCCTGCAGGATCTGCGTCCATACCCTCATCAGCTCGCGCTCTTCCCGCTCCGGCGAATATTCTTCCGCGATGAACTGCGAGGCCCTGCGACGCTGCTCCAGGAAGTAGCTCTCATCCGCGCCATAGGCGCGGATGACCTCCTCGACCCGCCGCGCGAAGCCGAGAATATAGCCGTCCTCCACCGGGAACGAGAATTCTTCCTTGAAGAATTCCTTGCCGCCCCAGCCATGATAGCCGATGACAACGCAACCGCAGGCCATGGCCTCGGCGGCTGGCAGATCCAGGCCCTTGCGGTTATCTGGTTGTCTTGTCAAAGCATTAGGGGACATGCGTGTTTCTGAATAATGCGGCCACCCGCACTCCTATTCCACCCGCCAGGCCAACTGTCGGCCAATGAAATCCTTTACCCGCCCCGTCAAGTATCGAGCCATGGTTATCCGCTTGAGGGGATAAGAATTCAGAGAGTCAAAGAAAGCGTAGACCTGTTCCCGCACCGCCGGCTCAGAGTAACAGTCCCGGATGAAGTGGTAGCCAGCCATCCGGACACGCTCGTAGCATTCCTCGTCTCGCAGCAAAGAAAGCGTGGCCCTGGCAAATTCCTCTGCGCTGTCGCCGACCAGCACGTTCACCCCAGGTTGCAATCCGAACCCCTCGATGCCGATGCTCGTGGTGACAACCGGCAGGGCATGAGATAGCGCCTCGCCGACTTTTCCCTTCATGCCGCCGCCAAACCGAAGCGGGGCGATCGAGATTCCGCTGGTCTTCAGGTAGGGCTCTGTCTCAGGTACATACCCGAGCACCTCGACTCTTTCCGAGGCCAGCCCCTTGATCTCGTCGGTTGGAGAGCTGCCGATGATGCGCACATGAATGTCCGGTTCCTCGCGGACGATGAGCGGCAGGACTTCCCCGCAAAAATAGAGCATCGCATCGACGTTTGGCTTGTGTTTGAAACCGCCGACGAACACGAGGCGTCTTCTGTCCTGCTGGCTGGGTTTCACCGGCTCGAACAGCGAGTGAATGTTCGGGATGGTGACTGTGCGGATTACCGGGTCCCGCAGGTGCAGAATGTTCGCGTCATCATCCGTGACCGTCACCACCACATCGGCCTTCTTGTAGACATCCAGTTCCGCCGCTTCCGTTTCCCGCGCTGCGTCATGATCCTCCTGCTTGCCGGTAAGCTTGGCCTTGGAATACAGGCGATTGAAGGCGACATCCACGCTGTCCACGACGATCCGGGCGTCGGGCTGATGGAGCCGCACGGCTCCCATGTGCGGCGGGGCAGTAGACCAGAACTCGAACAGCACGGCCGCATATTGCCTCTCCCGCAACGCGCGAACGACCCCGCCCGTCTGGACGGTCACCCCAAGTTCTTCCAGTGATGCCCGATAACGCCTGGTCTCGGAATCGCCGATGCGCTCCCCCTGGCGTTTTTCCGCGATGGCGCAGAAATGGACCTTGTATCGCTGCGACAGAATCCGGAGCAACTGGAAGAAGCGAAGCTCGCCGGATGCGCGGTCGGGCATCGGGTAGAAGCTAGATATTATGAGAAGGTTCATCCCCAGTACGCCCTTAGGCAAAGATGACATGCTCAAGGGTCATAATTGGGGTCAGACACCTAGTTTCAGATCCAAGCGCTTTGAGGATGTGAAAAAACCTAATCTCTGCACCGTTACGGCCCAGCATCGGATAGGTGTCGGCAAGGGCTAGGATGCTCACGGCCGTTTCCTTGCCAAAGCACACACACTTGGCGGGCAGTCGCCGTAGCGGCGCAGAAAATGGTCACGCAAGCCCATTATCTCAGCGCGTAACACGGGATCTAAAGATGGCGGCGCAACTCGACCAAAAAACGTTCCGCACCCGTTCTTGATGGGTTCAATACAGGCGTCATTCATATCGGAAATGCTCCGCCTAACTACGCCGCAAGATTAGTGTTTGGATGAGTACCGGGTAGCCTCCGCCAATTAAGTACTCGGGCAAATTGCCCAAAATAACCCTCGGATCGAATTCGGTATACCCGAACAATTCACGTGGGTCTCCGTGGATCAATCTCATTCCCGATTCTTCAACAAGGTCTCGGATTGAAACGTTGGTGCCATACGTGTTCTGTGTCTTATCTGAGAAAGGATGTAAGTCCAGGAAAAGATCAACGGTCATTACACATACACCACCCGGTTTGAGAATCTGCCTGATCTTGCGCATTGCAGGATCTAGTTCGTTCTTATGAAAGTGCTCAAGCACGGATATGCTAAATACCCTGTCGAAGGTAGCATCCTCAAGTTCGGCGGCGCCAAATGTTTTCTTAACGAGCTTCACACTTGTTCCAAACGCGCGATTGGCGTTGGCGATGAACTCCTCAGATACAGGCCAATTCAGGCTTTCCATTCCCGGGTCGACGTTAGTAACGTCTAAGCCCAGTCGAGATAGGACGAACTGGAAGCCACTCAGGCCGCCTCCAATTTCCAGAACTTTCATTCCAGGTTCTAACTGGGATGAAAAAAACGCCCACGGATATTCGAAGCGCCTAGTATCGTTATTTGGTTGAAATCCAAACATGCCGCGCCGTTGGAATTCATCTGGAACATTTCGAAGTGGCCGCAAGTACCGCTGATACCATGGAAGTTCTGCTGGCCTGTGTCCGAATGGCGCACCCCACTTCCGATTCCAATCACGATAATGTGGCTCCAATATCTTACGCGCAAGCATGATGCATTCTCCCGATAGAGGTCAGGCTACCTTTCGCAGCCAAAGACTTGTGTTTCCCGGAACGAGCTTCCCGCTTGGGGTCTTCAAGGCCAAGGGCATCAATGCCTCAACGAGCGTCTTGTGGCAACTGGCCATGAATGAATTGGAATAAAGAATTTCAAAGTCAGAATTGAATTGGAGAAACGCACGAAGCAAATAAGCTTCATTCCATGCCCGTCCATCCCGATACCAGATCAATGGGTATTCGAATGGCCACATGATGGCATGGAAATGCACGATAACGCCTCGATTCAAGGAGGGCAGGATATCGAAAACCAGTCGCAGAACATCGCTGTCTACTCGGGCGACATGAGATGAGTCGATGAATAACACATCATTCGCTTCGAGCACCGAGAACCGCTCCAAGGGAATTTCCTGCACGGGTAACCGCTCCAACGTGGCCCTTCGCTGATCCTTGGGTTGCAGTACTGACAATAGCCTTTCTGGATAGGGTTCAATGAAAGTGAACTCGACCTCACCATCAAAAAAGCGATCGTTGACGTCCAGCATGGCTGCGGATGAGAACCCCGAGCCAACCTCAATGATGCGGCGCGGCTTAAAGTGGCGGAGCATGCCGAATAGTACTATGGCATCTCCGTAACTGAAAAAACCATTATCGAGGTAAAAGCGCGACCCATCCCTGGATTCCTCTGGAAACGGAAGTTCCCCATAGTACTGCGCCATCATTTCAAGAAGGGCGATTTGCCCATGTTCATTGAGGTCGATTCCGGGAAGCTGCTTGTTCTGCGCGTCGAATATACGATTGGCAGCGCGTTCTATATCGCGAATATCAGGAATCGGTGAATAGAAGTGGCCGGGTTGCGCGAAGCGAAAAAAACGATAGTTGGGAGACTCGGCGAACTGCAGCAAGGCATCTAACCTTTTGTCGTTACGTCGTGCGAGATGCAGTAGGCGGGCAAGACGCTTCAGTTTTTTTATCATGATTCTATGAACCTTGTTTCACCTGGCAATTTCCACTGGCCGGGTATATAAGTTACAGCGCGGTCGCGCTGACGGGAGATGGCATAATCAGACGAGATAACCTGGAAACAGGAAATATTCTCTTCACGGAATGAGGTTCGACCTTCAGGTGTTCCTACCCACAAGAAAAAGCAGTACACGCCGGGTAACAGAGTCATGGAATTCAGTCGAAGCTCTATCTCGTGTCGGCCGGTGGGTAGGTCGACCGGATGGTAGGCCGTATTGTTTGCAGTAAGGTAGACGAAGTCCGTTGTATGGATTCCGATATAGAAAGTTACGTTATTGAGGGGTTTCAGTACATTGAGGGCAATCCTGATACGGCAGGGGTCAAGGAACTTTACTTTATCAGTAATGTTGCCCTCGTCGTCAAGCAGGTCTGTTCCTACAAGCGTAATCTCCTGACTTGGAATCTGTGATGTGGCAACGTTTCTGTCATGCAGTGCCTTAATCTTTATGTTGTTCTGTTCTAGAAACTTATTGCAGACGATATTGGGCGCGCCGTCTTCGGCAATTTTTCCGCGATCGAGCATGAGCACCCTGGTACAGAGCCGCTCCACCTGCCGAATATTATGACTCACCAGCAGCACCGTCTTCCCCTGCCGCTTTATCATGTCCTCCATGCGATCAAAGCACTTCCGCTGAAACGCCAGATCGCCAACAGCCAGCACTTCGTCCACGATCAGAATGTCGGCATCCGCGCTGGTGGCGATGGCGAAGCCTAAGCGGACCTTCATCCCGGAGCTATAACGCTTGATCGGGGTGTCGATGAATTCTTCCAACTCAGCGAAGGAAACGATTTCGTCGAATTTCCTTTTGATCTCGGTTTTGGGGATGCCCAGGATCGCGCCATTTAGGTAGATGTTTTCGCGGCCGGCGAGGTCGCCGACCAGCCCAGCGCCCACTTCGATCAGCGGCGCCACCTTGCCATGTACTTTAACGTTTCCTCGGGTGGGTACGCTGATGTTGGCAAGCATCTTGAGCAAGGTGCTTTTGCCTGCGCCGTTGTGGCCGATGATGCCCAGCACTTCGCCTTCTTCGACCTTGAAGTCCACGTCATCTAGCGCCTTGAATAAGGGACGCTCCGGCACAGGGTGGCCGCGCAGGCGGGCGAGGGTGTTGTGTACGGTCTGCTTAAAGCCATGCAGGGCGCCGAGGCGGTATTCCTTGGTGACGTGGTTGACTTCGATGATGGCCATGGCTAGATGACGTCCGCGAAATACGATTCGGCGCGTTTGAAGATCACGTAGCTGATGGGGAGCAGGATAATGATGAGGACCATGCCAGGCCACATGGACGATATGTCGGGGGGGGTGCCGCGCAGCACTACGTGCTGGAATGCGTCGATGATGCCCGCGAGCGGGTTTAGCGTGTATATGGTGTAAAGAAAATTCGACCATTCCCCAGCGGCCTGATTGACCAGCAGCTTTTCCTTGACCAGGGTCAGCGGGTAGATCACAGGCGAGGCATACATGAGCAACGAGAATGCCACCGGCAGCGCCGTGGCAACGTCCCGGTAATAGACGTTCATGGCGGCACCGACCATGGAAATGCAAAGCACTGCCAGGATCGTATAGGCGATGATCAGGGGCACCCACAGCAGATAAATCGTGGGGGACATGTGATAGTAAACCATCAACCCGGCGAGAATCAGGAAGTTGATGCCCAATTCCACTAATTTGGTGACGACGCTCGCCAGCGGGAGTATCTCGCGGGGAAAGTAGATCTTGCGGATGAGATTCGCATTACCGACTACGCTGGAGACGCCTTCGGAGGCGGCTTCCTGGAAAAATATCCAGGGCATGAGTGCGGCGAAGGTGAGAATGGGATACGGAATATCGCCGCTATCGATTCCCACGAAGCTCCTTACCAAGGAAAAAATGAGCACCAGCATGAGGGGTTTAAGGACCGCCCAGGCCAGCCCCAGATAGGCTTGTTTATAGCGCACGGCCATGTTTCTCCAGGCGAGCGCCGCCATGAGTTCGCGGTAGTCGTAGAGGTTTTTTATTGCAGCCAGCATTGATGCGTGCTCACTTTTTGCATTGATTGAGTGCCGCGCGAGCGGTTTTGTTCGCGGCTGAAGCCGCTCCTACGCAAGGGCTGCGGTGGGGGCGCATGGCTCTGTCTAAGCTCCTTCAAACTGATAGCCCAGCAGCCGGATATCATTGTTGTGCCGTTCGGCGACGATGTTTTTGGTCTCTTCGTCGTAGTACTCGGAGTAGTGGCGCCCCTTCTCCCTCATCCCCGATTTCAGTTGGGGGAGGCCGGTGATTGGAATGTCCACGGTCTTGCACACTTCGCTGAGGCCGTCCGCGAGGTTTTCGTAACGAATCACAAAGTCGGCGCACAACTGGTTGTCGACGACGTAGAAGCGATCGTTGGTTTCCCACTCACCCGCCCTGACGAACTGGGAGAATATTTTCCTGGCATCCCGCAATTCATCGAAGGGCACGCCGAGATGGTGATAGAAGCGTTTCTTCGCCAAGGGCGGCGGGGTTCTTCGATTTTCCCAATAGAACAGGGAGATCATGCGGTCCCAGGGATTGCGCGCGATGCTGAACTTGAAATAGTTTCCCCACACCTCTGCCGGAATCTGACTCTTGATAGTGAGGGCATCGTCGTGCTGATGAAAATCGCCGGCATTCATCGGCTTGTGAACCCATTCGCCCTTTTCGTCGCGGTTGAAACCATAGTCGCCCAGCGGCGTCACGATGTCGTCTCCGCTGCAGTGCGCCGACAGTGCAGCCTCGATGCTCGTCCCCGCCGTCTTCCATGACTTGATGAAGATGAATTTGTGTGTGTGGGAGATGATCATACCATGCCTTTCAAGCCAGGCTCTGGAGCCCTGTTATTCTGTTGCGGCGGCCTCAAGTATTTGAACATAGCAGCGGCTTTAGCCGCGAACTTTGGCTGCTGGTGTTCGCGCCTGAAGGCGCTCCTACGGCATTCAAGTTCGCGCATACCCTACGCCCCACCCGTCCGCTCTATGGTAAGCAGCCTGTCCGCCGTGACGTCCTTGAGCTCTTGCACATATCCGTCAGGCCAGCGAATTTTCATTGCGTCCACTGCGCTATGGCGCCCCAAGCCGAAGTATAGCCGGTAGTGCCCTTGGGAAAAGAAGGATCCGTCGTTGCTGCCCACCTCCTGAGTCTGCTGGCCATCTGGTGTGGTGATGGTTACGCGCGCGCCGATTCCGTCGCGATTCCCCAGGGCGCCTTTCAGTCTAAGCTGCAGCCAATGATTGGCAGTGTCCGTATTGCGATAGAGCGACAGCGTCCATTTCATGTTGCCGCCCGTTGGCTTCTTGTTGAACTCCCACCAGTGCTTGTAGGCGGGGTCTTGATTGAGCGCCATGAGTACGTCGCGGTTGCCGTCGTTGTCGAAGTCGAACCAGTTAATAATCGCTGCTTCATACTTGCCGGGCGGCAGGGTAAGCAATCCTGTTGCTTCAAAATGGTGGTCCTTGCCCTGTCGTAAGAGTCCCTGGGGAACGGTGTGCAGGTCTACGAGTCTGTCATTGTCATAGTCCACCCAATTTGCGGTTGAACTGGCGGCGGGCAACCCGATGGAGGTCGGATCCACGACCGAATATTTCCCCTGGTGGTTGAGGAGGAGGGTGTTGCCCGCTCTTGAGGCGACGAAAACGTCGAGATAGCCATCGCCATTGAACTCGGAAACGGTCAGCTTGCCGTCGAAGAACCACTCTCTCTTGTAGGAATAATTCGTGGGCCGCCCGTTCTGGCCATCCTTCAGCTGACTGATCAACTCGGGGGAAAAGCGCCCATCCTGGTTGCGATACAGATAAAGGCCGTCATCCTGATTTGTCACGAAGTCTACATCGCCATCGTTGTCTACATCGAGCCAGGCAAAGCTGTGAATCAGGGGCGCAGGGAGAGCGAGCCCAGCCTGCGCCGCCACGTCGACAAAATGCTTGTTCCGGTCTTGCTGGTACAGCATTTTCGGAAATTCACCAAAGGTTTTTCGCACGTCGTGGCAGTTGATAAACAGGTCCAGCAAACCATCGTGGTTGAAGTCCACCCAACTCGCGTGGCGCCCGGAGCAGCCTTTCTTCTCGATGCCCAGTTCGGCAGCGCGATCCTGGTACTTGTCCCCGCTTTGGCTGAGCAGGAGCTCGTCCTTGACCAGACGTACCAAGTGCTCCGGGTAGGTCCTGAGGTAGCCACCCAGGGCGCCCCGGGTCATGAATACGTCCAGCCAGCCGTCGTCGTTATAGTCGGCCCAAGCCATCGCATGGCGGTCCTGCAGCGGGAGGGAAAA
>Ga0184616_10000004_pt1 | contig 60203 bp, 63 predicted proteins | sample PLM4_90_coex_FD_133145 | JGI IMG/M metagenome (GOLD analysis project Ga0184616, IMG submission 133145) | Groundwater sediment microbial communities from an aquifer in East River, Colorado, USA - PLM4_90_coex | ecosystem: Environmental > Terrestrial > Soil > Riparian zone | place: USA: East...
CTACATGCAAGCTCAGACGGTTACGTCTGTCTTCAGGGTGGGACGGCTTCCCCAGTGAACTCATTACTCTACTGACATCGCCAACTAAAATCAGAAGAATTTCGATCATACAAGGGTGGGCACGTTGTTTGTGCCCACGGGGATTCAAAACAACGTGGGCAGATGAAAGCCATCTGCCCACCCTACCCGACTGCGACTTGCAGTCGCAGAACTTCGCCCGGGCCAGGTCCGCGAATTGGCTGGCTAACAAAACGCACCAGGAGCAGGCGCTAAAGCCGCGCCGCGTCACCTTAAGGAAGCTCTGAAAAATTCCATCCATGGAATTTTCAGAGACGAAAAGCAAAAATGCGATTTTTGCTTTTCTTCATTTTTCAAACACTTATGTGTTTGAAAAATTGCGGCACATCCATGTACCGCAGGAATCTCTGAATAAATCAGAGATTCCTTAAACCTCAGTTTTCCCTCACGAGACTGCTATCTCACCGCACGCCTGCGCCGCACGGCGTAATAAAGCACCGGGATCACCACCAGCGTCAACAAGGTCGAGACCAGCACACCAAACACCAGGGCGATGGCCAGGCCGTTGAAGATCGGGTCGTCCAGGATAAACAATGCGCCGAGCATAGCGGCCAGGCCGGTAAGCACGATGGGTTTGGCGCGGGTGGCGGCGGCGTGGACCACGGCTTGCTCCAGGGGCGTACCGGCGCGCAATTGTTGTTCGATAAAATCCACCAGCAGGATCGAGTTGCGCACCATGATGCCGGCCAGGGCGATCATGCCGATCATGGAGGTGGCGGTGAATTGCGCGCCGAGCAGGGCGTGGCCGGGCATGACGCCGATCAGCGTCAGCGGGATGGGGGCCATGATGATGAGTGGCGTGAGGTAGGAGCGAAACTGCGCCACGACCAGCAGGTAGATCAGGATCATCCCCACACCGTAGGCGATGCCCATGTCGCGGAAGGTCTCGTAGGTGATCTGCCACTCGCCGTCCCACTTGAGGCTGTACTGATAGGAATTGCCGGGGGCACGAAAATAAAATTGCTCCAACGTCTGCTTGCTGAGTTTGGCCGCGATCTCGAACATGGCGTACAGCGGGCTATCGAGCGTGCCCGCCATATCCCCGGTGACATAGACCACCGGGAGCAGATCTTTGTGGTAGATCGTCTGTTCGCGTCGGCTTTCGACAATGGTAGTGAAATCAGATAGCGGCACGAGCCCGCCTTGCGCAGTCGGCACACGCAGGTTTAACAGCGCCTGTTCATCGGCCTTGTCTGCAACGGAAAATTCAAGGCGTATCGGAATCGCATACTTGGCCTTGGCGTCATGCAGATAGCTCACATCCTCGCCGCCGAGCGCAGTGGCGAGCGCCTTGACGACTGTCTCCTGACTGACGCCAAATAGCACCGCCCTCTCTCGATCCACGCTAAACAGCCGCTTGGGAGCGGCGGCCTCGATGCTGTTATCCACATCCACCACGTCAGGGGTGCTTGCAAACGTCTCGGTCACCTTGCGCGCCGTGGCGATTTGCCCCGCATGATCGAGGCCGTAGATCTCGGCGATCAGCGGCGCGAGCACCGGCGGGCCGGGCGGCACCTCGACGATCTTGATGTTGGCGCCGAGGCGGTGACCGATTTCCTGTAGCGGTGCGCGCACCGCGAGGGCGATGGCGTGGCTGCTGCGCGTGCGGCGCGATTTCTCGGCAAGATTTACCTGGATATCGCCGACATGGGCGCCGCGCCGCAGATAATATTGGCGCACCAGGCCGTTGAAGTTGATCGGGGCCGCCGTGCCCGCGTAGATCTGATAGTCCGTGACTTCGGGCACCGTGGAGAGATAGGCGCCTAACTCGCTCAGCACGCGGGCCGTCTTTTCCACGGCCACACCCTCCGGCATGTCCACGACTATTTGGAATTCCGATTTGTTGTCAAACGGCAGCATCTTCAACACGACCAGTTTTACGCCCGCAAGTCCCATCGAGATCAGAATGAGCACGGCGATAGCCAACCACAGCAGCCAGCGTCGTAACGGCGCTTGCAGAAACGGGCCGATCAGCTTGGTGAACAGGCCCGTCAGACGCGATTCAGAAATGACATCGGCGGCCGCGTGGCCGTGCGCTTGGCGCAATAATTTCAGACTCAACCAGGGAGTGATGATAAAGGCCACCGCGAGCGAGATCAGCATGCCCATGCTGGCGTTGATCGGGATCGGGCTCATGTAAGGCCCCATCAACCCGCTGACAAAGGCCATCGGCAGCAACGCGGCGATGACGGTGAAAGTCGCCAGGATGGTCGGGCCGCCCACCTCGTCCACCGCGCGCGGGATGGCCTCGCTGAGGCTGAGCCCGTTGACCAGGCGATGGCGGTGAATGTTTTCCACGACCACGATAGCGTCGTCTACCAGGATGCCGATGGAGAAGATCAGCGCGAACAGCGATACGCGGTTGATGGTGAAGCCCCACGCCCACGAGGCGAACAGGGTGAGCGCGAGCGTGACGATGACGGCCACACCGACGATGACGGCCTCGCGCCAGCCCAGCGCGATCAGCACCAGCAGCACCACCGAGGCGGTGGCGAAGATGAGTTTGGTGATCAGGTGTTCCGCCTTTTCATTCGCTGTCGCACCATAGTTGCGCGTTACCGTGGCCTCGACGCCCTCTGGCACAAAGCTGCCGCGAAGCTGCTCAAAGTGCTGAATCACCTGATTGGCGATGGTGACTGCGTTGGTGCCGGGCTGTTTGGCGATTGCCACGGTGACCGCGGGAAATTCGCCGCGCGCGCCTTTTCCGGAAGCGGGTCCCGTGCCATGCCTCACATACTGTTCGGGCTGATCGGGGCCACGGCTGACCTGTGCGACATCGCTGAGATACACCGGCCCGCCGTTGTGCATCCCTACCACCAGGCGGGCGATTTCACCACTATCGGCTAAAAACTCGCCGGCCTGTATTTGTATTTCCTGATCGTCCTTCACCGCCGCGCCTGCAATCAACGAGCTGTTGGCGGCGCGCAAGGCCTTGCGCAGGTCTTCGAGGGCTATGCCGAAACCCGCCAGGCGCACCGGATCGAGCACGACATGCATTACCCGGTCGGGCCCACCGACGGTGTAGATATTACGGGTGCCCGGCACGCGCTTGAGCTCCGCCTCGATGGCGTGCGCCACACGTTGCAGTTCGTGGCCACCCACGGCCGCATCCTTGCTCCACAGCGTAAGGGTGACGATTGGCACGTCGTCTATGCCCTTGGGCTTGATGAGCGGCTGCCCCACACCGAGGTTGGCGGGCAGCCAGTCCTGGTTGGAATAGATGGCGTTGTATAGGCGCACGATGGCGCGGGTGCGGTCCTGGCCGACCTTGAATTGCACGGTGAGCACGGCGCGGCCGGGCTCCGACACGGAGTAAATATGCTCGACGCCCTCGATCTCGGAAAGCACCTGTTCCGCCGGGGTGCTGATGAGGCTCTCGATCTCGGCGGCCGAGGCGCCGGGGTAGGCGATGAACACGTTGGCAAAGGTGACGGCGATCTGCGGCTCTTCCTCGCGCGGCGTGATGACGATGGCGAGCAGCCCCAGCAGCAAGCCGGTGAGCGCGATCAGCAGGGTCAGCTCGGAATCGAGAAACCGCCGCGCGAGCGTTCCTGCAAGACCGAGTCGTTCATTCACGGCTTTGATCCCGGCGGGGTTTTGACATAGGCCACCGCGCGGACGGGGTCGAGGGCGATGGTCTCACCCTCGCTTAAACCCGACAATACCTCGATGAGATCAGCGCCCAAGGCAACGCCGACGCGGATCTGTCGCAACGCAACCTTACCTTGGTTATCCACCACGTACACCCCGGTAAGCTCACTGCGGCGCGCCACGGCGGAGATTGGAATCACCAGACGCCGTTCCTCGCCCGTGACAAACACCATCTTGGCAAACATGCCCGGCAGTACGCCTTCCAGGTTGGGCGGAAGCTCCGCGCGCACCTTGTAGGTATGGCTCATCGTGTCGGCATTGGGCGTAAAGATCAGCCGGGTGGATTCCAGCGTGCGGTCGGGCTGAGACAGAATCACGCGCGCCTGTTGCTGGCCGCGCACCGCCGTGATCTGCTGCTGCGGTATGCTGGCGGTGGCGCGCAGGGTTTCCAGCGAATAGCCGCTCATCAAGGGCTGGCCGACACTCACCGTCTCGCCGATCTCGACATGACGCTTCAGCACCACGCCGCTGTAGGGTGCGGTGATCACGGTGTAGCCGAGTTGTTCACCGGCCTGGGTGAGCGTCGCGCGCGCCGCCTCGACCCGCGACTGCGCCGCCTTAAGGTCGGCGCTGGCCTTATCCAGGGCGGCCTTCGGCAGCAGCCGCTTCTCGTAAATCGCGCTGACGCGCCCGAATTCGGCTTGCGCCTCTTTATAACGCGCCTCCGCCTCGCGCAGCGCCGCCTGCTGGGCCTCAAGGCCCGCGCGCTGCTCGGCGCCGCGGATGCGCACAAGGACGCTGTCCTTGGGCACCAGGTCGCCCACGTCAAAGTTGATCTCGACCACCCGGCCGCTGACCTGCGCCGCGACCGTAGACTGCTGCACGGCCTCGATGACGGCATCGAAGCTCTGTTCTCGCGGCAGGGTGTGGTAGCGGACCTCGGCCACCTCAAAAGGCAGTTCGGCGGCCGCCGCATCTTGGGCAGTGTTCAGCATCACTAAACTAAACAAGCTCAATCCAACGATGTGAGGCAGACGCATGAGACTCCCTCCTATTCCAAGGATAGAATAAATTTCCACTGCTTCGGCGTCACTGGCAACACCGAGAGACGATTGCCGCGTTGCAGCAGAGGGAAACTGCCCAAGGCCTTATGGGACTTCAGCTCGGCCAAGCTGATGGTGCGCTTGAGTTTGCGCACAAAACGTACATCCACCCGGTACCAGCGCGGATTTTTCGGGTCGCTCTTGGGATCAAAATGAGGGTCTTCGGGATCAAAGGCGCTGCTGTCCAGATAGCCCGCCCGCACGATCTCCATGATCCCGACGATACCCGGCGTGTCGCAACTGGAGTGGTAAAAAAACGCCTGATCGCCCACCTTCATCCGGTCACGCAGCGTATTGCGCGCCTGGTAATTACGCACCCCGTCCCACGGTTCGGTCTGTTTGGGCCGCTTTTTGAGGTCATCAATACCGAACGTTTCCGGCTCCGATTTCATCAGCCAGTAATGCACTGTCACTCCTCACTCGTGTCAAGATCATCTCCGCCATCCTTGGCGCGACATCAGTTCATTACATAGGCCCCAGCCAGTACATCCATGTACTGTCGTTTGCGGCTCCTAAGCCCGCCGCTCACCCCTAGCCCCTAATTCCCAACCCCTGATTTGCTAATGATACCTAAAGCAGGGTTTTGTTGCCCCCGCTATTCCGTTAAACTTACTTTATGAGCCAACCAAAACCTGCCCCCGCAAAACCCAGAGCATTGGATGACACCGCCCTGCAAAATCTTGCGCTCGCGGTCATCAAGATCGAGGCGAGTGCCGTGGCGGCGCTGGCCCAGCGCATAGACGGCGAATTCGTCCGTGCCTGCCGCATACTGCTCGGCTGCGAGGGCCGCATCGTGGTATTCGGCATGGGCAAATCAGGCCACATCGGAAGCAAGATCGCGGCCACCCTGGCGAGCACCGGCAGTCCCGCCTTTTTTGTGCATCCCGCCGAGGCGAGCCACGGAGACATCGGCATGGTCACCAACAAGGACGTGGTGCTGGCGCTATCCTATTCCGGCGAGACCGAGGAGGTGCTGACTATCCTGCCGCTCATCAAGCGCCTCGGCGTGCCGCTCATCGCTCTTACAGGTAACCCGAACTCCACCCTGGCGAGTATGGCTACGGCGCACATCAACGTTAGCGTCGCCGAGGAGGCCTGCCCGCTGGGGCTTGCGCCGACATCCAGCACCACCGCCACACTGGCCATGGGCGATGCGCTGGCGGTCTCGCTGCTGGAGGCGCGAGGCTTCACGGCCCAGGACTTCGCCCGCACTCATCCCGGCGGACGATTGGGCCGTCGCCTGTTGCTGCTCATCGGCGATGTCATGCGCACCGGCGAACAAATCCCGAAGGTGACCGAACAGGCGCGGTTGGGCGAGGCTCTGCTCGAGATGACCCGGAAGGGCCAGGGGATGACCTGCATCGTGGATGAGGCACAATGTGTGCTGGGGATATTCACCGACGGCGACCTGCGCCGCACGCTGGAGCGCGAAGTCAACGTGCACACCGCCCTCATCAGAGAACTGATGACCCGCAACTGCAAGACGACCAGCCCCGAACTGCTGGCCGCCGAGGCCCTGCAGCTCATGCAGAAATACAAGGTCAACGCCCTGCCCGTCGTGGATCACGAACAAAGGCTGGTGGGCACGCTCAGCATGCACGATTTGCTGCGGGCGGGGGTAGTTTGAAAGCAGGGGCTCGTAGAAGCTGGGGACTGGGGATTAGGGTAAACTGAGAGCATCGTTCCCTAAACCCTAGCCCCTATTCCCTAACCCCTAACATTATGCAAGACATCCTCAACCGCGCCGCCCGTATCAAACTCGTGGTCTTCGACGTGGACGGCGTGCTCACCGACGGCAGCCTGTTTCTCGGCGACGACGGCCTCGAGTACAAGGCTTTTCACTCGCGCGACGGACATGGTATGAAGATGCTACAGCACTGCGGCGTCGAGATCGCCGTCATCACCGGCCGCACCTCCAAGGTCGTGGAACTGCGCATGGCGAGTTTAGGCATCGAGCACGTCTATCAGGGCCACCTGCAGAAGCTGCCTGCCTTCGAAGAGTTGATTGCCAAACTTAAACTGGAGGCGAGCGAAGTAGCCTATGTCGGCGACGACGTGGTGGACCTGCCCATCATGCTCCGGGTGGGCCTCGCCATTGCGGTACAAGACGCCCACCCGCTGGTAAAAAAACACGCCCACTGGCAGACACCGAACGCAGGCGGGCGCGGCGCGGCGCGCGATGTGTGCGAACTCATCATGGAGGCCCGGAGTGTATTGGAGGCCCAACTACAAGGTTATCTCAGCTAGTGCGTCCACTGCACGACATCTTCGATAAGCGCACCGTGTTAATACTGGGCGCGTTGTTCTTGCTGGCCCTGTTCAGTCAATGGTTACTCAGCGTCAACACCGGGCTATCGTCCTCCAAAGATACTGTCCGCCACGATCCCGACTATACCATGGAGAATTTTTTTATCACCACGATGGGCGCCACGGGTTCTCCGGAGCATCGGCTGCAGGCGCGCTATCTGGCGCACTATCCCGACGACGGCAGTACCGAATTCACCGCCCCGCAATTCACCCTCTATAGGCGCGATGACGGTCCCTGGCAGGTCTCCGCCGAGCGCGGTTGGGTCGGTCTGAAACAAAAATTTATGGTATTGCGCGACAATGTCTTGGTCGAAAATCCGCAGGCGGAGCCCGGGAAAGCGATGCGCATGACGACCTCGGAATTACAAGTGCTGCCCGATGACAAATTTGCACAGACCGGGCAGCCGGTGACCTTGCAGAGTCAAAACTCGCTGACTCATGCGGTGGGTATGCGTCTTTATCTCGATGAAGAACGACTGCAATTGCTCTCCAAGGTAAAAGGAACCTATGCGCCTAAACCTTAGCGCCTTGCTTACGCTGCTAGCGACATGCTACGCCACGTCGGGCTTCGCCTTGTCCAGCGACAAGGAGCAGCCCATCAACGTGGAGGCCGACAGTGTAGAGATAGACCACAAACAAGGGGTGAGCGTCTATAAAGGTAATGTCACCCTCACCCAAGGCAGTATTCACCTCGACGCCGATACCCTCACACTGTATAGCCGCAACAACGATATCGAAAAGGCCATCGCCGAGGGCAAACCGGCGCATTACCGGCAACGCCCCGACGGCAAACAGGAGGACATCCGCGCCCAGTCCCAGCGGATGGAGTATTACACCAGCACCGGCAAGCTGATCTTGCTCGAAGGGGCCCACGTCTGGCAGGAACAAAACCAATTCAGCGGCAACCGTATCGAATACGACACCGAGCGCAGCGTCGTGAACGCCAGCAAGGCCAAGTCAGGCAAGGAGCGCGTTCGGGTCATCATCCAGCCCAAGAAAAAATCGAGCGACCCCGCGCCCCCCACCCAGCCATGAGCCTTTCTTAATGAGTCTATTGCAGGCTCTACACCTCGCCAAACGCTTTAAAACACGCGACGTGGTCAATGATGTCTCCCTGGAGGTACAGAGCGGGGAGATTGTGGGCCTGCTCGGCCCCAACGGCGCGGGCAAGACCACCTGTTTTTACATGATGGTGGGATTGATCTCCTGTGATCAGGGCGCCATTAGCCTCGACCACCACGACATGACCCACACCCCTATGCACGTGCGCGCACGCCTGGGGCTGGGGTATCTGCCGCAGGAGCCGTCGGTGTTCCGCAAGCTGACGGTCGCTGATAATATCCTGGCTATCCTGCAGACGCGCCAAAGACTTAGCCGCGATCAGCAGGAGCGGCAGCTTGAGGAGCTGCTTTATGAACTCAATATCCGCCACCTGCGGGATAACATGGGCGTTAGTCTTTCGGGCGGCGAACGGCGGCGCGTGGAGATCGCCCGTGCGCTGGCCTCCGAGCCGCGTTTTATCCTGCTGGACGAGCCTTTCGCCGGGGTAGACCCCATCTCGGTGCTGGACATCCAGGCTATCATTCGGCATCTGCGCGACCGTGACATCGGGGTGTTGATTACCGACCACAAGGTGCGCGAGACGCTGGGCATCTGTGAACGCGCCTACATCATGAACGCGGGCAGGCTCATCGCGGAAGGCAGCCCCGACGAGATCCTGCGGGATCAACACGTCAAGGAAGTCTACCTGGGCGAGCATTTTACGCTGTAAAACAGGGGCTAGGGGCTAGGGAAAAAGCCTTTCCTCACGCCTAACTCCTAACACCACACCGTGCTAGAATCGCTCTTTCCATCCTTGGCGCGGCCTCAAATACTAAATTAACCCCAGCCCGCACATCCCTATGCGGGCGCTCGCGGCTCCTAGGCCCGCCGCTCGCCCCCTGCCCCACCGCCAAGAATTCGGCTAAAATAGGGTCGGTATGATTTATGCTAGAGAAACAGAAAGCCCGAGTTAAAACCGTTACCCCCTGATGTCCCTTGGGGAATGAGCAGAACCTTTTCAGAACAGGATACATGAAGCAGACTCTTCAACTCCGGCTTGGCCAGCATCTGACGATGACGCCTCAGTTACAACAGGCGATACGCCTGTTGCAACTGTCCACCACGGAGCTACAACTGGAGATCCAGCAGGCCTTGGACTCCAATCTGATGCTTGAGCTCGTCGAGGGAGAGGGCGATGCCCCGGTCGCCAAGGAATCGCTCACTCTCTATGACACCCCCCTTCCCGCCAGCAGCGGGGAAGCGGAACCCGCTACCGGAGACGTGAACGAGCAACACGAGGGCGGTGGCGACGATGCCCCCGCGGACAGCGCCTGGGAAGATTCATTCGACCACATATCACCAAGCAGCTCACATAACACCCACGAGGATCGTGACTACGAGACCCAGGGCAACGCCGCCGGGGAAAGCCTGCGCGAGCACCTGGTCTGGCAGATGCGCCTCACCCCCTTCAGCGAAACCGACATGACCATCGCCACGGCAATCATAGATTCGGTGGATGATGACGGCTATCTGAACAGTTCCCTGACAGACATCCTGGCCAGCCTGGATGATAAGGGTGTGGGGGATCTCGCTATCACCCCGGACGAGGTTGAGGCGGTGCTACATCGGATTCAAAGCTTTGACCCTATAGGGGTGGGCGCACGCGATTTGCGCGAGTGCCTGCTTATCCAATTACAACACTATGACGCCTGCACGCCGTGGCTGGCGCAGGCCAGGCAACTGGTGGAGCATCATCTCGATCTGCTGGCCGCCCGCGACTACAATCAGCTCAAGCGTCAATTGAAGATCAACGATACAGAGCTGCGCGAGATTATCGAACTGATCCAGTCGCTGCATCCGCGCCCCGGCGGTCAGATCGCCGACAGCCGCCCGCAGTATTTGATCCCCGATGTCTATGTTCGCAAGCAGCGCGGCAAATGGCTGGTGGAACTCAATCCGGAGGCGGCCCCGCGGCTGCGCATCAACACTCAGTATGCGAGTCTGGTGCGACGCGCCGACAACAGCAACGATAATAATTACCTCAAGAACCACCTCCAGGAGGCGCGCTGGTTTATCAAAAGCCTGAAAAGCCGCAATGAAACGCTGCTCAAGGTCGCCACCTGCATCGTTGAACGGCAGCGCCCGTTCCTGGAGCAAGGAGAGGAGTTCATGGAGGCCATGGTGCTGCACGACGTGGCGGAAGTGGTCGGCATGCACGAATCCACCATCTCGCGCGTCACTACGCAAAAATTTATCCACACCCCGCGCGGCATTTTTGAACTCAAATATTTCTTCTCCAGTCACGTCAACACCACCCTAGGCGGTGAATGTTCGGCCACCGCCATTCGTGCCCACATAAAAAAACTGATCTCCACCGAGGAGACCATGAAGCCATTAAGCGACAGCAAGATCGCCAATCTGCTCTTGAAGCTGGGCATCAACGTCGCGCGCCGCACCATCGCAAAATACCGTGAATCACTCGCCATCCCCCCTTCCAACGAACGCAAACGCCTGTCTTAGGCGTCTTTCAAGGAGCAACTCATGCAAATCAATTTAAGCGGCCATCATGTGGAAATTACCCCGGCGTTGCGCGCCTACGTCCACAACAAGCTCGAACGTGTAGAGCGCCACTTTGACCATGTCACCGATATCCGTGTGATCCTGAGCGTGGAAAAGCTGCGCCAAAAAGCGGAGGCCACCATCGCCCTTAGCGGCGCCAGCCTTCATGCCGTTGCCGAAGATGAGGATCTGTACGCCGCCATAGACGCCTTGACCGACAAACTGGATCGCCAGATCAAGAAGCACAAGGAAAAAACCACCGATCACCATCGTGTTGAAGGGGCCCATAAAAATCAGAAACATGAGTAGCGCAAAGGTGGTTCCGGCTGGCGCCATGTATCCTTTTAATTCACGTTTCATCCATACGGCGTGACAATAGAACTTTTATATTCTCCATGACAAACATTAGTGATCTCGTTACCGTTGAGCGCATCGCTCACGATGCCCGCGCCAGCAGCAAAAAACGTGCGCTGGAATTGTTAAGCCGGCTGATTACAAACAGCCATGCGGGGTTGAGCGAACAAGAAGTCTTTGAAAGCCTGGTCGCGCGCGAACGTCTGGGCGCGACGGGGCTGGGCCGCGGCGTGGCGATTCCCCACGGCCGGCTGAAAAATCTGTCCCGTCCCATCGGCGCCTTCATGCGTCTTAGCCAAGGCGTGGATTATGACGCCAGTGACAAGCAGCCTGTAGACCTGCTGTTCGCCTTGCTGGTGCCGGAAAAATCCACCGAAGAGCATCTGCAAATCCTCTCCACGCTGGCGCAGATGTTCAGCGACAAGCCTTTTCGCGAGCAACTTCGCGGAACGGATTCCAATTCCAACGTACACGATCTGCTTGTACACTGGCAGCCGCACACCCCGCCAGCTTAATAGTATGATGCCCGCTACCCTCACCGTACACGGCGTGTTGATGGAGATCTGCGGGCTCGGCGTGCTGATCCGGGGTCCAAGCGGTATAGGCAAAGGTGAACTGGCGCTGGAACTCATCAGCCGCGGTCACCGTCTCATCGCCGATGACGCCCCCCAGATCAGCCTCTCAACATCTAACAAGATGTTAAAAAAGGCCATCCATGGCCTTTTTCAACTCGCAAAGCAAAAAGCGTGGTTTTTGCTTTGCTCCATTTTTCAAACACATAAACCGTGCTTGAAAAATGGCGGTGCATCCATGCACCGTACGCAGGCTGTTTTTGAACAGCCTGCTAACTCTCTTTCCGGTACCTGTCCGCCGTTGCTACGCAACTTGCTGGAGGTGCGCAGCCTCGGCGTCCTGAACATCGCGGTGCTGTTCGGCGAGCAGGCCGTGGCATCGAGTACACCGCTGCAATTGATTGTGACTCTGGAAACTATTGCGGAATCGGAGATCACTGAACGCGATATTGCCGGCTTGAGGCACACTCCCTGCCGCCTGCTCGATGTGGACATTCCGGAAATCCGTCTGGCGCTGCGAGCAGGCCGCCCGACCGCCCTGCTGGTGGAAACTCTGGTCAAAAATTTCAAACTGCAGCAGCAAGGTTATTCGGTTCACGCCGATCTGAGTAAACGCCAACGGCGCGCCATGGACTCATCTTAGCCATGGAATTAATCATCGTCACCGGCCTTTCTGGTTCGGGTAAAAGCACCGCCCTGCAGGCGCTCGAGGACCTCGGATTTTATTGCATAGATAACCTGCCGGTCGGCCTGTTACCCGCCTTCGCTGAGCAAATCATCAACATGCCGACGCGCAGTTACAAGAACGCCGCGGTGAGCATAGACGTGCGCAATCTGAGCACCGATCTCGAGCAATTCCCTGAGGTGCTGGACGAGCTTAAAGGCACCGGCCTTGCCTGCGAGATCTTTTTTCTCGATGCCGACGAAAAGATCCTGCTGAAGCGGTTCAGCGAGACGCGCCGCAAACACCCATTGACCAACCAGGGTCTGCCTCTGGCGGAGGCGCTGACTCAGGAGCGCAAGCTGCTCGAGCCCATGCTGGCGCATGCCGACCTCTATATTGAGACGAGTCAAATGCATCTGCATCAGTTGCGCGAGATCGTGCGCGAGCGGGTGGAGGCCCAGGCCTCCAGCCACATGTCTCTGCTGTTCGAATCTTTCGGCTACAAGCGGGGCATCCCGGCAGACGCGGACTTCGTCTTCGATGTGCGGTGCCTGCCCAACCCGCACTGGGAATCCCAGTTGCGCCCGCTCACCGGACTCGATCCCGAGGTTGCGCGTTTTCTTGAAGGGCAGCCTGTGGTATTGCAGATGTTTGAACACATCAGGGATTTTCTCGAGGCATGGATTCCCCGTTTCGAGGCCGACAACCGCAGTTATATGACCGTGGCCCTGGGCTGCACCGGCGGCCAACACCGCTCTGTGTATCTAGTCCAATTATTGGCCGGCCACTTCCGCGCGGTGCGTGAAAACGTTATCGTGCGTCATCGGGAACTGCCATGACCATAGGCCTGCTCATCATCACCCACAACAACATCGGCACGGACCTCGTCGAGACCGCCACCGGGATGCTGGGCGTGTGTCCGTTGGCGACCGAGATATTGCCCGTATCGCAAAAATCTGACCCTGAACAAGTGCTGCGCAGGGCCCGCCAGTTGATGGAAACGCTGGATACCGGCCACGGGGTTTTGGTGCTGACCGATATCTACGGTTCCACCCCCAGCAATATCGCATGCAGCCTGATCGACGGCAAGCGGGTCAAGGTGATCGCCGGCATCAACCTGCCCATGCTTATCCGGGTGTTGAACTACCCACATCTCAGCCTAAACGAACTGGCGGATAAGGCCTTGAGCGGCGGCCGGGACGGCATCCTGTCTTCCCCCAAACCGGAACTGTAACTCCGGTGCAGCACAAAGAGGTTATTATCTGCAATAAGCTGGGGTTGCACGCGCGTGCCGCCGCGAAATTTGTTACCTTAGCCTCCCAGTTTGAGAGCACCATACACCTGGTGCGCGGGCAAACCCAGGTCAACGGAAAAAGCATCATGGGGGTGATGATGCTGGCCGCGGGGCTGGGCGTGCGGCTGGAAATTCGCGCCTCCGGCGCGGACGAACTCCATGCCCTCGCCAGATTGGAAGAGCTGGTCGCCGCACGCTTTGGTGAAGAAGAATAGCGAGTGTAACCTCTTTTCCGGGAAACGGTTTAATCGGATAACGCCCACGCATGAATACCTTAGCAGAACAGGAAAACCAGCCCAGCCGCCTGCAGGTGTTAAGCGCCGCGCTGCATCATGGCACCCTGTTGCAGGTACACAAGATGCTGAACGGCCTGTATCCCGCGGAGATCGCGCACCTGCTGGAATCCCTGCCGCTCAAGCAGCGCAAGGTGGTCTGGGAGCTGGTGGACCCGGAGCTGGACGGCGATGTGCTGCTGCACGTCAACGATGAGGTGCGCGTCACCCTGATCCGCGAGATGGAGGCGCAGGAATTGGTGGCGGCGGCCGAGAGCCTGCCTACCGACGATCTCGCCGACATCCTGCAGGATCTTCCTGAGACTGTGATCCGCGAGGTGTTGGCTTCGCTGGACGCACAAGACCGGCAACGTCTGGAGGCGGTGTTGTCGTACCCTGAAGACACCGCCGGCGGCCTGATGAACACCGATACGGTGACGGTGCGTGCCGACGTGACCCTCGACGTGGTGCTGCGCTACCTGCGCCGCCGCGGTCAGCTCCCGGAGATGACCGACAGCCTGTTCGTGGTGAGCCGCGATGATCGTTACCAAGGGCGTATCCCGCTGAGCGAACTACTCACCCGCGACCCTGACCTCACGGTGGCGGAGGTCATGACGGAAGATCAGCAGGCCCTCAATGTCACGCAACCCGCCCATGAAGTGGCCTCGATGTTCGAGCGGCGCGACCTGGTGTCGGCGCCGGTCGTGAACGAGGCCGGGCAGTTGATTGGGCGGGTCACCATTGACGATGTGGTGGATGTGATCCGCGAAGAGGCCGATCACTCCGTATTGAGCATGGCAGGACTGAAAGAAGAACAAGACATGTTTGCGCCGGTCATCACCAGCACCCGCCGGCGCGCTGTGTGGCTGGGCATCAATCTGCTCACCGCCTTTCTGGCCTCGTGGGTAATCGGTTTGTTCGACGCCACCCTCGAGAAGCTTGTGGCACTTGCGGTACTGATGCCGATCGTGGCCAGCATGGGCGGCGTCGCCGGCACACAGACCCTAACCCTGGTGATCCGCGGCATGGCGTTGGGTCAGATCGGCGGCGGCAATGCACAGCGTTTATTAAACAAAGAGCTGGCGGTAGGTGGCCTCAACGGCCTGGTCTGGGCCTTGGCCGTCGCCGCAGTGACCAGCGTCTGGTTTGATAATTACCAACTGGGGCTTATCATCGGCGCCGCCCTTATCATCAACTTGGTGTGCGCGGCCCTGGTCGGGGTCAGCCTGCCCTTGCTGTTGCGCAAGGCCGGCGTGGACCCGGCCATAGCTGGCGGCGTGGTGTTGACGACCTTCACCGACGTTATCGGCTTTGCATCATTTCTGGGTTTGGCGATGCTATTCTTGGTATAGTCATGTCGACTGCACACCCAAGTTCTTTGGAGGGGGGCCCATGCTCGATGTATTCGTAGGACGTCACGCGGTCTACAACCGTGAGCTGGAGGTGATCGCCTATGAGCTGCTGTTTCGCGGCAGCGCGACCGCCGAGCGCGCCGAATTTCAGGACGCTGACGAAGCCACCTCGCGGGTCATTCTCAGTACCTTTACTGAGATCGGTCTCGATAAGATCGTAGAGGGCAAGATGGCGTTCATCAACCTGACGCGCAGCTTTGTGCTAGGCGACTATCCCCTGCCGCTCTCTAAGGCCGGGCTGGGGCTGGAGATCCTTGAAAATATCAGCATAGACCAGCCGGTTATCGAGGCGGTACAACGCCTATCTACACAGGGATATACCATCGTCTTGGATGATTTCACGTATCATGAATCGCTGAGCCCGCTGGTGGAAATCGCCGATATCATCAAGATAGACATACAAGCCCTCCCGGACAGCGACGTGCAAAGACACGTGGAGATTCTGCGGAAACACAGGGTCAAGCTGTTGGCCGAGAAGGTCGAAACACATGAGCAGTTTGAATTCTGCAACCGCCTGGGCTTTGATTACTTCCAGGGTTTCTTCTTCTGTCAGCCCCACATCGTTAAGGGGCAGCGCATCCCGCCCAATCGTCTGGTCACGCTGCGGCTGCTCGCCAAATTGCAGGACCCTGTCACCAGCATCCGCGAACTGGAAACCCTGATCAGTCAGGACGTGTCCATGAGCTACAAGCTGTTGCGTTCGCTCAATTCCGCCTTTTACAGCCTGCCGCGCAAGATCGAATCTGTCCACCAGGCGCTGGTCATGCTGGGCAATCAGTGGCTGAAGACCTGGGCGAGCCTGCTGCTCCTCTCCAGCATCCACGACAAGCCTCAGGAGCTGATGCAGATGGCCATGGTGCGGGCCAAAATGTGTGAGTTACTGGCAACCGCCAAACGGCTAGGTGCTAAGGAAATCTTTTTTACCACCGGCCTGTTCTCTGTGCTGGACGCCCTCATGGATCAGCCGATGGAAGACGTGCTCAATGCCTTGCCTCTGTCTCAGGAAATCAACGATGCACTGTTGCGCCGTGAAGGAAACCTGGGGGTGGTGTTACAGTGTGTCCTGGACTATGAGAGGGGCAACTGGGACGCGGTCCAGCGCATAGACCTGCAGCAAGCTGAGATCACCCAGACATACCTTGAGGCCATCGCCTGGGCGACTCAGGTCAGCAAGGAAACCCGAGTCAAGATGACGCATTAGCATCCATCTAACATTCACCACAGAGGGCGCTGAGGAAAATTTAAGTGGACCCTACGGACAATCATCAGAATTACTCTGTGTCCTCAGCGGTGAAAGAAAATAAATGAGCGATATTACTCTGATCCGCGTTGAACACTTGTGGCGTTATTACGGCACGCTGTGCGCCGTACGCGATGTCAGCTTCGAGGTGCGGCGCGGCGAGGTGCTAGGGTTTCTCGGGCCGAACGGCGCGGGCAAGTCCAGCACCATGCAGATCATCAGCGGCAATCTCGCACCCAGCGCCGGGCGGGTGTGGATCGCCGGCTACGACATCCTCGATCAGCCCAAGCTGGCCAAGGCCGCGCTCGGCTTTCTGCCCGAGCAGCCACCGCTATACCGCGAGTTGAGCGTGGATGAATACTTAAGCTTCTGCGCACAGCTCCATCGTATCCCGCGCAGCCGCCGGCGTGGCGCGATCAGCACTGTCAAGGAGCGTTGCGGTCTCACCGAGGTGGGGCGGCGCTTGATTGGCAATTTGTCCAAGGGTTATCAACAGCGGGTCGGCATCGCTCAGGCCATTATTCACTCCCCCGCCGTGGTGATTCTCGATGAGCCGACCGTAGGACTCGATCCCATTCAAATCCGCGAGATTCGCTCCCTGATCCGCGATCTGCGCAACGAGCACAGCATCATCCTCTCTACCCACATCCTGCCGGAGGTGCAAGCGACCTGCGACCGGGTACAGATCATTCATCAGGGTCGCCTGGTGTTGAGCGACAGCATCGAGGGGCTGATGCGCCGGATGGATGCAGCTAGTCTCTATCTCGGATTGCGCAATCCTCCTATGTTGGAGACATTGCGTGCAGTGCCAGGCGTCATCGCGGTGGAAACTCTGGAGGACGGGCGGCTGCGCGTACACCATCCGCCGCAACAAAATCCCGCCGAGACGCTGGTCAACATGTCGGTGCAACACGGCTGGGGTCTGTATGAGTTGACTCCGGAGCGGCTCTCGCTGGAACAGATCTTTGTTGACATTACCCAGCAGGAGGCGGCGGCATGATGACATTCACTTTGGCCGCGAAGGAACTGCGCAGTCTTTTTCTGTCTCCGCTGGGGTGGACGATACTGGCCGTGATACAGATCATACTCAGTTATTCGTTCCTGATCCGCGTTGATTTGTTTTTGCAGGTGCAGCCCAGCCTAGCCGGCAGACCCAACGCGCCCGGCCTGGGCGACGTGGTGGTCGCGAACCTGTTCGGCAGCGCTGCGGTGGTGTTACTGCTGGTGGTCCCGCTGCTCACCATGCGGCTGATCAGTGAGGAGCGGCGCGGTCAAACCCTGTCCCTGTTATTCACCGCGCCCATCTCGATGACCCAGATCATCGTGGGAAAATATTTGGGCGTGCTCGGCTTTCTCGTCATTGTGATGGGCCTGCTCGCACTGATGCCGCTGTCACTGTTACTGGGCGGCCGTCTGGATTTCGGACAGTTGGCGGGTGGCCTGTTGGGGCTCACCCTGTTGGCGGCGAGTTTCGCCGCCGCCGGGCTGTTTATCTCCACTCTCACCGCACAACCCACCATCGCGGCCATCACGACCTTCGGCCTGTTGCTATTGTTGTGGTTACTCGACTGGGCGGGTTCCGACGGCGGCGGTCTGTTTGCCTATCTGTCGCTGGTGCGGCATTACGAGGCCCTGTTGCGCGGCGTCTTTAACAGTAGCGACATCCTCTATTACCTGCTCTTCATCATCACCTTTCTGGTGTTGGCCGTGCGGAGGCTCGACGCCGACCGCTTGCCGCACTAATCTGACCTCATGGACGTTACGCCCAAATCTCGTCTCCAACTACGGCTGCAAAATGCGCTGTTTGTGCTGCTGTTTCTTGGTGTGATCGGCCTTCTGGCGTGGCTTGGCACCCGCTATAACTATGAGGCCGATTGGACCGCCGGCGGCCGCAACACCCTCTCTCCCGTCAGTCAAACACTGTTAAAAAAATTGGCCGGGCCTGTCACCTTCACCGCCTATGCCCGCGAGACGGGGACGCTGCGCAGACAGATCACAGAACTGGTGAATCATTACAGGCGCTACAAACCCGATATCGAACTGCGCTTCGTAAATCCCGATACCGATCCCGAACGGGTGCGTCAGTTGGGTGTCACCGTGGACGGTGAACTGCACATCGTATACGCGGGACGTAACACCAAGGTTCAGTCGCTCAGTGAACAAACCCTGAGCAACGCCCTGCAACGAGTGGCCCGCTCCGATCAGCACTGGGTGGTATTTTTGTCGGGGCACGGTGAGCGCAATCCGCACGGCGCCGCCAACCATGATCTCGGCGATTTAGGACGTCATTTGCAAGATAAAGGCGTCAACGTGCAGATCCTAGCCCTGACCGATAAGCCGCAGATTCCCGTCAACACTACGCTGCTGGTCATCGCCGGCCCACAAGTAGACCTGCTGCCGGGTGAGGTCAATCTCATTCAGGATTACATCCGCGCAGGAGGTAATCTGCTTTGGCTCAGCGATCCCGGCCCGCTGCATGGACTGGAGCCGCTCGCCGAGCAGCTTGGCATTGAGTTTCAGCCCGGCGTCATCGTCGAGCCGGCCGCCCAACTGCTGGGCATCAAGCGTCCCGACGTGGCACTGGTCGCGGAGTATCCACCCCACCCTGTCACTCAGGATCTGCACACACTGACCGTTTTTCCACAGGCGAGCGGGATGGATCTCAAGACGCCCGAAGGCTGGCAGGGCCGGGCGTTTCTGGAGAGCGGTGCGCGCAGTTGGTCGGAGACCGGCGACTTGAACGGAGACATTGCATTGGATCGCGGCAAGGATGTAGCCGGGCCGCTCGCCATCGGAGTGAGCCTGACCCGTGAGGCGCCGCAAACTTTTGACGCACAGAGAAGTGTTAATGTCGCGGGAGGCAGGATGCCGAGGGCTACCGGCAACGCCGGTGCGGATAAAATGGAACAGCGCATCATCGTCATGGGGGACGGAGATTTTTTGTCTAATACCTTTCTCGGCAACGGCGGCAATCTGGACTTGGGATTGAACATCGTGAATTGGCTGAATCACGACGATACCCTCATCGCCGTGGGGTCGCGCACCGCGCCCGACACCACGCTCAACCTGTCCCGCACGGCCACCGCGGTGATGGGTCTTGGGTTCCTGTTTTTTCTGCCTCTGCTGCTGCTCGGCTTCGGCCTCACCCTCTGGCTCAAGCGGCGCAAACGGTAAAGATGAACAGTCGCACCTGGCTTAACCTGGGATTGCTGATTCTGGCCGGCGCGTTGGTCATCGTGTCGGTGTATCTGCCCGGTGTAAAAAAACCCGCACCGTTGCCCGCACTAACCTCGCTCACCCCTGCGGCGGTCACCTCCATCCGCATCGAGCGCACGACACAGCCTGCCATCGTCCTGGAAAAAGAAGCGTCCGGTGACGTACAGGGAAGTACTAATGTCGCGGGAGGCAGGATGCCGGGAGCGACCTGGCGCTTAACCGAACCGTTGCAGCTACCGGCCAACACTGTAGCAGTGGAAAGTTTGCTTGGCCTTACACAGGTGGGGAGTCATGCACAGTGGGTGGCCGCAAGCCTGGATTTGGAAAAATTCAAACTTAAAACGCCACGTATCCGCGTGCGTCTGAACGATGTAGAACTCGGCTTCGGCGATACCGAGCCACTGGAAGGACGGCGCTATGTATTGTCTGGGAATACTGTGCATCTTATTCCTGACGGCTATTATCCCAAGCTGATCGCATCACCTGCGTCCTTTGTAAGTCTCGCACTGTTGCCCGACTCGGCACGGCCGGAACAAATCGAATTGCCGGGCCTCACATTGACGCGCGACGCGCAAGGCTGGTCGGCGCAGCCGGGTGCTTCTGACGCACAGGGAAGTGCTAATGTCGCGGGAGGCAGGATGCCGGGAGCGACCCCTGACGCCGTCAATACCCTGGTGCAGGAATGGACAGCCGCGCAGGCCTTACAGGTCAGGCCCTACAGCGTCCCGATGTCTCAAGACAAACCTCCAGAAACAGTCACTGTGCGGCAAGGGGGTGCGCTGCTACGCTTCATCATCGTGAGCCGTGCGCCGGAGCTGATCCTCGCGCGCCCGGAGATTGGGGTGCAGTATCATCTCCCTCAAGATGCGGCCCAACGTCTGCTGATGATGCCCGCTGCCGAACCCGCAGATAAATCATCGCCCTAACAGGACCATGCCTGAACTACCCGAAGTCGAGACTACCCGGCGCGGTATCGCGCCGCACATCACCGGCAACAAGGTCACTGAGGTCCTCGTGCGTGACGCGCGCCTGCGTTGGCCTGTTTCACCCGCCCTGGCTCGTCAGCTACCCGGACAAGTCATCATCAGTGTGGAACGACGCGCGAAATATCTGCTGCTGCGCACTGCCCGGAATTGCCTGTTGTTGCATCTCGGCATGTCGGGCAGCCTGCGTATCGTCACTGGCGAAACGCCTCCCGAAAAGCACGATCACCTCGACCTGGTATTCTCCAACCGCATCTGTCTGCGCCTGCGCGACCCGAGACGTTTTGGTGCGGCGATCTGGACCGGTGCCGATCCGCAACAGCATTCGTTACTGGCTGGTCTGGGACCGGAACCTTTGGAGGCCGGATTCGACGGCGATTACATCTTCCGGCGCGCACGCGGCCGACACCTCGCCATCAAACAGTTCATTATGGATAGCCACGTCGTTGTGGGTGTGGGTAATATCTACGCCAGTGAGGCGTTGTTTCTCGCCGGGATTCATCCACTGCGCTCTGCGGGGCGCATCAGCAGGATACGTTATGAAGAGTTGGCGAACACCATCAAGCAGGTACTGCACAAGGCTATAGAAAACGGCGGCACAACATTGCGGGATTTTTACGCGAGCGACGGTACACCGGGTTATTTCAAGCAACAACTGAGGGTGTATGGACGGGAGGGGTTACCTTGTGCGGCATGCGGCCAAGCCATCGTGTCGGCAAGGCAAGGACAACGTGCGACGTATTACTGCACGCGCTGTCAGCGCTGATGCGCTCAGCATCTTATATTGAATGAACGAAGGAGCAGCCGCTGCCTTGCACTACAGGGGGGATGGCAAGGCTGGCAGACACTGCTCCCGCGTTGACTGTGACACACGCGCCCGCCTTGCGGGCGGACGCGGAGCTAGTACTGCTAGCCCTTTGCGGGGATTACTTTGGTTGCCTGCATGCCCTTGGGGCCGCGGGTGGCTTCAAACTCCACCTGCTGTCCCTCGACCAGAGACTTGAATCCTTCAGCCTGGACAGTAGAGAAGTGAACGAACACATCATCACTGCCATCAGTCGGGGTGATAAAACCAAAACCTTTTGCATCATTGAACCACTTTACATTACCACTTTGCATAAAATCCTCATTACTAAGTTTAAAAAATCTGATTAACGCGGCGTTGAAGCACGGAGAGGTGCATCCTGAAAAAGCAGGTTACATCAACCAACGGGGACTCCAATCACTCGCGTCTTTATCAGACGCGGGACAAATACTATAGAAAGTCGAGTGTAAACACAAGCTATTCATAAATATTTAATTTTGGTTAGGCGCGATCAAGCGGGAAGCTTACCACTTCGTCAATGTCGGCGATGCCTGTGGCCAACATGACCAGCCGATCCACACCCACCGCCACGCCGGCGCAATCCGGTAGGCCCGATTCCAACGCGGCAAGCAGACGCTCATCCATCGGCACCAATTTGGTGCGCAACTCCGCACGCTTTTTGATATCGGCCTCGAAACGGCGGCGTTGCTCGACGCCGTCCCCCAGCTCGTGATAGCCGCTCGCCAGTTCGACGCCGTTCACATACAACTCGAAACGCTCCGCTACGGGGTAGGGTTGCGTTGGCGAGCCCGGCCGAATGCGCGCCAAGGCGGCCTGTGATGCGGGGTAATCATACAGGAAGCACAAACGCTGCTGGCCGAGCTTAGGCCCCACCACGTGGGTAAGTAACAGGTCGAGCCAGCCATCACGGTCATCCATGCCCAGCCCGTTCACCTGTGAAGTACATGAATGTGCTAATGTCGCAGCAGGCAGGATGCCGGGAGCGACCCCGATGCCGTGGGCACGGGTGCAGTCGCGCAATTCCTTCATGGAAGCCGCGAGTGGATTTACCTCAGCGTAGCGCGCAAAGGCCTCGGCATACGTGAGACGTTCGCTGGGCTCACGAAGAGCGGCCTCACTGAGCAAATCCGTGACCAATTCCTCCGTCTCATTCATCAGGGCCTGATGATCGAAACCCGGGCGATACCACTCCAGCATCGTGAATTCAGGATTGTGTATCCGGCCGCGCTCGCCATTGCGGAACACCTTGCAGATCTGATAGATCGGGCCACTACCCGCCGCGAGCAGGCGTTTCATGGCGAACTCCGGCGAGGTGTGCAGGTACAACTCCAGGCCATCTGCTGACATACAGGGACGTACTAATGTCGCGGGAGGCAGGACGCCGGGAGCGACCGCGCCCGGCCCTGTGTAATACGTCTTAAAACTGTCGAGATGGGGCGCTGTGGCTGCGGCGGACGACAACAGGGGGGTTTCGACCTCCAGCACGCCGCGCGCGGCAAAGAACGTGCGGATAGCCGCGAGTATTTTGGCGCGCGCCTCCAGAGTTTCCCGCGTCGCGGTGGGGCGCCAATCTAGGGTGGTATTCAATCAGCTAGCGAGCCTTGCATAAACATTAAACGACCGTTGCCAAGACTCAACGCAAAGATGCAGAGATCGCAAAGTATACAAATCTTCAATACATCGAGACCAAATTTATTCCTTGGCCCGCGACACGTATTCCCCTGTCCGCGTATCTATCTTGAGCAGATCGCCGATCTCAATAAATAATGGCACCCTGACCACGGCGCCGGTCTCCAGTGTGGCGGGCTTCCCGCCGCCGCCGGAGGTATCTCCACGCAGCCCCGGGTCAGTGTCGGCCACACGCAGCACTACGAAGTTGGGCGGCGTAATTTGCAGCGGTGTGCCGTTCCACAAGGTCACCGTACAGACATCTTGCTCCTTGAGCCATTTTTTTGCATCGCCCACTGCATTACTATCTGCAACATGTTGCTCAAAGGTATCCGGCACCATGAAGTGCCAGAATTCACCGTCGTTATAGAGATACTGCATCTCGATGTCCACGACATCCGCCGCTTCGAGGGTGTCGCCTGATTTGAAGGTGCGCTCGATGACCCGGCCGTTTTTGAGATTGCGTATCTTGACGCGGTTAAAGGCCTGGCCCTTGCCGGGTTTCACAAATTCGTTTTCAACAATGGCGCAGGGATCGCCGTCCATCATGACCTTGAGCCCGCCTCTGAATTCGTTGGTGCTGAACGTAGCCATGTTATCCTCTTTACGGGGACGATAACGTCCCATTGAAATTTTATAAAGTGCCTATGATACCTCGAACCATCCACGCTGGGCAGCCCGTCTCTTGGCAAATGGAGCTGGCGCAGGCCATTAGTGACCCTGCGCAATTGTTGAGAGCCTTGGAGCTGGAACCGTCGCTGGGCTGTACGGCCTCCGGACATGATTTCTCTTTTAGGGTGCCGCAGAGCTATATCGCCCGGATGCGCAAGGGCGATCCCCACGACCCCTTGTTGCGTCAGGTGTTGCCCATTGTTGAAGAGCAAGCCGTTGCACCCGGATTCAGCTACGATGCCGTCGGCGACATCAAAGCCATGACGATCCCAGGCCTGCTGCACAAATATCACGGGCGCGTACTGTTGATCACCACAGGAGCCTGCGCCGTCCACTGCCGCTACTGCTTCCGCCGTCATTTCCCCTACGCTGAAGCTAATGCCGCTACAGGACAATGGGAAGCCGCGCTGGATTACATCCGCGCGGACACGTCCATCCAGGAAGTCATTTTAAGCGGCGGCGATCCGCTGAGCTTGACAGACCAACGCCTGGCGGTACTCATGAACCGGTTGGCGGAGATTCCGCATGTGCATACCCTGCGAGTCCATACGCGGCTGCCTATCGTGCTGCCTGCGCGGGTGAACGACGCCCTGCTCTCCTGGCTAACAGGCGGCCGTCTCAGACCGGTCATGGTCGTACACGTTAATCACGCCAATGAAATTGACGACGCGGTGCGCGCGGTGCTCGGCCGTTTCACCGCCGCGCATGTCCCGTTATTCAACCAGTCGGTCTTGCTACGCGGGGTGAATGACTCGGTCACAGCCTTGGCCGATCTCAGCCACGCCCTGTTTAACACCGGCGTAACACCTTACTATCTTCACATGCTGGACCGGGTGCAGGGAGCGGCTCACTTCGAGGTGGATGAGGTCACGGCCTGCCGCTTGCTGGACGAGCTGCGTCGAATCTTGCCTGGATACCTGGTGCCGCGCCTGGTGCGTGAGTGGGAAGGCGCGCCAAATAAGCTCCCGATTCCCGCACAGCCCACCTAAATAGTGTGAATGCTTGACACTCCACCCCTAATCGTTGAGCCTAGTAGGCTGTTGAAAAAGCCCTTCCATTGGCTTTTTCGACCCGGCCGCTCCAGCGCATCCCTGCGCTCACGGCATTGGGGCGTCCTGCCCGGCACAAAGCGAAAAATGTCATTTTTCGCTTTGCTCCATTTTTCAAACACATACGGCGTGTTTGAAAAATGGCGGCCCATCCCTGGGCCACACGCAGGCTGTTTTTCAACAGCCCGCTCCCGGCAATGCTTGTGGCATAATTAGTGCACCATAAAAGACCGCCATGAAGAAAGAAAACGTCCTCCGGCTGGTCATCATTGATGACTCCTCCAACGACGCGGAAATGATTACCAACGTGCTGCGCCGCGCCGGTTACGGCGTGCGCGCCACGCGCGTCACCGGCGCCGAGGACTTGCAAACGGCCATTGACCAATCCGCGGATCTGATCCTGTGCGCCTCACAATTGAGTGAATTCAGCCCGCTCGATGCGCTTCCCGTACTGAAGACGTCGGGCAAGGATATACCTTTTATTGTGGTCTACGACAAGATCACCGATAAAACAATTTTGGAACTCATGCAGGCCGGGGCGCGCGACGTGGTGCCCAAAGATCAGCCTGAACGCCTGCAGTTTGTTGTGGGGCGCGAGTTTAACGACCTCGAAGAGCGGCGCGCCCATCGGCGTATGGACAAAATGTTCCGCGAGAGCGAGAAGCGCTGCCGCTCATTGCTCGACAGCTCCCGCGATGCGATCGCCTATGTCCACGAAGGCATGCACATCTATGCCAACGGGGTTTACCTGAACATGTTCGGCTACCAAAGTCTTGAGGATATCGAAGGCACCCCGATCATGGACATGGTCGCGGCCGAGGGTCATGCGCAATTCAAAGACTTCCTGCGTCAATACGCAAAGCAATCGGAGGCCATGCAGCAAATCGAGACCCAAGGGGTACGCTCCGATGGCGTCCAATTCAACGTGGGCATGGAATTCACGCCGGCCAGCATAGACGGCGAAATCTGTACCCAGATTATTATCCGGGATCTCTCACTCATCAGCGAGTTGGAGAGCCGGCTCGAATCGCTGAGCAAAGTGGATCTCCTCACCGGTCTTTATAACCGCCACCATTTCATGGAGGAACTGGACACGGCGGTCGCCAAGGCGGGTAATGGCGGCGAGGCCTGCGCCTTGCTCTATATCCGACTCGATAACTTTTCAAAGATTCAGGAAAACATCGGCATTGCCGCAAGCGATCTCGTGCTGGGTGATATCGCGGCGCTGTTGCGCGGTAAGGTGGGCGAGGCCGACTTAGCGGCCAGATTCGGCGACAGACTCGGCGACGACATCTTCACCATTTTAGTCCGCAATAAGGATGTGGGTCATGCGTTGAAACTGGCGGAAGAACTGCGCAAGGCCGTGGAAGAAAACGTCTCCGATGCGGGCGGACAATCGGTCACGACGACGTGCAGCATCGGCGTCATCCAGATCGGCGAAAATACGCCCGATAGCCGCGAGATTTTGAACCGTGTCAGTAAGGCCTGCATGACGACCCAATCCGGCGGCGGTAACAAGGTGCACCTTTACAACCCCGTACTGGAGGACCAAAGCGCCAAGGCAAGATTGCAGCAGTGGGTGAACCGCTTGCAGGATGCCGTCACGCATCAGCGTCTGCGTCTGGTCTATCAACCCGTCGTCAACCTGCACGGCGCGCCCCAAGAACTCTATCAGGTGCTGCTGCGCATGCAGGATGAAAACCGCAATGAGATTTCCCCCGATGAGTTCATCCCGGCTGCTGAGGAGACGGGACTCACCCCCGCCATAGACCGGTGGGTCATCGAACACGCTATCGAGGCGCTGGCCGCCAAACGGCGCAGCGGTGCCAAGACCCGCTTTTTTATCAAACTCTGCGGAGAAACCATCAAGGACGAAAACCTGCTTCCCTGGCTCAGCGAACGTATCAAGGCCGCAAGGCTGGAGGGAGACAGCCTCCTCTTCGAGGTCAGCGAAAGCGCCGCGCTCCTTTATCTAAAGAACACTCAAATCCTGATGAAGGGGCTGAAAGAATTGCATTGCCACTTCGCGCTGAGCCATTTCGGCTGTGATGCAAATTCAATTAGCAATCTCAAGCGTTACCCTGCCGGAATCACCTATCTAAAAATTGACAGCTCGCTGCTCACCAATATGACTGCTAATCCGCAAAATCAGACTGCGGTAAAGGCTATCAGCGAAGCCGCTCATGCGGCAAACATCATGAGCATCGCCGAGCGCGTGCAGGACGCCGGAAGTCTCGCCGTGCTGTGGCAGTTGGGTGTGGATTACGCGCAGGGCTATTACCTGCAAAAGCCGAGCGAATCGCTGGATTATGATTTTTCGGGCGAGGGGTGAGCGGCGGGCCTAGGAGCCGCGAACAGCCGGCCAAGGAAGGCCGGGCTGGGGTTTCGGTGGAGAACGGGGATTCCGCCATGGATGTCATCGTTGAGGGCGCCATTTGGGAGCCTCGAACGCCGAGCCAAGGATGGCAGAGATGATCTTACCTCCGTTTAGGAGGGAAAGAAGAATCTGCCCTACCCCTCACGCCTGACTGTTCACTAATCTAACACATGCGACACCAAACCATCGGCGAGCTTCGGCTCGAACCACGTAGACTTGGGCGGCATCACCTCTCCGCTATCCGCCACCGCCATGAGTTGATCCATGCCGGTCGGAAACAGCGCAATGGCCACCGCCATTTCGCCGGAATTCACGCGCCGCTCTAATTCCTGCAAACCTCGAATACCACCCACAAAATCTATCCGCTTGTCGCGCCGTGCATCGGTGATACCGAGTATCGGCGCGATTAGGTGATCGGCGAGCAGGCTCACGTCGAGTTGGGCCACAGGATTGTTGGCCGGGATGAATTGCGGCTGAATTCGCAAGCGATACCACTGGCCCGGCAGGTACATGCCAAATTCTCCCACACCCACAGGTTTCACAGCGTGCGCACTCTTGTCCATGCTAAACGCTTGACCTACCCGCTCAAGAAACTGTTCGCGTGACAGGCCGTTGAGATCGCGCACGACGCGATTGTAGTCCATGATCTGCATTTGATTGTCGGGAAAGATCACGGAAAGAAAATAGTTATAAGATTCTTCGCCCGTATGTTCAGAATTGGTCGCTCCCGGCGTCCTGCCTCCCGCGACATTAGCACATCCATGTACGTCAGCGGCGCGACGGCTCGCCGCCACGCGGGAGGCCGCCGCGCAACGATGATGCCCGTCGGCGATATAGAGCCGCTCAACGTTCTCGAAGGCTGCCCCCAGTTGCTTTGCAACTGCGTCGTCGCGCACCACCCAAAGGGTATGACGCACGCCGTCATCGGCGCTGAAATCATACTCCGGTGCGCCGCTTGCGACGCGCCCGGCCAGGGCATCAATCACGGGGCTATGACGATAGGTGAGGAACACCGGACCGGTCTGGGCATTGAGCGCCGCGATCTGGCGCACGCGGTCATCTTCTTTGTCGGGGCGGGTGAATTCATGGCGGCGAATGCGTTGCGCGTCATAGGCCGCGACCGAGGCCACTGCCACGAGGCCGGTCTGCACATGTTCACCCATCTGCAGACGGTAGAGATAGAAGTAAGGCTTGGCATCGCGACGCAAGATGCCGTCCTTTTCCATCTTGTGGAGATTCTCCACCGCCTTGGCGTACACCACTGGGGCATAGGGATCGGTGCCGGCGGGAAGGTCTATCTCAGGTTTGGAGATGTGCAGGAAGCTCCAGGGCTTGCCTGCGGCGCGTTGACGCGCCTCTTCGGTATTGAGCACATCATAAGGCGGGGCTGCGACATCCGCCGCGCGCTCCGGCACCGGACGTAGTCCGGTGAATGGACGAATCAAGGACACGTATCACCCCTTCTGCTTGAAATGAAAAATTCACCGCTGAGGACGCGGGAGGAGAAACAAGCCCCTTCTGATTATATTCCTCCGCGTACTCTGCGGTTAATTTTAGAAAATCCAATCTGATTCTTTTATCCCCGCCACTGGCCGCTTTGCAGCGCCACGATGCGCTCTTCCAGGGGCGGATGCGACATGAACAGACGCTTCAATCCCTGGCCGACTCCGCCGGAGATGCCGAACGCGGCAAGTTGATCCGGCAACGGAGCCTCATGCGACTGCTTGAGCCGCTCCAGCGCGGCGACCATCTTGTTGGGCCCTTCGAGACGCGCGCTGCCCGCATCGGCGCGGAATTCACGCTGGCGGCTGAACCACATGACGATCATCGAGGCCAGTATCCCCAACACCAGTTGCGCCACCATCGTGGTGACGAAGAAGCCCACGCCGTGGCCGCGCTCGTTCTTGAGCACCACGCGGTCAACCACGTAGCCCACTACGCGCGACAGGAAGATGACAAAGGTGTTGACGACGCCCTGGATGAGGGCCAGCGTCACCATGTCGCCATTCGCCACGTGGGTGATCTCATGCCCAAGCACCGCCTCGACCTCGTCCTGGCTCATGGCGTTCAGCAGCCCGGTGCTCACCGCGACCAGGGCTTTATTGCGGTTCATGCCGGTGGCGAAGGCGTTGGGCTCGGGGGCGTTATAGACGGCAACCTCGGGCATACCGATCCCGGCTTTCTGGGCTTGGCGCTTGACTGTCTCCACCAACCAGCGCTCAGAGGGATTGGCGGGCTGCTCGATAATCCGCGCGCCCGTCATGCGCTTCGCACTCCACTTGGACATAGCCAGCGATATGAACGACCCGCCCATGCCCATCACGGCGGCCATGATCAACAACCCTTGCATGTTGAGGCCACCGCCTTGCTGTTCGAGCGCGGTATCCACGCCGAGCAGGCGCAGCACGATGCTCAGCACCAGAAGTACCGCGATATTAGTCAGTACGAACAAAAAAATGCGTTTCATGGGGGCTCCAATAAATTGATTCCGGTGACTTAGATGGGGGCAGCCTGGACTAAGTTCAATGACGATGCACAGTGATTGGCGTCACTGTGCTCCGCAACTAGGTATTTTAACAGGGTGGTGAATCCTGGACCGCCTTATTCTATACCGAACCTGTCTACCCGCTGAAATCCCCGTGGTAACTTTAGACCACGCCGGCCGCGCTCCCCTTGGTAGTGGACGAGATCGGCGGGTTTGAGGGTGAGATGCCGCTGTCCTGAATACACCACCAGGCTCTGATCCGGCGCAAGGGCCGCCACCGCCACCACATATTCCTCACGGCCGGCAAACCGCGCCGAGGGGATGCCGATCATTTTTACGCCCTTGCCCTTGGCGAGTTTTGGCAATTCGCGCAGCGGATGCACCAGCAGATGCCCCTCTAGGGTGACCGCGGCGACATAATCGTTCTGGTAATTCACGACCCTTGTCAGCGGCAATACCTGCGCATTCTTAGGCACATTAAGCACCGCCTTACCCGCCTTGTTCTTGGCGTATAAATCTTCCAGCCGCACGACAAAGCCGTAGCCGGCGTCGCTGCTCACCAAGCAAAGATCATCCGGGTTGCCCATCGTCACACCGGTAAAATTCGCGCCTTCGGGCGGCTGTAGGCGACCCGTGAGCGGTTCACCCTGGCCGCGCGCCGAGGGCAGCGTGTGCGCGGGCAGCGAGTAGCTGCGCCCGGTGGAATCCATAAATACAGCGAGCTGATTGCTGCGCCCCTTGGCCTCGGCCTTGAAGCTGTCGCCGGCCTTGTAGCCGAGGGCGAGGGGATCCATATCATGGCCCTTCGCGGCGCGCACCCAGCCCTTTTCCGACAGCACCACGGTCACCGGTTCGGTGGGAATGAGTTCGGTCTCGTCCATGGCCTGGGCTGCGGCGCGCTCGACCAGCGGCGAACGGCGCTCGTCGCCATAGATTTTTGCATCCTCGATGAGCTCCTTGCGGATCAGGGTCTTGAGCCGTTGTTTGGAACCCAGCGTCTTTTCCAATTCCTCACGTTCTTCTCCCAACTCGCCCTGCTCGCCCCTGATCTTCATTTCTTCCAGCTTGGCCAAGTGACGCAGTTTCAGGTCCAGTATCGCCTCGGCCTGCGTATCGCTGAGTTTGAAGCGCTTCATCAGCACGGCCTTGGGTTGCTCTTCGCGGCGGATGATGGCGATCACCTCGTCGAGATTGAGGTAGGCGATCAACAAACCATCCAGGATATGCAGGCGTGCCAGCACCTTGTCGAGACGGTACTGCAAACGGCGGCGCACGGTTTCGGTGCGAAACTCCAGCCACTCGACCAGGATATCGCGCAGACTCTTCACCCGCGGCCGGCCGTCCAGACCAATCATATTCATGTTGACGCGATAGCTGCGCTCGAGATCGGTGGTGGCGAACAAATGCGTCATCAACTCCTCCACGTTGACGCGATTGGAGCGCGGCACGATCACCAGCCGGGTAGGATTCTCATGGTCCGATTCGTCGCGCAGATCCTCTACCATCGGCAGTTTTTTCGCCTGCATCTGCGCGGCGATCTGCGCCAGCAGCTTGGCTCCGGAGGTCTGGTATGGCAGCGCAGTGATAATGATTTCTCCCCCTTCAGTTTCATAACGGGCGCGCATGCGCACTGAGCCCATGCCGGTCTCGTATAGGCGCGCGAGTTCGGCAGGCGCGGTGATGATCTCGGCCTCGGTGGGAAAATCCGGGCCACGCACGTGCTCGCAAAGTTGCTTGACCGTCGCCTTCGGATCTTCCAGGAGCCTGATACAGGCGTTCGTCACCTCACGCGCGTTATGCGGCGGGATATCGGTCGCCATGCCCACCGCAATGCCGGTGGTGCCGTTGAGCAGGACATGCGGCAGCCGCGCCGGCAACAGCCTGGGTTCCTCCAGCGTGCCGTCGAAGTTCGGTATCCAGTCCACCGTGCCTTGCCCCGCATCGGCCAACAACACCTCGGCGAAACGCCCCAGCCGCGCCTCGGTATAGCGCATCGCGGCGAACGAATGCGGATCATCCGGCGAGCCCCAGTTGCCCTGCCCGTCTATCAGCGGATACCGGTAGGAAAACGGCTGACCCATCAATACCATCGCCTCGTAGCAGGCGACATCGCCGTGCGGATGAAACTTGCCGAGCACGTCGCCCACGGTGCGCGCGGATTTTTTGTGCTTGGCGGTGGCGGCCAGTCCCAGTTCGGACATGGCATAGACGATGCGCCGCTGCACCGGCTTGAGGCCGTCGGCGATATGCGGCAGGGCGCGGTCGAGAATGACGTACATCGAATAATCGAGATAGGCCTTCTCGGTAAAGGTGCGCAAAGGCAGGCGCTCTACGCCTTCGTAGTTCAGTTCTTGGGTGGTGGTCATAGGGCTAACTCAGTGATAGCGGATGGTCTATGCCTCGCATTGTGCATGATTTTTAGGCTAGACTTAAAGTTTATGTTACTAACAAGATCAGCCCCTCCGGATTCATGAACACCGTACTCATTGGCGTTTTCATCTATATCTTCGCGCAGCTTCTGATCGGGGTGGTGGCCTCGCGCCGCATCAAGAATGAGGCTGATTATCTCCTGGCCGGCAGGAGCTTCGGCTACGGGCTCGCCAGCTTCTCGATCTTCGCCACCTGGTTTGGGGCCGAGACCGTGGTCGGCTCGGCTGGCAAGATGTACGAGGAAGGACTGTCCGGCGCCGCAGCAGATCCTTTCGGTTACGCGCTGTGTCTGATACTGGTTGGCCTGTTCTTCGCCGTCCCCCTGTGGCGGCGTGGACTAACCACCCTCGCCGATCTGTTTCACAGCCGCTACTCACCCGGCGTGGAGCGGCTCGCGGTGCTGATGATGGCCCCCACCTCGGTGATGTGGGCGGCGGCGCAGATCCGTGCCTTCGGCCAGGTGATCTCCGCCTCTTCGGAATTGGGTTTTCTGGTCGCCACCGCCATCGCGGCGGCCGTGGTGGTGGTTTATACCGTCTACGGCGGCCTGCGCGCCGACGCTTGGACCGATGTTATCCAGGGCATCGCACTGATGGCGGGCCTGGTCATTATATTGGTGGTGTTTGTGGACCATCTTGGCGGCGTATCAGCGACGCTGGCGAGTATCCCGCCCGAAAAACTGAATCTGTTTGATGGCTGGCAAAGGGACCCGCTGGCCGTGATGGAGAAGTGGGCGATCCCCATCGTTGGCTCACTGGTCGCTCAGGAACTGGTGGCGCGCATCATCGCCTCGCGCTCACCACAAATCGCGCGTCGCGCGCCGCTCATCGCCAGCGGTTTTTATCTGACGTTCGGCCTGATCCCCGTTGTCATCGGCCTGGCGGCGACATCGGGTCTTACCGGCGTTGAGGACAGCGATCAGGTGTTGCCGCTGATCGCGCAACAGCATCTGCCCACGTTTTTGTATATCCTGTTCGCCGGCGCGCTGATCTCGGCGATCCTCTCCACCGTGGACAGCGCCCTGCTCGCCGCCTCGTCGCTGGTATCGCATAATCTGATTCTGCCGTTGCGGCCCGGCATGAGCGAAGCCGCCAAGGTGCGCACCGCGCGCGTCGGGGTGGTGGTATTCGCCGTTATCGCCTATGTACTTGCGATCTATGGCGGCAGCGTCTACGAACTGGTCTCCGACGCCTCGGCCTTCGGCGGTGCGGGCCTGTTCATCATCATCGTATTCGGCCTGTTCACCTCTTTCGGCGGCGCGCGTAGCGCCTATGCGGCGCTCATCGCCGGCATGGCCGTATGGGTTTATGGAAATTATATCGGTGATTTTTCATACGCCTTCCTCGCCTCTCTGGCAGCGGCGCTGTTGTCCTACGTACTGGTAGCGGTGCTGGCGCCGCGCCACTCGTCCAAGCTGGATGCCGTAGAAGAAATCGGGTAATGTCATCTTTGATTCAACTACAACAAGCCTGGAGACAACGATGAGCAAATATAAGTCAACCGTGAGTGTAATGTTTTGTGCGCTTCTGTCAGCCGGTGGCATGCAACTCAAAGACGCCTCGGCGGGTTCGCTCAATAAAACTTGGGAGGCATCGGGTTTCAAGAATCCCGAGTCGGTGATCTACGACGCCAAGCGTAAGGTGCTATATGTCTCCAACGTCAACGGTAATCCGCCCGAGAAGGACGGCAACGGTTTCATATCGCGCGTATCGCCGGATGGCAAGCTGCTCGATCCCGAATGGATAACGGGTTTGGACGCGCCCAAAGGACTGGCGATTTACCGGGACAAACTGTACGTCACGGATATTGACACTCTGGTTGAAATAGACCTCGGCAAGGGTGTTATCAACAAAAAGTATTCCGCCGCCAAAGCAAAATTTTTGAACGACGCCGCGGTAGATAGTAAAGGACGGGTGTATGTATCCGACATGCTGGATGACGCCATTTATCGCCTCGTCGACGGCAAGTTCGAGTTGTGGCTAAAGGACAGTAAACTGGAGTCGCCGAACGGCCTGTATGTGGAAAGGAATCGTTTGGTAATGGGTGCGTGGGGTGTGATGACGGAGGGGTTTAGCACCCAGGTTCCCGGCCATCTGAAAACGATTTCTCTGCGCGATAAAAAAATAGAGAGCCTGGGCTCCGGTGCTCCGGTCGGTAATCTTGACGGCGTGGAGAGCGACGGCCACGGCGCTTATTTCGTCAGCGACTGGATGGCCGGCAAGCTGTTTCTTATCAAACCTTCCGGTGATGCCGTTGAATTACTCAAACTCGAGCAAGGCAGTGCGGATCTCACCTACCTCAAAGACAAAAAACTGCTGATTATTCCAATGATGAGCGGCAACAGGCTGATCGCCTACCGAGTGGAGTAAAACGGCCTATCGCAAGAAATTAAACAGCGAAAGGCCCTGCACCTTCACAAAGGCCAACTGCGCGGCCTCCAGCGCGGTACGTTGCAGGTTGAGGCGACTCGCGGCCTCGCTGTAGTCGAGATCCTGTAGCTTGGAGAGGCTGGTCTCGGTCAGAAGGGCGAAGTCTTCGTTGATATTCTTTTGGCTCTCCACCGCATTGAGCCTCGCCCCCACTCTCGCGCGCACATCCAGGATATTGCCGAGGGCCTGGTCAATATCCACCAGGCTGCGGTTGACGGCGTTGTTGAGCTTGGCGGTGGAACCGCCGGTGACCGGAGCGGCCAGGGCATTCGCCAGATTTTGCAAAGTGGTAAAGACGTCCTGATTCGCGCTGGGAGTAACGGCAAAGCTATCCCCCGTCGCAGGCGTGCCGGTAATCGCAGTTTGAATTCCGTTGAAGCTGATGGCGGCGCCACTGGTATAAGGTTGCGCACTCAGGATGGTGGTCGCGGTGGTGTTATTCACGACATCGAACGTGGTGGCGGAGGTAAAGGTGATGGTAAAGTTATGCGCCTGATAGGCAGCCGGATTCACCACCGTTCCGGTGTTAATGATGCCGCTGCCGGTGTTGACTGCATTGTCCTTGGTCGTGAAGGTACCGTTGCCGTTGCGGATGGCCTGAAACACGTCCGTCCCCGAGTCGCTCACGGCGATCTGTCGCGTCGGGCCGATCTGTAAATAGCGCTGACCTTGATCGCCGTTGTAGATAAAACCGCCGCTGCTGTTCTGACTGAAGGGCTGAGTCTGGCCCTTGTAACCAGCGAACAGATATTCGCCGCCGGCGTCTCTGCTGTTGGCGAGCGCCAGCAGTTCATCGAGCCGCTGACGGATCTCGTTGGCTATCGCAACACGATCGCCATTACTCAGGGCGGCGTTGTTCGCCTGTAGCGCCAACACCCTCACATCCTGTAACAGGCTACCCGCGCCGCTCAGAGCGCCTTCTTCAAGGCCTAAGCGGCCCTGTGCCACATCAATATTGGTTTGATATTGCTGGGTGCCGGTTACGGCTTGGGTCAGCCCGAGCGCCCGGGCGGATGCGGCGGGGTCATCCGCCGGCGTGACTACGCGCCGCCCGGTGGAGAGTTGCAACTGCGTCTTGCTGAGTTGCGCCTGCTGATCGAGGATCGCGTTAATCCCCTGTTGGTTTATCTGTGTACTGGAGATGCGCATGACCTATCTCCTGACTGCGTTAAGCAACGCATCAAATAGACTATTGGAACTGCTGATGACTTGCGCTGCGGCTTGGTAGGCCTGCTGGAAACGCACCAGATCGGCGGCCTCCTCGTCCAGGTTGACGCCCGACACGGCATCGCGCGCCGCGGTCACTTGTCCCAGCAAGCTCTCTTGGGCCTGTCGGCTGATGTCGGCCTGATGGGTGGTGGAACCCACCTGCGCGACCACTTGCCCGTATAGATCCTGGTAGCTTGCGCTGCTCCCCGCCAGGGTCAACTGCGTCTGTAGCCCGCTCAACAGCAAGGCATTGCGGTTATCGCTCACACCATTGGCATTCTGCTGGATGGTAAAAGTATCGCCCGCTTGCGGTGTGCCGGTGACCTGAATCTGCCATCCGTTATAGGCGATGTTCGTGCCGCTAGTATAGGTTACCGGCGAGGGATTGGGCGCCACACCCGTGACGGCGAATGTCGTCGGCGGATTATTAAAGGTAATGGTGACGGTATTCAGCAAGGCGGCATCGGCGCTGTTCAATACTTCTCCCGCGGAGATCGTCGCGCTGCCCAGGTTGTTGAGCGACTTGCTGGTGCGGATCGGCGCGGCGGCGGCGATCTTGCGTGGGTCGCTGATCGCAACGCCGATATCACGCGCACCGTTGCGGGTAGGCTGAATCAGGAAACTGTCACCCACCGCCATCGCGGTAGCGCCGGTCCAACTTACCGCTAAGCCATCCACCGCGGGTACCGTACCGGTCAGGGCGGCTGGCAGCACAGGCGTGTAGGTGGCTACCACGGTGTTGTCGGAAAGTCGCGTCAAGGTATAGTTCGCGTTACCGCCCGAATCGGCATTCCGTTGCAGGCGGTAATCGCTGACTGTTAAGGCGTTGGCGTTGGTAATCGTTGCGGTCACCGTAGCGCCGCCGGTATTGGAAGAGCGCGCCAGTACCTGAACGGCGCCCGCAGTAAAAAACGCAGCGCCCAGCGCGCCGTTCAAATCCTGCCCCTCCAAATGTTGGGCATTGAAGGTGTTGACGAGGCCGGTGGCCAACTGGCCCAGGCTGTTTTGGGCACTGTCCAGCACCTGGTTGCGGAACTGTAATGCGCCACCCAATGTTCCACCGGTCAAGCTATCCGAAATGATAACGGTCGTCGTCCCGGTCTTGAACGCAACTTCCAGCCGGGCGGGATCGAAGGCGTTGGGCGCCGTGACCAGGGTGTTGCTGGCCGTGCCCACCACGAGACTCTGACCGTTGCCGATAAACACATTCACTGCTCCATCGTCCTGCGGGATGGTCGTCACAGCCACCCGCTCGGCAAGCTGTGCGATCAAGATATCCCGCTTATCCAACAAATCATTAGGCGCTGCCCCCCCTCCTGAGCCCAAGGCATCTACGATATCCTTGTTAATCTTGGCGATGCCCTGCGCCAGGCTATTGATCTCAGTACTGGTGGTCTGAAGCTGAGTATTGATACCGTTGCGTAAATCCCCGAGGCGTTGGTTCAGATATTGAAACCGATCCGTCAACCCTGCGGCATTGCTCAGCAATACCTGACGCGCCGGGATGGAGGCAGGATCGTCCGCCACACCCTGCCCCGCCCCGAAGAAATCCTGCAAGGCCGGTGACAGGCCGGATTGCGAGTCGGCGAGCAGATTATCCACCTGACTCGCATAGCTGTACAAACTCTGTAGTTGACCGTTGGTGGAGGTGCTGGTGCGTACCTGTGATGTGAGAAAACTATCATAGACCCGCTGTACACTGGACACCTGCACGCCGTTGCCGAGGTACCCTGCCCCGGCAAACTGGGGAGGGCGGGCGCCGAGCTCGACACGCTGCCGGCTATAACCCGGCGTATTCACATTCGAAATGTTGTGACTGGTGGTGGCCAGATTGCGCTGAAAGGTCAGCAGGCCCGACACGCCTATATTCAATAAATCCGCCATGGCCTAGTCCTCGCCGACCCAGGTAAGATGCATTATGGACACATGCATCGCTAGGGCCTGCTGTTTAACAACGTTATCGGCGGCTGTGCCGATATCTTTAATTTATCGACCGCCCCGCTCATCGTATCGCTATGCAGAATGCTGGTGATCTTCTGGGCATAGCGCGGGTCGGTCGCATAGCCTGCCTTCTGCAAACTCTGCAAAAATGTCTGAGGATCGGCCGCTTGACGTAGGGCCGATCCATAGCGTGGATTTTCACGCAAGAAGGCCACATAGTCATCGAAGCTGGCCGCATAAGAGTCATAGGCACGGAAGGCGTCGTTCCGCTTGACCGTGATGCCGTTCATGTATTCCAGCGTGGGCACGCTGACGCGCCGTCCATCCCAACTCGGATCCGCCTTGATATTGAAGAGGTTGTGACTGCTGGCGCCCGCCATACCGATCACCGACTGACCCCAGCCTGTTTCCAGCGCCGCCTGCGCCAGCAATACCTCCGGCTGAACACCCAAATCCTGTGCAGCCTTTTCGGCGTGCGGCCACAACGACTGGATGAAGTTCTCCGGCGTATCGAGATTGGCCACCGGATTGGTCGTCGCATCGTGCGACAAGGGGAACGACAGAGGCGCACTAGCGACTTGCTTCGGCCCGACAAAACTCGGCCGTGGTTCCGGCGCGGCGGGTTGTGAAAACGGCGACGCCGCACCGCTGAAGCGCCTTGCGGCAAAGATATTCTCTGTCTTGGCACGAACGTCTGTGTCGGAGCTTTGCGGCGCGCCACGGCCACCCAGTTGTTGCAGCATGGTACTTGCCAAACCTATCCCGTTGCCATTGGCCAGGGTCAGCGAGAGCTGCTGGTCGAACATATCACGATAGGTATTCACCTGATCGCTACCGAACAGTTCATCGCCCATGCTCGCCTCGCGCATGCTTTTCAGCATCATCTGAATAAACAGCGCCTCAAATTGTTTGGCGACGGTACGCTCTGCCTCGGGCGAATTACCGCGCACTGCACCCTTGAGGCGGGTCAGGCTTTGAAGATCGGTGTAGACACCGGTATCGGCTGGCGTGGTGGTCATAAGACTAAAGCCCGTTAGATTACGATCAACTCCGCATGCAAAGCCCCGGCCTCTTTCAGCGCCTCAAGTATCGCCACCAGGTCACCCGGCGCAGCACCCACCTGGTTGACGGCACGCACAATCTGATCCAGCGATACACCCGGATTGAACAAGAACATGCGGTTGGTTTCCTGTTTGACCTCAATATCGGCGTTCGGCACTACCACGGTCTGTCCGCCGGAGAGTGGTGCGGGCTGGCTGACGATAGGCTTGGCGGCGATGGTCACGGTGAGGCTGCCGTGGGCCACCGCAGCGGGCGTGACCGTCACATGTTGTCCGATTACCACGGTGCCGGTGCGGGAATTGATAATCACCCTGGCTGGCGCATCGCCCGGTTCCAGCGTGAGATTCTCTAACAGTGATACAAAATTCACGCGCTGAGATTGCCCTGCGGGTGCGTTGACCGTGATTGAGGTGCCGTCTACCGCCTCCGCAACGCCGTTGCCGAGCGCCTTGTTGATGGCACCGGCCAAGTGATTCGCCGTCGTAAAGTCGGCGGTGTGCAGATTGAGTGTCAGCACATCACCGTTGTCAAATGAGTCCGGCACGCTGCGCTCCACGGTCGCGCCGTTGGGGATACGGCCGGCGCTCGGCACGTTCACGGTGATCTTGGAACCGTCGTCACTCTCGGCGCCGAATCCGCCGACCACCAAATTACCCTGTGCGATCGCATAGACATTGCCGTCTGCGCCGCGTAACGGTGACATGAGCAGACTGCCGCCGCGCAGGCTCTTGGCGTTACCGATGGATGAGACCGTGATATCAATCTTTTGACCGGGTTTCGCAAACGGGGGTAGATCGGCGTGTAGCGCAACCGCCGCAACGTTCTTGAGCTGCGGGTTGATATCCGGCGGAATGCTGACGCCGAACTGCGACAACATGCTCTTTAAGCTCTGCACCGTAAACGGTGTCTGACTGGTCTGATCGCCGGTGCCGTTGAGTCCCACCACCAGGCCGTAGCCGACCAATTGATTAGAACGCACCCCCGCCACCGAGGCCAGGTCTTTGATGCGTTCGGCGTGCGACGGCAGGGAAAAGAGCAAAGGGAAAAGGGAAAAGAGGGCGACAACCATTGTCCTCCCTCTGTGGTTTTGGGTAATTCGCTTATATATTGGTTTAGTCATTATTCCATTCCTTTTCTCTTTCCACTTTTCCCTTTTCCCTGTTTTTCCCTCACCCTAGCCTTTCCCTGGTGGGGAGAGGGGATAAGGAAATGATCCTGTTAGAAGGGCCACAACGCGCTCAAGAAGAAGCGCGCCAGCCAACCTGCCGCATTTGAGTCAGCGACTTGCCCCTTGCCGACATAAGTGATTTGCGCATCGGCCACCTGAGTGGAAAATACGGTGTTATCGGCGCGGATATCCGCGGGCCGCACAATGCCGGCTACTTGAATATGTTCGTCACCCTGATTGATCGTGAGCAGCTTCTCGCCGCGCACCACCAAGTATCCGTTGGCCAGCACCTCGATAACGGAAACGGTGACACTGCCGGTCAGACTGTTACTCTGCGCACTGTCTCCCTCACCGCTGAAATCCTGGTTGGAGTTGAGCCCAAAGCCCAAATTGTTGTCATGCGAGGTAAGCAAATCAAAAGAGGGAGACTTGCCGAACAGCGTCGGATTGGCAATGGATACATCGTTTTCCTTTTTGGTGTTGGTCTTGGCCTTTTTGTTGGCGTCAGTCTTTTCCACCAAACGGATCGTGAGAATGTCACCCACCCGCCGCGCCCGTTGATCCTCAAACAGGGAGATCTCATGACCCGCCCGATAGATTGAACCTTGGGGCGACGGGACGGGCGCAGTCGCCTGCACGGCGTCCTGCTCAACGGGACGTATCGGGGCATAGGCCGGGTCACGCACCGCCGTGGTCGTCGCGCAACCAGCCAGTACTGTCAGACTCAGGCAGGTCACTACTAATTTGATTGCATTTCGCATCATCTATCCTAGGCGCAGATTCATTCGCAGGACTACAAGTTATTATTCACGTACTGCAACATCTGATCGGCCGTTGAGATCGCCTTGGAATTCATCTCGTAGGCGCGCTGTGTCTCGATCATGTTCACCAGTTCTTCCACCACGTTTACATTGGAACTCTCCACCGACCCCTGCACCAGAGTGCCGAGCCCCGTCAACCCCGGATTACCCGTCTGCGGTGAACCGCTCGCCGTGGATTCACGATAGAGATTCTCACCTATCGGTTGCAGTCCGGTGGGGTTGATAAAGTCGGCCAATTGCAGATTGCCGATCTGGGTGGGCGCCGTGCTGCCCGCGACCAGCGCCGAAACCACCCCGTCCGAACCCACCGTGACACTGATCGTGTTCTGCGGGACAGTGATCGCGGGTTGCAGGATATAACCGTTGGAGGTGACCATCTGGCCTTGCGCATCCACCTGGAATGAACCATCGCGGGTATAGGCCAGGGTGCCGTCAGGTGTATTGACCTGAAAAAATCCGCGCCCCTGAATGGCCATATCGAGCGGGTTACTGGTTTGCACCAGGTTGCCTTGCGTGAACAATTTTTCAGTCGCCACCGGACGCACACCTGTGCCCAGCGACAAACCCGAAGGCAGTTGCGTATTTTGCGAAGACTGCGCGCCCACTTGCCGAACATTTTGATACAGCAAATCCTCGAACACCGCACGCGAGCGCTTGAAGCCCGTAGTGTTGACGTTGGCGAGGTTATTGCTGACCACCGCCAGGCGCATCTGCTGTGCATCGAGTCCGGTCTTGGCGACCCATAAGGCTGGATTCATTTTTGTACTCCTTAGTTATTACGTTATGCGCATAATCTGTGTAGCGGCGGCATCGTCTTGCTGCGCCGTAGCCATCATCTTTACCTGCATCTCAAACTGGCGGGCGAGGCTGATCATCTTCACCATCTCCTCCACCGCGTTAACGTTGCTCGACTCGAGACTTCCCGCGCTCACCCGCACCCTGGCATCCGGTGCGGTCACTATGCCATCTTGGGTACGCAGCAATCCATCCGGGCCTTTCGCCAAAGTAGCGACATCCGGATTCACCAATTTGAGCCTGTCCACCACCGCCAGCGTCGCGGCAGTTTGGCCGAGCGGCTGGATTGAAATCGTACCGTCGGCGCCAATCTCCAATTTTTCCGCAGGCGGCAGCGTAATCGGCCCACCGTTCCCCAACACCATGAGGCCGTTCGCGGTCTCCAACACGCCGCTGGGATTGACATGCAAATCGCCCGCGCGCGTGTAAGCCTCACTGCCGTCGCCTGCCTGCACCGCAATCCAGCCCTCGCCCTGAATGGCAACGTCCAGATCGCGGCCGGTATTGACCATGGCCCCGGAGGCGAAATCCACCCCCTGCCCTTTGATGCCGGAGTAGACCCGGCTCGGCTGGCCGGGACCGTACAGCGCCAGACTCTCCGCCTCGAGCAGATCGGCGCGAAAACCATGGGTGCTGACGTTGGCCAGATTGTGGCTGTTGACCGCCTGGGCCGACATCGTTTGACCTGCGGCCGACATCGCTATATAAAGCATCCGATCCATTCAATTGGCCTCTAGGTACTTATCCCTTAACGAATGTTGATAATCGCCTGCGTCACGGTATCCGCCGCCGAAATCACCTGGGCGTTAGCCTGGAAATTTCGCTGCGCGGTTATCATGTTCACGAGCTGTTCGGTGAGGTCTACGTTAGAGCCCTCCAACGCGCCCGACTGGATCGCGCCGAGGCTGCCTGTTCCAGGCGCGCCGTCCAGCGCTGCGCCGGAGGCGAAGGTCTCGGCCCAGCTCGTGCTACCTAGCTGCTGTAAACCTTGCGGATTGGCGAAATTAGTCAGGATCACCTGCCCCAGGCTGCTGGACTGGCCGTTGGTGTAACGCGCGGACACCACGCCGCTATTGTCTATGTTGAGACCACTCAAACGGCCATTGGCATAACCGTCCTGAGTGAGCGAGTTGACACCAAAAGTATTCCCCAATTGGGTGGTATTCGTGTAGTTCAACGTCAGCGCCAGCGCTGCAGCGCCGCTCGGCGCCGGGATGGTAAAGGTCAGCGGGCCAATGTTGCCCGGAGCAGCAGGCGTAGTAAGCGAACCGGTATTTGAAAATACCAACGAGGCTGGGCCGCTGATTGGGAAAATGTTATCTACCTGCGTATAGGCATCCCAAGTATTCGCCGCCGCCGCCTTACGGAAGTAGACCGTCGTGAGATGCGGCGAGCCCAGCGAGTCATAGACCGTGAGCGAAGTTGAATTGTTATAACTGGCAGGATCGGGCGCGGCGGGTCCGGCGGTGGAGAAGGCTACCGTAGGTACCGTCGCAGCCGCATTCAGATTGGCGCCGACCGTGATTGTGCCGGACACCTTGGGTGGTATGTCGGCCGTGGACAATTTGAGATCGCCACGCGCACCCGTGATCGCGCCGGTAGAAGTCGCCTGGAAGGCCGTAAGCCGCTGGCCGGTGCTGTTCACCACAAAACCGTCTTTATCCACGCCGAAGGAACCGGCGCGCGAATAAACCGTGGTGCCGTTATCATTGAGACGGAAAAAACCCGAGCCGTTAATGGCGATATCCAAATTATTATCGGTAAAATTGACGGTGCCTTGTGAGAATTGTTGCCCCACCCTCTGCAGACGCACACCGCTGCCGATGGCATTGCTCGATGCACCGAGGCTACTCGCAGCGAAGATGTCTCCGAATTCCGCCCGCGACCCCTTGAATCCTGTCGTGCTGTTGTTGGCGATGTTGTTGCCGATCACGTTGAGATCGGCGGTGGCGGCGTTTAATCCGCTTAATGCAATACGAAATGGCATGACGATTCTCCTCTTTCTGAGACTATAAAATCTGCTTGATCTTGCTGAGTTCGACAGGGCCTGCGCCGCCGAGATTCAGGCTCAAACCATTTTTCCCTACGCTGACGCTCTCCACCTTGGCACTGGCATAGGTGTCCACGGCCTGGTTTTTACCGTCCACAATGGCTTCGGCCCTGATGAAGTAACTTCCCGGCGCAGCCTGTTGGCCGTTATCAGCAATGCCATCCCAGCTAAAGCGCGCCTGCCCCTCGGGTTGCGGGCCCAACTCCAAAGCGCGCACCAGCTCTCCCTTTGAATTAAATATACCGACAGTAAGCCCGCTGGTGCTGGATGCCAAATCCACAGCGCCGTTAAGACCGCCCTCCTTTGGCAACACGCCTTGCCCACTCGGCGCAAGCACTGACCGGCCTACCAAACTTGAGGCTTGTAGAATCTGGTTTGATTGCATGGCGCTGGCCAACTGCCCGAATGAACCTTGTAATTCCTGTATGCCGCTCACGGTGCTGAATTGAGCAATCTGGCCGAGAAATTCACTGTTACTGAGAGGCTTGGTCGGGTCCTGATGCTTCAACTGCGCCGTCATCAGCTCCAGAAATTCGGCCTGACCGAGTTTGCTGTTGTCCTTGGCGGGAGTCTTGCCCAGGCCCAGACCCAGGCTTTCAAACGCATTGGTTTCTTGTACGCTATTCATCATTACCTCCTATTGACCCAGTGCCAGGGTGCGCATCATGAGCTGTTTACTGGTGTTGATGACCTCGAGATTGCTCTGATAGGAGCGCGAGGCCGAAATCATGTTGGCCATTTCTTCGATGGGATTGACGTTGGACGTGTAGACGTAGCCGCGCGCGTCGGCAAGCGGGTTGTTCGGTTCATATTGACTGCGCACCGGCGCCTGGCTTTCCACAATCCCCAGCACCTTCACGGCCACATCGGCTTCTTGCTGGTCTCCGCCGAGCGCATTCATCACTGCGGCGAACACCGGCTGGCGCGCGCGGTACGCCTGTTGCGGCGTGCTGCTCACCGTGTCGGCGTTGGCCATATTACTGGCCGTGGTATTGAGCCGCAGCGACTGCGCGCTAAGGCTGGAACCGGCGATATCGAAGATATTGAATAATGACATGACTAGTCTCCCCGGATTGCCGTCAGCAATCCCCTGATTTTGCCGCTCAAAAAGGTAAGACTGGTCTGATACTGAATAGCGTTTTGGGCAAACTCGGCCTGCTCGATCTGGGTATCCACGGTATTGCCGTCAAGGGAGGGCTGACTGGGAATACGATACTGTAATTCGGTATCAATGCGACCGGCGCCCGCATTGGCTGCGATGTGTCCGGGCTGGGTGTTTACCAACCGCACGCTATTGATGGGAGATTGACCCTGAGCTTTAGCCAGTGCGGACTTAAAGTCAAAGTCGCGGGCCTTATAGTGGGGGGTGTCCGCGTTGGCAAGATTGTTCGCCAAGACCTCGGCTCGCTGACTGCGCAGCGCCAGAGCGTCCGCGTGTATTCCTATTGCAGCATCTATGTTTATCGGCACATCCCACCTCAACTTTAGCTTTTCAGTGGGAAATATAGCAATGCCTATGCCATAACTAAAATTATATGCAGGAACAAGATGATAGCAGATGAATATCAGAAGATTGCCTACTCTCAGACGGCAAAATCCGGCCGTGGAGCGGCAAGCAGAGTGGCAAAACCGGTCAGCGTGCGGCTTTCTTAAGCCGGTACATCACTCCGCTCGGATGGCGCACCATTTCGAAGGCGTCGTTGTAATTGGCGATGGATTCGGAGGCGCCGAGGAATAGATAGCCCTGCGGATGCATCGCAGCCGCGAGGCGCGTCAGGATATCGATCTTCAGGGCGGTGGAAAAATAAATCAGCACATTGCGGCAAAAGATCACATCGAACTTGCCCAACACGCTGTAACTGTTCAACAAGTTGAGCTCCTTAATCGTGACGGAGGACTTAACCTCGGGCCTGACCGCCCATTTGTCGCCTTTGGGACTAAAGAAGCGCTGTCTGCGGTCGGCGGTGATCCCGCGGGCCAAGCTGGCCTTGTCGTAGACCGCCTCCTCGGCCTCCTTCAGCATGGACGGGGAGAGATCCGTCGCAACAATCTGCACACCCTTGGGTAGGCTGCCCGGCTTGGATTGCAGATACTCCTGGATGGCGATACCGATGCTATAGGGCTCCTGGCCGGAAGAACAGGCCGCCGACCAGATACGCAACGGACGCCCGCGCTGCTGGGAAATCTCGGGCAACACCACCTGTTTGAGCAGCTCGAAGGGGGAAACATCACGAAACCACAACGTCTCGTTGGTGGTCATCGCATCCACCACCCGGTGTTGCAGCGCGATATTTTGCATGCCCTTGAGCCGTTTGACCAGTTCGCCCAGATTCGGGATGGCGAGCTCGGTCATTAGCCGGTTCAGGCGGCTGCTTACCAGGTAGTGCTTGTTGTCACCGAGTAAAATTCCGCACGCCTGCTCAAGGAATACCTTAAAGTCTTCGTAGTCGGCGGCGGTGATAGGCTTATTAGTCTGAGGCATTATTGAACGTATAACTCAACGCCCCATCATATACGATTTCGCTGGCCGGGTGCAGTCGGGCCATAGCGCACAGTCCCGTGAAGGGTCGGCGCCCAACTTCAATCTTTTAACAGACCGTCGGTTAGGCAGCTTGCAGCATAGCCTGTCCTTTCACCCTCTCCAGCACGGCCCGAGCCAGTTCATCAGGCTTAAACTTGGGCACGAACTTGTCGGCGCCGACCTTCTCCACCATCGCATTATTAAATACCCCGCTCAAAGAGGTATGCATAAGCACATAAAGATCCTTGAGCAGCGGGTCTTTCTTGATCTCGGCTGTGAAGGTGTAGCCGTCCATTTCCGGCATCTCCACGTCAGTAATGACCATGGTGACACGCTCACTGAGCGGCTTGCCGTCAGCGGCCCAGCCCTTGAGTATATTGAGCCCTTCGCGGCCATCACGCGCCACCGTGGACTGGATGCCGAGCTGGCTGAGGGTATTGGTAATCTGATTGCGCGCCACACCGGAATCATCCACCACCAATACATGTTGTAGGGCCATTTGCACCGCATCCGCACCCTGGCGGACCTCCTCCGAGATCTCCGTCGCTACGTGACTGACCTCCGCCAAAACTTTCTCGACATCTATGATCTCAATCAACTCATTATCGAGATGGGTCACCGCGGTCATGTAGCTGCTGCGCCCGGTGCCGGCCGGCGGCGGCAGAATGTTCTCCCAATTCGCATTGATAATGCGATCCACGCTGCTCACCATAAAGCCTTGGGTCGAGCGGTTGTACTCGGTAACGATCAGGAAGCACCCACAGTCCTTGGCGAGCGGCGGACGGCCTATCCCCATGCCGAGATCCATCACCGGAATGGTCTTGCCGCGAATGTGCGCCACCCCACGGATCACCGGGTGCGATTTCGGGATATGGGTGAGCGGCGGGCACTGCATCACCTCTTGAATCTTGAACACGTTGATACCGAAGCGCTGCCTGCCGCCCAGATGGAACAGCAGTAATTCCAGCCGGTTATTCCCCACCAGTTGGGTACGTTGATTTACACCTTCCATCACCCCAGCCATTGCACGCTCCTTAAATGTGAATAATCTGCTGACTATGGCGGCAGCACGGGCGGATACTTTAGGGAAAATACGGCATAGGCTTTGCATTTAACCTGATGAAGGCTACCTGAGGGTCTCAGATTGAAACTATTTTTTACATTTATTCAAATACTTACCAATATGACCCTAAAGTTACCCAGGACAAATGCCGATTATTTGACTGTAGCCAAGCGAGTCATGTTGGCTGGCCTGATCGGAATTACCGCGGTGCACGCTGAAGGCATTCAGCCGCTGGACACGATTTACGCCGCCGCGAAGGATTTCCTCGTCAGCCGGAATCCGGGGCAGCAGGCCCTACAGATCGAAGCCGGTCCGCTCGATGCACGCCTGGCCTTGACTGCCTGCGAAGCCCCTCTGGAGGCCTTTATGCCTCCCGGCAGCTCGACGTATGGCAACACCACTGTCGGCGTACGCTGTCCAGGCGCAAAACCCTGGTCAGTGTATGTCCCGGTAAAAATTAAGGTCTCCACCGCCGTGGTGGTCGCGGCCCGGCCGCTGATGCGGGGGGCGCAGTTGAGTGTAGCGGACCTCACCACCGCCACGCTTGACGCGGGCAGCCTGCCGCCCGATTATCTGACTGATCCGCAGCAAGCCGTCGGCCAACAGCTCAAACGGCCCCTCTTGAGCGGCATGGCAGTAGCCGCAGGGATGCTGGATACGCCCCGGATGGTGCGCAGGGATGAGCGCGTGACGATATTGGCCGAGGAAGGCGGCTTAGAGGTGCGGATGGCCGGGCTAGCCCTCGAGGACGGCGCATTGGGTCAGCCGATCAAGGTGCGTAACCTAGTGTCCAAGCGGATCGTAGGCGGCGTCATCGCGGCCCCTGGGATCGTGAAGGTACAGATGTAACCTATAGAAGCTCTGAATAAGTCCGTCCCGGACTTCTCAGAGCAAGAAAAGCAAAAACGTGGCCTAATGAATTCAATAGGTGCTTTTCTCCATTTTACAAACACTTGTGACGTACAGGGAGGTACTAATGTCGCGGGACGCAGGATGTCGGGAGCGACCGTATTTGTAAAATGGCGGTGCGTCCCTGCACCGCGGGAACCTCTGACTTAATCAGAGGTTCCCTATGCTAAAGTTTTTGTAAAATCTGCCGCTAACTAGGTCTAGAAGAAGTACATATTTTTAGGAGTGAGTGACATGCCTATTGAAATTAATGGTTTACCTATAACGGTCCTGAAAAATCCCAAGGAAGGGCCGCATGTAGACGTCGGGCGCAGCAAACCTGCCCCGACCCAAGAGGAGACGGGTAAGCCCACCTCGTCCGACACGGTGACCCTGACAGACACCGCCGCACGGCTACGCGCCCTGGGGAACACTCTCTCCACCCTGCCCGTGACCGATACTCAGCGAGTGGAAGGCGTCAAAAAAGCCATCGAGGACGGCAACTATACGGTGGATGCCGGGCGCGTGGCGCAGAAAATGATCGAGTTCGAGAAACTGCTTAAGTCCTAGCATCAAACGCTAATCTTCATGAATCCTACTGAGCATATCCAGTTGATGGGCGTAACCCTGCAACACGAGGTCGAGGCCGTATCCCGACTCATGGAATTATTGCTGCAAGAGCGCGAGGCCCTTGCCGCGCATGACGCCGGTGCGCTGGAAAAGGCTGCTCAGGATAAACAACAGCAGCTTTCCAAAATAGAGTCTTGGGAACAGGAGCGCAACCACCTGTTGACCTCTGGCGGCTGTCCTACGACGCAACGTGGGATGGAACAGTACCTCAAGGCGCAGAATAATCCCCGGCTCGACCGGTTGTGGCAGCAGCTCCTCAGCCTCAGCGGTAAATGCCATCACCAGAATCAAGTCAACGGCGGCATCGTGGAGGCTGGACGTCACCATATCCAGCGGGCGCTTGCCATCCTGCGCGGTGTCAGCCCTGATGCCGAGCTGTACGGCCCGGCAGGGAAGACCCGCTCCATGCATCTTCCCAACACCCTTACCACGGCTTAAGCTTCCGACACCCTCCGGCGTAGCCTATGCAATCCAAGGATAGCTACGGCGACCCTAAGCGGCGTGAGCCGCGCAACACGCTTTCCCTCGCCGCCGAAAAGATTCGGGACCCGGCGCGCATCATCACCATGCTGACCTACATCGAACAGGATCATACCCTGCTCACCGTCGCCCTCCCGGGTTCCGAACACCTTTATAACAGTGCCCTGCTCGGAGTCAGCCGTGACACCCGCGCCTTACTCCTGGATGAACTCCACCCGCACATCGGCCACCTGCAACTCCAGGTGGTGCAACGCGCCGTGATACGCGCCCGTTATCGAGGCGTGGAGGTGAGTTTCACGAGTTCGCTTACCGAAGTGGGGACAACAGACGGCGTGGCTCATTACCGCATGTCGTTGCCCGAGCTACTCCATTACCGCCAACGGCGCGCGGATCACCGCGTCAAGGTCGGAAACGCGCATATCGTCCCTGTACACCTCAGTCTTGGCGAGACGGCCGTCGACGGTCAACTCTGGGACATCTCGGCCGGCGGTGCAAGCATCCGTCTCACCGAGCCGCTGCCGCACAAGCTCGCGCAAGGCGACATCATCCCCGGTTGCGTGATTGAGTTAAACCCGGCCCAGGCAATATCCAGCGGCCTTGAGATCCGCCTGCTGCGTCATGATGAGTCGCGCGGTCAATTGGTGCTCGGCGGCCGGTTTATCGGCCTTCCCCCTGTCCACCGCAGAGACATTGAACGCTTCGTCGCCAGCCTCGACCGTGAACTATGTAAAAAACTGATGAAGTATTAAGGAAGCAGATGAACGCACGGGGCTTGGGCGAATTGCATAGCAACGAGCGGGACACAAGGAAGTGTCCCTGGGCTTTACGCGAAGCCAGGAGGCACAGCGTAAAGGCCGGGCCGGGAATCCGATTACCCAACAGGGATGTTGGTCGGGGTGAGAGGGCGAGCGGCGGGGTTAGGAGCCGCGAGCGACAGCACAGGATGTGCTGGCTGGAGCAGGTGAAGAAAACTGAAGTTGCGCCAGGGACGGCGGAGATGACCTTAACCAATCGCGTTGGTCGGGGTGAGAGGGTGAGTCACGAAAGTGACGAACGCACGGCGCTTGGAGCGCCGGGCCGGGAATCCGATTACCCAACAGGGATGTTGGTCGGGGTGAGAGGATTTGAACCTCCGGCCCCTAGCTCCCGAAGCTAGTGCTCTACCAAGCTGAGCTACACCCCGTGGTCAGTATGTGCGGTTTACGGAAAATTCGGCCAGGGCTCGCAGCGCATCCCGGTAGGGAGAAGACGGGACTGCCGCCAGGGCTGCAATCGCCTTATCCGCCTCTTCCCTAGCCAAGCGCGCAGTGTACGCGATGGCGCCGGTGGATTCAATGGCCAGACCGACCGCTGCCATATCCCCTGCCCCGCCGCTCTCGATCGCCTGACGGATGATCGCAGCCTGTTGTGGCGTGCCCTGCCGTAGCGCGTGGATCAGGGGCAAGGTGGGTTTGCCCTCGGCCAGATCATCGCCGATATTTTTACCCAATTGCTGCGCCGCACCGCTGTAATCCAGCGCATCATCCACGAGCTGAAAGGCCGTGCCGAGGTGCAGCCCATAGTTCGCCAGAGCCTGTTCGACCGATACCGCCTTCCCGCTCAGCACCGCCCCCAGCCGCGACGCGGCCTCGAACAGCGTTGCCGTTTTATAACGGATGACCTGCAAATAGCGCTCTTCTGTGGTCTCGGGATCGTGGCAATTGAGCAACTGCAACACCTCGCCCTCGGCAATGACGTTGGTCGCATGAGCGAGTATCTCCATCACGCGCAGATTGCCGATCTCGACCATCATTTCAAAGGAGCGTGAATAAAGAAAATCACCGACCAGTACGCTGGCCTCGTTCCCCCACACCGTATTGGCCGTCTCCTGGCCGCGGCGCAGTGCCGAGGCGTCCACCACGTCGTCGTGCAGCAAGGTGGCGGTATGAATGAACTCAATGACGGCCGCCAGGGCCAAGTGCTGCGCGCCTTCATAGCCCAAGGCGCGGGCGCAGAGCAGCACGAGCGCGGGACGCAGCCGCTTGCCGCCGCTGTTGACGATGTAGTGGCTGATCTGGTTGATGAGGGCTACGTCCGAGTGCAGGCGCTGCTGGATCAAGGCATCCACGGCACACATATCTGCGGCGATCAGAGACTGAATGGGGGCTAAATTCATGGAATTAAGGGGCTGCGGAGGCTTTGCGCATCCTAGGTGTCCAAGCTGGCAAGTGTCAAGCCGGGTTTGACGTAGCCTTGGCCACGGGTTAAAATTAGCGGTTCAAAACTTGGTATTTGGGAATACATTATGTACGCGGTCATTATAACCGGTGGTAAGCAATATCGTGTGGCCGAAGGCGACACCCTGAAGGTCGAGAAGCTACCCGCCGAGGAAGGCGCCACGGTGACCTTCGATAAGGTCCTGATGGCGGGTGAAGGCACCGATGTCAAGGTCGGCGCCCCGTATCTCACGGGCGGCATAGTCACTGCCACTGTCAAGGCGCATGGCCGTCACGACAAGATCCGGATCATCAAATTCCGCCGCCGCAAGCACCACATGAAACAACAGGGACACCGGCAGTATTACACCGAATTACAGATCACCGGCATCAGCGCCGGTTAAAGAGGCTCAGCAATGGCACATAAAAAGGCAGGCGGCAGTACCCGCAACGGGCGCGATTCCCAATCAAAACGGCTGGGCGTAAAGTGCTTCGGCGGCGAGCAGGTCATCGCGGGCAATATCATCATACGGCAACGCGGCACTCAAGTTCATGCCGGCGTTAATGTAGGTCTGGGCAATGACCACACGCTCTACGCCAAGGCCGACGGCAAGGTACTGTTCCACCGCAAGGGGCCGAAAAACCGCAAATACGTAAGCATTGTTGCCGGTTAAGGTCATTTATATGTAATCCCCAAAAGCCCCGCTCATGCGGGGCTTTTTGTTTTATAAACGGCCCTCGTCAGGAAAACCAGCGCAATACAGCAGCGGCGGCGAGCGGGGTGGCGCCCAGCCAAAACAGTATCCGCCAGCGATCATGGCGCATACCCTCATCCCACACCGATGATTTTGCGAGATAGTGGAGCACCAGGAAGAAACCTGTGGTAGCGCTCAGGATTTTGACGACTAGCGCGGCAATAGCGATGCCTTTGATGTCAGGAAATTTGCCGTAGAAATAGTAACTGGTTGCGCCAAAACCTGCGCCGGTCAGGACTTGTACGACCCAGCCTAGCGCCATGAGTTGGGCAAGGCGGCGTTGAGAGGGGGAATCGGAGATGAGCCAAGTGGCGGCAGCGGAACTGCCCACCACCGCCACGGCCCCGAAGTTATGCGCGAGCTGCACCCCGCTATAGGCGAGGTTTTCGAGTAGAGCCACTACTCGCCGGTGACTTTGATCGTCTTCTCAATACCGACCGGGGTATGCCCCTTGTCCACCACTTTAAGAGTGATGGTATTTTCCCCTGTCTTCAGCGTTGACAGGGTGTAGCTGCCCTTAAGCGAGCGCACCACGTCTTCCTTGCCGTTGACATAGATGTGAAAGTGATCGCCGTTGGGGCCGGGATCAATTTCATATTCCACCTTGTTCTCCGCGCCCACTTTCAGCTTGGCGCCGTCGGCGGGGGATTTGATAGTGACCGAGCCTCCCCCCGCGAACGCCAGTGAGGCCACACCTAACAGCAAGCCCAGCAGGGTTCCAGTTTTGACTAGTTTCATAAAACCTCCTTAAAGATCTTTGTGTTGAGTTCGCTCTGCTGAATATCCGTGCCCAAAATCGGATCGTTCTGAATTTTAAGGCGTGGATAATCTTAATTAGGTAAACATCTGATTAAAAAGTTCAAGCTTGTACATTCTTCAATTGGCCGGTTTACTCTGAAAGCCCATAAGACTGGCGATTCCCATCAACAACAGCCCCAGCAGTATCAAAGCCGGTCCAACAACACCGAAAGGGCTACCCAATATAGCACCGGCCCAGGGCACATCCAGCGCCACGGTGAGATAAAGCAGGCCGGAATGAAGCAGCGCGCCCAGTATAAACACCCAGCTAATCACCTGCTTGAAGGTAGCGGACACTGTCAAAAAACCCAGCATGAGTCCCACCACGATATTCAGCAGGGCTTCCAGATTGCCGTGCGCGTGCGGCCCACCCTTGATGCCCTGTATAGGGGCGTAGCTGTTGAGGCGCGCGGACAGCGCCAGCAATCCGTTCGCAGTTTGTTTTGCGATCTCGTCCGCGCTCATTGGGTTGAGATTCATTTCGAATTGATTCTCGGCCGACTGCTGCAAGGCGCCCAGCTTTTCCTGTTTGACCGCCTCGGTCTTGCCAACGTCGCCCAAAAAAGTCACCACCATGTATGGGCCCAGCGCCGCTGTCAGCACCAGATAGAAAAAACCAAATACGATGTTCTTTTTACCGATCATCGCCTTCCTCCTTTGCCTGATTGGTACGCAGTAGAAAAGTCACCGGGCCGTCGTTGATCAGACTCACCTGCATGTCCGCACCGAATAGGCCGCTGCCGACCCGCTCATGAAGATGTTGGGCGCGCCGTAGCAAATAGTCAAACATTTCAGCGCCCTTCGCCGTCTCGGCGGCAGGGGTGAAACTCGGGCGCAGGCCTCTGTGGGTATCTGCGGCGAGGGTAAACTGCGGCACCAGCAATAGCTCGCCATCAATGTCGCGCAGGCTGAGATTCATTTTGCCGGCGGCGTCGGCAAACACACGGTAGTTAAGCAAGCGCTCCACCAGCCGTTCTGCCTGTGCTTCGCCATCGGCGCGCTCCACACCGATGAAAATCAGCAGCCCTTTACCGATGCGCGCGATGGTTTGCCCGTCAACGTCAACCTGCGCCTGGGTGACGCGTTGCAACAGGGCGATCATATAAGGCGCTGTGCCATGTCTTCCGCCGCCCGCATCAGAGCGTCGGTAATGCCCTTTTCGCTCGCGGCGTGCCCGGCGTTGGGGATGATCTTGAATTCCGCCTGCGGCCAGGCCTTGTGCAGATCCCAAGCGCTCTCCAACGGGCAGACGATATCGTAACGGCCATGCACGATCACGCCGGGGATCGTGTGTAAACGATGCGCGTCGCGCAAGATCTGATTGGGCGCAAGGAAGCTGTCATGCACGAAATAATGACACTCGATGCGCGCCAGGCTGAGCGCCGTCCTGGGGTCGCTGAAATGATCCACCACGGAACGATTCTCCAGCAGCGTCAAGGTGCGTCCTTCCCACAAAGACCAGGCCTTGGCCGCCGCCATGCGCGCGATTTCGTCCGCTCCGGCCAACACACGGTAATAGGCATGCAGCAAATCGTCACGTTCTTTCTCGGGAATAGGGCGTAAGAAATCCTGCCAGTAGTCGGGGAAGATGCGGTTGGCACCGTCCTGATAAAACCACCGTATCTCGCTCGGACGGCACAAAAAAATACCCCGCAAAATCAATCCTAAAACACGTTCGGGATGCGTCTCCGCATACACCAAAGCAAGCGTCGAGCCCCACGAGCCACCGAACAACACCCAGCGATCGACGCCCAGATGCTCGCGTATACGCTCCATATCGGAGACCAGCGCCTGCGTGTTATTCCCTGCAAGCTCCGCGTGCGGCGTGGAGCGCCCCGCGCCGCGCTGGTCGAACAAAATGATGCGGTAGATGTTTGGATCAAAAAACCGCCTGTGATACGGCTCACAACCCGCGCCCGGCCCGCCGTGTACAAACAGCACCGGCAGACCTTGCGGATTGCCGCACTCTTCGACGTGCAGCACGTGCGGGGGCTCCGCCGCCAGGCTGTGTTGCACGTAAGGTTTTATGTCTGGGTAGAATGTAAGCACGTTGTGGGTTGCTTACCGATTAATTAATTACAAGGATTTACAATACATTGCTTTGGGAGATTCGAACGGTAGCAAAATCGTATATGCGACTAATAGTGTTGATGATGGACCAAGGGCACTCGACCACAGCAAGAAAAGCACTTAACTTTTGATCCTACACCTTCTGATAGACGCTACCACCTTGCCCCTTAAACTCCTGTGCCTTTTCCTGCATACCCGTCTCCAGTGCCTGCACCGCATCGGTGATGCCCTTATGCGCCGCATACTCGCGGACGTCTTGGGTGATCTTCATCGAACAGAAATGCGGGCCGCACATGGAGCAGAAGTGGGCGAGCTTGGCGGATTCTTTGGGTAACGTTTCGTCATGGAATTCGCGTGCCTTGTCCGGGTCGAGGCCAAGATTGAACTGATCTTCCCAGCGGAATTCGAAGCGCGCCTTGGAGAGGGCGTTGTCGCGTAACTGCGCGCCGGGATGGCCCTTGGCAAGGTCGGCGGCGTGCGCGGCGATCTTGTAGGTGATGATGCCTTCGCGTACGTCGTTTTTATCCGGTAGGCCAAGATGCTCCTTGGGCGTGACGTAACACAACATGGCGCAGCCGTACCAACCGATCATGGCCGCGCCGATGCCGGAGGTGATGTGGTCGTAGCCGGGTGCGATGTCGGTGGTAAGCGGCCCCAGTGTGTAAAACGGCGCTTCGTGACAGTGCTTGAGCTGCTCTTCCATGTTGATCTTGATGAGGTGCATGGGCACGTGGCCGGGACCTTCGATCATGGTCTGCACGTCGTGCTTCCAGGCAATTTTAGTCAGCTCGCCCAGGGTTCTCAGCTCGGCGAACTGCGCCTCGTCGTTGGCGTCGGCAATGGAGCCGGGGCGCAGGCCGTCGCCGAGCGAAAAACTCACGTCGTAGGCCTTCATGATTTCGCAGATGTCTTCGAAATGCGTATAGAGAAAATTTTCCTTATGGTGCGAGAGACACCACTTGGCGAGGATCGAGCCGCCACGCGACACGATGCCGGTGACGCGCTTGGCGGTGAGCGGTATGTAAGCGAGCCTGACGCCGGCGTGGACGGTGAAGTAGTCCACGCCCTGCTCGGCCTGCTCGATGAGCGTGTCGCGGAAAATCTCCCAAGTCAGTTCCTCGGCCTTGCCGTCCACTTTCTCCAAGGCCTGATAGATGGGCACGGTGCCGATGGGAACGGGGGAATTTCTAATGATCCACTCGCGCGTCTCGTGGATATTCTTGCCGGTGGACAAATCCATCACCGTGTCGCCGCCCCAGCGCGTGGACCAGACCATTTTTTCCACTTCTTCTTCAATGCTGGAGCTGACCGCCGAGTTGCCGATGTTGGCGTTGATCTTGACCAGAAAATTTCTGCCAATGATCATCGGCTCCAGTTCCGGATGATTGATGTTGGCGGGGATGATGGCGCGCCCGCGTGCGACTTCGTCGCGCACAAATTCCGGCGTAATGCGCTGCGGAATGCTTGCGCCAAATGATTCACCAGGATGTTGACTGAGGGCGTGTTCGCGAGCAAGCTCCAGGCGCTGGTTCTCACGTATGGCGATGTACTCCATCTCGGGCGTGATAACTCCTTGACGCGCGTAGTGCATCTGCGTGACGTTCATGCCCGGCTTGGCACGGCGCGGTTTGCGGATGTGCGCGAAACGCATCTGGGCGAGCTTGGGGTCGCGTGCGCGCTCACGTCCGTAGTGCGAGCTTACCTCCGGCAGCACTTGGGTATCGTTGCGCTGCACGATCCACGCCTCGCGCGGCGCGGGCAACCCATGGCGCAGATCAATCAATGTGTCCGGATCGGTATACGGGCCGGAGGTGTCGTACACATACACCGGCGGATTGGACTCGGCGCCGAAACTCGCGGGCGTGGGCGCGAGCGTCACCTCGCGCATAGGCACGCGGATGTCAGCCCGGCTACCGGGGATGTACACTTTGCGTGAATTCGGAAACGGCTGGGTGACCGCTTTGTCCAACGTGACGGTGTTGCTTATGATTTTTTCGGGCGCTGCGCTCATAACTCACCTTAACAAATAATGGGCGCAGGAACATCCTTCGACGACTCGCTCAGGACAGGCTGGCGACGCCGCTTTCCTACGCCGGGATAAACCGGATCAGGTTCAAAGGGTTATCTCAGCCCCGCGCATTGATCGGATTTTGAGGCGGGGGCACCCCTAGCTGCACTGTCCACCGTAGCTTATAGTACATGCATTTGCAATAGCTTGGACTTGCGCCGCGCCCGCAAAGGCCGTACCCTTTTGCGTTGCGATTTTTGGATCCTGAATAGGTAGCAACGATGAATATGGAACAGGCCCGCTTTAACATGATCGAGCAGCAGATCCGTACCTGGGAGGTGCTCGATCCCGCCGTACTGGATTTATTGGGCCGCGTGCCGCGCGAGGATTTCGTCCCGGCGAAATATCGCAACCTGGCTTTCGCGGATCTTAGCGTTCCCTTGGGGCACGAGCAGGTCATGATGGCCCCCAAGGTGGAAGGCCGGTTGATTCAGGCGCTCGGCATCAAGCCGGATGACACCGTTCTCGAGGTGGGCACCGGCAGCGGTTACCTCACCGCGCTGCTCGCCAGCCTGGCCAAGCATGTCTACAGCGTGGATATCTTCCCGGAGTTCAAGACGCAGGCCCAGCACAAACTCGCCGCGCAAGGGCTTTCCAACGTGACTCTTGAGACAGGAGACGCCGCGCTGGGGTGGGAGCGGCATAGCCCTTATGACACCATCGTAATCACTGGCTCTTTCCCCCTCTATCCAGAACATTACCAGCGTAGCCTGCGCGTCAATGGGCGGATGTTTGTGATTGCGGGCGGTGCACACGCGATGGAGGCCCTGCTCGTCACCCGGGTGGGTGAAGCGGACTGGATGCGTGAGAGCCTGTTCGAGACCGATATCCCAGTGTTGATCAACGCGCCGCAGCCTCAGCCCTTCGTGTTTTGAAGGATGGCAATGCGCGAATACACCCCGCAACAACTCAAGATTTATCTGGAAACGGCTGAACCGGCCCCGTTGTTGTTGGACGTGCGCGAGGCTTGGGAATATGAGCTTTGCTGTATCCAAGGTTCGCGGCATATCCCCATGGGGCAAATCCCGGATGAGGTGAAAAACTTGGATGCGGATCGAGAGACCATCGTGATCTGCCACCACGGTGGCCGCAGCTTAAGGGTGGCGGCCTTTCTGGAGGGTATGGGGTTCAACAATGTCGTCAATCTGGCCGGGGGCGTCGCAGCTTGGGCGTGCGAGATCGAGCCCGACTTGGCGCAATATTGACGATTTATTGAGCACGAAGTCTGTCCAACCTTAAAGTAGGTGGGCAGGTTTAAAGGCACGTAGACCTTACGCCTCTTGCCAACCGAACTACGGTATGGAAATCGGCGTGTGCCGGATCCACCCCGATGGAAGGACGACTTGAGGGTATCAACGGCAACCTGGCGGACCGGCTCGTGCACTTTACCGAGGCGCATCTCGCCCACCTAAAAGAAGCATCATCACATTGCAACGCTGGTACAGCGTGGGATGTTCGAGGATGGCCCGCGTCGAGGCAAGGCCTTGGGCGAGCGGGTATGCAGTGAACATTTCACCTGCCTGGTGGGCATACTACGCCACTCGCCCGACCTGGATATCGCAAAGGACCCGGCGCGTTACAGCCGCAAAGTCGTCGAGGTCATCCTCACGAGAGTGCAGGAATCAAAAACGTAACTCAACCAACCGAGTGTTTCATGGATAAAAAAATAATCAAAGCGATAGCGGCCGGCGTCGTGCTCAGCCTGGCAATCAGCGCCTGCACCGACGCAGGAGGACAAAAGGGCGTTGCGCCGGGCAAGGACGCCAAGCCGCAAGGCCCTATGGCGATGCCTGTCGAGGCGGTGGCGGTCGAGACCGGCGCCGTCACGCGCGACATCACAGCCGTAGGATCAATGAACGCCAACGAATCGGTGATCATCCGCTCGGAAATCGCGGGACGGATTCAGACGATTCACTTCTCCGAAGGCGAGAGCGTCACGCAAGGCGCCGAATTGATAACGCTAGACGCGACCGAATTTCGAGCACAACTCGCCGAGACGACCGCCACGGTAAAACTCAATGAGCTTAATTTCCGGCGCGCGCAGGAATTGCAGGCCAAAAATCTGCTGAGCCGCCAGAGCTACGACGAGGCGCAGGCAAAGCTGGCGGAGTCGCGAGCCCAGCAAAACGTCGATGAGGCGCGCCTGGCCAAGACCAAACTATTCGCCCCGTTCGGGGGGGTGTTGGGGTTGCGGCAGGTGAGTCCCGGCGACTACATCAAAGAGGGACAAGATATCGTCAATCTAGAAGACATTGCATCATTGAAGCTGGATTTCCGTGTCCCGGAGACGTACCTCGCCGAGATCAAGCTCGATCAAGAGGTCAACCTGGAAGTAGATGCCTATCCCGGCAGGACATTCAACGGCAAGGTCTACGCCATAGACCCGCGCATTGACGCGCAGACGCGCGCTGTGTTGCTGCGCGCCCACATACCCAATACCGATCTGCTGTTGCGCCCCGGCATGTTCGCGCGCGTGAATCTGGTGCTTGAGCGGCGCACTGCGGCGCTACTGGTCCCGGAACAGGCGCTAGCGCCCAAGGGTGAGGAGCAATTCGTCTATCGAATCGTCGCCGGCAAGGCATTGCAAAGCAAGGTCAAGACTGGTCAGCGCCGCAACGGCAAGGTGGAGATTCTGGAGGGGCTTAGTTCCGGCGATACCGTCGTCACCGCAGGGCAGACCAAGCTTCACGACGGCACGGCGGTGAAGGTGGTCAGTCCGGCTGATAAAAACTCGGCACCCAAAGGTTAGCCTGATGGTGCTCTCCGATCTTTCCATTCGCCGTCCGGTGCTTGCCACCGTGATGAGCCTGATGCTGATCCTGATCGGCATCATTTCCTACCAGCGCCTCTCGGTGCGCGAATATCCGAATATTGACGCGCCGGTGGTGTCGGTGCGCACTGTGTACACCGGCGCGAGCGCGGAGATCATCGAGAGCCAGGTGACGCGCCCGCTGGAAGACTCGTTGGCGGGCATCGAGGGCATCAAGACCATCAAGTCGGTGAGCCGTGAAGAGGTGAGCCAGATCACCGTGGAGTTTATACTCTCGCGCGATCCGGATAACGCCGC